>Ga0209792_1001305_pt1 | contig 12401 bp, 12 predicted proteins | sample EBPBio142005_DNA_FD_185860 | JGI IMG/M metagenome (GOLD analysis project Ga0209792, IMG submission 185860) | Wastewater treatment Type I Accumulibacter community from EBPR Bioreactor in Madison, WI, USA - Reactor 1_6/14/2005_ DNA (SPAdes)... | ecosystem: Engineered > Bioreactor > EBPR >...
CGTCTCGATACCCTGTTGCAGCGTATGGACCAGATCGAATCCGAACTGGGCAGCGTCAAAACGGCCGCCAAGCCCGCAGATACTTCGGGGCTTGAGCAAACGATCGAATCTTTGAAGGCGGAAATCGCGGAACTGAAAAATCGTCCGGCACCTGCCGCCGAAGCGCCAAAATCTAGAAAGCCTGTTCCTTTGGAAGAAACTGAGGAAGAAGTGGCCGAAGCACCAAAACCGGCCCCTGTGAAAAAGAGCAGCAAGCCCAAGACGGCCACAACTTCCAAAACAGCGGCGCCTGCTGCGGCTTCCTCTGCCCGCTGGGAACTCCGGGCAGCACAACCCGGCCGTGCATGGGTCTCCAAGCCCGGAGAGCGTGATATGCAGAGTGTTGAAATCGGCCAGTCGCTTCCGGGCATAGGCCGCGTCACGGGCATTGTCTATCAGAGTGGCCGCTGGACAGTTCAGGGCACTTCCGGACAGATCAACCAATAAAATTTTGCCCCTCGAAACAGGGGCAAAAAACACTTCTAAAAACACAATTCTGCCACAATGCCCTTTCCAGAAGCGGCAATTCAATCAAAATAAGGCAGATTTTTTCTCAATTATTACAGTTGCTTATTATAATTATGACCCAATCAAAACATAAATTTGCCTTAATTGGCCGAAATGTGTTTAAATGAATTTATAGGATGAATGATGACGTTACGGCGGAAGCGGTCACTTCCTCAACGATCCTAAAAAAATTTGGAGGGTTTCAAATTCGCAAAAAGAGTTTTGATTTTGTATACTGATAACATGATGTCACAATACGCATCGAAACGAATTTTTGGGGTTGGAAATTAAGCACAGTTTTAACGGTTTTGGTAATTTAACAAGGAGAATGACTATGACAAAACAACTTAGAAACAAAATGATGGCTGCTGGTGCTGCAACGTTCGCTGGACTGGTGTCCGGCGTTGAAAGCGTCCACGCTGCCGGTAACACCTTCAACAGCATCGTCGACAACATGGAAGAATCTATCTCGGGTATTCCGGGTCTGATCTCCGGGGTTTCCTACATGATGGGTATCCTGCTCGGCGTTCTGGGTATCTTGAAAATCAAAGACCACGTTGAAAACGCAGGTCAGACGAAACTGCAGGAAGGCGCCATCCGTCTCGCAGCCGGCGGCGGTCTCTTCGCTATGCCGATCGTATACGAAGCGATGCGTAACACCATCGGCGACCAGACGGCACAGGTTGAAGCACCTGAAGTCAACGCCATCACGCTGGACGTTCAGTAACGTTCAACGACAGGCATGAAACTTCTGCCAATAAATTTGGGCATTATCCGGTCATCGGGTAATGCCCTTCTTGCCGAAAAGGCAGCCGCGCAATTACAGGAACTTCGTCCGAAGATCCTCGAGCGCGATGAACACACTTGCCGTTTTTGCGGTTTTCAATCCCAGAAATACCAGGAAATACATTTCCTCAATTGCAATCCGGAAGACACGCGCCCCGACAATCTGGCGACGGCCTGCATCTTCTGCCACCAATGTTTCGATCTGGAAAAAACCAGCGTGATGAATTCCGGGGTTCTGGTCTGGCTGCCTGAAATCGAGCAGCACCAGCTCAGCCATCTTGCACGCGCCATCTATGTCGCCCGTATTTCACAAGGCTCCATGGCCGATTCCGCCCGCTCCGCGCTGGAGACGATCATGGCGCGCCGCGAGGATGCGAAATCCCGCATGGCGACCGACGATCCGTATTTTCTCGCCACCGTCATGAAAGATTTTCTGGGTCCGAAACACTATGCCGCGCGCACGGAAAAACTCGCCGGCGTGCGTCTTTTCCCGCTGGACCGCCGGAACATCAGCGAAGGCGAGCTGAAATTCAACCAGTTCCCGCAGATTCTTGCTTACTGGCGCTCCAAGGACGGGCCGTTCGGCGCCAAACCGCCCGCACAATGGAAAACGATTTATGCAAAAATAAAAGCGGCTGCATAAGGCCGCTTTTTTTCTTTCGGCACTTATCCCGACCGCGCGGATTTCCGGCAAATTTCCTCTATATTATCGGGACATAGTATAATACCCTTTACCTTCGAAGACTTCGAAAGATTCATAGCCCATTGTCACGGATTATTAAAAAATTACTGGCGCCGTTCCAGATGTCGCTCAAGCAGTCCATCGACACGTTTGTGCGGCTGGAAACGGCTGACGACGAAATCACGATGGCGGCCTCCGACGGCTCGCTCGTCAGCTACATCAAAATCGACGGATCTCGCCAGATTATCGGGGAGGAGGAGTACAACTACCTCGTCGAAGGCTCGACCATCAAGATCGGCTCCCGCTTCGACCGGCAGGGGCACGCGCTGCAGGTCTATTTCGTGCGCGACCCGAACAGGATTGCCCGCCATCTTGAAGATTTGCTGCGTCCATCGCGCCTGACAGCAGAGGCAATCGAACTGGACGTTAAAGATATTTTCGACGAACGTGTGCGCCACCTTTCGCGCTATCTTTCCTATGAGGAATGTTATTACGTTCTGTGGACGCGCCCATCCTCTCTCACGAAGAACGAATTGAAGCGTGCTGCGACAGACTATAAACGCAAAAAATGGGTAAAGGCCGGTTTTGGCCAGAATCCGCTTGCCGCTCTCGACGCCCTTCGCACGCGCCATAAATCCTATATTGCCTCCATCATGTCCTCGCTCGATGAACTTGGCATTCGTGCGGAACTGATGAATGTTCACGATGCGCTGCGCGCCATCAAAAACAATCTGTACCCGACGAAGGCGCATGAAGACTGGCGCGCCTGCCTTCCGGGCGATCCCATTCCGCCGCGCACGCCTTTGTCCCGTGTCGATCTGTCCGATATCGTCTGGCCGACGGTGCGCCAGCAACTGGCCCTTGCCGATTCCTACATCCTCAATGAATCGATCGTGCGGATTGGCGATCTCGTTTGGGCGGGTGCCGACGTTACGCTTGCGCCGATGGACCCGTCGCCATTCCCGATGCTGCTGAACCGTCTGCATGAAGCGAAGGTCCCCTACCGCATTTCCTTCCTGATCGAAGGCGGCGGCGTTTATGCAACCCAGTTCCGCGCCTTTGCCGCAACCATTCTCGGCGTTACGAATGCTGTAAACAAACAAATCAAATTCTCCCTCGAAGGCCTGCAACGTATGGCCCGTAAGGAGCCTGTCGTGCGGATGCGTATCACGGTCGCCACTTGGGCGCCGCGCGATAATTTGCGTTTGCTGCAGGACCGCCTCGCAAACCTGATCCAGTCCGTGGAATCATGGGGCTATTGCCAGATGTCGGAATTTTCCGGCGACGCGCTTGAATGCGTGATGTCGTCGGCGATGGGAATCCACTGCGCCTCGACAGCGCCGGGCGCGATCGCACCAATGTTCGAAGTAATGAAGCTGATGCCGTGGCAACGCCCGTCATCGCCTTTCGACAAAGGCGCAATGCTGTTCAGAACGCCGGACGGAAAAGTCTGGCCGTATCAGACGGGAACGAACGTTACAACCACATGGTTCGATCTTATTTTCGCGCAGCCGGGCGCCGGTAAATCCGTTCTGCTGAACTCGACGAACATGGCCTGCTGCCTGACGCCGGGTCTCTCGCAACTTCCCTATGTCGCCATCATCGATATCGGCCCGTCTTCGTCGGGGATGATCTCGCTGATCAAGGAAGCTTTGCCCGAAGCGCGCCAGCACGAGGCATCTTCCTACCGTATGCAAATGACGCAGCAATATGCGGTGAATCCTTTTGATACGCAGCTCGGCTGCCGTTATCCGACTCTGGATGAACGCAGCTACCTCGTCGAACTTCTCACGCTTCTTTGCACACCGCCGGGTCTTGAGCGCCCCTATGACGGCATGCAGCAGCTTGCCGGCCTTGTGGTCGACGAAATGTTCCGCTGGCGCGATGATGCTGCGGCCAACGCCGAACCGCGCCCGTACCTGCCGCGTCTCGACCTTGAGGTCGATGAGGCCATCTCGAAACACAATCTGCACCTGCCGACAGACCCCTATTGGTGGGATGTCGTCGACCGCATGTTCGACCTTGGCGAAAACCACATCGCGATTCTCGCTCAGCGTCACGCCGTGCCAACGCTTGCCGATGCCATCACCGCTTCCCGCCGCCCCCAGATCAGGGCACTGCTGGAGCAAACGGGTGTCGGTCTGACATCCGAAACGGTTATCAACGCGTTCGAGCGTATGGTTACCTCCTCGATCCGCGAATTCCCCATCCTCTCCGGCATTACGCGCTTCGACGTATCCGACAGCCGCGTATGCGCCCTCGACCTGATGGATGTATCGCCGCAAGGTGACGATGCCGCCGACAGGCAGACCTCCATCATGTACATGCTGGCGCGTCACGTTCTCGTGCGTTCCTGGTGGGTCGGCATGGAGATGGTCGAACACATGCCGGAGAAGTATCGCCTTTATCACGAGCTTCGCCTGCAAAACATCATCGAAACGCCGAAGCGTCTTTGCTATGACGAATTCCACCGCACCTCGAAATCGCGCTCTGTGCGTGCGCAGGTCGTGCGTGACGTCCGCGAAGGACGTAAGCGCGGCGTGCAGATTGCCCTTTCTTCACAGCTTCTGGATGACTTCGACGCCGATATGGTCGATCTCGCCACAGGTGTCTGGGTTTTGGGTGCCGCCATCTCCGATCAGGCGGTGGACAATATCCGTGAACGGTTCGGCCTGTCGCAAACGGCGCGGAATATCATTCGCTACAAACTGACAGGTCCAAGGGCAGGGGGTGCGCCCGCACTACTCGTCCTCGGCACGGTCGAAGGAAAGTACGAGCAGCATTTGCTCAACACGCTGGGGCCGATCGAGCTCTGGGCCCTTTCCACTTCTGCGGAAGACGTTGCCATCCGCAGCCGTCTGTATCAGAAGCTGGGCGCCGGACGCGCACGCCAGATGCTCGCCGCAAACTTTCCGGGCGGCTCTGCGCGTGGTGAGATCAAGCGCCGCGTGATGATGCTTGCTGAAAAAGGCGAAGTCCGTTCCGCTGCGGTCAGCCAGGTCGTGCAGGACATCGTCAACGAACTGGTCGGCGCAAGCCAGGGCAGGCTCGATAAAACGCCCGAGAATTCGTAAGGGGCGGTGTCATGAGCGACAGGCCGGAAGACGATGCCCCCCCTCCCGAAAAAGACTTCGACGATATCCTGAAGCCGCCGCAGGATACGGACCCGCTTCCCGGCCGCGTTAGATACCAACGCGACATGTCGCTCGACGATCTTCTGACCGAAGAGGTCAATCCCCTGACGCCGGAGGATATGAAGAAGGTCAAGCAGGTTGGCTTCGGCACGCTCGGCGTTATCCTCGTGGCCATAGCCTTGTCCATCTTCTCCTGCCAGCCGAAAAAAGGGCCAATGGCCTATGGCATCTGCTCCACCTTTCTGGAGATGATAACGCCTTATCCGAACACGCTGGAATATACGGATCTGGAAGGCTCGCGCACGGCGATCCGGATTTACTACACACATATCGATCCGTTCGGAGAATACAAGCTGGAGATGCTGGAATGCACCTTCGGGCCGGATGAGGCCGGTGGCATGAAACTGACACAGGTATCGCGCAACCGCCGTCCCGTGGAAGAAGAGATCGTTGCGAAGTTCAACGCGACCCTTCCAATCGTCATGGCCAGCGATCCTTATCTGGTCGTGCCGCCGGATTGGAAAAATCCCTGGGTCATTGACCGCAAACCCTAATCCAGTTTCCCGTCCTTGATCAGGCGGGGCAGCATGCCGCTGGTACCCATGGCTTGCCGCATGAAAAATTTCCGTGCGCCGGGGGCTGCCTGCACCATGCGAAGCCCGATCCTGCGCAGAAGGCGCACTGGCGCCACATCATTTGAAAAAAGCTTGTTCAGCGAATCCGTCGCCGCCGCCATCATCATATTGTCTGGCCGCCTTGCACGTTGATAGGCTTCGAGCAAATCCATATCGCCGATATCTTTTCCATTCCTTTTGGCCTCGACGATCAGGTCGGCCAGCTCTGCGACATCCCGCAATCCCAGATTTAAACCTTGTCCCGCGATCGGGTGAATGCCATGCGCCGCATCGGCGACCAATGCCATACGCTCCGCAATATAGCTGTGTGCATGACTGAGGGAGAGGGGGTAGGAAAAACGGTTTCCCGCCAAGGAAACCTTGCCGTAAAAAGCGGGAAAGCGCTCCGCGAGTGCCGCATTGAAACTTTCCTCGTCCCAGTCTTTCGCAGACTCTTTCTCCGGCCCGTGTTCCGTCCAGACGATGGACGAACGGTGCCGCCCCGCTTCGTCATCGCTCATCGGCAGGATGGCAAAAGGGCCGCTGCATCGGAAATCCTCGACCGCCACGTTGCCGTGCGGGTTCTCGTGATGAACAATGCAGACCACGCCGCGCTGGCGGTACGACCAGCCGCGGGTGCCTATCCCCATCCATTCACGGGTAAAGGATTTGCGCCCGTCCGCTCCGATAACCAGCTTCGCGCTCGCCGTCCTGCCGTCCTGCAGATGGACAAATACCCTGTCCGCTCCACGCGAAAAATCCGCCACGCGGGCGGGGGCAAGATGCTGCGCATTTTTAAGGCTTTTAAGCCTTGCATAAAGCGCCGCGCGCAACTTACGGTTCTCGACAATCCAGCCGAACGATTTGTTTCCGACATCCTTGATCAGAAATTCCAGCAGAACGGATGATCCGGATTCCATGATCTGGATATCATCGATAGGGCAGGCTTCGTTTTCCAGGGCATCCCATGCGCCCGCCGCTGCGATTACCCGGCGGGAACCATAAGAAATCGCCGTCGTGCGCCCGTCGAAACTGCCTTCGAGTGTGGCTTCCGGATCGTCCTGATCGATGCAGAGGACGGTGACGCCATTGGCGGCCAGAAGAGCCGCCATGCTGCACCCTGCCGGCCCGCCGCCGACGACGATCACATCCGCTTCCAGTGTCTTTGCCATGGGCACCCGCCCTTTACGTTGCTTGTGAAACTTGGTACTTGTTATAGACCTGCAAACGCCGTAAAACAAGCTGGAGCGCCCCTATGAAAATGGTCATGGCTGTCATCAAACCCTTTAAACTCGACGATGTGCGCGATGCGCTGACTGCGCTCGGGATCGAGGGGTTGACGGTGAGCGAGGTAAAAGGTTTCGGCCGCCAGAAAGGCCAGACCGAAATCTACCGTGGCGCCGAATATTCCGTGAATTTTCTGCCCAAGGTAAAGCTCGAAGTCGCCATTCCCGCCAAAATGGAAAAGCAGGTGGTCGAAGCTATTCAAACGGCAGCCGGCACAGGCCGCATTGGCGATGGAAAGATATTCGTCTACGATCTGACATCGGCCGTGCGCATCCGTACGGGCGAAAGCGGCAAAGACGCGCTTTAATCGATTTCTTTATACATCATGAAAAAAAGGGAGCTGCGTTAACAGCTCCCCTTAGTTGTTTTACCAGGGAGGTAAAAACTTTTGCCGGCTATGGCGCCCCTGCGAAGGTGATGCCGTAATCCGTAATATTCAATGTGTTCTGGACCGCCATGATGACGGAGCCAAGGTTGATGGCAAGCACACCGCCGATCAGGTGCGTTATGCCCGCCATCATCGATGCTTGCGAATTTCCTTCGGAGACGCCGCGGACGATAAAGAGGCCGCGCACGAGGCTGATCCACCCAAGGATGATCGAGAAGGTGATAACGGCGGAAATAACCGCATGGACATGGTCCGCCGCGCCGGCAAGCCCGTCCGTATATTCCAGCGTTCCATTCGTCGCGATCGTATCGACACCGAAGATGGAGCCGTTGATATAAGTGATGATGGAGTTCAGAGAGAACAGGCATCCGGCGATCAGGAACGTCATGATTGTGCCGATGCCGGTTGGTCCACGTGGACCTTGTTGCTCTGTCTGCATCAAACGCGAAATGCCGATGAACACGAAAACGAGACCGGCGAGCCAGCCGAACCAGCTGACGATCCAGATGGTCGGCGCTTCGATGTTGGCCATCAATCTGACGATCATGGAATCAAGGCCGGCGCCGGATGCATCGCCGTTGAATCCCGTGTCGGTAACGTTGACGGTTCCTTCCTCGCCCTCGATCGTATTACGTACAACGTAAGCCACATACGGCAGAACGAAGAAAGCGCCCGCCATGACAAAACGTTTGATCGGGTCCCAGATTTCGACCTGATTCGGTGATTCCACATGCTGGCGCAGTTTCATAATGCCGAGGAAGCCGGCAATAAGGCCGGCCATATAGGCAAAGCCTGTGATGATACCCGGCGCGTATTCCGTCCCGTTGATCAGGTTACACATCATCCCGCCGAGCGTACCCTCGACGCATTCGCCGCCTGTTGCCAGCTGCGCAAAGGCCGGGTTGCCCGCAAGCAGAACAATCGCAAATGCGCCGAACCCGAAAATCAGTGATTTTTGAAAGCGTTTTCCCATAAGAAACCCTACCCCTAATATCCTATAAAAAGTATATCACAGGCTTCTAAGGGAATGAAAATTTGAAAAAACCGGCTTCGAAAAGAAAAATTAACCAATATTCCTAAGACCTAGGCCACAGGCGCGCTGACCTTGACCGACAGGTCTGCGGCGATCGGCTCGTCATCCAGCATTTCGATCATTCCGCCCGGCTGGACGGCGAAATTGGCGATGAACAGGGCGTTCGAATAGAAAACCACGGCATCGCAGAGGAAAAAGCCCTTGTCGTTCTTGCCTTCGTAGGAGGCAGGGCGGATCGTCCCTTCGATAACCGAACGGGTGCGTTCGTCGACATTTTTCGGAATATAGGGGTCTTCCATGCTTTCGGCGATCAGGAACGGGCCTTCCTCGCCGCGCACGAAGAAACAGAAAAACTTCAAATATTCTATAACGTTATCGTCCGTAATCTTGACCGGCGCCTTGGCGTTGATCTCGTGGATTGGCGGGGATGTGCCGTTCAGCCAGTAAAGATTGCCCTGATCGGTCAGATAGTAAATATAGAGATTGGACGGTGTCCAGGCGGGGTCTTTGACCCGGATCATGGCCACCTGGTCATAGAAAGGCAGCATGCGGTAATCGACCTTGGTCGTGTTCGCGCTTACCTTGTATTTGCCGCCGACGGGGTTGATTTTCTCCAGAAACCCTGCAAGTTCTTCGCCTTCGACGGGTGTCCAGTTGTGGTCTATATACATATGGGCGGCTCTAGCGTTCGGGTTTTGGTGATTAAGTACCTGAAAAACAAGGTTGTCTGGTCACTACTATGGCGGGGACGAACGTAAATCGCAAGAAAAATTGACAGGCGGTCATTTAGAGGTTAAAACACCCTCCGAATTCATTAGAAATACTAAGAAAAGCAAGGTTTAGCCATGAAACGTACATACCAACCCTCGAAACTCGTCCGCAAGCGTCGCCACGGTTTCCGCTCCCGCATGGCCACCGTTGATGGCCGTCAGGTTCTGGCCCGCCGCCGTGCGAAGGGCCGCAAGCGCCTCTGCGCTTAATGTCGCGGGGCCATTAGTCCCGAAGGGGATTAGCCCATGAAAGCCACAAAAGAAGATTTAAAGAAATTGGAGCGCTTGCTGAAGCGCTCCGATTTTTTGTTGGCGAATGCCAAGGGCCGCAAATGGGTTTCCAAAAGCATGATCGTACTTGTTACCCCGAATGATGCCGGCCTTATCCGCTTCGGCGTCACTGTCACGAAAAAGCTCGAGAAAACCTCTGTCGGCCGCAACAGGATGAAACGCCGCCTGCGCGCCGCCGCCGCCGATGTCCTGCCGCATGCGGGACAGCCGGGCATGGATTACGTGCTGATCGGACGGCCCGAAACCGCCACGCGCTTTTACACGGACCTGCAAAAAGACCTGCGCTGGTGCCTCGAAAAACTGGGGCAGAAGAATGCTGCGTGATCTTCCCAAAAAGGGCATGAAGGCGCTGATCCGGGGCTATTCCTTCGTGATCTCTCCCTTGCTGGGCCAGAATTGCCGTTACCACCCCACCTGCTCCGCCTACGCGCTGGAGGCGATCGACCTCCACGGCTCCGTGAAAGGCGGTTATCTGGCCGCCCGCCGCATTCTGGCCTGCCACCCCTGGAGCCGCCGCCCCTTCATCGATCCGGTGCCCGGCGCGGTTGATCGCGGGGATATCATCGGCTATAAACGCGCGGAACCCAAAGGGAAAGAATAAAGTCATGAACAACCGCGATCAGATGAACCCGCAGGATATGCGGAACCTGATTATTTTTGCCGTCCTTGCAATCCTGATGTGGCTTTCCTACGACCATTTCATTGCCCGCCCGCATTCGCAGCAGGTGCGCGAATATGCCGCCAAGGCGCGCGCCTACGCGGATGCCAACGCGCCCGCCGAAATTCTTGATACCGCCATCGTCAAACCGCGTCCTGAAATTATCGCGGAGACCCCGCGTGTCCAGATCGACACGAAATCCCTCAACGGTTCGATTAACCTGAAAGGCGGACGCCTCGACGATGTCGAGTTGAAAGACTATTACAAAACGGTCGAACGCAAGGAGGAGGTCACGACGCTCTCTCCAGCACGATCCCCGTTCCCGCGCTATGTCGAAACCGGCTGGATCGGCCGCAACGTTGCTGGCCTTCCGGGGCCTGAGACGAACTGGTCCGTCAAAGGCAACAACAAACTGACGCCATCGACCCCCGTTACCCTGACCTACACATCGGGCGGCCTGACCTTTGAAAAAATCTACACGGTCGATGACGATTTCGGTTTTTCGATCGAAGACCGCGTGATCAACAATTCGGGCAAATCTGTCTCGCTTTATCCCTATGCGCTTGTCACCGAACACGGTATGCCGGAAGACTACCTTTCCCAAGGCGTTATTCACGAAGGCCCGATCGGCTATATCGGCGATAGTCTGGAAGAGCGTGATTACAAAGACTTCAAGAAAAAGCCCGAGGAAAGCCTGATGCAAACGGCCGGCTGGATCGGCCTCACCGGAAAATACTGGCTTACCGCCGTTGTGCCGCCGCAAGGGGAAAACACGAAATTCCGTTTTGTCGCATCGCAGGCGATCAATGAGGAAACCAAAGACCGCTTCCAGACGGACGTCACGGGGGCCGAGCGCCTGCTTGCTCCGGGTGCCGAAGGCTCTTACAAGGTCAATATTTTTTCCGGCGCGAAAAAACTCAAGCTGCTGGAAAAATATGAAGACGCATGGAAAATTCCGCACTTTGATCTGGCTGTCGATTTCGGCTGGTTCTATTTCCTGACGAAGCCGTTCTTCCTGATCATCAATTTCATCTATGGGTTGGTCGGCAACTTCGGTATCGCGATTATTATCTTCACCTGCATCCTGCGCGTGTTCATTTTCCCGCTGGCGAATATTTCGTACAAATCCTTCGCCAAGCTGCGCATGGTGTCGCCGGAGATGTACAACATCCGCCACGAATACAAAGAAAACAAACAAAAGATGCAGGAAGAGCTGGTGAAGCTCTACCAGAAACATAACGTCAACCCGATGGCGGGCTGCCTTCCGATCCTCGTCCAGATTCCGATTTTCTTTGCACTCTACAAGGTTCTTTCCAACACCATCGAAATGCGCCACGCGCCGTTCTTCGGCTGGATCCACGATTTGTCGGCGAAAGATCCGACCAGTGTTTTCAACCTCTTCGGGCTTCTCCCTTTCGACGCGCCTTCTTTCCTGATGATCGGTGCGTGGCCCTGCATGATGCTGCTGGCACAGCTTGCCCAGAAAAGCCTCTCGCCGCCGCCGGATGATCCTATTCAGGCACGCCTGATTGCGATCATGCCATGGGTTACGACCTATATCATGGCGGGCTTCGCTTCGGGTCTTGTGATCTATTGGACGGTGAACAACACGCTCGGCGTGCTGCAACAAGCCATCATCATGCGCTCTATGGGCGTTCCGCTTCACCTCTTCTCCAAAGACAAGAACAAGGAGAGGCTGGAAAAGGAAATCAAGGAAGGCCCCATCGTCGAACCCGGCCTGCAAGTCCTTGAGGAGCAGATCGAAGACGCGCTGACGCCGGACGAGGGACCAAAATCCATCTCCGCACCGAAACCCAAAAAGAAAAAGAAGAAATAATGGAAGATTTTTCGCCGGACGACATAGAGGCCGCGCGGAAAATCTTTGCGGGACCATGCGACTTTATGTGGGGGACGGCCGACTTGTCGCAATTGCCCCCGCCCGATTTTGCAGAGATAGCCTTTGCCGGACGCTCGAATGTCGGGAAATCCTCGCTGGTCAATGCGCTGACGGGCCGCAACACCCTCGCAAAAACATCAAACACGCCGGGACGCACGCAGCAGCTCAATTTCTTCAATCTCGGAGACCACCTTTATATGGTCGATATGCCGGGATATGGCTATGCCAAGGTGTCCAAGGATGTACGTGAAAACTGGGATACGCTGATCTTCGGCTATCTGCGCGGTCGTCCAAACCTGCGCAGCGTGCTGATCA
>Ga0209792_1001306_pt1 | contig 12384 bp, 8 predicted proteins | sample EBPBio142005_DNA_FD_185860 | JGI IMG/M metagenome (GOLD analysis project Ga0209792, IMG submission 185860) | Wastewater treatment Type I Accumulibacter community from EBPR Bioreactor in Madison, WI, USA - Reactor 1_6/14/2005_ DNA (SPAdes)... | ecosystem: Engineered > Bioreactor > EBPR >...
CTTTTCTGTTTTCATAATATTCAAATTTAATTATTAAATGATTACAAAAACACTATCTTAGTTTTAGCTTAAATCAGTACACATTTTGCTGACGATTTACAAAGCATCATATCTTTAAAAATATTAAATTACCTAAATGGACAAAATATATAGTTTATGGCCTCCTTTTTATACTTGTTATTGCTGCTTTGTTTCATACCCCTAACGAAAGAGTTCTCGGATTGTTTCCTGTTTTACATTATGCAAAAATTTTGTTATTCATAGGGTTTATAATAATTTATTCAAATTGGTTTGGTTCTTTAGTTATAAAAATTTTTAAAAATAAATTTTTGCGTAAATACTTGTTCTTCCTTGCACCGTTCATACCTGGAATCACTCTTGTCGTATTGGCTATTTTAATTTCTATTAGAACTAAAGATATAGGAATATTGCTCTTCACCGTTATTTCGGTAGTAATCATGAATGTTCTTTTGTTTGATAAAAGAAGAATTGGTAAATTTCAATTTTCTTGGTTACTCGGTATAATACCTTTAATAATAATATTATTATTTCTTTCGGGAGAACATATTGATTATGGTAGAAAAATCCACAGACTAACCTACACAATTGCCAATCCGCAATCTGATTTTTATAAAAATTCTGTTGAAGCAGATCGACAAACATTTGCATTCCAATACCAAGCATTGCAATCCGTAATTACAGACCCTTTGGGAGTTAAGAACGTCAATATACAACAAGATAAAAAATCTGTTAGCCATACTGATTATGCCATAATGTGGAGTACGCTTAATGGTGGTGTTATTTTATTAGGTCTTCTTCTTATAGGTATGGGTTTTCTTTTAAACAGCCTATTGTTATTAATAAAACGATTATCTCTTGTTGACAGCTCTGCAGATACTTCTGTTTTGTTCTTAGATGCTTTTTTAGCTTTTACATTACTTATGCTTCTACTACAAATGGTAATTCCATTCTCTTCAAATTTAATGTTACCTTTTGCTTTCTTGACAGGTGTTCCTTTCCCTTTTGTTGGTTTAAGTATAGGTGATGCAGCTTTTCTTTTCTTTATTCTTATTTTATTACAAAAAACATTAACACAAAAAAACTCTGAAAATAATAATATTAACATAATTGCAGAATCAAAAGCATTCTCATTTAAATGGACGAGAATAATCTTAGTTGGTTTGATGGCTTGGGTAACCTTAGGTATTATACGATTTAAAATTCAAAATTCAGATTCTTCTTCGTGGGACAAAAACACTATAAATCCAATTGTTGAAAATATTAAATATCATTCATTTAAAAACAATGATGAATTATTAGAAGTTATGAATAACGTATTTAAAGATAAGGATATGCAAGAGTTGGATGCAAAAGATAAATATGCAGGAGCTTATTTTAATTGTTTATACTACAAGAACAATCCTAAAAAACTGTTGGGTGAAAGTCCAAGGTTCTCCTTAGACCAGAACCTGATTAAAAACAAACTTTCGCTTGACAGTTTGTTCTCTAAAAAAACTAAAATCATTTCAGGAAATAAATGGAATGAAAAATCAGTCTATAAAAAATCGGTTTTTATTAATGGAAAAGAAGAAACAACAGTTACTTCTCCTTATTACTCAAACCTTGATTTAGAAAATATAAACTTAGATTTAGATGTTTCAGCTTTAATTAACAAAGAATTAGAGAAGTTCATTTTAATTGATTTAAAGAGATATAATAACCTCAAAGCTTCAGTCTTGATTATGAGAAATGATAACAATACTATCTTGGTGAATTCGGCATATCCTTTCAGCTTTAAACATCCTGAAACTGATATTAATTTCTTTCCAGGAAGTATTAAAAAGGTTTTGTTAGCAGACTATGTTTATGAAAACTATCCTGAAAAATTAAAAGAAAAAATATTTCCTTTAAATGAATCAAAATCTATCAAAGGAAATGCGTTGGATTGGATTGCACTATCAAATAATTTTGCTACAACCTTTGTGTGGGATTCATTGGTTAATCAAAAAGAGTTTGAATCATTCCTTTTAAGGGAATATGACTTACCGTTTATATCTGTAAACTATCTCAATGGTTACGCAAACAAGAATTGGGACAGAGATTCTAATTCTATTTACAGAACCTACATTGGTGGCGAATGTAGATATACTCCATTACAAATAAGTGAATGGTTTCAGAAATTAGCAAATAAATCATTAAAAAACAATACTTTAAAAGTGTTTTTAAATCAACCTTTAACACATCCAGGCGGTACTGCAAAAGTGGTTGCAAATGCGTTAAAAAAAGAGGGATTAAATCCGGTCGATTTTATTGTTAAAACTGGCACTTTGGAAGAAAAAGATGCAAATGGGGTAAAGAGAAATATTTCAACTGGATTTGTTATAGCTAATAATAAATTTACAGTTACAGTATTGATAGATGGAGTACAGCCAAATAATGAAGAGCATAAATCTTCGAAAGATCTTTTTGTAAAACTTTTGCCAATTATTAACACCTATATGAATTCTTTGCGTAAAAATTAATTATTACGATAATTTGTAATTGTGAAGTCAGAAAAGAAATTTTATCTTTGTTTCAGAATAAATAACGTATCAGCGTAAGCTATTGTTTTGGTTACAGAAACTGCGAACTTCTTTAACAATCCAAACTCAATAAGCTTACGTCTGCGTCTGTATAAGGCGTGGACTAAGTCTTTTTGGATTGTGGGTTTTCGCAGACCTCTGTAACAGATTGGCTTCAGTTCCACGCTGTTTTTTTACTTAACATGTACGAGGAACGGTGCAAAAAAACACTTCAAAAAATGAAAAATTTTGTAATCAGCCTCAGTACATTCATTGTGTGCAATGTCTCACTTATTTATGCACAGGAAACAAAACCATTAGAACCGTATTTCACGAAAGATGGGAAAGTGGAGCAATTTGAAAAAGCAACCGCTAAAATGGAAGCTAAAGCAGTTGGAATGGGATATGGAGGAGTTAATAACTACCTCACTGTTTTTAATAGTAAAAAATCAGCTGTTAGATTTAAGCAGAATGAAATTCCAAAGTTCTACATCACATTACCAGATAATGCATCTTCGGAAAGTATTACCATCGTAAAAGCGGATAAGGTTAAAGAGAGTAAAACCTATCGTCGTTTTGTACAGTCAGGAGTTTCAATGGGTGGGACGAAAGATATGTCAAGTTATCAGCTAGTTTTACCATTAAAGAATTCAGGTAACGGATCTTATGAAATCGTTGTTCCTCAAGATATTGAAGCAGGAGAGTATTCCTTTGTAATTAGTTCATCAACCCAATATGATCCTTTTGTAAGTCCTCTAGAAAAAAAGATATTTTGCTTTGCTATTGAACCTTAATTGATTAAATTTAAAAAAAAAAAATATGAAGACTTTGAATACAACCGGACAGCACTTGCAACAATTCTTTACTCGATTGGCTTTTGATGATAGCATTTCATATGAAATATTACTTGATAAGGCTAAAAATGAAGAAGAAGTTTTACTAGGTGAATTTATGTCCAATTACTCACATAATAATTCTGATTATTGTTTTGATGAACTGCTGAAAAGGATAAATGAATCATTTCCAGAGCTTGATTATGAAGATAAACAGAGATTTCACAATTCTTGTCAAGGATTCTGCGAATTATTTGAAGGCGAATACGAAGTTTGCTCATTCAATGTACTGGGTGAAATCAACTATATATGCGAGCGACTGGAAGAAAAAAAACAGTTTGAACTAGAACTTGAAGAATAAGATAAAACACTCGCCAACGACGTGTGTTTACCTTTTCTGTGAATTATTAATAGTAATTGACTTGTAACGATGTGGAGCATAAAAATAATAGTACATTTTTTAGCGTGGCTAAAAAAACAAGCCAAAACCCACCAAAAAAAGCAATCCACACAAATTCTTCTTTCCTTTCCTTCCTATCATCCCGATAAATCGGTTTTTATTTTTGATAGATCATTTAGTATTTGTTTTTTGAGAAACTTACTTATCCTACTTACTTTTTGATATAGAAGTAATTTGAAGCAAATAGATAATCTTGGTTTTTACTCGTAGAGCGAGTTAGAATGAGTTTATTAATACAAATAAATTATACATACGCTGTAAGCACAATTGGATTACGAATACACTGTGTTCGCAATCTGAAAAAGATCATATCTTGGATAGTAAAATTATAGCAAAAACGCAACAATGTTTACTATTTTTTGTATATTTTTGCGTAAAATACGAACAATTTTGACTTCAAAAGAATTGAACAGGATTAGGATAGTTTTGGCAGAGCTAAATAAGAAAAACAAATGGCTTGCTCTCAAACTTGGTAAGAACCAAGGGACAGTATCACAATGGTGCAATAATGTTAGACAACCATCAATTGAAACCTTGTATGATATTGCTGAAGCATTGAATGTGGACGTTAGAATGTTATTAGTGCCAACAAAGAATGAAGATTAATGGCAGATGTGCATTCAAAAAAAATAAGAAGCTAAGTCAGGTTAAAAGTAAAAATACAATACCTGAACTTTTGGTAAGAAACTTACTGTTTTCAAATGGATTGCGTTACAGATTGTATGATAAAAAACTACCCGGTAAACCGGATATTGTTTTGCCAAAATATAATACAGTAGTATTTGTTAATGGATGTTTTTGGCACGGACATTAAAATTACAAATATGCTGTAAAGCCTAAAACGCGAATAGAATTTTGGACGAACAAAATTGAAGGAAATATTAAAAGAGATAAAGAAAATATTGAAAATTTGAAAAGTAAAGGTTGGAATACAATTGTTGTTTATGGTTGTGAATTGAAAAAGGAAAATAAAGACCAAACGTTACTTAAAGATTTGAATAACATACAGAACCAATTTCAAAATTGATTTTATAGTATGAAAGATAAAACGACAAATACACAGAATCAAAAACAATTAAAAGCAGTGGATTTCTTCTGTTCCGGAGGGGGTATGAGTTATGGAATGCAGGAAGCCGGAATTCAAATTCTTGCAGGAATTGATTTTGATAAGAGTTGCGAAGAAACCTATAAATCAAATATAAAAGGTGCAGAATTTATTCACGCAGATGTCTTTGATTTAAAAGAAAAAGACCTTGAAGATCAATTATCATTGAGAAAAAATGATGATGAACTTGTACTAATTGGTTGTAGCCCTTGCCAGTTTTGGAGCATAATAAATACGGATAAAAAGAAATCGAAAAAGTCAAAAAATTTATTGAAGGAGTTTAGAAAATTTGTTGAATACTTTAATCCAGGTTATGTGGTTGTTGAAAATGTACCAGGAGTGCTAAGAAAGAAAAGAGAAAGCGGGCTGTCAGGCTTTGTCAGATGGTTAAATAAGAATAATTATAAAGTTCATTTTGACGTACACGAAGTAAGTGAATATGGTGTTCCTCAGCACAGAAAAAGATTTACATTAATTGCTAATCGTGTAACTTCTCAAGAGTTAATTCCAATTCCTGTAAAAGGAAAAAAAGTTACGGTTAGAGATGTTATTGGTGTAGACAATGGATTTCCTATCGTTTCACACGGGCATAAAGATAAAACAGATTTTTTACACACTGTTGCCGGATTGAAAAAAATAAACTTAGACAGGCTTGCGGTTACCCCAAAAGATGGAGGTACAAGATTGGCTTATGTTGACAATGAGAAATTAGCACCAAAATGCCATAAAGGAAAGACCGATGGATTTAAAGATGTTTATGGCAGGATGTGGTGGGATAGACCATCACCAACAATTACAACAAAATTTTTCAGTTTGTCGAACGGACGTTTCGGGCATCCGGAGGAAGATAGAGCTATATCATTAAGAGAAGGTGCGGTATTACAATCTTTTCCTAAAAGTTATATTTTTAAAACAACAAGTGTTGCAAATACTGCACGAATGATAGGAAATGCAGTACCGCCTAAATACGCAACAGCAATAGGAAAAGCAATAATTCAAAATCACAGTAATGCAGTTTAGAACAAAAGCAAGAGCCGTAGATTTATTGGGAAAAGGTCAGATAGCTGATTTACCTACAGCCATAACGGAATTATGGAAAAATGGATATGATGCCTATGCTGATAACTTGAAAGCCGAATTGTATAGAGAGGGATATAAAGGTCTTTCAAAATCTTATTTTGTTCTTTCTGACGATGGAAAAGGAATGTCCTCTACAGATGTTTTGGATAAGTGGTTAGTGCTTGGAACAGACTCAAAATCAAGAGCTGAATTAGAAGAAGAGTCCGAAGAAACATTATGGAAAAGGCCTCGTATTAAAGCTGGAGAAAAAGGTATCGGACGTTTATCAGTAGCTTATTTGGGAAATCCGATGTTGATGCTAACAAAAAGATTGGGCTATCCATTGCAAGCAATTTTTTTTGATTGGCGGTTATTAGAGAATTATAATCTTTTCTTAGATGATATTACCATTCCAATTAAATCAGTTGAAAATGTAAATTCTTTGGGTAAAGAGTTTTCTGAGCTGAAGGAAATGTTTTTAACAAATTTTGAAAAAGAATTTGATTTAGATAATAAGCAAATTTGGGAAGGAAAGCAAACTGAATTAAAGACTGATATTATTTCAGAAACTAAAAAGGCTACAATAGAAGAAACAATTTTAAACAATATTATCTCGTTTTTTGAGTCAGATGATGCTCACGGAACAATGTTTTTAGTTTTTAATCCGATAAATCAAATTATTGAATTATCGGAAAAAGATAATGATAATGTATATGAGAAGATGTTCGTAATAACCAGTTTATCTGGTTTTACAAATCCATTTAAGGAGACAGCTATAAACATTTCTACAGCTATAGACATATTTACAGAATCTGAGCATTACGATTTACTTACATCATCAGGAAATTTTTTCACAAGGAAGGATTTTGATTTAGCAGATGTATTTATTAGTGGAAAATTTGATGGTGAAGGTGGTTTCAAAGGACAAATACGAATCTATGACCAAATAATTGATTATGATTATTTGAACCCAAGAAAAAGAAGATCAACATCTTTCTATGGTGAAATTCCGATTGAATTAGGCTATTCGCAAGGCGAAGAAAAATCGTCACTTCTGACAGAGCAACAATTTGCAAATTTAAAAGCAAAAGCAAACTTATATGGAGGGCTCTATATTTATCGAGATGAATTTAGAGTATTACCCTATGGAAGACATAATGCTGATTTTTTAAATTTTGAACAAAGAAGAAATTTGAGAGCAGGTACATATTATTTTTCTTATAGAAGGATGTTCGGATATCTTGGTTTAGAAAGAAATAGAAACCCAAAACTTATTGATAAGTCGAGTCGAGAGGGTCTGATTTCAAATGCTCAATATCAAGCTTTTACAAGTGATGTAATTGGTTTTTTTATTGCATTAGCATTAGATTATTTTCAAACAAATCCAAAGTTCTTATTATTTAAAGATAAGAAAGATGAAATAAATGCTCAAAATGAAGCACTAAAGAAAGATAAAGCCAGAGAAAAAGCTGACAAAACAGCATTTACAAAATCTTTAAATGACTATCCCAAAAGATTAGAAGAACATCAAACAAAATATGAAAGACTTCTAAATGAATTGGATGAAAAACTTGATAATATAAACATAACTTATTCGGAAGTAGAGGGTATTTTAGATGAACTTCAAAAATTGGATTTAGAACTTAAGGATTTAATTCCAAGAGTCCCCAAACGTTATAAACCAACAGAAACTCAAAAGGAAAGGTTATACAAATTTGAAAACAGGCTTAACAATTATATTGAACTTGTAACCCCAAGAAAAGAAACATTAAACAAAAAAGCACAAGACAAGTTAGAAATTCGTGATTTAAAAATTGATTTTACAAAAAGATATAATTCATTTATTTCTTCATTAGAAAAATCACTTAATCAGTACAGGCAACAACTTGATGAAAAAACAGCATTTCTTATTAAAAACTATAGAGAAAGAGCCAAAAGATTAGTTGAAGCTTTGTCGGAAGATAAAGAAAAGCTGATTAACAGCATTTCCACTAAAGAGCAAATTGGTCAATATTCAGAGGAAGTCGAAAAATTGTATAATAAGCTTTCTGACGAAGCAGGAAATACATTATTTCCGTTAGTTGACCATATCAAACGCTTGTCTTTCGATATTGATGAGGAACAAGTTCAAGGAGCATATAAAGCTCAATATGACCAAATGAAATATCAATGGGAACAAACCAGAGATACCGCTCAATTAGGAATTGCAGTTGAAATAATCGACCACGAATTCAATCAATTATATGCCAAGATTAACGGACAATTAATTGAGTTGAATAAAAATGAAACGGTTAGTTCGATAAAAGAGTTTGGTTTTTTAGAAAAGAACTTTAAGCAATTGGAAGATAAATATGCACTTCTTTCGCCGCTATATAGAATTTCCGGAGCATTGGCTAAAGACATTTCCGGAGAAACGATTTACAATTATTTAGCTGAATTTTTTGAAAACCAAATAGATGAGTATAAAATTGCATTTGATGTATCAGATCATTTTAGAAAACATCTTATAAACATTAAAGAACCCGTAATCCACACAGTATTTATAAATATTATTAACAACGCTATTTATTGGATGCGTAACAAAGAACAACGCACCATAAAACTTGATTATCTATCTGAAACCAAAGAAATTATTATTGCTAATTCCGGAGAAAAAATACCAGATTACAGGCTTGATAAAATTTTTGAATTGTTCTATTCTCAACGTCCGAATGGTAGAGGAATAGGACTTTATTTATCAAAACAAAGTTTGAATGAAGCCAATTTAGATATTAAAGCAACAAATGATAAAAAATATAACACCTTAAACGGAGCTTGCTTCGTAATTAATACCAAAGTTGATTAGTATGGCATATATAGATATAGCAAAAGGTATATTAAGAGACAATATCAAATCTGCAATTTATATTGATGAAAATGCTCGTGAATTTGCTCAATCCAATGAATCATTAACAGGTGCAACGGAAGAAAGTTTGTCTTTAGAACTATATTCAAAATTCAAAGAAGCAGGAGTATCTTTAGAATCAATTAAATATTTGGCAGGTAATGAGAATAATGAAGGATGGCTAAATTATTGTTTAAATAATAGGGATTTAATTTTATTGGATTGGCATTTGGATGGACAATCTGGAGAAGTACAAAGCTTGAAAATTTTAGATAAAATAATCAACAAGCCTAATATTCATTTTTGCGTAATCTATACAAGTGAAGATAATTTGGATAATGTCTTTAGCAGAATTATAACCAATTATTCAAACTTAATTGCAGACAATTTTTCTGAGTATAAAGAATACACTGAAACTATTTTTGGAGAAAATTTTGATTTTAGTGAGTTTCACAGAATAAGTTTAGGAAGAAGTAATCCGGAAATCAAAAGAGAGATTGGAGCTTTATTAATAAAATATAAAAGCCAAATAGATGAGTTTAAAACTGAAACAGCTATAACCGATAATGTTTGTGCAATTTATAAAATTTCAGCTTTAAATCTTGACCATTTCGATAGTGAATTAGCACATCCTCTTCCGTGTCCAGTTTTTTTGAATAGAGATAGATATTTGTTAGAAATCAATAATACAATTATTACAATTTTTAAGAAAAAAGAAAACAATCCAGACAGTTTGCTTGAGAACTTTTTTAGCCACATCATAAATGATATTGATAGCTATAATCAGCTTTTAGCGATCGATTTCTTTAATCGAGTTTTTAGCATTGGAATTATAAATAAAGAGAATAGCGTTAACTTTAGCAAAGAAGCACTTTTGGCACATAGAAGTAGATTAAAAGCTGAAAATTTAGATAATTTTTATGAGGAGTTTGTAAAAGAGTTATTATTTGAAAAAATGAATTTGTCTCTGCGTGATACTAAATCACCTCTCTTATCTGAAGAAATTTTTACAGAATTATTTAATCCGAAAGTCAACGTCAAAAATGAAGATAGTCATAAAATGAATGTTTTTTACAACTCATTCAAACTTAATAAAAGTGGTGGCTACATTAACTTTGGTGATGTTTTCAAAATTGAAGAAAAAGATAGATATTTAATTTGTTTGACGCCTTTATGTGATTGCTTACGACCTCAAGATAAGATTAAAAGAAATTATTTTTTTGCAGAAGGTGAGCACATAAATTTAGACTCAGCATTAAAGCTTGGTGATACAGCATTTATTAGTTTTTTACCAAATGGTAAAGTAGTAAGGTGGACCGATGTTCCGCAAGACGAGTCGAAGTTTGTCCCAATTTATATAAAACCAGTACAGTACAAAGTATTAGAACATAAAGACCTTATAAATGAAGAAGGAGTTATTGAACTCTATTATTTGAATAAAGAAGGAGAACGTAAAAGTAATCGTGTTCAATATATTACGACAATTCGTCAAAATTATGCTCAAAGAATTGCAAATCACGCTTTTTCATATCCTTTAAGAGTTGGTGTTGATTTTGTGAAAATTTAGTATATATTTTATACAAGTTATTATTTCCCAACGCTTCCCCACCGGAAAGAAAAAATACGGCTTTTGTCAGTTTTCCAATACACAGAGCCCACGCTAAAACTGTCTTCTATGGCATTGCCTCCGTTGGCAACTGTCATACTGTTTGCGTTGTTTTTACCCAACGCAAAACAGCACATTGCCATCCTCATACTTGCGGTGGCAAAGAGCTGTACCCACACCAAAAAAACAACAGAAAGACCTAAAACCATGATTGCAGTATTGAATAGTTATTTAATTAGCGAGGTTGATAATTGTCGCTATTTTATGCTATTGTGCTAAATTCAATCCACCACTCAATTACATTTCAAGAAATTTAAAACATTTTGTTGATTTCATTATTAACTTCATTGTCTGTAAAATCATCAAGATAATTTTCCGTTGTACTTAGTTTTTTATGACCTAAAGATTGTTTAATGATATTAATATTGACATTATTTCTCATAGCAGTAGTAGCAAAAGTATGACGGGCAGAATAAAAATTAATTTGTTTATCTACATTTTTAGATTTGAAAAGGAGTTTTAGCTCTTTATTATAATGAGAGCGGACGTTATTTTTACGATCCATCAATTCTTTTTCAGTGTATTCTTTCTCTAACTTTTTTAGAATTGGAAAAATGTAGGGAGTATCAAATGGGCGATAGACTTTATAAAAAGCTAAAATTTCATCTATAATCGGTAGTTTTGGAAGTTCTATTTTTAGAATCGCTTTTGTTTTATTTCGAGAGTAACAAAATTTATTTTCTTCAAGATCTGTCCATTTCAACTCTGAGATATCACTGAAATTCATTCCTCTTGCATAGAAACTGAAAATATAAAGATATCGAGCATTTTTTGCTGCAGGTTGTTGAGAAATATCGAAATCAAGCAAGAATTGAAATTCGTCTGATGATAACGCTTTTCTAATTTTTGTCCTTTTAAATTTTGATATTTTATATTCTCTGAAAGGGTAGTACTGAGGTAGAACGATTTTGTATTTAATAGCTCTATTATAGATCGCTCGGATGTTTTTCATATAAACGCAAATTCCACCATCATTTGCTCCTCCTTTTCGTAAGAAATTTTCAAATTCAGTAAGAAACAGATAATCAATATTTTCGAATTTGTAACTATCTAAGTTCTTTTTAAACTTTTTTAAAGTAACTAATGTAAAGTCCATTGAACCAGCGTAACCAACCTGTCCATTATCATTTAATATTTGAATTTCCTTCTCAAACAATTGACAGAATGTATTACAGTTGGATTCTTCTTTTTCATAATATTTATCAAATAAGATTAAGTTGTAAGAATCAAAATCTTTCTCTAGCTGGGTTATGGCATCATAAGCTTTATCTTTAACCTTTTGCAAAGTTTTATTAAAAGTAATTGAATTTCTAAATTTGTTGTTAAACTGACCTTGGCTCTCATTCCATTCTGAGAGCTTACAAGAGTAAGGCAAGGAATAGAATTTTGATTTTCGGTCAATAGTAACTCTTAAATAAATTGGATATAATCCACTACTTAATGCATTTTTTTTGCAGACAATTTTAATACTAGCGTTCATAATATTTTTGGTTTGAGTATAACATACAGACAACATATCATACTTTTTGTTGAATTTTGATGAAACCAAAAATAATTCAAATTACTTGCAAACAAATGATAATCAATGGTTTTGAATTCAAATGAAACCTATTGAAATAAAACCAATGCTTTCTGGCAGTCAAAAGGTGGTCGGTTCGATCCCGATATCCTCCACTTCTTTATTTTACTAACCTCTGATTATCAGAGGTTATTTTGTGTTTAAACTACTCTTAATTCCTGCTACCTTTCCTAATTTTTATTCATAAAAAAGGAGGCAGAATAAACTATTAATTGATTTTAGTAGAAATCTTTTGAA
>Ga0209792_1001307_pt1 | contig 12383 bp, 11 predicted proteins | sample EBPBio142005_DNA_FD_185860 | JGI IMG/M metagenome (GOLD analysis project Ga0209792, IMG submission 185860) | Wastewater treatment Type I Accumulibacter community from EBPR Bioreactor in Madison, WI, USA - Reactor 1_6/14/2005_ DNA (SPAdes)... | ecosystem: Engineered > Bioreactor > EBPR >...
GCACGCGCATCTGTGGCGGCTTTTGGCCCGTTCCCGCGCGCGGCTGGGACGGCTCTTGTCCTGGGGATTGTCTCGGGATGAGGCGCCGTCACAAACGATGGGGCGCGTCGCGCGATCGCGAGAAACCTTGTAAAGCCCGCGAGGACGCGAGCTGGCGCGTATATGATGCTGCAGCGCAGCGAAGTCAAGCGGCCAAAATGTGACGTTTTCTTTGCTGGCCGCGCGCCCTGCCCGACGAGCGGCCTTGCGCAGGCCGCTACGAGCGCTTCTTGCGCAGGAGCCTGCCCGGCAGTGCGCCGGTCGGTTCGTTGTCGCGCAGCAGCACCTGGCCGTTGACGATGGTGGCTCGCATGCCGTCGCACTTCTGACGCAGGCGCTTGGCGCCGGCCGGCAGGTCGTTCACCACCTCGGGCATGCGCGGGCCGACCGTATCGGCATCGAACACCACGAGGTCGGCCGCCATGCCCTCGCGGATCAGGCCGCGGTCGTGGAAGCCGAACTGGGTGGCGATATCGCAGGTGATCATCTTCACCGCCTCTTCCAGGCCGAAGGCCTGCTTCTCGCGGACCCAATGGCTGAGCAGATGCGTCTGCAGCGAGGAGTCCATGATCTGCGTGACGTGGGCGCCGGAGTCGGAAAAGGTCACGACCGAACGCGGATGCTTCATCAGCTCCAGCGCCTCGGCCTGGTTCTCGTTGGCGATGGGCTGGATCATGAAGAACTTCATGTCGCGTTCGAGGGCAAGGTCGATCATCAGATCGACCGGATGCGTGTTGCGCTGCCGCGCCAGCTCCGCCATCGACACGTGCGGGCCCTGCATCTTGTCCAGGACGAAAATCCACTCCCATTCCGGCGGCCGCGCTTCGGTACCGCGCACGACAGGCCCCTCGTAGGGCCGCGACGCGACCTCGACCAGACGACGGCGCATCTCGGGATCGAGCAGCGCCTTCTTCTGTTGGGCGAGCGGCAGCGCGCGCATCTCGCGCCACACGTCCCACTTGTCGAAGGGAAGCTGGGTCTCGAAGGAGAGCAACACGCTCAGCGCGCGGCTGTGGACCTGGGCGAACATGCGCCCGCCCTGCCGGGTCGCCTCTTCCATGATGTCGAAGGTGGCGCGCCAGCCGCCCGGCAGGGTGCGGGTGTTGAACAGACCGAAGGTCATCGGCCGTCCGCTCTCGACCGCGAGCTTCGCCAGATCCTCGTAGAACTTGCGTGCCCTGGGGGTCGCAGCGCCGGTCGCTTCGGCGGCGACCTCGACCAGGCCCGAGCCCATGGCCTTCACGAGGGTCTCGAATTCCTGCCAGGTGGCCAGGCGGCTCGCCACCGGCTTGTCGTCGGATGTCTGGTGATTGACGCTGCGGGTCGTCGAGAAGCCGATGGCGCCGGCCGCCATCGCTTCCCTCACCTGCCGGGACATCCGGGCGAGATCGTCCTCGCTCGCGGCCTCGGTGAAGGCGCGTGCGCCCATGACGTAGGTGCGCAGCGCGCAATGTCCGAGATAGCCCGCATAATTGATGCCCTTGGGCAGCGACTCCAGCACGTCGAGGAATTGCGGGAAGGTTTCCCAGCGCCATTTGATGCCGGCCAGCATCGCGGCGCGGCTTATATCCTCCGCACGTTCGAGATTGCGGAACACGAGGTCGGCTTCGGCCTCGCGGCAGGGCGCCAGGGTGAAGCCGCAATTGCCCATGACGACGCTGGTCACGCCCTGAAAGCAGGAGCTGGTGCCGATCGGATCCCAGAAGATCTGCGCGTCCATATGGGTGTGGCCATCGATGAAGCCGGGCGCCACGACATGGCCCTCGGCATCGACCGTCTCGCGCGCGGTGCCGCTCAACCGTCCGATCTCGACGATCCTGCCATCCCTGACGCCGACATCGCCGCGATAGCGCGGCAGTCCGGACCCGTCGACGATCATGCCGTTCTTCACGACGAGGTCGAATGTCATGGCGTTCCTCCGATGGTTGCAGCGAACCTACGCCCTCGCTTCAGACGGTCAATTACTGGCCATTGCATAGCTGCTGCCATAGGATCGCAGGCAACGACATCGGGTCGACGAAGCCGGGAGGAAAATCATGCGTCGTCGCCAACTCATAGGCGCCGCTACGGCGGCCCTGACGGCAGGCATTGCGGCGCCGGCGCTGCGCGCCCAGGTCTGGCCGGCCAAGCCTATCCGCATTCTCATTCCCTTCGCGCCGGGTGGCACCTCCGACATCCTGGCCCGCCTGCTGCAACCCTATTTGCATTCGGCGCTCGGCCAGTCGGTCATCATCGAGAACCGCACCGGCGCCAACGGCAACATCGCCGTCGACATGGTCGCTAAGTCGCCACCCGACGGTTACACGCTGGTCCTGACCGACCTCGGCAACCTCACCATCTCGCCGTCGGTCATGAAGCTGCCCTTCGACGTCGCCAAGGACTTCAACGCCGTCACGGTGCTCGCCTACTCGCCGCATCTGCTGGCCGTGAATCCCGACCGTCCGTACAAGACCGTCGCGGAGCTGATCGCCTATGCCAAGGCCAATCCCGACAAGCTCGACTACGCGACCGCGGGGATCGGCAGCGCGCCGCACCTTGCCGGCGCCCGGTTCGCCCACGCGCTCGGCCTCAAGATCGCCTTCATCCCGATGAAGGGCGGCGCGGAGGCGATCCAGCAGGTGGCCGGCGGTCACGCCGACGCGTTGTTCAACGGCATGATCGCCACCCTGCCTCACGTCAACAGCGGCAAGCTGCGTGGCCTCGCCGTGTCGAGTGCGACGCGCAGCGCGCTCGCCCCCGACCTGCCGACGGTGAGCGAGGCCGCCGGCCTCAAGGACTTCGTTACCGGCTCCTGGCAGGGCCTCCTCGCCGCCAAGGGTACGCCGCCGGAGATCCTGGAAAAGCTCTACGTGGAGATCGAAAAGACGACCAAGATCGGCGAGGTGGCGGCGCGTCTGCGGGAGCTCGGCGCCAATCCGGTGCTCTACAAGCCCGCACATAGCGATACATGGCGCGCCGAGGAGGTCGCAAACTGGGCGAAGGTCGTGAAGGATACCGGCATCAAGCTCGAATAGCGTCCCAAGGAGTCCGAAATGGAATTCGGCGTTCTCTTCACCTCGCATCCCAATCCGAAGGAAGAACCCTACCCGCACCGCGACGTGCATGCGCGCACGACCGACGAGGTCGTCGAGGCGGAGCGGCTGGGCTACGACACGGCGTGGATTGCCGAGCATCACTTCTCGACAAGCTACGGCATCATGCCGGACTGCTTCGCCTACATGGCCTATCTCGCGGCCAGGACCAGCCGCATCAAGCTCGCCTCGGGCGTGATCACCCTGCCGCTCTACGATCCGATCCGGGTCGTGGAGAATGCCAACTTCGTCGACATCCTCTCCAACGGCCGCGTGATGCTGGGCATCGGCTCGGGCTACCGGCCGTACGAATTCGAGGGGCTGGGCAAGGATTTCGAGGGCCGTCGCGACATGGTCGAGGAAGCCGTCGGGCTGATGTTCGATGCCTTCCATCGCCATCGCTACGCCCATAAGGGCAAGTATTTCAGCGGCACCGTCGCCGAGCCCTACGAGATGCTGCCGCAGCCCGTCCAGATGCCGCATCCGCCGCTCTATATGGCGGGCGGCACGGATCGTTCGATCGGCTATTGCGGCCGCAACGGCTTCGGACTGATGCTCTCGACCCTGCCCGGTATCGAGACGCTGGCGGCGCAGACCGCGCTCTACAAGCGCGAGCTTGCCAAGGCCAGCGACGAACGACGCAAGAATCCCGCCGCCGGCCAGATCGACATCGCGCGCTGGGTCTACATCGCCGACACGGATGCCCAGGCCCGCGCCGACACCGAAGAGGCGATCGTCCGCCATATCGCGCATTTCGGCGGCAGCGGCACGAGCGGCTATCTCGGTTCGGTCTCGGAGAAGGGCACCCAGCTCACCTACGACGATCTCCTGAACACCACTTTGCTGCACGGCTCGGCCGAGACGGTAACCGCGCGCCTGCGCGAGATGCAGGCACGCACCGGCATGACCTCGCTGCTGCTGCACTACCCGCCCTACTACGGGCGCGAGAAAGCAATGAAGAGCCTGAAACTGTTTGCCGAACGCGTGATCCCCGCCTTCCGCCCCCCGGCGCGCCGCGTCGCTGCTGCCGAATGACAGCCAGCGCGCCGGCGGCGGCGCACAACAACACGTCGCTCGGCGCGATCTACACCATGCTTGCCATGCTGGGCTTCGCCAGCATGGACACCATCACCAAGTGGATGGTGGCCGACTATCCGATCGGCCAGATGATGTGGACGCGCTACGCCGTCTTCTGCCTCTTTGCCTGGCTGGTCGTGCGGCGGCGTGGCCTCAGGTCGGCGTGGCGCACGACGCGGCCCTGGCTGCAGGGCGGCCGCGCCCTGCTGGCCGTGGTCGAAAGCGCGGTCTTCGTGCTGGCCTTCCGCTACCTGCCGCTGGCCGACACGCACGCTGTCGCTGCAACCTCGCCGCTGATCGTGATCGCCCTCGGTGCGCTGTTCCTCGGCGAACGTGCAGGACCGGCACGCTGGGTCGCCGTCGCCGCGGGCTTCGTCGGCGTCCTGTTGATCGTGCGGCCAGGCTTCCGCGAACTCGATTGGGCGTTGCTGCTGCCTTTGCTGGGCGCCGCTCTCTGGGGCGCCTATCAAATCCTCATCCGCCTCTGCTCGCGCACCGATTCGCCGGACACGACGCTCGTCTGGTCGGCTTTCGTGGCCTTCGGCGTCACGACCCTGGTCGGCCCCTGGCAATGGAAATGGCCCGATGCGCAAGGCTGGGCGTTGCTGACGGCCATCGCGGTGCTGGGCGCGCTGGCGCACTACGCGCTGATCAAGGCGCTGGACCATGCCGAGGCGAGCGCCGTGCAGCCGTTCAGCTACACGCTGCTGGTGTTCGTGGCGATCCTGGGCGCCGTGGTGTTCGGCGACATTCCCGACGGCTGGACGATAGCCGGCGCCGCCGTGATCGTGTCGAGCGGCCTCTACACCTGGCACCACGAGAGGCGGCGGCGCCAGGCGCGATAGCCGGGTTCGCTACTTCTGGCGAACCCACTGGTTGCAGGCCACGACCGCCGAGCCCGGCAGAACGTGGCGATAGCAGACGTCCATCGTGTTGGCATCGACCACGACGCCATCGATGTAGCCTTCGCCATTAACGAAATAGACGGCTTTGTTGTCCGCAGCGACAGAGCCGATCAGGCGCTCGCCCACGCGCTGCGACGAAGAGATGGTTCCCCACACGCGCCGGCCCTCCTGGCCTTCGATGCGCACCGTGAAGGTTTCTTCGCGCAGTCGGTAGGTGCCGGCCGCCTTGGCGGTCACGCCCGGCGGATGATGCCCCGCCGGCCCATCGACAATCGACTCCCCCTTGCCCACCCAGGTTCCCTTGAGATCGGGAATCGCCGTCGCGGCAGGAGTGGTCTGCGCGGCGGCGGCGCCGGTCAGGAGCAGCACAGCGCCAAAGGCGAACGAAAGAATGGAACGCTTCACGAGGAGTCTCTCCTTTACTGGTACACGGCTTGTATGTGGGTCATCTGGGCCACGCGCGGAGCGCGACCAATCCGCCATCGATCGGCAGCATCACGCCGGTCACCCAGCGCGATTCGTCGGAGGCAAGGTACACCGCACCATGGGCGATGTCCCATGCGGTACCTTCGACCTGCATCGGCACCATCTTCTTGCGTCGATCGCGCGCTTCGTCGCCGAGATGCGCCACCATCGGCGTGTGCACCGAGCCGACGATGATGCAGTTGGCACGAATGTTCTGGGTGGCGTAGTCGGCGGCTACGGACATCGTGAAGCCATGCAGACCTGCCTTCGCCGTCGCATAGGCGACCGCACCGGCACTGCCCATCAAACCGACCGCGCCTGCAATCGACGACACCATGATGATCGAACCGCCGCCGCCTTCCTTCATGCGCGGCAGGCAGGTCTTGGTGCAGAGCATCGTCGTCGTGAGATTGGCTTCGAGGACCTTGTTCCAGGTGTCGAGAGTCACCGTCTCCGGCGTGCCCGGTCCACCGATGCCGACATTGTTGTGCAGGATGTCGAGGCGGCCGTGCTTCTTCATCGCGAAGTCGGCCATCGCTTCCGCCGCGTCGAGCTGGGCGACGTCACCCGCGAACACCGAGGCTTCGCCGCCCTCGTCCTTGATCTGCCTGGCCAGCGCTTCGGCGCGCTCGGCGCTGCGGTTCACCAGCACGACCTTGGCGCCTTCGCGTGCGAACAGGATGGCGGTCGCCATGCCGTTGCCGACGCCTTCGCCGCGCGGCGCCGCGCCCGTTACCACCGCCACCTTGTCCTTCAGCCGTCCGGCCATCATTCTCTCCCGACAGATTGGATTTGCAGTAAGATAGAGTAGCATCGAATGATGCAGGGAAACCCCGGAGACGCGGGTCGACTGCTATCCATGAGATGTTTCCGCGCCATTGAAACCGCTCCGCGGTTCCGATGGCGCGCAAGCCGCCTCAATCGCGCAGATACGCTGGATGGTTTGCGCGGATTTCCGCGAGATAGCCCAGGGTGCCGGAGAGATGCTTGCGTAGCGACTGCTGCGCTTCCTCCGGCTGCTTCGTTTCGATCGCCCGCACGATCATCTGGTGATGCAGCACGATGTCTTGCGCCTTGCCGGGCGTCGGCAGGTGCAGGCGGCGCAGGCGGTCGATATGGCCGCTGCGACTGCGCACCAGGTTCCAGAGCTCGCGCTTGGCGGCGGCGGCGTAGAGCTGCCAATGGAAATCGTTGTCGGAGGCCATGAAGGCCGCGAAGTCGCCGGTTGCCGCGAAATGCTGCTGGAGGGCGATGGTGCGGTTGAGCTCTTCGATCAACGCCGGCTCATGGGCCAGCGCCAGCGCGCGCACGATCTCGAGTTCGAGCGACCGACGCAGGAAGTGCGCCTGCTGCGCGGCCTCGACGTCGATCTTGCTGACCACGGTGGCGTGCTGAGGGAAGACATCGACAAGGTCCTCCTCGTTCAACCGCATCAGCGCGTCGCGGATCGGCGTCGAGCTCAACCCGAATTCCTTGGCGAGCCTGGTGCGCGACAGCGTCTCCCCCGGTGGCAGGACCAGTGACACGATCATCTCGCGCAGCCGTTCGAAGACCTGCGGGGCAGCCTGCCGGTCGCGGTCGAGACGCTGGGAAGTCGTCGTAGTCGGCATTTCTTGACCATTGATGCACTAATGTATTAGCTCCGCACAGGAGAAAACGCGATGGCCGAGCACAAGACAAGCAAGCAAGTCCGCGATGCAGCCTCCTTGCGCAGCGCACGCTGGTTCGCGCCGGACGACCTGCGCGCCTTCGGCCACCGCTCGCGCGCCATGCAGATGGGTTACGCGCCCGAAGAGTGGGTGGGCAAGCCGGTCATCGCCATCCTGAACACCTGGTCGGAAGCCCAGCCCTGCCACATGCATTTCAAGAGCCGCGTCGACGACGTGAAGCGCGGCATCCTGCAGGCCGGCGGCTTCCCGATGGAACTGCCCGCGCTCTCGCTGTCGGAGAGCTTCCTCAAGCCCACGACCATGCTCTACCGCAACCTGCTCGCGATGGACGCCGAGGAGCTTCTCCGCGGGCATCCCGTGGATGGCGTCGTGCTCATGGGCGGCTGCGACAAGACCACCCCCGCCCTGTTGTTGGGTGCGATCAGCATGAACCTGCCCGCGATCTACATGCCGGCCGGACCGATGCTGCGCGGCAACTGGAAGGGCAAGGTGCTGGGTTCGGGCTCCGACGCCTGGAAGTATTGGGACGAGCGCCGCGCCGGCAAGATCTCCGACTCCGACTGGGTCGATGTCGAGGCGGGCATCGCGCGCAGCTACGGCACCTGCATGACCATGGGCACGGCCGCCACGATGATGGCGATAGCCGAGACGCTGGGCATGTCCCTGCCCGGCGCGTCCTCGATCCCCGCCGCCGACGCCAATCACATCCGCATGGCCTCGGAGAGCGGCCGGCGCATCGTCGACATGGTGTGGGAGGATCTGACACCTAAGAAGATCCTGACCCGCGAGGCCTTCCTGAACGCCATCGCCGCGGCGATGGCGGTGGGCTGCTCGACCAACGCCATCATCCACCTGATCGCGCTGGCGCGTCGTGCCGGCCAGGATATCGGCCTCGACGATTTCGAGCGCGCAAGCCGCAAGGTGCCGGTGATCGCCAACATCCGGCCCTCCGGCGACACGTATCTGATGGAGGACTTCTTCTATGCTGGCGGCCTGCCGGGCCTGCTGGAGCAGATCCGCGATCACTTGCACGTCGACACGCTGACGGCGACCGGCGCGACGCTCGGCGACAACATCGAGGGCGCGGAGATCTACAACGACGACGTGATCCGCACCGTTCAGAATCCGATCTATGCCGAGGGCGCGCTCGCCGTCTTGAAGGGCAATCTGGCGCCCGACGGCTGCGTCATCAAGCCGTCGGCCTGCGCGCCGAAGTTCCTCAAGCACACCGGCCCCGCCCTCGTGTTCGACGACTATCCGTCGATGAAGGCGGCGATCGATCGCGACGATCTCGACGTCACCGAAGACACCGTGCTGATCCTGCGCAACGCCGGCCCCCAGGGCGGCCCCGGCATGCCGGAGTGGGGCATGCTGCCGATCCCCAAGAAGCTGGTGCAGCAGGGCGTGCGCGACATGGTGCGGCTCTCCGACAGCCGCATGAGCGGCACCAGCTACGGTGCCTGCATCCTGCACGTCTCGCCGGAGTCCTATATCGGCGGCCCGCTGGCGCTGGTGCAGACCGGCGACATGATCTCGCTCGATGTCGACAAGCGCACCATCGACATGAACGTCTCGGACGAGGAACTGGCCCGCCGCCGCGCCGCCTGGAAGAAGCCCGGGCCGCGTTACGAACGCGGCTATGGCTGGATGTTCACCAGGCACATCAAGCAGGCCAACGAGGGCTGCGACTTCGACTTCCTCGAAACCGGCTTCGGCGCGCCCGTCGGCGAACCGTCGATCTACTGAGGAGCACACGATGGCGTTGACCGCGGCGACCCGCGACAAGCTCCGCACGATCAGCACGGCGACGGTCGCCACCGCCTTGTTCAAGCGTGGCTTCCGCACCCAGTTCATCCAGAACGTGCATCCGCTCTCGCCCGACCAGCCAGTGCTGGTCGGCGAAGCCTTCACCCTGCGCTACATGCCGGCGCGCGAAGACCTCAACCAGCTCTCGGTGTTTCGCGACCGCAGCCATCCGCAACGCAAGGCCGTCGAAGACTGCCCGCCGGGCGCCGTGCTCGTCATGGACAGCCGCAAGGATGCACGCGCCGCTTCGGCCGGGTCGATCCTGGTGACGCGCCTGATGAAGCGCGGCGTCGCCGGCGTCGTGACCGACGGTGGATTCCGCGATGCCGCGGAGATCGGCAAGCTGGGCTTTGCCGCGTACCACCAGCGGCCCAGCGCGCCGACCAACCTTACGCTGCATCAGGCCATCGACATCAACGTGCCGATCGGCTGCGGCGACGCCCCGGTCTTTCCGGGCGACGTGATCCTGGGCGACAGCGACGGCGTGATCGTGATCCCCGCCCATCTTGCCGACGAGATCGCCGACGAGGCGTTCGAGATGACAGCCTACGAGGATTTCGTCACCGAGCGGGTCCAGGCGGGGCAAGGCATCTTCGGCCTCTATCCGGCAACGGACGAAAAGTCCCTCAGCGATTTCGCAGCCTGGCGCAAGGCAAACGGCCGCTGAACGAACGGCCGACGATCGGAAGACCGCCAGCAACGACGTATACGGGGGGTAAACGGGCATGAGATCGCTGAGCATCGTGGCCTTCGTCCTGGCGGCCCTTCTGGGCCTGCCGGCGCAGGCCGCCGACTATCCCGAGAAACCCATCACCGTCATCGTCCCTTTCCCGCCCGGCGGTTCCTCCGACGTGACGGCGCGGCTCGTCTCCAAGAAGATGGCGGAGCGCATGGGCCAATCGGTCGTCATCGAGAACAAGGGCGGCGCCAACGGCTCGATCGGCGCCGCGGCGCTGAAGCAGGCCAGGCCCGACGGCTACACGATCCTCGTCGGCTCGATCGGCGTCTTCGCCATCAATCCCGCCCTCTTCAAGGATCTCCGCTACGATCCGATGCAGGATTTCGACCTGCTGAGCGTCGCCGTCCGCACGCCCAACGTGCTGGTCGCGAACCCGAACTTCCCCGCCAACACCGTCGCCGAGCTGGTCGATTACCTGAAGAAGAATCCCGACAAGGTAACGTTCGCCTCGTCGGGCACCGGCTCGTCGGATCATCTGACCGCAGCGCTGTTCCTGCAGAAGACCGGCACCACCGGCATCCACGTGCCGTACAAGGGCGGCGGGCCGGCCATCAACGACCTGATCGCAGGTCATGCCAATGTGTCGTTCCAGAATCTGGGAGCCATCGCCCCACACGTGAAGTCGGGCAAGCTGAAGGCGCTGGGTGTCACGAGCGGCCAGCGCAATCCGACGCTGCCGGGCGTCCCCACGATGGCCGAAGGCGGCGTGAAGGACCTCGAAGTCTATTCGTGGCAGGCTGCCGCCGCGCCGAAGGGGTTGCCCCCGGCCGTGCGCGCCAAGCTCGAAACCGAACTGGCCGCATCGGCCCAGGCACCGGACATCAAGCCGCAGTTCGAGGCGATCGGCTTCGAGGTCGTCGCCACGAACGGCGAGCAGTTCAAGAAGTTCCTGACGGGCGAGATCGCCCGCTGGAAGAACGTGATCGACACCGGAAAGATCACCGCCGAATAGGCGGTCAGCTCTTCCAGTAGTCCGGCAGCTTCGCGGCCAGCCATTTGGCGAGAGCCGCGTTCACCTCGACCGGCTTCTCCTGTGCCATCCAGTGGCCGGACTGCACCACGACCTCGGTGAGATCGGCGCAGTCCCGCCGCATGGGATCGGCGAGCTTGGACTGCACGGTCTCGCAGGTCGTGTCGTAGGCGCCGTGCAGGAAGAGGACCGGCATCGCGAGCTTGCCGCCGTTCCTGGCTTTCTTGGCATAGGCGCCGTTGGCCTTGTGGTTCATGTACCAGGAGTCCGGCCCGAAGAAGCCGTTGCGCGTCAGCGCCGCGGTATAGGCATCCATATCCTGTTCGGTCAGCACATCCCCATCGCGCGGCACATCGGGGCAGGCACCGCCGCCGAACCAGCCACCGGCCACCCGCACCATCGAGGTCGGCGCCGGCTTGCCGACGCGGCTGGGATCGCCCTTGCGGAACAGCGCCTTCACCACATTGCCGATATTGGCCTCGAAACCCTTGCAGGCCTTGTCGAAGCTCTCCTCGTAGAAGAACTGGTAGTCCCACTGCCCGGCGGGAAACTTGTCGGCCGGATAGACCGAGCGATCGACCAGCGGCACCATTGCATCCAGGGTGAATCCCTCGGCCAGATAGGGCACGCAGAGGCTGGCGACGCCGACGGTCCTGTCGGGATGGTGCGCCGCCAGGTTCCACACGACCGGACTGCCCCAGTCGTGCCCGATCCAAACCGCCTTCTCGCGGCCGAGCGACGCCAGCAGCTCCAGCATGTCGGCCACGATCTCTTCCTGCGCAAAATCCTCGTGGCGCGTATAGGTGTCGGAGCGGCCGTAGCCGCGCATGTCCGGCGCAATGCAGCGGAATCCAAGGGCGGCAAAGGCCGGAAGCTGATGCCGCCACGACAGCGACAGCTCCGGCCAGCCATGGACGAAGATCAGCAACGGCGCGTCCTTGCGGCCGCTGGCGAGATAGCCCGTCGTGTGGCGGGCGGTCTTGAGAGTGTGTTCGGTCACCGGAAATGTCATGGCGCAACTCTGCGGTGAAGCCGCGGTGCCGGCAACCAATTCCGCCTGCCAATCAGCGCGTTACGGCTGCCAATGGCCAAGCCGTCTTGACGGTGTATTCGATGATCGGGAATGTCGCGGAAAGAGAGGATTCCATGGATATCGATACCGGCACGACCGAACTCCTGTGCAGCGTGCGCGACGGCGTGGCGTTGATCACCCTCAATCGCCCCGAGGCGCGCAACGCGATGTCCGACAAGCTGACACCGGCGCTGCGTACGCAGATCAAGGAACGCGGCGACGACCCCAATGTCGGGGCCCTGTTGATCACCGGCGCCGGCACGGCCTTCTGCAGCGGCGGCGACGTAAAGGGCATGGGCGGCCGCGGCCCGCGCGGACAGATGAGCTACGAGGAACGCCTCGCCGACCTGCGCTGGCGTCAGGCTCATCTCACCGGCGCGCTGGTCGCGGTGCGCAAGCCGACGATTGCCGCCCTTCCGGGCGCGGCCGCCGGCGCGGGTCTGGCCATCGCGCTGGCCTGCGATATCCGCATCGCCGCCAAGTCGGCGTTCGTCAGCACCGGCTACGCCAAGATCGGCCTTTCCGGCGACTACGGCATTTCCTGGTTGCTCACCCGAACCATCGGCTCC
>Ga0209792_1001308_pt1 | contig 12377 bp, 11 predicted proteins | sample EBPBio142005_DNA_FD_185860 | JGI IMG/M metagenome (GOLD analysis project Ga0209792, IMG submission 185860) | Wastewater treatment Type I Accumulibacter community from EBPR Bioreactor in Madison, WI, USA - Reactor 1_6/14/2005_ DNA (SPAdes)... | ecosystem: Engineered > Bioreactor > EBPR >...
CGGTGGCAGTCGCAGAACCCCAGTGGCTTCACGAGTACTCAAAGCATCAAGCGTCAAGACGCATGATCAGCCGGATCCGCACCTATCTGACTGGAGAAGGTCTCGGGCCAACCTTGGTCAAAGCCGTGACCGGCAGTGCTGGCCTGCGCATTGCCGGCATGGGCTTCGGATTTCTGGTCGGCGTACAGCTTGCGCGAGGCCTCGGCGCGGAGGGCTATGGCATCTATGGCGTGGCCATGTCGATCATCGCGCTGCTGACGGTGCCGACGGAGTTCGGGCTGCCGCAGTTGCTGACTCGTGAAGTCGCGGCTGCGCAGGTCAGGCAGGACTGGGGGCGCATGAAGGGGATCCTGCGCTGGGCCACGACAACCTCCCTGTGGCTGTCCCTCCTAGTGGCGATCGGTCTGCTCGCCTGGTTGTGGCTGAGTGGCCGGGGGATCGGGTCAATGCTGGGCATGACCCTGCTGGCTGGCGTGCTGATGATCCCGGTCGTAGCGCAGGTCTCGCTGCGCTCGGCGGCCTTGCGGGGGCTGCAGCAAATCGTCCGGGGACAGCTGCCTGACGTGGTGCTGCGGCCGGCGTTTTATTCGTTGCTGCTGTTCCTCGTGCCGCTGTGGCTGGTGCCGCTGACGCCCTCGCTGGGCATGGCGCTTGGGGCAGTGTCCGCGTGCTTTGCACTGCTTGTCGTTCTGGTGATGCTGAAGAAAACGCTGCCGGCACAGGTGGAAAGCGCAGCACCCGTCATAGAGGCGCGCAACTGGTGGTCTAGCGCGCTTCCAATGGCGCTCACCGAGGGCATGCGCCTGCTGCAGGGGCATCTTCTGATTCTACTGCTTGGCATCATGGCGACCATGTCCGAAGTGGGTGTTTATCGGGTAGCCAGTTCCATGATGTTGCTGATTGCGATGCCAATCAGCCTGTTCAACATCGTCGGGATGCCGGTCATCGCCAGATTACACGCGACGAAGGACCGGGCGCGGCTGCAGCGGTTTCTGGGCCTGACTGCGGCGGGGATGACCTTGGGTGTTGCCGTGCTGGCCCTGCCGTTCTTGCTGCAGGGAAAATGGGTGCTGGCGACGGTATTCGGTGCCGAGTTTGCCGACGGCAACGCGATTCTGTTGGCTCTGTGTGGATCGGCTTTCATTTATGCGGCGTTCGGTATCGTGGCTGCACTTCTGAACATGACCGGCTATCAGAAACAAGTCACGCGGGCTTCCATTGTTGCCCTCTTATGCCTGATGGTACTCGCGTATCCGATGATCCATTTTTTTGGGGTGATGGGTGCCGCAATCAGTGATGTCGCATCGACATTGGTCTGGAACCTAATCATGTGGGTGGCTGCGCGAAAGCAGCTGAAGCTCGATACTTCGCTGTTGGCTCTGTCCAGTCGTGGAAAAGCCCGTACCGGACATGGAGTGAGGTGATGGGTAGCGTGCTTCTGAGAAAAATGAGGTCGTTGGTGATGAGCTCTCTGCGCCATGGCGCGTCGTTGGCCAGGGTGGCCAGAGTTCGCCTGTTGTACGGAGACGTACAGGTGCCATGGTCCACCTCAATCGGCCACAGCGTGATGCTTCAGGCGACCGATGGCGGCAAGCTTGTCATCGGGGCAGGTGTCTCCATCGGTGCAGGTTCGCAACTTGTCGCCCAAGGCGGTGTGCTTTCAATCGGATGTGACACATTCGTCGGCATTGGATGCGTGCTGACGAGCAAGGTCGAGATGAGCATCGGGCGTGACGTGTTGATCGCCGAGTACGTCACGATCCGCGACCAGGATCACCGCTTTCCGGTCGGGAAGCGGATCCGAGAATCCGGTTTTGATTGTGCCCCGGTGCTGATTGGGAATGATGTGTGGATCGGAGCGAAGTCCAGCGTGCTCAAGGGCGCGCGAATCGGCGCGGGAGCGGTGATCGCCGCGCATTCTTTGGTAAAGGGGGAGGTAGCAGAAAACACTCTGGCCGCTGGCATCCCTGCCCGATTCATCAAGGTGCGGCCTGATGCCACCGACTAAAGTCGCCATCCTCCTCCCCGACCTGCGCGGCGGTGGGGCGGAACGTGTTTGCATCCATCTTGCCAACGCCTTTGTGGCGTGCGGATTGGCGGTGGACATGGTGTTGATGCGGGCGGAAGGTGAGTTGTTGCCCCAGTTGGATCCACGGGTACGGGTGATTGAATTGGGCACCAAGCGTGTTCGCCATCTGTTGAGACCACTCATGCGCTATCTGAGCGAAAGCCAGCCCGCGGCGCTTCTGGCCAACATGTGGCCACTGACCGTGCTCGCAGTGTTGGCACGAAGGATGTCCGGCTATTCCGGCCGGATTGTTACCGTGGAACATATTGCCTGGTCATCGTGCCATGTGGCTCGCAAGTGGTCGACGCGTATGGCAGTCAAGACCACCATGCGCTGGCTGCTGCCAAAGGCCGATGCCGTATTGGCGGTTTCCCGCGGCGCTGCCGAGGATATGACTCGGTTTGCCGGGTTGCCTGAAGGGTTGGTTCGCGCACAGTACAACCCTGTCACTTTTGGCAAACAAACTCTCTCAACCGAACTTCCGATCGGGGTTGAGCACTGGAGCCAAGGCCCACATAAGCGCCTGCTGGCGGTAGGCGAATTCAAGGAGCAAAAGGATTTTCCGACGTTGATCGCGGCGGTCGCCATCCTTAAGGACAGACTGCCGGTGCGTTTGCTGATCCTGGGTAAAGGCGATGGGCGGCCGCATCTGGAAGAACTGATTCTCCGGCATGGCCTGCAGGGTGTCGTATTCCTGCCTGGCTTCTTCCCAGATCCAAAGCCTTTCTTTGCCCGTGCCGACCTGTTCGTTCTGTCGTCTGAGTACGAAGGATTCGGAAATGTGGTGGCCGAAGCGCTCGAACAAGGCACCCCTGTCGTCAGCACGGACTGTCCGTCCGGTCCACGTGAAATCCTTGAGGACGGTAAGTACGGCGCCCTGGTCGCGGTGGGGGACATCGATGCCATGGCCATGGCCATGCAGCAATCCTTGCAGTCCACCCATGACACAGACGCGCTCAAAGCTCGTGCCCGCGACTTCGCCATTGACAAGATTGCCGATCAATATTTGGATCACCTGTTGCCAAAATGGCGCGCGCGCACCTCAAAGGGGGGGCAATGAAACAGATTGCCATTGTGGATTACGGCACCGGCAACGTTCACTCCATTGGACGCATGGTGAGTGGGTTAGGTGCTGAATGGACGCACACAAAGGATCCTGGAAAATTACGGGAGGCCACACACTTGGTGCTTCCCGGAGTGGGGCATTGCGCACGGGCCATGGCATCGCTTCAACATTCAGGCATCTTGGACGTACTTGACGAACGGGTCTGTCAGGCTGGGGTTCCCACTCTTGGTATCTGCCTGGGCATGCAGCTGATGACCCGTTCCAGCGAGGAAGGTTCAACTGAATGCCTGGGTTGGTTTGATATGGAAACCACCGAAATAAAGCCTTCTGATCGGCGTGCCTACAAGGTGCCTAATATCGGATGGCATGTGCTTGAGTCTGCCAACGACACGCTCTTCCATGACATCACCACATCTGATCAGCCGATGTTTTTTTGCCATCGGTTTGCAGTGCGTGCACCCCAAGAAGCAGGCGTCATCGCTACTTTCAACTATGGAGCTGACTACGTCGCCGCTTTGCGCCACAAAAATCTGATCGGGGTTCAGTTCCATCCCGAGAAAAGCCAGGGTCCGGGTCGAAAACTCATGGCCAACTTCCTTGCATTAGGGCAAGACGATGTATAGGCCGCGCGTTATCCCTGTTCTTCTGATTGATGGAAGGCAGGCCATCAAGACCATACGCTTCCGAGAACGTATCTACCTGGGTGATCCAGTCAATACGGTTTCGCTGTTCAATGCATTCGAAGTCGACGAACTGGTAGTGCTGGATATTGGCGCCACAATTCAGGGGCGATCACCGGATATTGAAGTAATCAGGGACATAGCTTCAGAAGCCAACATGCCGTTTTCCGTCGGTGGCGGCATTGTGAATTGCCAGCAAATCGAGACACTGCTGGCCTTGGGCGCCGAGAAGGTTGTCCTGTCCTCGGCTGCTTTTGCAGACCTTGGCTTTGTCCGTGAAGCAGTGAACAGGTTCGGTTCGTCTTCCATCACCGCCTGCATGGATGTGGGCCGGGACTGGTTGAAACGCCCGCAGGTGGTCACTCGCTCCGGCACTGAGGTGGTGCAAGGCACACCCCTGGCCAACGCCACCCGACTGCAAGACATGGGCGTGGGGGAAATCATCGTGCAATCGGTAGTCAATGACGGAGTTCGTCAGGGTTACGATATAGGTCTGCTTGGCTCGCTATCCGAATCCATCACGGTGCCTATTGTCGCCTTGGGCGGTGCTGGATCTATGCAACATATGTATGACGTTTACAAGCAAACCCACATCAGCGCCGTTGCCGGCGGAAGCCACTTCTGCTTCAAGGGCAGCGGCCGCGGCGTACTGATTTCCTACCCTGGTGCAGACGAGTTGCACATGTTTCATGGCTTAAAAATCCAATAAACCCAGGCCCCATAAAACCGATGAACTACCAAATATGTGTTCGCTGCGTAATGGACAGCAGCGACCCCGAAATTCAATTTGATGACGAAGGTATATGCAACCATTGCACTGACTATCTCCAGAATCGCATTCATGGGGTCAAGCCAGACTTGAGCGGTCAAGAACTTGCAAAGCTCATGGATAGAGTGAGAAGCGCAGGCAAGGGTCGTAAATACGACTGCGTTGTAGGCGTTAGCGGCGGCGTGGACAGTTCAAGTGTAGTGCGACTGGCCGTTTCGCATGGCCTGCGTGTATTGGCCGTGCACATGGATAATGGCTGGAACTCACCCATAGCGGTGCAGAACATCAAGCAGCTGGTCGACAGGCTTGATGTGGACTATGCCTCTTACGTCTTGCCCTGGGATGACTTCCGTAGATCGCAGATCGCATTTCTTCGGGGGTCCGTCCCCGAAGCGGAAACCCCGACCGATATCACCATTCAGAGAGCCGTGCATCACTACGCTTTGAAAGAGGGGGTGAAGCACGTACTGGCTGGCGGCAACATTTCCAGCGAAGGGATACTGCCAGCATCCTGGCATTACAACTCGCGGGACATGCGATACAACTATGCTGTGATGAAGGCGGGCGGCTGTCATCGAAAGCACTTCAAGGCCTCAAGGTTTGGCGTTCTTGATGAGGCCTACATGAAGGTAGTTCGTTCAATCAAGACCGTTTATCCGCTTAATTTCATCAAATATGACAAGGACGCAGAACGTTCCATTCTGGAACGCGACTATGGGTGGCAGTACTACGGCAGCAAGCATGGCGAATCGCGTTTCACCAAGTTCATACAGAACTATTACCTGTTCGTAAAGCATGGAATTGACTATCGTAGAGCCACCGCTTCCAGCGAACTTTGTTTCGGAAAGATCGATCGTACACAAGCGTTAGCTCGACTTGAGCAACTGCCTTACCACGATATGGATATTGCAGCCGAACTGGACTATGTGGCGAAGAAGCTCCAAATAAGTCGCGAAGAACTTGATGAGATCGTGGCGGCACCCGCCAAGTGGTATTTCGATTATCCGAATAATCGCAAATTGCTTGGACTGGTGTACAGCACCTACCGACTCATCCACGGCAAGAAAAAACGGTCAAATTTCTAGTGGATGCAATACCCCTGAAACCAATGCTCTACATCACTTACGACGGCATGTTGGAGCCACTGGGCCAGTCACAGGTACTCGCCTATCTGGAGAAACTGGCGGCTGATCGACCTATCCACCTGCTCAGCTTCGAAAAACCCGAGGACTGGACCGACACCACAGCACGTACCCGCGTGCAGGCACGTATGGATGCAGCGAGTATCCATTGGCATCCGCACCGCTACCACAAGCGTCCGTCCGCACTGGCCACGGCCTGGGACATCCTCGTCGGCATCGCCAGCGGTTTGTGGCTGGTCTTGCGTCACCGCATCGGCATCGTCCACGCCCGCAGTTACGTGCCGGCGGTGATGGCGCTGGCACTCAAGCGCCTGACCGGGGCGAAGTTCGTGTTCGACATGCGTGGTTTCTGGGCCGACGAGCGTGTGGATGGCGGGCTGTGGCCGCGTGATGGCCGCATGTACCGCGTGGCCAAGTGGTTCGAGCGCCGTTTCCTGTTGGGTGCCGACCATGTGGTGTCGCTGACCCACGCCGCCGTGGGCGAGATGCAGCGCTTCGACTACCTGCAAGGACGCATGCCGCCGGTCACGGTGATCCCCACCTGTGCCGACCTGACGCGCTTCCGGCCGCGGCCACGCCCGCCCGGGGCAGGGGATGCCTTCACCCTGGGCTATGTCGGCTCGGCCGGCACCTGGTACCTGTTCGACGCGGTGGTGGCCAGCTTCGCCCGGCTGCGGCAACTGCGCCCGGACGCACGGCTGCGGGTGGTCAATCGCCACGAGCACGACTACATCCGCCAGCGCTTGGCCGCCGGTGGCGTGGACCTGGATGCGGTGGACCTGCTCAGCGCCGGTCATGAACAGGTACCAGAGGAAATGACACGGATGGATGCGGGCATCTTCTTCATCAAGCCGGTGTTCTCCAAGCAGGCCTCGGCCCCCACCAAGCTCGGCGAGTTCCTGGGCTGCGGCATCCCCTGCCTGTCCAACACAGGCGTGGGCGACATGGCCCAGGTACTGGAAGGTGAAACCGTGGGCGTGGCTATCGACTCCTTCGACCCGGCCACCCTGGACACCGGTCTGCAACGCCTGCTCGCCTTGGCCGCCGACCCGACCACCGCCGCCCTCTGCGTGGCTGCCGCCCACAAGCATTTCTCGCTGGAGGAAGGCGTGGCGCGGTATGCCGCAATCTATTCAAGACTTGATGCACTCTCATGAACGATCGAAACCTGGACACATCCACTGTCAACAGCTTCGGAGATGAATGGTCCCGATTCGACCAGACAGGCATGAGCGATGCCGAGGCACAAGGGATATTCGACGAATACTTCGCGATTTTCCCGTGGGATCGTTTGCCTCCGAACGCCACCGGCTTCGACATGGGCTGCGGTTCGGGGAGATGGGCCAGGCTGATGGCGACTCGCGTCGGGCACCTGCACTGTGTCGACCCATCCAGCGCCATTGAGGTATCGAAGACCACTCTTGGCGATTGCAACAATGTCACCTTTCACCCCATGGCTGTGGGTGACCAAGTATTGCCCGCGGGAAGCCAGGATTTTGGCTATTCGCTGGGCGTCCTCCACCATATCCCCGACACTGGGGCGGGTGTGAAGGCCTGCGTCGATATGCTGAAGCCCGGCGCCCCTTTCTTGGTCTATCTCTACTACGCCTTCGACAACCGTTCGCTTCCTTTTCGGTTGGCCTGGCGTTTCTCGGATCTGATTCGGCGTGGTGTTTGCCGACTTCCTTCCCAACTCAAGCACGCTGTGACGGACCTGCTTGCCGCAACCATCTACTTCCCCTTGGCCAGGCTCTCTTTGCTCCTGGAGAAGTTGGGTGCGAAAGTGGGGAACATCCCGCTTTCCTACTATCGGGACCATAGCTTCTATACGATGCGTACCGACTCCCGGGATCGATTCGGGACTCCACTGGAGCAACGATTCACCCAGGAGCAGATCCGGGGATTGATGCTTGCGGCCGGCCTCGTCGATGTGCGTTTCTCACCGCACGCCCCCTTCTGGTGTGCGGTGGGCACAAAGGCATGAAGCGAGTTCTCGGCCTGGCGTTGTACGGCCCCCTTGCAGCCAGCACGCGCTACCGCATGGCGCAGTATGTCCCTGGCTTGGCCGATCACCGGATCGAGCTGGATATCCGCCACTTGCTCGGAGACGCTTATCTCCAACGCACCTTCCAAGGCAAACGCGCCTCTGTTGTCGATTTGCTCCACTCGGGATGGAGACGTCTTCTCGACCTGTTCGATCAGGGCGACTACGACGCATTGATGGTGCACTGCGAATTGTTCCCGCTCATGCCATCGTGGGTTGAGCGTGTGTTGCTGCGCCGCCCCTATATCTACGACTTCGATGACGCCTTCTACCTGAAGTACCGGCGTGGACGGCTTGGCCGCTTGAAGCCGATCCTGGGCAACAAGTTCGATTCCATGATCCAGCGCGCCTCAGCCGTTACGGCAGGAAATGAATTGCTTGCTACCTATGCCAAGCAACTCAATTCCAATGTGCATCTCCTGCCGACCGTGGTCGATACTGATCGCTACCGAGTGGCTACCCATGAGCGTGGCAAAGAATTTGTGGTTGGCTGGATCGGATCCCCATCTACCAGCCGTTATCTGGATTCCCTGATCGAGCCATTGGCAAGACTTGGCGAGGAGTCGCCTGTCCGCTTTGTCGTAATCGGTGGTGACGCCCCTACGATCCCCAATGTTCAGGTCGACGCCCTGCCATGGCAGGAGGACACCGAAATCGATGCGATCAATAAATTCGACGTGGGCGTCATGCCCCTGCCCGACGATGAGTGGGCGCGAGGAAAGTGTGCCTTCAAGTTGATCCAGTACATGGCCTGTGGCGTTCCCGTGATCGCCTCGCCCGTAGGCGCCAACGTGGATGTCGTGGGTCCTACTTGCGGCCTCCTGGTAACGACTGGAGATGAGTGGTTGGCAGCACTCCGTCGGCTAAGGGATGACGCAAGCCTTGGCGCACAGATGGGGCAAGCGGGCAGACAGCGCATTGTCGACAGCTACTCACTCCACGAGAATCTGCCTGTCCTGGCGGGGATTATTGCTCGTGTTGGATAGCCGACCCCAAGCCTGACCGCTCTGCAGAGACTCGGCAATCAGCCCGTTCTCACTTGAACCCGCGCGCACCACCTCGACTTCACTCTGTACGCCCCATCGCAATGGCACTGGTGCTTTGAGCTGCGCGACCGCGCCCACCCGCAGGTGCGGCTGACCGACATTTTGCAGTTGCACTTGTTGGAGCTGCCCAAGGCCCAGGGCGAAGGCTTGGTAGGCACCGCCCTGGCCGCGTGGGTGGCATACTTCGAGCACTGGCAGGAGGACGACATCATGGCCACCATCCAACACGCCCCGGTCCGCGACGCGATGGACCGCCTGCAGGCCCTGTCCGCAGACGAAGAAGCCAAGCGCTACGCCTTCGAGCGCGAGCGCGCCCTGCATGATGAGATCAGCGCGCTCAACGGTGCCCGGCGGGAGGGACGGCAGGAAGGCCAAGTTGCGGTGTTGACCCGACTGTTGCAGCGCAAATTCGGCCCGCTACCGGAAGCGGTGGTGCAGCGGTTGCAACAAGCTGGCGGTGCCGACCTGGACCGTTGGGCCGACGAGGTGCTGTTCGCCGAAACGCTGGATGGGGTATTCGGTGATTGATGCATGTGCGGCCTGACCGGCTTCCTGCAACCGGCCGGTTTCGATCCGGCTGCCGCCACCGCGCAGGCCACGACCATGGCCGCGCACATTGCCCATCGCGGACCGGACGATGCCGGGGTGTGGGTGGATGCGGCCGCCGGTATCGCGCTGGCGCATCGGCGGTTGTCGATCCTGGATCTGTCGCCGGCCGGGCACCAGCCGATGGCTTCGGCCAGCGGGCGCTGGGTGCTGGCCTACAACGGCGAGGTTTACAACCATCTTGAATTGCGTCGCGAGTTGGAAGCCAGCGGCACGGCGCCGGCCTGGCGCGGGCATTCCGATACCGAGACGTTGTTGGCGGCGATCGAGGCGTGGGGGGTGGAGGCCACCCTCAAGCGCAGCGTCGGCATGTTCGCCCTGGCGCTGTGGGACCGGCAGCGGCGCGAGCTGTGGCTGGCCCGCGACCGCTTGGGCGAGAAGCCGCTGTACTACGGCTGGCAGGGCGACACTTTCCTGTTCGGCTCGGAGTTGCATGCCTTGCGTGCGCACCCGGCCTTTGTCGGCGGGATCGACCGTGGCGCGTTGGCGCTGCTGCTGCGCCACAACTACGTGCCGGCACCGCATTCCATCCATCCGGGCATCTCCAAGTTGCCGCCGGGGTCCTGGTTGCGGATCGGCCCGGACCGGCGCGATGCCGAGCCGGTGGCGTACTGGTCGCTGGCCGAGGTGGCCGAGCGCGGCATGGCCTCGCCGTTCGCCGGCAGCGACGAAGACGCGGTGGAGCGGCTGGCCGAACTGATGGGCGCGTCGGTGCGCGGGCAACAGGTGGCCGATGTGCCGCTGGGCGCGCTGCTGTCCGGCGGCATCGACTCGACCTTGGTCACCGCCTTGATGCAGGCCCAGGCCACTCAGCCGGTGCGCACCTTCACGATTGGATTCGAGGAAGGCGCCTACGACGAGGCGGTACACGCACGCGCCGTGGCCGCGCACCTGGGCACCCAGCACACCGAGCTGCGCCTGACCGGCGCCGATGCGCTGTCGCTGGTGCCGCGCCTGCCTGCGATGTACGACGAGCCTTTCGCCGATTCCTCGCAATTGCCCACCCATCTGGTGATGCAACTGGCGAGACAGCACGTGACCGTGGCCCTGTCCGGCGATGCGGGCGATGAGATGTTCGGCGGCTACAACCGCTATTTCCTCGGACCGAAACTGTGGCGCAAGGTGGGCTGGATGTCTGCGCCGCTGCGCAATGCGCTGTTCCGTGTGGCACCGGCCTTGCCGCATGTGCTCAAGGCGCGGCTGGGCGCGGCGCAGGCGGACGACAAGCTGCACAAGCTGGCGAGACTGTTCGGAAGCCATCGCATTTCCAGCATCGACGATCTGTATTGCGGGCTGGTCTCGGAGTGGCCCGATGCGGGCTGCATGGTGGTCGATGGACACCTGCCACCCAACCTGCTCGATGATCGCTCCCGCTGGCCGTGCCTTGCCGATCCGGTGGCGCGGATGATGGCACTGGACGGCCTGACCTATCTGCCCGACGACATCCTGGTGAAGGTGGACCGTGCAGCGATGGCGGTGTCGCTGGAAACCCGCGCGCCGTTCCTGGACCGCGATGTGGTCGAGTTCGCCTGGTCGTTGCCAATGTCGATGAAGCTGCGCGACGGACGTGGCAAGTGGATCCTGCGCCAGTTGCTGGACCGGCACGTGCCGCGCGAGCTGGTGGAGCGACCCAAGATGGGCTTCGGGATCCCGCTGGACGACTGGCTGCGTGGGCCGCTGCACGACTGGGCCGAGGCGTTGCTGGATGAATCACGCCTGCGTCGCGAAGGCTATCTGCGGCCCGAGCCGATACGCCAGGCGTGGAAGCGGCACCTGGCCGGGCAAGCCTCGTTCGGCTACCGGTTGTGGTCGGTGTTGATGTTCCAGGCCTGGCTGGAAGCACAGGGGGCACCACGCTGATGTGGCCGTTCTGGTTGATGTTTTTGGTGCCGGTGTGGGCAACCTTGTCCCCTTCGAGGCTGCCACAAAAGCAGGTGGTCCTCGCCTGGTGGGTCGTCGGCGCCGTGTTCGCACTGATGATCGGCTTCCGCTACGAGGTGGGTGGCGACTGGCTCAATTACATCGAGCACTTCAAGACAACCTCGTATTTGCGCTTCTCCGAAATCTTCGACAAGGGCGATCCCGGCCACTACTTCGTCAACTGGGCCGTCGCCCGCTTGGGCGGCGGTGTGCAATGGGTCAACCTGCTCTACGGCTCGGTGCTGATGTGGGGCACGGTGGTGTTCTGCCGCAGGCAGCCCTGGCCGTGGCTGGCGCTGCTGGTGGCCGTGCCCTACCTGCTGATCGTGGTCGGCATGGGCTACAGCCGCCAGGCGATGGCGCTGGGCTTCGCGCTGGTGGGGCTGACCGCACTGGGCGAGCATCGCGTGCGCGTCTTCGTAGTCTGCATCGCGCTGGGCGCGCTGTTCCACAAGTCCGCCGTGCTGCTGCTGCCGATCGCGGTGCTGGCCAACAGCCGCAATCGCTTCCTCACCGCCGGCATGGTGGGCATGACTTTCGTGTTGCTGTACTACCTGCTGCTGGCCGAAGACGCCGACGCGCTGTGGACCAACTACGTCGAATACCAGATGCACTCCCAGGGCGCGAAGATCCGAGTGCTGATGAACGCGGTGCCGGCCGCGCTGTTGCTGCTGTTCGGCAAGCGCCTGGCCCCCGACCCCCAGCAGCGCCGGCTGTGGACCATCATCGCCCTGCTGGCCCTGCTGTGCCTGCCGCTGGTGTCGCTGGCCTCCACCGCCGTGGACCGCGTGGCCCTGTACCTGATCCCGCTGCAGTTGTTCGTGTTCGCCCGCCTGCCCCTGCTGGCCGGCGACGACGTGCGCATGCGCACCGGCCTGGTCCTGGCCGTGATCGGCTACTACGCCGCCGCGCAGTTCGTGTGGCTCAACTTCGCCACCCATGCGCAGTACTGGCTGCCGTACCAGTTCAGGCTGTTCGGATAGGCCCGGTACCCTGTGAGGCGGCTCCTCCTTTCACGGGATGCCACCAGCACGGC
>Ga0209792_1001309_pt1 | contig 12370 bp, 14 predicted proteins | sample EBPBio142005_DNA_FD_185860 | JGI IMG/M metagenome (GOLD analysis project Ga0209792, IMG submission 185860) | Wastewater treatment Type I Accumulibacter community from EBPR Bioreactor in Madison, WI, USA - Reactor 1_6/14/2005_ DNA (SPAdes)... | ecosystem: Engineered > Bioreactor > EBPR >...
TCTCTGCAAGCTTTTCGGCTGCAAATTCGCGAACGTGCAGCCGCATTCCGGCGCCAACGCGAACCTCGGCGTGTTTATGGCTGTGCTTCAGCCGGGCGATACATTCCTTGGCATGGACCTCGGCCATGGCGGTCACCTGACCCACGGATGCCCCGTCAATTTCTCTGGCAAATGGTTCAACGCCGTAACCTACGGCATCAACGAACAAGGCCTGATCGATTACGACCAGGTCGAAAAAGTCGCGATGGAACACAAACCGAAAATGATCATCGCCGGTGCATCCGCCTATGCCCGCGTGATCGATTTTAAACGTTTCCGTGAAATTGCCGACAAGGTCGGCGCGACATTGTTTGCGGACGTCGCGCACTATGCCGGTCTGATCGTCGGCGGTTCTTATCCGAACGCGTTCCCCCATGCGCATGTCGTAACGACGACGACCCACAAAACACTGCGCGGACCACGCGGCGGCGCAATCATGACGAATGATGAAGACCTCGCAAAGAAATTGAACTCGGCGATTTTCCCGGGCCTGCAGGGCGGTCCGCTGGAGCATGTCATCGCGGCGAAAGCGGTTGCCTTCGGTGAAGCGCTGAAGCCTGACTTCAAAGCCTACGCCAAGGCGGTTGTCGACAATGCCCGCGTTCTCGCCGACACGTTGAAAGCTGGCGGTCTCGACATCGTATCCGGTGGCACCGACTGCCACATGATGCTGGTGGACCTCCGTCCAAAAGGCCTGACGGGCAAGGCGGCTGACCTCGCGCTGGAGCATGCGGGTATCACTTGTAACAAGAACGCTGTGCCGAATGACCCGGAAAAACCGATGGTAACCTCCGGCATCCGTCTCGGCACGCCCGCCGGTACGACGCGTGGCTTCGGCCCCGCCGAATGGAAAGAGATCGGCAAGCTGATCCTTGAAGTTCTGGATGGCCTGAAAGCCAACGGTCCCGAAGGCAACGCGGCAACGGAAAAAGCTGTGCGCGCGAAGGTCAAGGCGCTGTGCGACCGTTTCCCGATCTACGCCGACGCGACGGCCGCCTAAGCAGACAAAATCGAAGAAGCCCGCCAATGGCGGGCTTTTTTGTGCCCGGCACAATGCCCGGCTGTGGATAAAATATATCTCGCATTACAGCAATAGTTGGTATGCCCCCACCATGGTTTGCAGGGGGACACATGAACATAGCGCATAAATTCCATACCGCCAGTTTTTCGACATGTGTTAGCGCAGGGGAGCTAAGCGCGGCGGATCAGCGCTATCTCGTGGTCTCTGCGCGAAATTTAAGCGCCGATACCTTCGCCAATGCAGAGGCGCAGGGCGGTATCCTGAAAATTGCCCTCGACAAACAAACCGATGTCGATGAAGCGCTCAATACCATCACCAAGTGGATGAGGGACCATGATGTCCTGAACCAGCAAGGGCATTGCGATGGTTTTGGCGATTACAATCTCTTTTTCCACTTCATAGACGAGGGAGCGGTATACCCTTCCGTCACCCATGATTTTCCCCTGCATGATTACGTCTTCGCCGGAAATGATGGATTGAACCCAGGGAATTTCGACGGGCTGATGATCATGCTCGACAGGCACTTGCTGGCGGGTGACATGCGCAAAGGCCTTGCGGAGGATATAAGATACGCCATCCCCGAGCGCGACGATGCCCCGCATTTCTGGTGTCTTTACATCCGGCAATGCAGCCATCCGGATTACAGGCGTCAGAGCGGGCCTTCCCCCGTTTATTCTTAGGATTTGCACCTTATCTGTCGTTGTGGCACAAAAGCCCCATGCGTTGCCCCTTTTGTGCCCATGAAGAAACCCAGGTGAAAGACAGCCGCCCGTCGGATGACGGCGGGTCGATCCGCCGCCGCCGTTCCTGCCCGTCCTGCGGGGGACGTTTTACAACGCATGAGCGCATTCAGCTTCGCGATCTCGTCGTCCTCAAATCCGGTGATCGCCGCCAGCCGCTCGACCGCGAAAAAATCATCCGCTCGATGCAAGTTGCGCTTCGCAAGCGTCCCATTGAGCTGGAGCAAATTGAAAAAGCCGCGAACGGAATCGTCCGCCAGCTCGAAAGCTATGGCGAGCCGGAAATCCCGACGAGCGAAATTGGCGCGCTCGTGATGAAGGCGCTCATTGAGCTCGATATCGTCGGCTACATCCGTTATGCATCGGTATATAAGGATTTCCGCGAGCCGGAAGACTTCAACGCTTTCGTCGAGGAAATCCAGAACCTCCAGACCGAAAAGAAAAAACGGGTCAACGAATAATGTTTACCGGCATTGTTCAGGGGATGGGGACGATTGCTTCCATCAACGATCACGACAAACTCCGCACTTTCGAAATTGAATTCCCCGCAGGTTTTTGTGATGGCCTTGCGATCGGCGCGAGCGTGTCTATCGACGGTGTCTGCCTGACGGTCATTGAAATCATTTCCCCGACCCGCGCATCCTTTGATGTGATGCTCCAGAGCCTCAACATTACAACGCTGGGAGATTATATTGTGGGTCAACGCGTGAATATCGAACGCGCCGCCAAGGATGGCGCGGAGATTGGCGGGCATCCGCTTTCGGGTCATGTCGATTTCTTTGCCACGGTTTTGAAAGTTACCGTGATCGAAGGAAACAAAGTGATGCGCTTTGCGGTGCCGCAGGAATTCATGCGCTACATCTTCAACAAAGGCTATATCGCCGTAAACGGCACAAGCCTCACCATTTCCGATGCAAACAAGCAGGAAAACTGGTTCGAAGTCTGGCTCATCCCCGAAACGCGACGCGTCACGGTGTTCGAGGAAAAGAAAGAAGGCGACCGCCTGAATGTCGAAATCGAACGCGCGACGCAGGTCGTCGTCGACACGGTGCGTGACACGGTTCAGGAAGCACTCGGCAAGCTCCAGCCTGTACTCGAAGGGCTTTTGCAGGAAAAGGGGCTGAGCCTGGATGATTTCCTGCCTGCGCCGCGCCAGATCAAAAACTAGACTTCCCGTCTTTCCATCCTTATATTCGCTGTAGTTCTCAGGGCGGGGCGCAATTCCCCACCGGCGGTATAGCCCGCGAGCGGCTCTTTCTTTTTAGAAAGAGTGTCAGCAGATCCGGTGTAATTCCGGGGCCGACGGTATAGTCCGGATGAAAGAGGACGTGAATGGCATGACCGTGTGCAAACGCGGCCTCGTGCCTGTTCATGTTTTCCCTGATTTTGTGAAAACCAAAACCAAGGAAGAACCAAATGACCAACTCTATCCACTCCAACGAACGTGTCGCGTTCATTCAGGCTGGCTGGCATGCCGATATTATCGAGCAGGGCCGTGCGACCTTCATCGAAGAGATGAAGAAAGCGGGCTTTCCTGAATCGAATATCGACATCTACGAAGTCCCCGGCAGTCTCGAAATTCCATTGCAGGCAAAACTCCTCGCGCAGTCCGGCAAATACAACGCCATTCTGTGCGGCGGTTTCATCATCAATGGCGGCATCTATCATCACGAATATGTGAACCATGCCGTTATTGACGGGATCATGCGCGTCAGCCTCGACACAGAGGTGCCCGTGCTGTCGATGATCCTGACGCCGCTGAATTTCCACCAGTCGGAACCGCATCACGAATTCTTCTTCGAGCATTTCAAGCTCAAAGGAAGTGAGCTGGCATCCGCCTGCCTGGCAACGCTGGCCAACATGCGTGCGCTGAAAACTGCGAAGAAGGCGGCCTAAAACGATTTTCCTTGATCGGGGCGGGGGACTTATGGTCTTTACGGAGCCATGAACGAACCCGCCCCATCATCCAGACCCTCCGCCGTTGCCCGTAAAAAGGCGGCGCGTCTTATGGCCGTTCAGGCCGTCTACCAGATGGCGGTAAACAAGCGCGAGCCTGCCTTCATTATCGACGAATACATTTTCCTGCGCAAAAACATGGAAGTGGACGGCGAGAAGATGGTGGAGCCGGACGAATCGCTGTTCCGCGATATCGTGCTCGGAGTCGCGGAAAGGCACACGGATCTAACGGGAATCGTGGCCGCCAATCGCCCGAAACGCGAGGATCAGGTGATTGCCGATGAACCGCTTTTGCAGGCGCATCTGCTCTGCGGCACATATGAACTTCTTGCCCATCAAGACATTGATTTTCCGGTTATAATTTCCGGCTACGTCGATGTCGCCAAGGCCTTTTTTGAGGGTCATGAGCCGAAATTGATCAACGCAATCCTAGATTCTGTGCGGAAAGTTACCCGATAGCCCCCTAAAATTACTTTTCGTTAATATGTTGCGGTGTAACATAGGAAAGGTTGGGCATTTAGGGGTTTTCATGAAATTAGCAGTCATTGGATTGTTGGCAGTCGTTCTGCTAGGCGGTGGCGCAGCCGGAGCCTATTTCTACTTTGCCCAGCCCGCGGAAGCCTCGGCCGGCGCGATGGACGAAGCCGCGAAAGCAGAACATGACGCCAAGGTCGCCGAAGGCGCCGAAGCCACCAAAGAAGAATTTGTTGAACTGAGCCCGCTCACACTTCCTGTAATCGGTGACACGGGTGTGACGCAAACGGTCAGCCTTGTGATTTCGCTCGAAGTGCCGGATGTTGTTACGGCCGAAGAAGTCAAACGCCTGTCGCCGCGCCTGCAGGATGCCTATATTCAGGACATGTATGGCGCCTTGAACCGCAAAGATTCCATGGAAAAAGGCGTGATCCGCGTCGAGCCGCTCAAGGCCCGCCTGAACCGTGTCACCACTAAGGTTCTGGGCGAAGGTAAGGTCAACGACGTCCTGCTGCAGGTGGTTCACCAGCGCCGTATTTAGACATAATAATTTACTCTTTCCTTTTGGGTTGAGGGAACCGGTCATCGAAAGATGGCCGGTTTTTTCATGCGCGGAATTGTGCGCCGCGCTAACAAACTTGCGCGCCGCGCCTTGCCAAGCCATTGAAAATTGTGCAGTCTTTTCGCCACTTAGGAAAAAAGGCACTCGCCTTTTCAAGAAAACAGAAAAACCCAAAGGGGAAGACAAGACATGGAAATCTATATCATGATCGCCTGTTGTGTTCTGGCCGCGCTTATTTTTGCGCAGCTATGGGCACGCGGAGTGATGAAAATGAGCGCCGGTAACGACCGGATGCAGGCAATCGCCGCCGCCGTACAGGAAGGCGCGAAGGCTTATCTCAACAGACAATATAAGACCATCGCCATCGTCGGCATCATCGTGGCTGTCGGCCTTCATGTCCTGCTCGGCTGGCATGTGGCCCTCGGCTTTGTAATCGGCGGCGTTCTCTCCGGCGTTGCGGGCTATATCGGCATGGGCGTTTCCGTCCGCGCCAACGTCCGTACGGCGCAGGCCGCGACACAAGGTCTGGAAACGGCACTGAATGTCGCGTTCCGTTCCGGTGCGATCACGGGTCTTCTCGTCGTCGGCCTCGGCCTCGGCGGTGTTGCCGGTTACTATTACGCCATGGAGCAAAAGCTCGGCTTTGAACTGCGTGAATCGCTGGAAGGCCTTGTAGCGCTTGGCTTCGGTGCCTCGCTGATCTCCATCTTCGCCCGTCTCGGCGGCGGTATCTTTACCAAGGGCGCCGACGTCGGCGCCGACCTCGTCGGTAAAGTCGAAGCCGGTATTCCGGAAGATGACCCAAGAAACCCGGCCGTTATCGCGGACAACGTTGGTGACAACGTCGGCGACTGCGCCGGTATGGCCGCCGACCTGTTCGAAACCTACGCGGTGACGATCGTGGCCACCATGCTGATCGCAACCTCCGTCTTCACGGCCGCTGTCGCGACCGAAGTCGTGATGCTGCCTCTCATGATCGGTGCGCTTTGCATCATCGGCTCCATCGCCGGTGTGTATTTCGTCCGCCTCGGCAAAAAGAAGAACATTATGGGCGCGCTCTACCGTGGCTTTATCGCCAGCGCCGTGTTCTCGCTGATCCTCGTCTCCGGTTTGTTCGCAAACCTGGGGCTGGAATCGCAATTGCAGCTGGCCGGTGAAAATGCAGGCACCATCAGCATGCAATCTCTGTACTACTGCGTCCTCGTCGGCCTCGGCCTGACGGCGGCACTGGTCTACATCACCGAATACTACACGGGAACGGAACACCGCCCCGTGCAGGTCGTCGCCAAGGCATCGGAAACGGGCCACGGCACGAACGTGATCCAGGGCCTCGCCGTTTCGATGGAAGCAACGGCTCTGCCCGTGATCGTGATCTGCGTCGCCATCTACGCGGCCTTCACGTTTGCTGGATTGTTCGGTATTGCCATCGCCGCGACGACGATGCTCTCCATGGCCGGTATGGTCGTGGCGCTCGACGCTTACGGCCCGGTGACGGACAATGCCGGCGGTATCGCCGAAATGTCCGACATGCCGAAGGAAATCCGTGTCACCACGGATGCCCTCGACGCCGTCGGCAACACGACGAAGGCTGTAACCAAAGGCTACGCGATCGGTTCTGCCGGTCTAGCCGCGCTCGTCCTCTTCGCCGCCTACACGGAAGAAATCAAACACTACCTGCCGGAAATGGCGAACATCACCTTTGAACTGACCGACCCGTTTGTCGTGATCGGCCTGTTCATCGGCGGTCTGCTGCCATACCTGTTCGGCGCTATGTCGATGACGGCCGTTGGCCGCGCAGCGGCATCGGTCGTGGTTGAAGTCCGTCGCCAGTTCCGCGAAATCCCCGGCATCATGGAAGGCCGCGCCAAGCCCGAATACGGCACGGCGGTCGACCTTCTGACGAAAGCCGCGATCAAGGAAATGATTATCCCGTCGCTGCTCCCGATCCTCGCGCCTGTCGCGCTGTTCGGTGCGGTCTACTGGATTGCCGGACTTGAATCCGCCCTGCAAACGCTCGGCGCTCTTCTCCTCGGCACGATCGTGACGGGCCTGTTCGTTGCTATCTCGATGACATCGGGCGGCGGCGCATGGGACAACGCGAAAAAGCTGATCGAAGAACGCGGCGGCAAGGGAACTGAAGCTCACAAGGCAGCCGTGACCGGCGACACCGTCGGCGACCCCTACAAGGACACCGCCGGCCCCGCCGTCAACCCGTTGATCAAAATCGCCAACATCGTGGCCATTCTTCTGGTCGCCATCGTGGCAAAACTGATCGCGGCGTAGGATCGAAACACCATCAAAAGCCCCGCTGTAAAAAGCGGGGCTTTTTCTTTATAAGGGCAGGATGGTTCAGACACTGGATATACTCGATATCGGATCGAACGGGGATGGCATCGCCAGAACGGATGACGGGCGCACCGTGTTCGTGCCCCTGACCGCGCGCGGCGATGTGGTTGAGGCGACGATCGACAAGGAAGGCCGCGGGCAGTTGATATCGGTTGTCACACCATCGCCGGACCGCGCTGTGCCGCCCTGTCGCCATTTCGGGATTTGCGGCGGATGCTCGCTCCAGCACATCAACAACGATGCCTATCACCATTTCAAACGCGATACGGTTTTGTCGATGCTGGAAAAAGCGGGGGTGCAGCGACCGGATGATGTCGATGCGATTTTCATTCCGGACCATACGCGCCGCCGCGCAAACTTCGCCGCGCGCAGCGTGAAAGGAAAAACGGTGATCGGCTTCCACGAACGAAAATCCGCAAACATCCGCGATGTACCGGATTGCCTTCTCATCACAGACGAGTTGCGCGCCGCGATGGAGGCGTTTCGTCCCTACGTCGCCGATATTGCGGGTGAGGGCAACAAGATCGACATCCTGATCCAGTGTATCGAGGGGCAGACGGAAATTGCCCTCACCGGAAAGATTGCGCCGGGGTGGGAGGCGCAGCAGGCGCTCTCTGACGCTCTGCGCGCCACGGGTGCGGCGCGTATCTCTTTGCGCGCGCGGGATTACGATCAGTATGAAATGCTGCTCGAAGACAAACCTTGTTACAAAAATTTCGGGCCGATCACCGTCAATCTTGCGCCGGGCGCCTTTCTCCAGCCAAGCGACGAGGGAGAGTGGGCCCTGACGAAATGCGTCATGGACGGCGCTGGTGACGCGGCGCGGGTCGTCGATCTTTTCTGTGGCAACGGAACGTTCACCGGACCTCTGGGCGAGGGGCGCGATGTGATCGCCTTCGACCTCGCGGCGGATGCGATTGTCGCGCTGAAGAGCATCGGGGTGCAGGCGCATCTGCGCAACCTGTTCAAAGACCCTCTTGCCGTCGAGGAGCTTGTCAGCGCCGATTGCGTCGTGCTCGACCCGCCGCGTGCGGGGGCGCAGGCGCAAATCCAGATCCTCGCGCAGACAGACATACCGCGCATTGTTTACGTTTCCTGCAGCCCGCAAACCTTCGCGCGCGATGCCGCCATACTCGTGCAATGCGGATATAAGCTTGAGAAATTAACCATTGTCGACCAGTTCATCTGGTCGCCGCATACCGAAATCGTGGGCGTGTTCTCCTGAAACCGTTGACAGAATTCGCGCTGATTCCCTATCTATAATCTATGGCAAAAGTAATAAGTAGAATTTTTGACGGGCATGTTGAGCTGGATGACGCGGAAAATTTCCGTGAAGTTCATTTCAGGATCACACAGGCTCTGGATGGGTTCAAAGACAAGCGCAGCGCCGCGGAATTTATCTTCGGCTGCGGCACGGCGGATGCGATAGACAATATCATGGAACAATTCCATTCCCTGAACCGCGAGCAGGCAGGGCACTTTGAATGGATGATAGATAACACTCTCTGGAGTATCTGCACCGATATGCAGAACAGATATAACGAATTGTCCGGCGGATATTCGCGAAGGAACGGCATCGATTCCAAAGCGATGAATTCGCTCATCCGCGATTTTCGCAAATCCATAGATCAGGCATCAACCGATCTTGCGGTTGGCCTTCTGGGAATCGAATACCCGAAAATTCGGCGTGAGGATTTAAAGCCAGGTCTCTAGCGGTTCATGCCGCCGGTGGCTGCGTCAACGGCGCTCGTCTTGCCTTTGTTGAAACGTCCGACGTTGCCGATCAATTGTTCCATCACTGTGATGTCGTTGCCGCTGGTCGGGGTTTTGCGGCGGACGTGCGGAACATCAATCATGTCGGAATCGACATTGTCTACGGATTGAACGACGCCCTCTTCATTAAAGGCTACGACGACGACTTTCTTGTCGACAACCTTCGGGTCGAATATGCCGCGTTTTTCGGTTTTCTGGCCAATGTAATACCAGACATTGTCATCGAACGGCGCCACTGTGGTGGGGGAGCCGAGGGATTGCAGAACATTTGTGCGCGAGCTGACCCCCGGAACGATTTCGGCCATGCGGTAATCTTCCACAATGTTCCCGCGCGTGGCCTGCATAGGGGTGCAAGCGGCGAGGAAGGCGATGGCGAAAAGGGCTATAAGCGTCTTCATATTGCGTAATTCCCGAAAAATTCTATATATAGGGTCTATCTATAACCCGAATTGTGAAGATTTTACGATGTTTTTCAATTGGCTGAAACACCGCACCGCCCGCAAGCAGGCCGCCGCAGGATTGTATCAAAGCACCCGTAGCCAGTCCAGACACCCGGTTTTCTACGTAAATTGGGGCGTGGCGGACACGATGGACGGCCGTTTCGATGTATTGTCGCTTCACGTCGCGCTTCTCATGACCCGCCTGAACCAGATGGGGAAGGATGGACAGAAACTGGCGCAGGCCGTGTTTGATGCCATGTTCCGCGACATCGACCAGACCTTGCGCGAAACCGGTGTTGGCGATCTGGGCGTGCCCAAACATATGGCGAAAATGATGAAGGCGTTCAATGGCCGCGTCCATGCCTATGCCGCCGCAATCAATGCGAATGACAATGCCGCGCTCGAGCTTGCCATCGCGCGCAATATTTACCGCCTTGAAAATATCCCGGAACATGCGCGCGACATTGCGGATTACGCTGTGAGCGTGAAGAACGTGCTGGAGCAGTATCACGATTTTCAGCGCGGCTCTGTGCAATATCCGGCGCCGCAGCCAGAGCAGGAGCAGGCCTATGCCAAAGCAGTATAATGCCGGCGGCGCCGAATGGTCTTTCACGGTGGATGTTGAAAAAATTTCCACCGAGCCAAAAAGATTCCAGTTCGCAGCGGATGAGCGGCAACGCATAGACCTTGCCCGCCGCCTTGGAATCGTTTCCGTCGAAAAGGCCGAATGCATCGCGACCATACAAAAAGTGAGCGGCGGAACATATCACGCCCTCGGCACCGTGCGCGCGGATGTGACCCAATCCTGCGTCGTGTCTCTGGCGCCCGTTCCGGCGTCTATCGAGGATGAATTCGAAGGATGGTACAGTGACAAGGACGCGAACGCCGTGTCCTTCGCCAAGGCGCGGTCCGAGCGCGAAGTGAAAAAGGGCCAGACGGAGATCGAGGTTCTGGAAGAAAGCGTCGATCCCGAACCGGTCATCGGCGGCAAGGTCGACATAGGCGAACTGGCGACTCAGTATCTGTCCCTGGCTCTCGATCCCTATCCGCAGGCGGATGGGGTGGCCCATGTTTACACCGCTCCAGCGCCGGACAAGGACGGGGCAGAGCTGCGCAAAAGCCCGTTCGAGGCCCTGAAAGACTGGAAGGAAAAGCGCTAATCCGCTGTTTTTCCTGAGATTAAGACTTTCGACCTTAATTTTCTTAATCTTTTCCTTGCGCTAACCCCCGATATTGGGTATCACAAGCACCGAAATTCATACTTTTAAGGACTAGAGCCATGGCTGTACCAAAGAGAAAAACGAGCAAATCCAAGCGCAACATGCGCCGTTCGCACCACGCGCTGACCGCGACGAATTGGAGCGAAGACGCGAAATCCGGTGAACCGGTTCGCCGTCACCATATCGACCTGAAATCCGGCACATACCGTGGCCGTCAGGTTCTCGACGAACGCGCCTAATTGACAAAGAACATTCAAGCTGCGAGTTTTGGTTTAACTTAACCAAGCTCGCAGTTTTTTTATTAGCCCCTCATGACATACAACCAGACAATTGCCCTAGACGCTATGGGCGGGGATTTCGGCCCTGACGTGGTCGTTCCCGGCGCGGCGCAGGCATTGTCAAAAATTCCCGGCACGAAATTTATTTTCTTTGGCGATCAGGCGAAGATCGCGCCTGTTCTGGACAAGCATGCGGCGCTGAAGGCTGCCTCCGAAATCATCCATACCGACAAGAAAATCAACAGCAGCGACAAGCCCACCACCGCCATTCGCAACAGCAAGGACACATCGATGCGCCTTGCGATCGAGGCGGTGAAGGAAGGGCGTGCCGGTTCCGTCGTATCCGCCGGCAACACGGGCGCATTGATGGTTTTGTCCAAAATGATTCTGAAGACATTGCCGGGCATCGAACGCCCCGCGATTGCCAGCGTCATGCCGAACGCAAAGGGATCGAGCGTTGTACTGGACCTCGGCGCGAATCTGGAATGCGATGCGGAAGTCTTGGTGCAATTCGCGCTTCTCGGTTCGACATACGCCCGCGTCGTGCGCGGCATCGAAATGCCGACAGTGGGACTTTTGAATGTAGGCACCGAAGATATGAAGGGCCATGAGGAAGTGCGCGAGGCTGCGGCGATTTTGTCCGCTGTCAAATTCCGCGGCAAATATCATGGTTTCGTCGAAGGTAATGATATCACCAAGGGAACGGTCGATGTCGTCGTCACCGACGGCTTTACCGGAAACGTCGCACTAAAAACGGCTGAGGGCGTGGGCAAGCTGACGTCGCAGTTTTTGAAAGAGGCGTTTAAATCCGGCCCGCTCGCCATGCTTGGATATTTGCTGGCATCCGGCGCGATGAAGAAGCTGAAATCGAAACTCAATCCATCCAAATACAATGGCGGAATGTTCCTTGGCCTCGATGGTGTTGCCGTGAAAAGCCATGGCAGCAGCGATATCGATGGCACGGAGAACGCGATCCTCGTCGCCGCGAACCTTGTCCACAACGGATTCAACAAACGCGTTGCCGCAGAAATCGCCGAGGTGATGGCGCAGGCACACGCCGTTCCGCCAGCTGAAAGCGCGGTCCAACAATGACACGCAAAGCTTATGTTTCCGGCACCGGATCCTATCTTCCCGAAAAAATCCTGACCAACAAAGACCTCGAGAAAATCGTCGATACGACGGACGAATGGATCGTCCAGCGCAGTGGCATTCGCGAACGTCACATTGCGGCTAAGGATGAAACCGTCACCGATATGGCGGTCAAGGCCGCGAAAAAGGCGATGGAAGCGGCAGGGATCGAGGCCGACCAGATCAACGGTATTATCGTTGCGACAACAACGCCGGACACAACCTTTCCGGCCGTTGCCGTGAAGGTTCAGGCGGCGCTCGGTATCGGGCCATGTCCGGCCTTTGATGTTCAGGCGGTTTGCTCCGGATTTGTTTATGCTTTTTCGACGGCCAATGCGTTTGTGCGAACCGGCCTTGCCTCCACCATGCTGGTCATCGGCGTCGAGAAAATGT
>Ga0209792_1001310_pt1 | contig 12366 bp, 10 predicted proteins | sample EBPBio142005_DNA_FD_185860 | JGI IMG/M metagenome (GOLD analysis project Ga0209792, IMG submission 185860) | Wastewater treatment Type I Accumulibacter community from EBPR Bioreactor in Madison, WI, USA - Reactor 1_6/14/2005_ DNA (SPAdes)... | ecosystem: Engineered > Bioreactor > EBPR >...
GACGGCGAAGCCCTGGGCCGCACCGAGCAGGGCCCCGGCGACGACTGCGGCAAGGATCGCTGCGGGAAGTCCCCAGGCCTGAGCGGCGATGAAGATCATCGCGAGAAGCGAGACGGACTGGGACGTGGCCAGGGAACCGATCGAGCCGACGATGGTGATGTAGCTCGCCCCGATGGCGACGATCCCGATACCGGCCGAGGCGCTGAGGATCGCGCGCGCGTTCTCCCAGGTGAGGAAGCGATCGGTCGTGAGAGCGACGGCGAGCGCGGCCACGATCAACACGCAGACAATGACCCAACGCAGCCAGGGTTTCATGAGCCACTCCCGTCGTCGTGGGTGGTCTCCCTGAGCAGCACCGACGTGCTGGGGGGCGAGGCGTGTGTGCGGATGCATCGGCCATCGCGCATCGTGACGATGACGTCAGCCAGCTCCCGAAGCTCCTCCGTTTCCGTGGAGGTGAAGATCACCACGAGTCCGCGAGAAGCGGCGGCACGCAGCAGGTCGTGGATCGCCGAACGACCGCCGATGTCGACCCCGCGAGTGGGCTCGTCCACCAGGAGCACGTGCGTGGCGTCGCGCTCCAGAGTGCGCCCGAGGAAGACCTTCTGCTGATTGCCGCCGCTGAGGTCACGCACCGGTGTGGTGATGCCGGCCGCGACAGCGGCGACGGTGCGCAACCGTTCGGCGACTCCTCGCTCCTTGGCCGGCCTGCGTATCCCCAGGGAGTCCAGCTCGTCCAACCGTGTCGCGATCAGATTGAGGCCGACGGGCATGCTCAGGAAGACGCCCTCCTCCTTGCGATCGTTGGAGACGAACGCCACGCCTGCCCGGGCGGCGCGCAGCGGATGACCCACGGGGAACGGGCGCCCGCGCAGTCGCGCGCGCCCGGTTGCCGAAGGGTGGAGCCCGGCGAGCGCCCTGATCACGTCGGAGGTTCCCGATCCGACCTGGCCCGCAAGACCGTAGACCCGCCCGGGATGAGCGTTCAGCTGGAAGTCGTGGACGAGCCCCGGCACGCTCAGCGAATCGATCTCGAACGCGTGCTCCACGGTTCCGTCGAACGCCGCGGATGGCGTGGCGAGGACGATCTGCTCTCCCAGCATCTGTTCGATCAGTTCGTCGACCGTCAGATCGGCGGCCGACGTGGTGGCCACGAGCCGGCCGTCGCGCAGCACCGACACGTTCTCGCACAGCTCGAGCACCTCGCGCAGACGATGCGAGACGAACAGCACGGCGCATCCCGCTGCGGCGACCCGGCGCACGCCCTCGTAGACGAGCTCGCTCTCGGAGTCGTTGAGTGTGGCCGTCGGCTCGTCGAGCACGACCAGCCGGGGCCCTTGACCGAGCGCTCGAGCGATCTCGACCAGCTGCCGCTCCCCGATGGTGAGCGACGACAGGAGGGCGTTCGGCTCCAGTCGAGCGAGGCCGACGCTGCCGAGCAGCTGACGGGCGCGTTCGCGAAGCCTGCGGGGGGACACGAACAGGCTCGAAGTGACATCGCCGAGAACGAGGTTCTCGGCGATGGTGAGCCCCGGTACGACGCTCAGCTCCTGGTCGACCAGGGCGATACCCACCCGCTGCGCCTGCCGCCTCGACCGGAGGCGCACGACGCTTCCGTCGATGACGATGTCGCCCGCATCCGGCTGGAGCTGTCCGGAGATCATCTTGATGACCGTGCTCTTGCCGGCGCCGTTGTGCCCGCAGAGCGCGCGAATCTCGCCCGGGCGCAATTCGAGACTGACACCGGCGACAGCAGCGGTGCTGCCGAAGGATTTCTCCAAGCCGGAGATCCGGATCAGCGGCTCGCTGATCCGGATCTCCGGGTTAGGGGTGGACTCGATCACGCGAACGAGCACTGCTCCGCGAACTCGGCAACGTTCGCCGCGGTCACGCGATCCTCCTGCACGGTGACGACCCGATCCGGGTTCTCGCCGCGAAGGAATGCGAGCGTGTAGTCGGCCGTGGCCTTGGCGATCGTGCTCGGGTCCTCGGTCGCGGTTCCGTACAGCTCGCCCGCCTTGATCGACTCGATGCCCGAGTTGAAGCAGTTGCTTCCGGTCACGATCAGCCCCTCAGCGCCGACGGCGATGCCCTGCTGCTTCGCGGCCTCGATGATCGGGATGGCCATGTAGTCCGCCATGCCGAACGCCGCATCCACGCCATCGGCGCCGAACTTGGCGAACAGCGAGGTTGCGATGGTGCCCGAGAGCGTCGGGTCCCAGTTGCCGTCCTCCTCCGCGATCACCGTGTAGCCGGTGCCCTCCAGAGTCTTGTTGAAGGCATCCATACGGTCCTGGGTCACCAGCATCGAGGCGGTCCCCTTGATCACGATGATGTTGCCCTCGGACTTGCCCTGCGCCTCGAGCCCTTCGATGATGTTCTCCGCCGCGAAGGTACCCAAGGCCGCGTTGTCCGAGAGCACCTGCCGCACGTTCGGGTCATCCGCGACCGCCGGGTCGGGTCGGCCATCGAAGACGATGACCGCGATGCCCGCCTGGGTGGCCTTCTGGATCGGCGCGACCATGGCCGCTGTGTCGAGCAACGCGACGACGATCACGTCGGGCTGCTCGGCGATCGCCTGATTGAAGTTCTGCACCTGAGTGCCAGCATCCATCGTCGCGAGGTCCTGGACGGTGATGCCCTCCGCCTCGAGTGCGGGCTTGTAGACGCCGTTGAAGGCGGCACCCCACGGGTTGACGTCGCCGTATCCGACGAACGCGACGGTCTTGCCGTCGAGGCTGTCGCCGCCGGTGGTCTCGCCACCTCCGGTGGTCGTGCAGCCGGCGAGCAGGGTGAGGCCGACGCCGGCGGCGAGTGCCGCGGCGAGGACTCGACGGGTGGTGTTGCGTGCCATGTTTCTCTCCTTTGAAAACGTGACTTGGTGAATGGGACTTTTTCTGCCCGATCGGGCAGTTGGTGGTCGGCTAGGGGAATGCATCCGACCCCTCCATGAGACGGCGTAGCTCCGTCTTGGAGAACTTGCCGGACCCCGTCTTCGGGAGTTCCGGCAGGAAGATGATGTCCTCGGGCAGCCACCACTTCGCCACGAGCGGACGGAGGTGGTCACGCACGTCGTCCGCTGAGAGCTGGGCGCCCTCGCGCACGACGACGCAGGCCACGGGACGCTCGGCCCACTTCTCGTCGGCGCGGCCGATCACGGCGGCCTCCACGACGTCGGCGTGGCTCATGATTGCGTTCTCGAGGTCGACTGACGAGATCCACTCGCCGCCGGACTTGATGATGTCCTTGACACGATCGACGATACGCAGGTATCCGGCGGCGTCGATCGTGCCGAGATCGCCGGAGCGCAGCCAGCCGTCGGCCGTCATCCCGTCCGACGGATCGCGCCGGTAGTAGCCGGATGCTACCCACGGCCCCGCGACCTGCACCTCGCCGACCGACTCGCCGTCCCAGGGCAGCTCGTGCCCGCCTTCGTCGACGAGACGCAGATCGATCAGGGGCACGGCGCGGCCCTGGAGAGCGCGCAGGGCGATCTTGCGTTCCTCCGAGGCATCCCTCTCGGCATGACTCACGCCGCCGATCACGGCGACCGGCGAGATCTCCGTCATGCCCCAGGAGTGCGTGATGGGCACGCCGGCGCGCTCCCGCCAGATCTCCGAGAGCGATGACGGCGTCGCCGACCCGCCGCTGAGCACGAGGCGAAGGGCCGAGAGGTCGTACTCGTGCAGGAATGGCGCGGCGAAGTTCCAGACCGTGGTCGCACCACCGGTCATGGTGACAGAGTGCCGTTCGGCGAGACTGAGAATCTCCCGCGGCGAGGTCGACCGTGAGGGCAGCACCAGATCGGCGCCGGCGAGCAGTGCCGCGTAGGGAAGCCCCCAGGCGTTGACGTGGAACATCGGGACGATCGGCATCACGACATCGGACTCGCAGATTCCGATGCTGTCGACGGCGAGCAGGCCGAGCGAGTGCAGCATCGTCGAGCGATGTGAGTAGACGACCCCCTTCGGGTCGCCGGTGGTGCCGGACGTGTAGCAGAGGCCGGATGCCCGATTCTCATCGTCGATCTCGAACGCCCCCGTGCGCGGCTGAGTCTGCTGCAGAAGAAGTTCGTAGTCCACGGCGTCGAGGGCTGCCGGAATGTCGTCCTCGGTGCCGTCATCGATGATGATCCAGCGCTTGACCGTGGTGAGTTCGTGGAAGACCGGCGCCAGCAGGTGGAGCAGGCCCCGGTCGACGATGAGCGCCTCGTCGCCCGCGTGATTGATCACGAATGCCAAATGCTCCGGCGTGAGACGCATGTTGATGGTGTGAAGCACCCGGCCGGTGAGGGGGATGGCGAAGTACGCCTCAAGGTGAGGCTGGTTGTTCATGGCGAGAGTGCCCACCCGGGCATCCGGCGAGATGCCGAAGGACTCGAGCGCAGCGGCGAGGCGACGCACCCGCACCGCCCATTCCCGCACGGTGATGGACCGGTCTCCCTCGGCGTGCGCGGTGATGATGCGGGCATCGCCGTAGGCCCGCTCCGCACGGTGGAAGATGTGGGTGAGGGTGAGCGGTCTGTCCTGCATCTGGCCGATCACGTGCGCTCCTGGAGGTAATGGTGAACACGGATGGCCAGCAGCAGGGTCGCCGCCTGGTCGCCGTCGAGAACGTCCGCCGGCAGGAAGGGCGCGAGCTCTCCCATGCGGTACTTCACGGTGTTGGGATGCACGTCGAGAACCTCGGCCATCTGGCCGATGCGACCGCCCCTGCTGAGATAGGCCTCGAGGGTCGCGAGCGCCCAGCGGCGTGAGAGCACGTCGGTGAACGGTTCCAGGGCGGAGGAGGCGAAGCGCTGCGCCACCCCGCGGTCGCGCAGCAGCGCGAGCACGGGGGCCAGAGCACCGTAGTCGTGCACCCGACCCGAGGTCATCCCCAGGGCGGCACCCGCATGAAGCGCCTCGGCGGCCTCTGCGTAGCTCGTGCGGGTCTCCGCTGAGGAGACCGCGCGGTTGCCGAGCCCGAAGGCCAGCACCCGCCCGTCATCCGGCAACGTCTCGAGCCGCTCGCGCACGGCGGACCGCGGGGTGGATCCGAAGATGACGGCGACAACGCTGGAATGGCGCACCGTCCAGAGTCGGGCGCCGGCTTGCCGCTCGAGGAGCGTTCCGATGGACTCGAGCCTGGCGAGCGGGGCACCCTCCTCGACCTGGGCCACGAGTACGAAATGCGGCTCGGCCAGGTCGGCGAGAGCGCGGTGCTGCTCGGAACTCGGACCGGCGAGGATCACGTTGAGCAGGCTGGAGCGGCGGTGCTCACGCTTGCGGGCCAGATGCGCGGCCTCGTCGATGTATGCGGCCGCCACAGCCGTTGCGACGCGGTCTGCGAAGGCGAGCGCTCCGGTGGCGATGGGACCCATCGCGGTGTCGAGCGAGCTCGATTTCCAGATCGGGGACGAGATCATCTCAGTCCACATGACGCGGATGCCGACCCGGTAGGCCCGCAGGAGGGGTTCCATGTCGATCCCCTGCGACGCCCGACGGCGGGAGCCCTCGATCACCGGTGCGAGTGCCTCGTCGCTGAGGCTGCGCCCGCTCGCCATCACGTCGAGCCACATGCCGACGACCGCGACGGACACCGAGTGACTGTCGGCGAGGAGGGTGGGATCCGTCATCTCGGCGTACGCCGGGATCTCGACGCGCTGCACCGCGATCATGCGATGCGCGATCTCGTCGACATTGTCCCTCAGCCCTTCCGCGACGGTGCGCAGCACCGCGGCAGTCTCTGGAGGAAGCTCACCCCAGGGAGCGCGACTCGCGTCTGCCACGTCACTCACCGGACTTCCTCGTCCTTGCACATCGCCGGGAGGATTGGCCTTCCGGTTGAACTGGTCGAAACACTATTTGTCGTCTTGAACCAATACATCGGCCTCGCACACCAACTTTCCGGGTAGTTATCGTCCAATCAGGACGAAACTACCGCCGCGAGGGTACGACGGAACAGCGCAGCTGGCGGACTGCGCGAGAGCCCTGCGGGGTGCCCGCGGGCGGTCGGCCCGAACCGATGGGGCTAGGAGGCTGCCGGCCCGTCGACGCGCAGCTGTTCGATCCGACCCTCGTGACCGAGGGTCTCGTCAGGCTGCCAGCTGTTCGACGTCGACATCAGGAGGGTGCGTCCGTCAGACCCGCCGAGGATGCAATCGACGGCGAGACGCCCGTCGAGGTCGACGACCGCGGTCACCTCGCCTCCGGCCCGCACCCGCAGGAAGCGACCGTCGGCGATCGAGGAGACCCAGATGGCGTCGTCGGAATCGCGGCAGATGCCGTCGGGAGTCGAGCCCTCGGGCAATGCTGCCCAGAGCCGGCGGTTCACCAGGGCGCCGTCCGCGGCGATGTCGAACGCGGTCAACCGCGCCGCCCAGGTCTCGGCGACGACCAGTGTCCCGTCGGTGAGCAGCACCATGCCGTTGGGGAAGACCATGTCATCCACGAGCACGGTGGGGGATCCGTCTGCGTCCACACCGATGAGTGGCCCCGGAGATTGCTCGGCCCCTCCGTACAGGTCATGGCCGAATCCGCCGACGATGATGCGACCCGATCGATCCACGATGAGGTCGTTGATCGGATGCGGCGTCACGCCGGACAGGTCGGCGTGCACTTCCACATCCCCACCGGGGCGACGGCGGAGAACCAGCCGATCGAGCATCGAACTCACGACCAGCGTGCCGTCCGGCAACCAGTCCATGCCCGAGAGGCGGGCGTCGACCGAGAACTCGATGCGCAGGTCCGCCGTGCCCGGGTCGGCCGAGTAGAGCCGTCCGGTGTGCATGTCGCTGAACCACAACCTGCCATCGTGCCAGCGACACCCCTCCGGGAATCGCAGACCATCGAACAGGATCTCGCGCCGTGCCATGAATGGTGCTCCTCTGGATCAGCCGTCGCTAGTAGCGCCGGGGGTCCCCGCCCACCTGGGCGAAGACCATCGTTGCCGGCGCTGAACTGCGGTTCTGCCATGCGTGCCGCGTGCCGCGCTGCACGACGACCGAGCCGGGGGTCAGCCGAGTCTCCTGCCCGTCATCGAGCAGAAGCCACATCTCACCGTCGACGAGGATCCCGTAGTCGATGGAGTCGGTCGTGTGGAACGGACTGCCGTCCTCGAACACGCCGAGGAGGCCCGGAAGGAGGGCCTCGGCCTCCGCGGGATCGCCACCGGAGCCGTGGCTGGCCTCACCGGCCGGGGCCCAGGTCACGGCGACGAATCGGGTACCGTCCGGTCCCGGAAAGTACGGTCGGGTCTCGCCATCGGGCAGCGACGCGTGCGCCTCCGTCGCCCAGAGCGGGTAGAAGGTGAATCCGGCGAGCGCGTCCGACGTGACCGGTGGAACGGGCTCCGTGCTCACGAACTCCGACCGGCCCTCCGGAGTGATCCCAGTGACGATGCGCGTGATCTTCATGAGTGATGCTCCTCGAATGCACTACCGACTCGCGACAGTGCGAGTTGCGACTACAGTACCGGCGGCGCTGAGCGGGGCGATTGTCCCGGAAGGACGAATTCGAAGCGGTACTTGGTCGCCGCGGGCCGATGTGTAGTGCATGGAGGCCAACTAACGTGGGGAGGCACGGTCTAACGAGGTACCGGTGCAGCAGAGGATTGCGATGACCGACCACCTGGATTCCCGTACCGCCATCGTGACTGGCTCAGCTCGGGGCATTGGCGCGGCAGTGGCTCGCCGGCTCGCCGCCGACGGGTTCCGGATCGGAGTGCTCGACCTCGACGCGGACCAGTGCGCGGAGGTCGTGGACGGCATCCGAGCATCCGGCGGTCAGGCTCTTGCCCTGGGTGCCGATGTCTCCGATGAGTCGAGCGTCGACACCGCCATCGCTCTCTGCGCCGCGGAACTCGGACCACCGATCGCGCTCGTCAACAACGCCGGGATCATCCGCGATGACCTGCTGTTCCGCATGAGCGCCGACAATTGGGATGCCGTGATGAACGTGCACCTGCGCGGTGCGTTCCTGATGACCCGAGCCTGCCAGCGATACATGGTCGAGGCTCGCTGGGGGCGCGTCGTCTCCATGTCGAGCGTGTCGGCGCAGGGCAATCGCGGGCAGGCGAACTACTCGGCGGCGAAGGCGGGTCTGGAGGGCTTCACCCGCACGATCGCCCTCGAACTCGGCCCCTTCGGCGTTACGGCCAATGCGATCGCGCCCGGCTTCATCGAGACCGAGATGGTGCGCCAGATGGCAGATCGCACGGGCGAACCTTACGACGAGTTCGTGGGCCGGATCGCGGCGACCCTTCCGGTGCGGCGCATGGGCCAGCCTGCGGACATCGCCGCCGCTGTCGCCTTCTTCCTGCGCGATGACGCCGGATTCGTGACGGGCCAGACCCTCACGGTCGCGGGCGGCCTGATAGCGCCGTAGTCCGTACCTCACGTCGAGAGGAAGCACATGATGAGAGAAGCAGTGGTCGTCTCGGTGGCGCGCACCCCGATCGGTCGCGCCTACCGCGGGAGTCTCGCCGACACGAGTCCGCAGGAGCTCGCCGCGCATGCGATCCGGAACGCTGTTGAACGCGCCGGCGCGGACCCTGCCCTCATCGACGACGTCATCCTGGGCTGCGCGATGCCTGAGGGCGCGCAGGGCTTCAACGTCGCACGCCAGGCCGCACTGCGCGCGGGGCTGCCGACCCCGACTCCCGGCATGACCGTCGATCGACAGTGCGCCTCCGGCCTGATGGCGATCGCGACGGGTGCGAAGCAGATCGTGCACGACGCGATGACGGTCGTCGTCGCGGGAGGTGTCGAGTCGATCTCCCTGGCGCAGAACGAGCACACCAACCACTACCGGGCCCACGATCCCTGGCTCGAGCATCAGGTTCCCGACCTCTACCTGCCCATGCTGAAGACCGCCGAGGTGGTCGCTCATCGCTACGGCGTCACCCGGGAGCGACAGGACGAGTACTCGGTCGAGTCTCAGCGCCGCACCGCGGCCGCCCAGCAGGCCGGTCGCTTCACGGCCGAGATCGCTCCGATCGACGTGATCCGCACGGATGACGCGGGCTCCCCGGCCACGATCACGCTGACGCTCGACGAGGGCAACCGCCCCTCGACAACCCTGGACGGCCTCAGCGCCCTGCCGACCGTACTGGCCGACGGTGAGGTGACGCCGCATGCCACGATCACGGCGGGCAACGCGTCGCAGTTGTCCGACGGCGCGGCGGCCGTGGTGCTCGCGGAGGCGGGCGCGGCGCAGGGCTTGGGTCATCCGCTCGGAATCTACCGGGGGATCGCGGTGGCAGGAGTGCAACCGGACGAGATGGGCATCGGGCCGGTGGTCGCCGTGCCCAGACTGCTGAAGAACCACGGCCTCACCGTCGACGACATCGGACTGTGGGAGCTGAACGAGGCGTTCGCCTCGCAAGCCGTCTACTGCCGTGACGCGCTGGGCATCGATCCCGAGCTCTACAACGTCGACGGGGGTGGGATCTCGATCGGGCACCCGTACGGGATGAGCGGAGCGAGAATGGTCGGGCACGCACTGATCGAGGGGCGACGCCGAGGTGTGCGCTATGTGGTTGTCACCATGTGCGTCGGCGGAGGCATGGGGGCCGCCGGACTCTTCGAGGTCATCCCATAGCGAGCGGGCCGCCGGCGGGAACCGACGGCCCGAACCGCTACGAGTGCGCGGGCGGCACGATCTCCGGGTGATTCAGGTCGAACGCGGGCGACTCCGAGCGGATCCGCGGGATCTTCGTGAAGTTGTGCCGCGGGATCGGGCACGCGGTGGCCCACTCGAGCGAGCGACCGAAGCCCCACGGGTCATCCACCGTCACCTTCTTGCCGCGACGCCAGGTGATCCAGATGTTCAGCAGGAAGGGGATCATGGCGATCGACATCAGGATCGACCCGACAGTTGACACCTGATTCATCCAGGTGATGCCGTCCTCCTCGAGGTACGTGTAGTACCGCCGAGGGAGGCCGGTGACGCCGATCCAGTGCTGGATGAGGAACGTCGTGTTGAACCCGATGAACAGCAGCCAGAAGTTCCACTTGCCGAGCGTCTCGCTCAGCATCTTGCCCGTCAGCTTCGGCCACCAGAAGTAGACGCCGGCGAATGTGGCGAACACCACCGCGCCCACCAGCACGTAGTGGAAGTGCGCCACGACGAAGTAGGTGTCGGAGACGTGGAAGTCGAGCGGGGGCGAGGCGAGGATCACACCGGTGAGACCGCCGAAGATGAAGTTCACCAGGAAGCCCAGCACGAACAGCATCGGGGTCTCGAAGGTGAGCGAGCCACGCCACATCGTGCCGATCCAGTTGAAGATCTTCACGCCCGTGGGCACCGCGATCAGCATCGTCAGCAGCGAGAAGAACGGCAGCAGCACCGACCCGGTGACGTACATGTGGTGGGCCCACACCGTGATCGAGAGCGCGGCGATCGCAATGGTCGCGTAGATCAGGGTCTTGTACCCGAAGATCGGCTTGCGGCTGAACACCGGGATGATCTCCGAGACGATGCCGAAGAACGGCAGCACGATGATGTAGACCTCCGGGTGACCCCAGAACCAGAACAGGTGCTGCCAGAGCAGCGGGCCACCGGATGACGCGTTGTAGATGTGAGCACCGAAGATGCGGTCGGCCATCGCTGCGAACACCGCGGCGGCGAGCACCGGGAACGCCAGCAGCACGAGGATCGAGGTCACGAGGGTGTTCCAGGTGAAGATCGTCATGCGGAACATCGTCATGCCCGGCGCTCGCATGGTGATGATCGTGGTGATGAAGTTGACCCCGGCGAGGATCGTTCCGAGACCCATCAGCGAGACACCAGCAAACCAGAGGGTGTTGCCCGCGCCGGGTGAGAACGTCGTCTGGGCAAGTGGGAAGTAGGCGGTCCACCCGAAGTCGGCCGCGCCCTGCGCAGTCAGCAGGCCACCGGCGACGATCAGGGCACCGAAGAGGAAGAACCAGAAGGACAACGCGTTGAGACGGGGGAACGCGACATCCGGTGCCCCGATCTGCACGGGCATGATCACGTTGGCGATTCCCGTGAAGAAGGGCATCGCGTAGAGCAGCAGCATGATCGAGCCGTGCATCGTGAACAGCTGGTTGTAGGCCTCGGGCGTGACGATCGACAGGCCGGGCGACGTGACCTGGGCGCGCATGACGAGCGCCATGATGCCGCCGATCGCGAAGAACAGGCCCGACGACATGAGGTAGAGGTGGCCGATGCGCTTATGGTCTGTCGTGGTCAGCCACGCCACCAGCGTCATTCCCGGTTGTGCCTTCTGAACGGTAGTCGTCGGCCGTTCCAGCAGTTCCGTCACCCGCGTGCTCCCTCCGATTGCCGCCACCGATGGGTGCGCGCATTGGCACTCTAGGGACGGGATCGCGTCAGGGCATGGGCCTTAAGTCCTATGCCGTTGGGGTCACCGCCCGACGTACACCGTGTTGGATGACACACCCCCGGTGAGGGGGTTGTCGAAGTCGACGACGTGCGCACGCGCCGCCGGGAACACGGCCTCGAGCACGGCCATGAAGTCCGCGTCGGGCGGGTCATCCGACCACAGAGCGAAGACGCCGTGCTCGGTGAGGTGGCGGGTGAGTCGACGCAGCCCCGGCTCGGTGTAGAGGTCGGCGTGGCTGGCGTCCAGCTGGTGGCGGGGCGAGTGATCCACATCGAGCAGGATGGCGTCGTATCGCGCGCCCGGCGCTGGCTCGACGCGCATGACGGCGAAGAAGTCGTCGAGAACGAGCCGGGTGCGCGGGTCGCTGGTGAGGGCATCCGACACCGGCAGCAGGCCGCGCTCGTGCCAGTCGATGACGGCGGGCATCGTGTCGATGACGGTCAGGGCGCTCACCCGCGGGTCGCGCAGCGCCGCGATCGCCGTGTACCCGAGCCCCAGCCCGCCGACGAGCACCGCGAGATCGTCGCCGACCGTGGCGGCGAGCCCCAGGGTCGCGAGTTCCTCCTCGGCGACGGTGAAGAGGCTCGACATGAGGAACTCCTCGCCGAGCTTCACCTCGAAGATGTCCACGTCGAGCTCGGGGTCCCTGCGGCGGCGCAGCATCAGGTCGCCCATCGGCGTCGACTGGAAGTCGAGCTCCTCGAAGCGGGAGATCACCGGATGCCGCAGTCGCGGGTCAGGCCGTGGCGTGCGGGTGTGTGCATGGTGCCCATTGTCCGCCCGCTGGCCCATGCGCGCTGACCACACGGCTCAGTAGCGGGCTGGCTCTGCCCCGCGGACGAACGAATGGCCACTGACGCTCGTGGGCACTATGCGCACCCAGCGGTACTTGAGGGTCGGCAGCCACGGCACCAGGGGCAGCAGGTCGGCCGCCGTGAAGGTCACCGGAAAGATGTCAGGGCTGCCGGCGGGCGCCAGAGCGAGCCGCCCGATCTCGGCTTCACCGAGAAGGCGCCA
>Ga0209792_1001312_pt1 | contig 12349 bp, 13 predicted proteins | sample EBPBio142005_DNA_FD_185860 | JGI IMG/M metagenome (GOLD analysis project Ga0209792, IMG submission 185860) | Wastewater treatment Type I Accumulibacter community from EBPR Bioreactor in Madison, WI, USA - Reactor 1_6/14/2005_ DNA (SPAdes)... | ecosystem: Engineered > Bioreactor > EBPR >...
CAGATACGCAGCAGACCGTGTTCATGATCACGCACGATGTCGACGAGGCGATCCTGCTCGCCGACAAGATCGTGCTGATGACCAACGGCCCCGGCGCCAAGATCGCCGAGATCGTGGTCAACACCATGCCGCGCAACGAGCGGCACCGGAACGACCTTCACCGGCATCCGCAGTACTACGCGATCCGCAATCATCTCGTTGAGTTCCTGGTGAACCGCAGCCGCGCGTTCGACAAGGAGATCGCCGGCGTGGGCTACGATCCGCGGCGACTGAAGCTGGTGAAGCCTGGCCTGTCGGCGGTCAATCCGCCGGCCGAAGTCGTGCCTCTTCGCCACACCCTCTGATGGTTAATTGACACGGGAGAAGACAATGAAGCGGGCAGAAGTCACCGAGAAGATCCTTTCGGCCAAGCGGCTGAAGGAACTCACCTGGGAAGAGATCGCCAAGAAGATCGGTGGCGCCTCGAAGATCGTCATCACCGCGGCCTGCATGGGCCAGATGAAGATGACCAAGGAACAGGCAGCCCAGGCCGGCAAGCTGTTCGGCCTGGGCAAGGAAGAAGTGCTGCTGCTGCAGGAAGTGCCGTATCGCGGATCGCTGCCGCAGATCCCGCCGACCGATCCGCTGATCTACCGCTTCTACGAGCTGGTGCAGGTCTACGGCACCACGTGGAAGGAGCTGATCCAGGAAGAGTTCGGCGACGGCATCATGAGCGCCATCGACTTCGACATGACCATGGAGCGCCAGCCCGACCAGAAGGGCGACCGGGTGAAGATTGCCATGTCGGGCAAGTTCCTGGGCTACAAGACTTATTGAAGGCGCTGAAAGAAGGCAGCCGCGGCAAGGGGGGCGCCCGCCGGCGCCCCCGACTTGCCGACAGGCGACTGTCCATGTCAAATTGTTGACAATCGACGATCGACCGGATGGGTAATCTTGGCTTTCTCAGAAGCTCCGACGGCGAGTAACGGCGTGGCGGGCATCGAGTGGGTGCCCAAGAACACGCTGCGGGCCCACATTGCCGAGCGCCTGCGTGCGGCGATCCTGGCGGGCGACATCGCGCCCGGCACGGCATTGGTGGAGACTGCCCTTTCGGCGCGCTTCAATGTGAGTCGCGGCCCGCTTCGCGAGGCGATGAGGCAACTGATCGAGGAAGGCCTGCTGGTTACGGTGCCCTACACGGGCACGCACGTGGCCGCGCTGTCCGTTGAAGACGTCCACGAGATCTATTCGTTGCGCACCGCGCTCGAAACCTTTGCCTTCGAGCAGATCTGGGAGCGTCGCGACGATCGATTCCGCATCGAACTGCGGCGTCGCAACGAGGCGTTGATCGCCACGATCGATGCCGGCGACGACCGTGCCAGCATTTCGACAGAGCTGGAGTTGCACGGCCTCGTCTACGAAGCGAGCGGGCACAGGCTCTTGCAGCGCGCATGGCACGGCCTGCGTGGACGCCTGCAGCTCTATTGGGCTGCGCATCATCGTGCGCACGGCCGGCGGGGTCCGAAAAGGGACAGCCACGACAGCTACATCCGGGCAGCCATGGGCAAGGATCTCGACGCGATGCGCCGCGAGGTCGCCGATCATATGCGTCGCGGCGCACAGCAGACGGAGAAGTTTCTGCGCGCGATGCCGGATTTGTCTGGGCGGAGTTCATCTGGGGCGGTCAAACAGGGAAAAATGACATGACGATCAAACGACGCACGGCACTGGCCGGTCTGGCGACGGGCCTTTCGCTTCTTTCCTTGCCGTTCGCGGCGCGCGCCGAAGGCACGCTCGAAGACGTGAAGAAGCGCGGGGCGCTGCGTGTCGGTGTAACCCAGGCGCCGCCCTGGTATTCGAAGGACCCCAAGACCGGCGCGTGGTCTTCCGGCGTCGGCGTCGAAATGGGCAAGGCGATGGCTGCGGCGCTCGGCGTCAAGTTCGAGCCGGTCGAGGTGACCTGGGGCAATGCAATTGCGGCCCTGCAGGGCAACAAGATCGACATCATGTTCATGCTCGATGCCACCGCGGAGCGAAAGCAGGCCGTCGATTTTCCGGATGCGCCGCTTCTCTACTATTCGCTGGCCGTGCTGGCGCGCGACGACCTTGCGGTCAAGACGTGGGAAGACCTCAACAAGGCCGGCGTCCGCATCGCCTGCCCGCAGGCCTCGACCATGGACAGGTGGCTGACCGCGCACACGCCCAAGGCCGACATTCAGCGGTTTCCCGGCAATGCCGAGGCCATTGCCGCTTTCCAGTCCGGTCGCGTCGATGCCGTATGCCTGTTCCACCCGCCGCTGCTGGCCGCGCGCCAGCGGCTCGGCAAGGGCAAGATCGTCGTGCCGACCCCGGCCGAATCGCAGCCTTCGAGCGCGGCGTTGCGCAAGGGCGACCGCGAGTTCCAGGCCTGGGTCGACAAGATGCTGGTGACCTACTATCGCGACGGCCAGACGCAGAAATGGTACGAAGCGGCGCTCAAGGATTTCGGCCTCGATCCGAAACGCGTGCCGCCCGTCATGAAGGAAATGCTGAACTAGGCCGCCTCGTCCGGCATGTATCGTTGGGACTTCTCGCCGGTCGCCGCCAATGCCGATCTGTTGGCGGCGGGGCTGCTCAACACGCTCAAGGTCACCGGCACGGCGTTGGTGTTCGGCGTGGCGTTGGGCTTGGTGTTGGCGTTGCTGCGGCTGTCGCGGCAACGCCTGGCGTCGTGGCCGGCCGGCTTCGTCATCGAGGTGTTCCGGACCACGCCGCCGCTGGTCCAGCTCTTCTGGTTCTTCTTTGCTCTGCCTCTGATCGTCGGCATCGAGATGACGCCGTTCATGGCTGCCGCCGTGACCTTCTCGATCCAATCCGCAGCCTTCTTCGCCGAGGTGTTCCGCGCCGGCATCGTCTCCATCGAGCGCGGTCAATGGGAAGGCGCGCGGGCCATCGGGATGACCCATGGCCAGACCTTGCGCCGGATCGTCCTGCCTCAGGCGGTCAAGCGCATGATCCCGGCCTTCATGGAGCGCGCCATCGAGCTCATGAAGACGACGACCCTCGTCGCCACGATCTCCTATGCCGATCTTCTGTTTGCCGCGAACGAGATCGCCCAGAAGACTTTTCGTCCGCTGGAGGCGTTTACCGTGGCGGCGCTGATCTATTTCGTCGTGATCTTCACCGTCAGCCTGGCGGCGCGTCAGATCGAACGACGGCTGGCCGTCAGCGGCGAATCGACGGTGCACTGATGGGGCACCAGTGGGACTTTTCCTCCGTCCTGGCCAACACCGATGCGCTACTGGTGGGCGCGATCGGCACGCTGCACATCTTCGCCATCTGCCTGGTGCTGGGCCTCAGCTTCGGGCTGGTGGTCGGGCTTGGCCGCTACTCGCGCAACGGCTGGTTCTATTTCCCCGCCACGGCCTTCGTGGAGTTCTTCCGCAACACGCCGGTGCTGGTCCAGATCCTCTGGTTCTATTTTGCGCTGCCGATCCTGCTGCCGTTCGAGATCAGTCCGCTGGGCGCTGCGTCGCTCGGCATCTCGCTCAATTCGGCCGCCTTCTCCGCCGAGATCTACCGCGGCGGCATCCAGTCCATCGAGCCTGGGCAATGGGACGGCGCTCGCGCGCTGGGGATGCGCTGGGGCCAGATCATGCGCCGTATCGTCCTGCCGCAGGCGATCAAGCGCATGCTGCCGGCGCTCACCAACCGCGCGATCGAGATCTTCAAGATGACGACACTTGCCTCTGCCGTCGCCTATGTCGAGTTGCTGCAGCAGGGCAAGCTGATCGCCTCGCTGAACTTCAATCCGATCGAGGCCTACACGGCCGTCGCGGTGATCTTCTTCGTCTGTTTGTGGCCGCTCGTGCAGTTGAGCTATCTGCTCGAACGGCGGCTGCGCCGGGACGAGTGATCGCATGACCGACGACGTTCTCCTGCGGGTTTCCGGCCTTGCCAAACGCTTCGGTGCCAACGAGGTTCTGCGCGGCATCGACCTTGAGGTGCGGCGCGGCGAGCGCGTCGCCATCCTGGGCGCCTCGGGCTCCGGCAAGAGCACCTTCCTGCGCTGTCTCAATTTCATGGAAATGCCGAGTGCCGGCCTGATCGAGCTCGATGGCCGGCTCCTGGGCAGCGAGCGCCGTTCCGGTGGGCGCACCTATCGCGAGGCGGAGTTGACCGGCGTCCGTCAACGCGTCGGCATGGTGTTCCAGCAGTTCAATCTCTTTCCGCACATGACGGCGATCGGCAATGTCATGGAGGGGCTGCGCACGGTGCGCGGCCTTCCCAAGGCCGATGCCCGCTTTCGGGCGGAGCGCGAACTGGCGCGGGTCGGGCTCGCGGACAAAGCGGCCCAGTATCCGGCGCACCTGTCGGGCGGACAGAAGCAGCGCGTGGCCATCGCCCGGGCGCTCGCCATGGATCCCGAGATGCTGCTGTTCGACGAACCCACGTCGGCGCTCGATCCCGAACTGGTGGGGGAGGTGCTCGGAGTCATCCGTTCGCTGGCGGAAGAGGGCCGAACCATGCTGCTGGTGACGCACGAGCTGGGCTTCGCTTACCACGTCGCGACGCGTGTGATCTTCCTGGCCGATGGCGCGATCCACGAATCGGGGACGCCCGACGAGGTCCTCAAGCATCCCCGGCAGGAACGTACCCGCGCTTTCCTGGCGCGGCACAAGGAATTCAGCCTTTAAGGATTGGACGAATGACAACGAAAGAGGGCGCCAGCGCCCAGGGCTATCTGGCCGATCCCCGCAACGACCAGGTGCTGGTCTACGTCAACGGTGACTTCGTGCCCCGCAACGAGGCGCGTGTTTCGGTATTCGACAGCGGCTTTGTGCTGGGCGACGGCGTGTGGGAGGGGTTGCGCCTGGTCAAAGGCAGGCTGATCAGCCTGGAAGCACATCTCGATCGGCTGTTCGAAGGTGCGCGGTCGATCGCGCTCGACATCGGATTGACGCGGCAGGGCGTCGTGACGGCGATCGAGGAGACCCTCGCTCGAAACGGCATGCAGGATGGGGCGCATATCCGCCTCATGGTGACGCGCGGCCTGAAGCGGACCCCGAATCAGGATCCGCGCTTCGTGATCGGTCCCGCCACGGTCGTGATCGTGGCCGAATACAAGACGCCGTTGCCCGAGGCGAAGGCGCGAGGCTATGCGCTCTTCACGTCGACGTTCCGCACCACCGGCCCCGATGCGTTCGATCTCAGGCTCAACTCGCACAGCCGGCTCAACCTGATCCAGGCGTTGATCCAGGCCATCCATGCTGGTGCCGACGAGGCGCTGATGCTGGATCCGCGTGGCTTCGTGGCGTCCTGCAATTCGACCAATTTCTTCATCGTGCGCGGTCGCGAGCTGTGGACCTCGACCGGCGCCTACAGCTTCAAGGGTATCACCCAGGCCAACGTCATCGCGGCCTGGCGCGGGGCCGGCCATATCGCACGGGAATGCGACTTCACGCTGGCGCAGGTCTACTCGGCCGACGAGGCGTTCGTGACGGGCACGTTGGGCGGCGTGACGGCAGTGACCAAGGTCGACGGCCGCCTGATCGGCGACGGCAGGCCGGGGCCACTGACGTCGGAGGCAAGCACCCTCTATTTGAAGTCGGTCGGCGTCGTGTAGCTATTCCGCTGCCATCTTCCGCGCCGCTCTCGGGTCGCGCGTGAGCAGGCCGTCGGCAAGGTCACGCTCGATCAGGGCGTCGGGGCGTTCGGCGATGCGGCCGAAACCGCCGCCGCCACCGACGAACATCTCGACGATATCGCCTTTGCCGAGATCGACCGCCGCCTTGCTGCGCAATTCTTCGGTGGTGCCGTTGGCGCGGAAGATGCGGCAGTAGCCGCGCTGGCCGGGCTCGCCGCCCTGCAGGCCCTCGGGGGCGAGGCGGAAGCGGTCCGAGTAGATGGCGAGCTGCACGTCGTCGCGCAGGATCTCGCAACGTCGCGTAAAGCCGGCGCCACCGCGTCGCGCACCCAGGCCGAACGAGTCGGGCGCCAGCTCGTAGCCGACGATGCGGAAGAAATCGTAGTCGATGTCGAGCGATTCGACCGGCGCGTTTGAGCAGTTGCTGAGCGGCGAATCGACGGCATCGCAGCCGTCGGTGTCCCGGGAGGCGCCGTAGCCGCCGCCAAAGATTTCCAGATAGACGCTATAACCCTTCTCGCCGAGATGGCTGAGGCAGAAGGCCGTCGTACAGTCGAAGCCGGTGGCGATCACCTTGTCGGGCAACGCCTGCGCCATCGCCTTCATTACGGCGTTGAACACGCGATAGGCCGGGATCATGCGCGCCCGCACTGGCGCCGGCGGCCGCGGATTCAGCAGCGAGCCGTAGGGCACCTTGATCCTGATCGGCCGCGCCATGCCCTCGTTGTAGGGAATGTCAGGGCTGGTCAGCACCGACTTCACGCAGGAGAGCGCGGCCGAAAGCGTGCTCGAATAGGGGCAGTTGAGGTTGCGCTTTACCTGCGCGCAGGTGCCTTCGAAATCGATCTCGACCGAGTCCTCGGCGATCGTGACCTTGGCCTTTACCACCAGCGGATCGTCGCTGAGGCCGTCGTCGTCGATGGCATCCTCGCCATAGAAGGTGCCCTTGGGGGCCTGGGCGATGGCCGCACGCACGCGACGCTCGGAATAGTCCTGCATCTCCTTCATCGCCGCTTCGACCTTGTCGGTGCCGTAGCGTTCGCAGAGCTGCTTCACCCGCAACACGCCGATGGCGTTGGCGGCGAACTGCGCATTGAAGTCGCCGATGGTGAGATCGGGCACGCGCACGTTAGCGGTGACGAGGCGCTCGAACGAACCGCCGTTCCAGTCGCGCTCGAAGCTGTACTTCGAAGGCGGGAAGCGCAGCCCCTCCTGGTAGACATCGGAGGCGTGGATGTTGAGGCCGGGCGCACCGCCGCCGAGATCGAGATGGTGCGCCACCGAAGCGCCGAAGCCCACGACCCGGCCGCCGACGAAGATCGGCGTGAAGATGAAGACGTCAGGAATATGCTGGCCGCCCTCGAAGGGATCGTTGTTGATCAGGAAGTCGCCTTCCTGGAGCGTCTCGACCGGGTGGCGTTTCAGGCAGGCGCGCAGGGTCTCGCCGATCGGTCCCAACTGCATGGGGATCAGTTCGGCCTGGGCGACGGTGTTGCCGTAGCGATCCATCAGACCCGCCGACCCGTCGCGGGCTTCGCGCAGGATGGTCGAGTAGGCGGAGCGGATCAGCTTCACGCCCATCTCGCGGGCACCGGCGATCAACGCCTGGCTGATGACGGCATAGTCGATGGGACCCAACTGGCTCATGTCGCTCTCCGCCTTCAGGATTTGCGCAGGATGAGATTGTCGTGGCTGTCTAGCTCGGCGCTCCAGCCCGGTGGCACCCAGCTCGTCGCGGTGTGACCTTCGATCACCGCCGGCCCGACGATCTTCTGGTCTGTCGTCAGCGCCTCGGCGGTGTGGCGCGCGCAATCGAGCCAGCTCTCGCCATAAAAGATCTTCGCCTGCTCGGGTGCCCGCGCCGCCAGCTTCTCGCGGTCGAGCTTGGGCGCGCCGCCGATCGGCAGGGTCGCGCCAACGCGCAAGGTCACGATCTCGACCGGCCGGTCGAGCGTGGCGCCGTGCATGAAGGTGCGGTGGTGAGCGTCGGCGAACAGTTCGGCGAGATAGGCCGCGTCGAGCGACCCAAGACGGTCGGCCGGAATCTCGACGCCGACCTCGAAGGCCTGGCCGACGAAGCGCATGTCGAGCGTGTGCGTATAGTCGAGCTCGCCCGGCAGCTTCATGTCGGCGAACTGCGCGGCAAGCCTCCGGCGCATCTCGTCGAAGATGCGGCCGGCTTCCTTTGCCGCGGCATCGTCGAGCTTCATCTTGCGCGTGACGGCGTCGAACTTGGTGTAGTCGGAAGCAACCAGCCCGTAGGCGGAGATCACGCCGGCATTGGGCGGCACGACGATGGTCGAGATGCCGAGTTCCTCAGCAATGCGGGCGGCGTGCAGCGGGCCGGCGCCGCCGAACGGCACCAGCGCATAGTCGCGCGGATCGCGGCCGCGTTCGGTCGAGACGAGCTGGATCGCGCGCACGATGTTGGCGTCCGCGAGTTGCAATGCGGAGGACGCCGCCTGTTCGACGCTGAGCCCGAAGCGTTGGGCGACAGGCTCGAAGGCGCGATGGGCGGCATCGCTGTCGAGCGTCATGCGCCCGCCCAGGAAAGCGGCGGGCCGGATGGTGCCGATCACGACATGCGCATCCGTGGTGGCAGGCTCGGTGCCGCCGCGGCCGTAGCAGGCCGGGCCGGGATCGGCGCCGGCACTTTGCGGACCTACGCGCAACATGCCGCCGTCGTCGACCCAGGCAATCGAACCGCCGCCCGCGCCGACCGACACGATGTCGAGAACCGGCGTGCGGATCGGCATCCCGTCGATCTCGGTTTCCGACGCGAGCGAGGGGCGGCCGTCCTGCACGAGGCAAACGTCGGTCGAGGTGCCGCCCATGTCGAAGGTGATCAGGTCCTTGAAGCCGGAGCGCGCGGCCTGCCGCGTGGCGCCGACAACGCCGGCGGCCGGGCCGGAGTAGAGCGCGGTGATGGCGCTCTGGCGCATCGCGTCGGCGGGCAGGCGACCACCGTTGGATTGCATCACGGTGAAGCGGCCCCGGAAGCCCGACTCCGACAGCTTGCTCTCGAAGCGGTGGAGGTAACCGTCGATTACCGGCTGGACATAGGCGGAGAGCAAGGTGGTCGAGGCGCGCTCGAACTCGCGGAACTCGCGCGCCACTTGATGGCTGCACGTCACCAGCACGCCGGGCAGCGCCGCCCCAATCATCGCGGCAAGCTGCTTCTCATGGTCGGGATTGGCGTAGGCGTTGAGGAGGCAGATCGCGACGGCGCGATAGCCGCCGTCCTTCAGAGCCGGAATCAGGTCGGCCGAGACCTTCGCTTCATCGAGCGGCGTCTCGACGGTGCCGTCGGCGCGCAGACGCTCCGGTGCCTCGAAGCAATCCTTGCGGCGTACCGGCGGTGCGGGCTTGGCATAGAAGAGGTCGTAGATGTTGCGCCGGTCGTGGCGCTGCATGAACAGGAGATCGCGAAAGCCTGCGGTCGCAATGAAAGCGACCGACGCGCCCTTGCGCTCCAGCACGGCATTGGTGGCGACGGTCGAGCCATGGCCGAGATCCTCGATGCCGGCGAGATCGATGCCCGATGCGGTGAGGGCAGCAAAGGCGCCGATGTCGGGCGACTTCGGTGTACTCGGTACCTTGGTGACGACGACCCTGCCGCCCTCGACGGCGACCAGATCCGTGAACGTGCCTCCGACCTCGACTCCGACTCTCATTCTTGCGGCCTCCCTGCGCGATGCTAGGGCGGTTTTGGAGTCTGGGCCAGATGCGCGATCCTTCGATTACGTCCGTTGCCGGACGTCAGCGACCTTCCAGCTTCGTCTGCAGCTCGGCGATCTGCTTCTTGAGCTCTTCGTTCTCTTCGCGGGCCTTGGCGGCCATCGCCTTCACGGCATCGAACTCGTCGCGCCGCGGAATATCCATGCCATCCAGGATCTTGGCGATCTGGTCGCGCACGCGCGCCTCGACCTCGTCCTTCATGCCGGTCAGCGCGCCCATGGCGCCGTTGGCTACCTTGGTGAGGTCGTCGATGAAGGGATTGCGGGTTTGCATGGTCTCGCTCCTTAGCTGTTCCTCTGGAGCCTGACTCCTGATGCGTCAAGTATGGGCGGCTGGTAGCATCCCGCGCAAGAAGGACTGGAGGACGCCGTGAGTTTGGTAAAAGTCGAGTCGAGCGAAGGTATCACCACGATCACGATGACGCGGGCGGAGAAGCGCAATGCCTTGTCGCAGGCGTTGTGTGATCAACTCTACGACGCCTATCGCGCCTTCGAGGCGGGCAGCGACCATGTGGCGATCCTGCAGGCCGAGGGGCCGGCCTTCTGCGTCGGCGCCGACCTCAAGGAGCCGCCGGCCGCCATGTGGAAGGCCGTACCGCATGTCAGCCATCACCTCACCAAGCCGGTGATCGCGGCGACCCAGGGCTGGGTGATCGGCGGCGCGATCTGCATGGTGATGACCTGCGATCTCATGGTGTCGGCCGACACCACCAAGTTCATGTACCCGGAAGCCAAGGTCGGCGTGTTCGGCGGCCTGATGCCCGGCATCGTCTCGCGCATGCCGCACAAGCTCGCCATGGAACTGCTGCTGCTGGGCGAAGAGGTTTCGGTGCAGCGCGCCTACGATGTCGGCTTCGTCAATCGCGTGGTGCCGCTCGGCGAGGAGCGCAAGGAAGCGCGGCGCATGGCCAAGGTGATCGCCGAGTCGGCGCCGCTGGTCATCCGCACCTTGCGCGACTTCGCCAACCAGACCCTGCCGCGCGGACCGGCCGAGATCTTCGTGCCGGAACGCTACAAGCTCGAACAGATCGCCAATTCCGAGGATCGCAAGGAAGGGGCGGCTGCGTTCCGTGAGAAGCGGGAACCCAAGTTCAAAGGACGGTAGAGATGGGCAAGCTGCTGCTGGTCGGATGCGGCAAGATGGGCGGCGCCATGCTGGACGGCTGGCTGGCGCGCGGCCTCGAGGCATCGGATGTCGTGGTCGCCGAGCCGGTCGAGGCCATCCGGCCGAAGCATGCCGGCCTGCGCCTGGTCGCCTCGTCGAGCGAGGTTTCCGAAGCGCCGGAAATCGTCGTGCTGGCGGTGAAGCCGCAGGCGATGGACGCGACGCTCAGCGACCTGAAGCGGTTTGCCGAACAGGGTTCCGTGTTCCTGTCGATCGCGGCCGGTAAGACGCTGGGCTATTTCGCAAGCCATCTTGGGCCGGCGGCCAAGGTCGTGCGTTCCATGCCGAACACCCCGGCGGCCGTTCGCCAGGGCATCACCGTCGCCACGGCGGCGTCAGGTGTTTCGGCGGCGGAGAAGAAGCGCTGCCACGAACTGCTCGAAGCGGTGGGCGGCGTGCTCTGGGTCGACGACGAGGCGCTGATGGATCCGGTGACGGCGCTTTCGGGCAGCGGCCCGGCCTATGTCTTCCTGCTGGTCGAGGCGATGGCGGCGGCGGGTGCCAAGCTCGGCCTGACGCCGGACATGGCCATGCAGCTTGCCCGCGCCACGGTGGCCGGCAGCGGCGAATTGCTGAAGCAGTCGAGTGAACCGGCGGCACAGTTGCGCGTTAACGTCACCAGTCCGGGCGGTACGACCGCCGAAGCCCTGAAGGTCCTGATGGCAGACGACGGCATCCAGCCGGTTTTCGACAAGGCGCTCGCCGCGGCCTCGCGCCGTTCCAGGGAACTCGCGGGATGAGCGAGGGCGGCGCTGAGCCTGCCGATGGAGCGCCCCCCGGTCGAACCCCGGGTGACCGCGCGCTCGATGCCTTTCTCCGGCTGATCGCGGAGAAGGGCTTCGCGGCCGTAGCATTGCGTGACGTGGCGCAGGAATCGGGCCTTGGCTTTGCCGAGCTCTATGCTCTGCATTCCGACAAGGTGTCGCTGGTCGCGGCCTTCATGGCGCGTGTCGATGCCGAGGTGTTGGCCGGGACGCCATCCGTCATCGATACCGAGGAAACCGCGCGCGACCGTCTGTTCGACGTGATGATGCGCCGCTACGACTCGCTCAAGCCGCATCGAGAGGCCATGCGCGCGCTCCGTATTGCCGCTTTGCGCGATCCTCTGCTGGGTCTGGCGATCGGTCCGGCGCTGCGCCGCTCGATGGCGGCGATGCTGGAAGCGGCCTCGATTCCCAGCGACGGTCTGGGCGGTGCATTGCGGCAAAACGGGCTGCTGGTCATCCACCAGGCCGTGTCGCGTATCTTCGACAAGGACGAGACAGACGACCTCTCCAAGACCATGGCGTCGCTGGACAGCCGGCTGAAGACGGCTGAAAAATGGTCACAACTCTTTGATAAATATACAATAAATAAGAAACACGCGGCATCGGCCGAGGCTTCGGATTCGCCTGCCGCATGAAGATTTTGTGCGCTGCACAAAATCGTCTCTTGACTCACCGGGCTGCCTCCCTAAATTAGCGTCCATTGTGCACCGCAGCAAATCAGGCGGGGCACCCGAGCTTTCCGTCGTTTTGCCTGTCAGGAGACATTCCATGTACGCCAATGGTGCTTTCAAGAACCCGTTCGCCGACTTCGACTTCAGCAAGTTCTCCAGCGAGTTCAAGCTGCCGGTCGTGAACGTCGAGACGATCGTCGAGACCGCCCGCAAGAACTTCGCCACGATGACGTCGGTCAACACCTCGGCCGTCGAGTCGTTCAAGACGATCGCGCAACGCCAGGGCGACATGGTCCGCGCCGCGATGGAAGACCTCTCCAAGCACGGCAGCGAAGTGCTCGCCGCCGCGACCATCGAGGAGAAGGCCGCCAAGCAGATCGACTTCGTGAAGAAGAGCTACGAGA
>Ga0209792_1001313_pt1 | contig 12347 bp, 12 predicted proteins | sample EBPBio142005_DNA_FD_185860 | JGI IMG/M metagenome (GOLD analysis project Ga0209792, IMG submission 185860) | Wastewater treatment Type I Accumulibacter community from EBPR Bioreactor in Madison, WI, USA - Reactor 1_6/14/2005_ DNA (SPAdes)... | ecosystem: Engineered > Bioreactor > EBPR >...
TGCCGGCCTGACGCGCGAAACGCAGGAGGCTTATTTGCTGCAAAGAGCGGCGGGACCGGTCTAAGGGGGCCGGGTATAGGCCGCATTCCTCAGCTCGCATCGGGTTCAAGGGGACATTCGACCAATCCCCTCGCGGTGCTGTGATAAAGCACCATGCGCTGCGGATGTGCCTCGCCGCTTGCATCGAAGACCAGATCTCCGAAAACGGTTCCCACCGGCCCGATGGGAGGGCCATGCTCGGCGATGTGGGTTGCGGTTTCAATCGCGGCGATTGTTTCATGGAAGAAGGCGGCAGGTTCCTTGCCCCAGCGCCGGAAGGCGGCATCGCGCGCCCAAGAACGCCCCAATGCCGGCCGTCTGCAAAAGCCTGCGACCAGAATCTCGACGCCAGGCAAAAGTTCCGCGATTGCTTGCACCTTGTGATCTGACTGGCAATCGTCGGTAAGCAGCAAGGTGTCACCGGGCGCCAGGGTGACTGTCTCCTCGCGAACGAGCTGTTCGACAAACTGGAATTGCCCGATGCAGGCGGCCGCCTGCGCATGGCACCTGTCGTCGGATCTTCGCGCAGCAGCTAACCGGCGGCCGATCGATTGCCCGAAATGCGATGGTTCGGCATGAATGGCGAAGCTGCATGGCGCAAGACGGTCGATAACCCGGGCTATCCATGCGGCGTAGTCGCTGGCCGTATCGCAAATGCGAAATACCCCTTCAGCTGCAGTCAGACTGTCGAGATTGGCGCCGGCAATGACCACCTCAATGTCATGTGCGGTCAGTAAGGGGGTGGCCGCCGCCGCCGCATCGGAGGAAAAAAGGCCGGCGACGATGTCGGGCTTGCGTTCAAGGAGCATCCGGGCACCGGTCTCTCCACCCGCCGCGCTGGCCCCGTCGTCTTGGACCAGCAGCTCCGCGTGCCCTTCGGCAAAGGCAGGCAGCCTGCTTTGAACGACTGCGATTGCACGGGATATGGACCGGGCGTGTCCGGACGACGAATCCAGGACGGGTCCCAGAAAGCCGATTTTCAACGGTCGGCGTGGCACGCGGCACTTTCCGCCAGTTCGGCTGCGGCGAGTTCGGCGACATGGGGGAGATATTTGGCCCCGCGACCGGAGAACCCGGTAAATGCGAAGATCGTGCGTTCGGGCCCAGTGAATCCAATCCGGGGTAGCAGGCTGGGCGTATAGGCATCGAGGCCGATGATTTCCCCCAACGGGCTTACCGGATTGCCGGTAAGCTGGCGCAGCAGCTTGAAATGCCGATCATGCCGCCCGGTGCAGGGTTCCAGCGCTTGGTCGGGGTCTTCGACGATCGGGGGATCGAAACTTCCGACAGCAACCGTGCCGGCGTGGCCGGGTACTAAGTAGCCGGCGCGCATCTGGTCCACGAGGCAGCGGTCGATGCCGCTAGCCAGGGCGACGCTTAACTGGATGCGTCTGACCACCACTTCGGTGTCGGCGAGCCAACGCGGCGACCAGGGACCGGCCGCAACAGCCAGGACGGCACACTCGACCGCGAAACCGCGTCCTTCTAGCCGGATTCCCCGATCGATTTTCCGCACGTTGCCGATCGAGGCATGCTCGAGCACTACCGCGTCCTGATCGCGCGCTGCGCAAAGCATCAGGCGCGCTGCCAGTTTGACATCGACCACGCCGCCCATCGGTTCGAACACCGCCACGGCCCGATCGGTGGCGAGGTCGAGACCGGGAGCCAGGGCGGCAGCCTCTCGGCCGCTGAGCAGCTTGATCGGATACGAGCTGGAAGAAAGCTCCGCGACCAGCGCTGCGGCCCGATCTGCCCGGGCATCCTCGATGATGTTGATCACGCCGCATTGCCGAATCAAATCGGCCGACCGGCGCGAGGTGAGCCAGTCGTGTACCCCGCGGATCGCCAGCGTACTTTGGGCGGGGTCTTCGTCGAAAGCGCGGATGATACCCCCCGAGTAGGCGGAGGCCCCGCGGCCCGCACAGACGTTGGATTCGAATATCGCGACACGCAAACCTCGCGCGGCAAGGCTGCTGGCAAGCGCGCTGCCGGCAAGCCCCGCCCCGAGGACACAAATGTCGAATCTGGCGGTCAAACTCGCGCCTTCCTGCCGGTTCGAATCCCGCTTTGCAGCAAGTTCGATCGGACTTTGACTGAGGTTAGTACCGGTTTGAGGGATCGGCTTGAATCTGGGACCTCCACATGAGCCGCCGGGTGCCTGCATCAAACGCCTCGCGCTTGTGCATCAATCGGCGGTTGTCCCAGATCAGCAGGTCGCCGACCGACCAGCGATGACGGCAGACCAGCTCGGGTGCCTCGGTGTAGGTCCACAGTTCGTCCAACAATGCTTCGCTGTCGTCGACCGGCATGCCCATCACGTAAGCACAGCGCCGCCGCCCCAGATAGAGCGATTTGCATCCTGTCGCGGGGTGCGTTTTGACCACGGGATGCACCGCACCGGGCGATTCACGAACAGACGTCACAGGATCATATCCGTGCCGCAGGTCGCCAACCGCAGTATAGCTGCGATCGTGCTTGATCGACAGCGTGGCCGCCAATTCCTTGAGCCGCGCGGGAAGGCTTTCGTAAACCGCGTTCATATCCATGAACGAGGTATCGCCACCTTCGTCGGGAACCTCGCGGGCATACAGGATGCTCGCGATCGGCGGTGAGTCGGTATAGCACATGTCGGTGTGCCAATAGGCTTCCTTGTTGCCCAGATGGCCGATTGGGCGGCCATTTTCGACCACATTGGAAACAATCATGATTTCCGGAGGGCCGGTGTCGACGATCAGGGCCTTTTCCTGATTGTCGGCGCGTTCGGGAATGCCAAACATCCGGCTGAAGGCGACAAGCTGTTCCTTGCTCAGATCCTGATCATGAGCGGAGATCACGCCGTGCCGATGCCATGCCGCGACAATGGCCTGAAATTGATCCGGCGAAACATGCTTCAAATCCAGATTGCCGATGCAGCCTATCGACATGCGATCGATCTCCAGGTTCAACGGCGCTTCAATGGGCATGTCTGAGCTCCATTTCCAACCAATCAATGCTGATTGCGTGAAAATAATATTCGCTGCATTATTTGCGTTTGACAATAGTAAATCGCAGGCTTTACTGAAAGAATATCGGAATTGTTGTTGTTTAGGGCAACAACAAATAAATTAAAATTCGTTATATTGCCGGGATATCAAAACATCACTTTCGAAGTCTAATTGGAGCGAGGTAGCCTTGGAGGGTCACGCAGAGCTTGTCTCGGAATTCGGCGAAATCGCCGACCGGTCCTCGGAATATCGCGCGCAGCAGCCATGGCTGCCGACGTCGGAGGCGATCTTCGTTTGGGATGATGCTTTTCACGATCTGATGCTTGGCGACAAACTGCGCATGCAGAAGTACCGCCGGGCAATCTTCGAAACGGTCCAGCCGGGCGACGTCGTGGTCGATCTGGGCGTGGGAAGCGGAATTCTGAGCTATTGGGCGATCGAGGCCGGGGCCCGGATCGTTTACGGCATCGAGATGAGCGACCCGATCCTTGATCGTGCGCTCCGCAGCCTGGAGCGCGCCGATGTGAAAGACCGCTTCGTTCCGGTGCGCGGTATCTCATACGATGTAACTTTGCCTGAACGCGCTGACGTTCTCATCTCCGAAATCATCGGCAACATGGGCGACAACGAGAACATCCAGTCGATCCTGTCCGACGCGAAGGCCCGGTTCCTAAGACCCGAAGGCCGCTGCATTCCCGAATGGGTCGAAGCCTGGATTGTACCGGTCGACGCGGATCTGGCTCATGCCGCAGTCGCTTCGGGCAGGATCGAGGTGTTGAACGCGGGCTACCAGATCGAAGATATCAAGCGCGGTCGGGCGTCCAACTCACTGTTCGACCTCTATTATGACTGCATCATACCCGGTTCCTGCCAGCTGGCTTCGCCGATCCGTCTCCAGCGATATGGAGGCGATTGGACGCAGTCGGCACAATATGATGTCAGTTCTACCTTTCGGCTTGCCAGGACGGGCCGGTTCAGCGGCTTCAAGGCCTTTTTCAAGGCGCAGCTGTCACCGGATTGCATTCTCGATATTTCCGGCGACGATATCGCCGCGCGAGCCTGTTCGGACAGTTGGAAGCATGCCTATTTGCCGATTGAAGATCCGATCGATTGCCGCGGCGGAGACATCCTGACGCTGAACTATGCGCGCAGTACAAAGCAGCGCGAGGGCCGGGGACTTGGGCAAGTCTACCGTTGGGACGGTTTTGTCGAACGGGACGGCACCCGGATAGCGGGCTTTTCGCAAAGCACAGCCTGACCGGATCACTCACCGCCCGGCGCGATGGCTAGCCTGCCCGCGACTGCAAATCAGGATGGAAATCGGCAAGATGACTACGATCCAAAGTAGAAACGAATGGGATCCGCTGGAAGCGATCGTCGTCGGCAACACCCGCAACGCCCGCTATCCTTTCCGGGACATCAGCAGCCTCAACGCAGAATATGCCGGCAAGCCGGAAGAAGCCCTTCCCGTAGGCCCGTTTCCGGACTGGGCCATAGAGGAAAGCGAAGAGGACCTGGCGCGCTTTGCCGAAACGCTGAGCGCGGCCGGCGTGACCGTGGTCCGTCCCGAGGACTGGAACCACGAACGGCCTGTCGCCAACCAACTTTGGGAATCAAAGGGGTTCTACAATTATTGTCCGCGCGACATCCTGCTTGTTGTCGACGATCTGGTGATCGAGACCCCGAACGCCATGCGCGGACGATACCACGAGACTTTGGCATACCGTTCGCTGATTATGCCCCACGTCATGGGTGGAGGGCGTTACATAGCGGCGCCGAAGCCCAGGCTTGACGACAGCATCTTCGCTGTGCCGCCGTCGCGTCCGGTGCCTCGCAATGACGAACCGGTCTTCGATGCTGCGAACGTCATGCGCTTCGATGACGATCTTCTTTATCTGATCAGTTCGACCGGCAACGAACTTGGCGCTCGCTGGCTGCAATCGGTGCTGGGAGATAGGTACCGGGTTCACACCTGCGAGATCGATTATTATGGAAGCCATATCGATACCAGCATCGTTCCGCTCCGGCCTGGATTGCTGTTGTGCAATCCGGATCGCGTGACACCGCAGATGCTGCCTGACTTTCTGCGCAGTTGGGAAATAGTATTTGCCCCCGAACCAAGCGAGAAACGCGAGCCGCAGGCGCATTATTTCGACAATTGTCTGGCCAGTCGCTGGATGGGAATGAATGTCTTGTCGCTCTCACCCGATGTCGTAGTGGTCGATGAACAGGAGCCGGAGCTGATCCGCCTGCTCGAGCGTAAGGGACTTACCACAGTACCCTTGCCATTACGACATTCGCGGCTATTTGGCGGAGGCTTTCACTGCGTCACCCTGGATCTCGTTCGTCGCCACGACAGTGCGTCTGCCACCCGGTAGAAGCGCACGCGTGCCGTTTGCGGATCCATCCGGGCGAGATTGCCGAGACGCGAAGCAAGAACTGTGACCGAATGGATACCTGCATGAAGACGATCGGACTGGATTTTGGCACGACGAATTCAGTCGTCAGCGAGCTTCGGGATGACGGATCGTGCAGCACGGTGCGCTTTGCAACACCGGATGGCAGCGACGACATCTTTCCGACGCTTCTGGCGTTCTGGCAGGAGATTGAGGGGCCCGGCAAAAGCGCCAACCGGTTCGTCGGCGGCCAGTGGGCAATCGATGCCTTTCGCAGCTTTGCTCCAGATTGCCGCCTGATCAAGTCGCTCAAGACCTTTGCCGCCAGCAAACACTTCACCAACACCTCGATCTATGGCTCGCGCTACGAATACTCTGACTTGATGCGCCTCTTTCTGACCGACCTGCAGGCTCGGGCAAGCGAGGGACAACACTGGCAAGATTGTCAGATCGTGGTCGGGCGGCCAGTGCGCTTCGCGGGCACGCGGCCCGATGAAGAGCTGGCGCTGCGGCGTTATGATCAAGCTCTGTCGGCCTTCGGCTTTTCATCGATCAGTTATGTTTATGAACCCGTAGCGGCGGCTTACCATTTCATTCGCGAACTCGATGGCGAAGCAACGATATTCGTGGGTGATTTTGGCGGGGGGACCAGCGACTATTCACTGGTTCGTGGCAAGCGCACGTCGCAGGGCATCGCGGTGGAACCTCTGGCCAGTCAAGGCCTGGGGATCGCCGGAGATCAGTTCGATTACAGGATCATCCAGCACACCGTGGCCGAGGCCCTGGGTAAGGGTTCGAAATACCGGAGCCTTGACAAGCTGCTCGACATTCCGGCCAGCTATTACCATCGCTTGTCGAGCTGGAACGATGCATCGCTGCTGCAAGGCGGCCAGCTTCTCAGGGAACTGGCCAGGTTCAGAACGGCAAGCCAGGAGCCGGAGAAGATCGACCGCTTCATCGAATTTATCCGCCACGGCATGGTCTCCGTGGTCATCGACATCGTGTCCGAAGCCAAGTTCCGGCTGTCGAACGAGGACCGTGCGACCATTGAGATCCAGTTTGACAACGGACCTTATGAGGCAACGATCACCAAGGCCGATTTCGAGCGCTGGATCGAGCCCGACCTCGAGCGGCTCGACAAGCTCATCGATAGCACTCTTGAAAGCGCTGGCATGTCCGTGGAAGACGTTGATGTCGTCTTCCTATCGGGTGGCACATCTTACGTTCCTGCAATCCGGTCATTGTTCGAGCATCGCTTTGATGCGGGCAGGATCGTCAGCCGGGATCAACTGACTTCGGTCTCGCAGGGCCTGGCCCTGATCGGCAGGGAACCCGGGCTACTGGCCTGAACCGGCCTACCGCTGCAGCCAAAGTGCAGATTTTCGATAGGCGTCCTTGCGAAGAATCAGATCTCCTGCGAATTCGAAGAGATCGCAGCCACGAAGCTCACCTTCCCGATCGCCAAGCTCAAACACGATACTCCACTCACTGTAGCCCCGGTTACCCATCACTACATGGCCGGCCGAACGGGACACGCCGTCCGCATCCCTGGCCAATATCCTGCGGATCTCGGCTTCCACTTCTGTCTTGCCGTGAAAGGTCTTGCCAGGCTGATCTTCAACCGACGGGCTGAAAGTGCAATCCTGATGAAAGTAGGACATGATCAGATCGACGTCGCCCTGGTCCCAGGCATCGGAAAAGGCTTTGAGCCGGCGGGGTGTCATTGTGGCGGTCACTGGCATGCTTCCATTGCATTGGTGGCCTGGTGGCTGCGATCGCCTGGAGTGAGGGAGTCCCTCAGACGGCTTGCCTGGTCCGGATAGCTGATATCCGGCCGCGCCGAGGGCTTGGCCGAACAGCGCGCGGTTATCATGTCGATCAGCACCGGCTGCGCCCGGGCGAGTCCGCTGCCGATTTCGGTCAGGGCTGTCACCATCGCTTCGCAGTCAGTCAGACGCCGGCTCAGCGGAGAGTATCCGCAAGCCCGCGCGACCTCGACGAAATTCACATTCCTGGCGAAATTGGCCTGACCTCCGGTCGATTCATATACGCCGTTGTTCAAGATGATATGCACCAGGCGGCCGCATTGCTGATTTCCCAGGGTGGCGAGATTGCCCAGCCGCATCAGCGCCGCGCCATCGCCGTCAAGCACGATGACGGTCCGTTCGCAACTGCGCGAGATCGCATATCCGATGGCACTGGCGCAGCCCATTGATCCGGCGACGTAGATGTTGGAGGGCCGATCGCCCAAAAGGAACAGGTCGCGCCCGATGAAGCCGGTCGAACAAACGAAAATCGCATCCGTCGGTGCTCCGGCACGGATCGCCTGAAGCACGTCGGTCCTCGACGGATGAGGATCGTGCGCGGGTGCCGGTTCAGCGGCTGGCGCAGACCTGGCGGCAAAGGTTCCCATCGGGACCGCTATGATGACGCTTTGCCGCTTCGCGATGTAGTCCGTGAAGATCTGGCTCAAGACCCCGGCCGCAGCGGCGGCTTCATTCGGCAGGACGAAATAGGGCAGGCCAAGGGCCCGTACGATCGTTTCGAACCGTCCTCCCAATATGTCGTGCTGCGGTTCGTCGGCAATGCCGAAACCGCCGCGTACCGAAATGAAAAAGGGAACCGGAATGCGAAAGGTGTCGAGCAGTGAGCAAATGGGATTGATTGCATCGGCAAAGCCCGAGTTTTGAATCAGGATGGCGGGAGCTTTGCCCGAAAGCCAGCAACCCGCCGCAATGCCGACTCCTTCGGCTTCACTCGTCATCCGCAGGTGCTCGATGGCGGAATCGTCGTCGACGGCCTGCAGCAGCCCGGCAAAGGACGAGCAGGGGAGGCTGAGGATCGATGAGACCCCATGCGCTTTCAATATCGCCAACAGTTCGCTCGGCTCGATCATGGGCGCTAGACCTGCGAGCAGCCAAGTCTGCAATCGGCATAGCTCAAGGCCGTATTGACCGATACGATCTGGTTCTTGAGTGAACCGACGTTCTTTCCCGCGCTCATATCCGCAGCGATCGTTTCCATCGCTGCAATCGAAGCTCTCAGCAACTGGTTTGCCCAGATGATGCAGGCTATGCCAAGTTCGTCAAAACGCCGCGCGGCGGTATCGTCGAAGCTCGTCGGAATTGCGATGATCGGGCAATCGCCATCCCACCGCGACATGAACTCAGCCAGTTCGTCGACCGTCTTCGACTTGGAATGAATGATCAGCCCATCGACGCCGGTGGCCGCGTATGCATGTGCGCGCTCCAAAGCCCGATCGATACCTTCGCCGGCCACGAGCGAGTCAGTTCTTGCGACCAGTGCGGTTTTCGCGGGGTTGAGGACCTTCCGGCAAGCATCAAGCTTTTCCACGAAATCCGGAATTTCGCACAGGCTGACCCCTTCGGAGAAGGAGTTCTTCTTCGGAAAGGACTTGTCTTCGAGGCTGACGCAGGCGGCGCCGCGGGCACTGGCCCGGGACAGGAACACCCGGGCGATGTTCTTGTCACCGAACCCTTCGTCCGCATCGAGAATAACGGGTATCGATATGCTTTCCGCGATCGCTTCAAGCGCATTGACAGTTTCGGTCCACCCAAGCTCGTTGCGATCACACTTTCCGCTGACGACCGCGAGCCCGAGGCTTGAAACCCACACCGCGCCAAAGCCTGCCTGTTCTGCGACCCTGGCCGAAACGCAATCGTGTGCGCCAATGATATGAACGGCCTTGCCGGTTTCCCGGGCCCGGCTCAGCATCGCGGAGAAGGCGTTTACTGACCCATTCTTTTCACTCACGCAATCCTCCTTGGCGAAAAGTCAATGTGATGAATAATGATGTCTTTGTGTTTTTTTGTAATTCAACCATCGGATAGACGGATAGTCCAATTGTCGGAAATACAATTTGTCATAAGACTATAAACTGTCAAATCAAATTGAAAGTATACTATATTTCGCCAGAATATCGTGATTCACGTGTTTCAGTAATTGTTGCACCCCAGATCGACCGAAAATGCGCACTTATCCCAAACGATTGTGCTGTAGTTATGCCATGCCAACCGGCCAAAACTTGACTGTCGATGTACATTTCGATTGTAGACATTTTGATGATTTTAGCATCTAAATGCGTGCTGATCGGAATCCGCTATGATATCGATAAATATGGAAAACTTTACTGAAGCCGAAGATCTTTACGATTTCTGGATTGCGGCCGGCCCGGATCGCTGGTTTGATAAGGATGAGGAATTCGATCGTGCGTTTCGAGATCGCTTCCTGTCGTTGTATGAACGTGCTGCGGAGGGGCAGTGCACGGCATGGCTGGATAGGCCGTCAAGCGCGCTGAGCCTGATCATCCTTCTGGATCAATTCCCGCGTAATTCGTTTCGGGGTACGCCGCGCGTGTTCGCCACCGATACCATGGCGCGCGAGATGGCATCCATTGCGATCGAACGAGGGCATGACATGGCATTCGATCTCGATCTTCGTGGCTTTTTTTATATGCCCTTTATGCATTCCGAGGATCTCGCGGATCAGAACAAGTCGGTCGAACTTCAGCGTGAGCTTGCCTGGGATTGGCGGCGGCCTGCCTTGCGGCATCGGGACATTATCGCAGCCTTCGGGCGCTTCCCGCACCGCAACGCCATTCTCGGCAGGAAAACCACGGCCGAGGAGCAGCACTATCTGGAAAACGGCGGATTCTCGGGATGATGAACGGACCTGCGCCGGTGCAACGCGAATGGATTGAATCAAATGAATTTCAATGATCGCATTGACGCGGCTGGCTGCATCAGCCTGCTGGACCGGCAGGTTCAGGTCGATCTGGGGTTCATTCGGAAGAATGCCTATCTAAGGGAAGGCGATGCCCTGATCGTGGGGGGCTCGTTGATCGAGGGGATCGGTAATCCCAATTCGGATATCGACGTGTATGTGCTGTCCGATCGTCTGCGCACCGCGGGGGAACTCGACATCGACCGTCATTTTCGGGTTTTCTCACCAGAAAGAGAAATATTGACCGGGCATGACGCTGGCAAGGCAGCCTTTCTCATTCACACCGTGCTACCGGGATCCAAAGTAAAGGTTGATATAGAATATCGAACTTGGCAAGATATTTACGCAATAGCTAATAAATTGAATGATTTATTTCACTACGCCACATCGGCGTTAATTCTCTTGACCACGCCGTTCGATCGCAGAGATCTTGCATTGGTGCATCGGCTGCACAACTCGGTGATCGATTTCGGGCGAGAACAGATGGGTGATCTCCTGAAGATCGTTTCCCGTCCCAAATTTCAGTATCTCATGTTTCGATGGAAGGTCGCCGACTATTCCGTTCTGCTCGACATGCAGGGAGCATGGATGCGCAGAGAGTTCATCCGGTGCGCCGACCTCGCTCGTGAAAACATGGTCACCCAATTTCATGCTCACACGCATTTGTGCGGCAACACGAGTTACAACCGCAAATGGATTTTGCCCTACGCGCAGATGCATGGCGTGAACCCGGCGCTCTATGACCGCTATGTCGCGCTGCTGATGCAGGGGCCTGGATTGGTCGAAGGCGATCTTCGCCGATACATTCATGCCACGCTGGATTTTGTGGATGAGGTATTCGAAGCCAACAGCCGCCTACTGGCGCAGCAGCCGATCTTCCCTTCGGGACGGCGAGCGGTCGAGCTGATCGACGCCTATCGCTCGGATGCGGCCGGAGACTATTCCGAGGACGAACTTGCCTATTGTAAAAAGTCGTATGGCGAATCCGCGGCGCCTACCCGCGCCTGGTTCCCATAGCCTGCCGGCCGCCCCGCCCGGGGGCGCCAGTGCTCACCGCGAAAGTGCGGTTACGATGAATTCCACACCCTTCCTGACGCTGGCTTCCTTGCTTTCGTTCGTGATGGTCAGGACTGGCCAGTTGTGGCGTTTCGCATAGTCGAGAAACACGCCCCGCGTGTAGTGCTGCATGTGACTGAATGAATGCGGGCCAGGGTCACCCGCTAGCTGCATATCTTCTGTCCAGCCCGCGCGCCCATCTTGGGCCATCCGGCGCGCGATCGCCGCGTCGGGATCGCCATCCACAACGATCCCGACCTGCGGAGCAAGTACCCCGGAATAGATCGTTTCGCCCAGTTCCTCGAGCTTCGAGATCAGTGGCAGCAGTTCGGAATTGCCGTTCTTGATGGCCACGGTCTTGGCGAGATAAAGGTCCTTCACCAGGTGCTTCAGTCCGAAAGTTTCCTGGATCACCACCTTGCCGGTCTGGAGCTTGGGTACCACGTCCATATAGCGATGCATAAAATTGCCCGCGATTTCGGTGAGCGCGCCGGCCAGAAGGCCCCACGCGGCGTTGTCGGTGACAGGAAGATCGAGCACCTGATCGCGCAGGCTGTCATGCCGAAAAAACTCTTCCGCCGTTGGCGGAAATAGCTTGTGAATCTCTACGCCCGGGATTGTCGCCTGAGCGTACATGCAACGGAAGGCCGTATAGAGTACGTCGCCCATGCAGCCCCGTTCGAAGGCATTGGGATGATTCCGCGAGGCGGAGGACCAGCTCGCGATGACCGATTCGCAGCCGATGGCATCAAGGTGCTCGCGCAGCGCTGCAGCGATCGTGCTTTTGCCTACTCCGTCAATCCCAAGAAGGACCAGATCCCGTTTCATCAATGGTTCTTTCCCTTTGCCTGCATTGAGCTTGCTCGCCCGTGTCTGAAGTAACCTGCTGGCACGGGCAAGTAAAATTCAAAATCACGGCAAAATTTGTATAAATTGAAGTTTAAAAGGGGAGCATCGTAAATTGAGGGCGGACAAAATGCGTAAGGGCAATCTGCGCTTCTGAGAGCCTGATCCGAAACTAAGTTGAGTGGTATCAGCGGGTTAGCTTGACGCCCGCCCAAGTCATTGATTCAGGGGTTTTGCGAAAACTTCCGGAGATCAACGATGTGGACCGATACCACTCGGGCGC
>Ga0209792_1001314_pt1 | contig 12336 bp, 9 predicted proteins | sample EBPBio142005_DNA_FD_185860 | JGI IMG/M metagenome (GOLD analysis project Ga0209792, IMG submission 185860) | Wastewater treatment Type I Accumulibacter community from EBPR Bioreactor in Madison, WI, USA - Reactor 1_6/14/2005_ DNA (SPAdes)... | ecosystem: Engineered > Bioreactor > EBPR >...
GTTACATCTGGGACGTGTCGACGCCCTACCTGCCGGCGCAGGCCGAGACCTGGGGCTGGCCGGACGTCACCATCGAGGAAGTGCGGCTCGACCGCGACACCTCCTACCAGCGCTTCACGGCCGGCCTCGACGCCGCCATGGAGCCGGCGACCGTGCCGTACACGACGACGAGCCTCGAATGGCAGCTCTACGACGATCTGAGCTACGACCTGCCGCACACGCTGCCGTTCGTCTGCGATCAGGTCGTGACCTTCCCGCGTTCGACGTCGGTGATGATCGTGGCGACGCGCGCCGAGTTCGTGACCCGCTTCGCCAAGGCGTGGCAGGGCATGGGCTTCGTCGGCCCCCTGCTGGTGCCCGACGAGTGCGAGGGCCTGCCGACCGATCTGCCGGGCGTGAAGCGGGGACCGTTCAAGGAGCTGATCGGCCAGGCGCACATGTTCATCTTCGAGTTCGGTCTGGCGACGCAGCGTCCCGACGAGCCGGTGCGCCGCGGCCGGCTGGCGAGCGCCGTCGACGAGAAGCGGCTGAAGGCGGTCGCCAAGCTGTTCCGCCAGACTGCCTCGACCGAGCACGAGACACGCCCCGCAGGCCGTCGCCTGCCGCGCCGCTTCATCGGCGTGAACGTGATCTACAACAAGTACTGGCCGCTGTTCACCGATCACATCGGCGCCAACATCAACCCGTTCTGCAGCCAGGTGCTGGCGGGCATCCCGCGCGAAGATCCGTCGCTGCGCGGCAAGGTGCTGCGCTTCCGCGGCCGCCACGCGGTCTGATCCAACGGTAGACGCGGCAGGCGCCGCAGCCCGCGGCGTCTATTCGTCGCCCAGGACGACGTTGTCGGGGTTGCGGAAGGACTGCAGCGCTGCCCGCAGGCGGCGTCCGAGTGTGCGCGGCGGCGGGGGCGGCGGCGGTGGTTCGGGCGGCGGCGGATAGAAGGCCGGCGTGTCGGCCTCGTAGGCGGCAATGTACTCGGCGTAGCTCAGCGCCGGCTCCACCTCTCCCTGCGTCTGCCTGGCAAGCATCTCCAGTCCGTTCTGGACGTCGATGACCGTGCCGAGCTTGTCGGGATAGGCGAGCAGCAATTCGGCGGCGGCGTCGGGTTGCTGCCAGATCGAGAAGATCGCCGCGAGCTTCGCCATCTTTTCCGCCGGCATGGCGTCGCCCATCGCCCGTTGCTGCGGCGAGGCCGGATCGCGCGCATAGAGCGCATCGGCCTGGACGGGCCTGCCGGTGACGGTCTGGGCAGGCGACGTAATGGCAAACGGCGAGGGCAGGGCGGCCATGGCGTAGGTGCGGACGTCGAGGCCCAGCAGCTCGAAGCCGCGGTCGCGCATGAAGCGATCGGTATTGTGGAAGACGTGCTCGGTATCGTCCGTGCCGCCGTAGAAGTTCACTTCCAGACGGGCCGCCAGCAGGCCGAGGTCGTCGAACTGGCCGTCGAAGGAATTCAGGACCTGATAGTCGGGACCGTCGATGTCGATCTTGAGCAGGTCGACGTCGTTCCAGCCCAGTTCCTTCAGCACGTCGGGCACGACCACCGGCTTCTCGGGATCGGCGAGCTTGGTCAGGGTCCACAGATTGTCGCGAAGCTTTTCCTCGAGGCTGGCCGCTTCGAGCCGCGCCTTCCGGAGCTGCAGCGTTCGCCACGCGCTCGAACGGAAGACCGGATTGGCGGTGAAGAGGGGCTTGCCGGCGGCACGGCGGGCGAAGGGATGGTCGGGCGACAGGCCGACGAAGCCGCCGATGTATTTGATGTCGGGGTGCGTTTCCTCGCGCGCAAGGCGCTCGCATTCGTCGAGGCTGGCGTCGAAAGCGACGGCGCGCAGCCGCGGACCGAACACCCGCCACACTGGATCGATGCCGCCGGAACAACCTACATCGATGAGCGTGAACAGCTCTGACTTGAGACTGTCGCTGACATATGCCGCAAAGGCGGTGCTCATGTCCGGATAGATATCTGTCGTTGAAGAAGGCGTCAATTTGCCGGCAGAGCGCAGCCGCTGCGCTCTGCCGACAAGCAAAAAGCCCGCTGGCGCGGGCTTTTCACAATGTTTCCAGACGGGAGGCGCAGTCCTAGCGGCCCGAGCCGAGATAGAGGATGTCGGCAACGTCGGCGAACTTGTCGGCCGGCAGCGTGCGCCACAGGTCGAGCACGGTGAGGCGCTGGCCGTTGCCGCGCTTGCACCAGGCCGGGTCGATCTCCTTGTATTCCGGCCAGCCGGTCGCGACGATCAGCAGGTCGCTTTCGCGCACTGCGCCCTCGATCGAGGAGGCGCCGACCACCTTGTCGCCGAGCACGGCGAGCGCCGCGTCCTGCGCCAGCGGATCGTGCACGGCCACGACATAGCCCGCATCGGCGAGCTTGGCGGCGAGCTTCACGCTGTGGCTTTCCTCGACCACCGGCGTCTGCGGCTTGTAGGAGAGGCCGAGGATGGCGATGCGCGTGCCGGCCTTGGCGAACTTGGCGACCAGGTTGGTGAGGCGCTCGACCTGGAAGTTGTTGATGCGGTCCGTCGCCTCGGCCACGTCGGCGCGGGCGCCGAGCTTGCGGGCCAGTGCGGCGAAGGCCACGTTGTCGCGCGGGAAGCAGGGGCCGCCATAGCCCATCGCGCCCTTGAGGTACTTCGCACCGATGCGGGTGTCGGCGCCCAGCGCCTTGGTCACGACATCGACGTCGGCGCCCGGCAGGCGGTCGCAGATGTCGGCCAGCATGTTGGCGTAGGAGATCTTGGTGGTGACGTAGGTGTTGACCGAGATCTTGGTCAGCTCGGCGCTCACCCAGTTCATGCGCTGCACCGGCGGCTTCTTTTCGCACATCTGCAGGTAGATGGTCTGCAGCATGTCGCCGGCCTTGCTGTCGCTCTCGCCGATCAGGATCGAGTCGGGGAACAGCATGTCGCGCACGACCGAGCCCAGCGCGATGAATTCCGGATTGTAGCAGAGGCCGAGGTCGGGACCGACCTTGCGGCCCGAGGCGGCTTCGAGGGCGGCCTTGATCTCGCTGCCCGTCGAGCCCGGCATCACCGTCGAGGTGATGACCACCATGTGGTAGCCCTTCTTGTTCTTCAGCGCCTTGCCGAGCGTCTCCATCGCCTGCAGCACGAAGCGGTTGGAGAAGAAGCCGGTGCTGTCCGACGGCGTCGGCACGATCACGAAGCTGGCGTCGCTCTTCTGGACCGCCTCGTTGGCGTCCATGGTCGCCGTGAGGCGCTCCCGGTTGGCGGCGATCAACTCGTTGAGCTGCGGCTCGACGATCGGCATCTTGCCGGCGTTCATCGCATCCACGAACGTCTTGTTCACATCAAGGCCGATGACAGAGAAGCCGCGGCTGGCGAGAACCGCCGCGAGGGGGGCTCCAAGCTTGCCAAGACCAACGACCGAGACGCGAGGCAGAGTTCCTGTGGTCATTTCCATGTCCGTTTTGAGGGCCGGTACTGATACTGGCGCAGGCGTTCCGACGCCACCCCGAATTTGCACTCTGGCGCCGGCGAAACATCGCTTGCGCCGTCCCGTCGCAGGGGCGAAAAATCGGCGCCAAACACGCGCCAGGAGCGAGGGAATCGAATGAAAGTAGAGTTTTCGGCCTTTCCGAAGGCCTTTTCCGGCAATGTTGCGGTCTTCGTTGCAGCCGATAAGCAACTCCTGGCGTCGGCCCAGGCCGCAGACAAGAAGGCCGGCGGTACCCTGACCCGCGCCATGGCGGCGGGGCGTTTCACCGGCGCCAAGGGCCAGACCCTGACCGTCCTCGGCAATACCGGCGGCGCCGACCGCCTGCTGCTGCTGGGCGTGGGCAAGGGCCAGGAACTCGACGCCCGCGCTGCGGAAGGGCTGGGCGGGGTCATCGCGGCCGAAGCCAATGCCGCGGGCCACAAGGCCGTCACCGTGGTCGTCGATCCGGTGAAGGGCAGCCGCCTGTCGCCGGGCGAGATCGCCGCCCGCATCGCGCTGGGCGCGCGCCTGCGCAACTACCGCTTCGACAAGTACAAGACCAAGGACAAGCCCGAGCAGAAGCTCTCGTTGACCAAGCTCACCGTCGCGGTGAGCGGCGGCCCGGCCGAGGCTCGCAGGGCCTATGCCCAGCTCGAACCCACGATCGATGCCGTGTTCTTCGCGCGCGACCTGGTGAGCGAGCCGGCCAACGTTCTCTTTCCCGTCGAGTTCGCCCGCCGCGCCAAGGAGCTGACCAAGCTCGGCGTCAAGGTCGAGATCCTGGGCGAGGCCGAGATGAAGAGGCTCGGCATGCATGTGCTGCTGGGCGTCGGGCAGGGCAGCGAGCGCGAGTCGCAGCTCCTCGTCATGCGCTGGATGAACGGGCCGAAGACCCAGGCCCCGGTCGCGCTGATCGGCAAGGGCGTGTGCTTCGACACCGGCGGCATCTCGCTGAAGCCGGCCGGCGGCATGGAAGACATGAAGTGGGACATGGGCGGCGCCGGCGCCGTCGTCGGCGCGATGAAGGCGATTGCCGGCCGCAAGGCCAAGGCGAACGTCGTCGCCGTCTGCGCGCTGGTCGAGAACATGCCGGACGGCAATGCCCAGCGGCCGGGCGACGTCGTGAAGTCGATGTCGGGCCAGACGGTCGAGGTCATCAACACCGACGCCGAGGGCCGGCTGATCCTGTGCGACGCCATGTGGTACGCGCAGGAGAAGTTCAAGCCGCAGGCGATGGTCGAGCTGTCGACCCTGACCGGCGCGATCATCGTGTCGCTGGGCCACGAACGCGCGGGCCTGTTCTCCAACAACACGCCGCTGTCGGACAAGCTGCGCGACGCCGGCTCGCAGATCGGCGAGAAGCTGTGGCGCATGCCGCTCGGGCCGAAGTACGACAAGCTGATCGACTCCGAAATCGCCGACATGAAGAACGTCAGCAACGGTCGCGACGGCGGGTCGATCACGGCTGCGCAGTTCCTGCAGCGCTTCGTGAAGGAGGGCGTGGCCTGGGCGCATATCGACATCGCCGGCGTGGCCTGGTCGAGCAAGGGCGACAGCACGACGCCGAAGGGCGCCACGGCCTACGGTGTGCGCCTGCTCGACAAGCTGATCGCCGACAACTACGAGCGCTGAGGCGAGAGGAAGAGGGGCCATGGCGACCGAGGTCAACTTCTATCACCTGACCCGTTCGTCGCTCGAAGACGCCTTGCCCCGCCTGCTGGTGAAGACCCTGCAGGCGGGCGAGCGCGCTGTCGTGATGCTGGGCTCGGCCGAGCGGGTTGACTCCCTCAACACGCATCTGTGGACCTACGATCCCAACGGCTTCCTGCCGCACGGCTCGGCCCGTGACGGCGAGGCCGATCGCCAGCCGGTGTGGCTGACGCATCTCGACGAGAATCCCAACGGCGCGTCGTTCCTGTTCGTGGCCGACCGCGCCCGTTCGGACAAAGTGGGCGACTACAAGCGCTGCTTCGAGCTGTTCGACGGCCGCGACGACACCGCCGTCGCCGACGCCCGCGAACGCTGGAAGACCTACAAGTCCGCCGGTCATGCCGTCGTCTACTGGCAACAGACACAGACCGGCGGCTGGGAAAAGAAGGCTTAGGCCGAAGAGCGCCCGCCGCCTATCGTTCGCTGGCGGGCGGGAACTTCCACTTGCCGTCGCGGATCGGCAGGAAGTGGCCGTTGTCCTCGCCGACTTCTTCCGCGATGCGCCGGTTGGCTTCCTGGTTCAGCGCCAGGATGAGATCGCCGTTCTTCTTCCGGTCGACGGCGAGATTGTTCATCTCCTCGGGGTCCTCGCGACGGTCGTAGACTTCGATATCGTTCTTCTCGAACAGCTCTTCCAGCGACGTCGGCGTGTTGAAGCGGATCGGGGAGAAGTAGCGCGAGAAGCGATAGCGGCCGTCCCAGATGCTGCGGATCGCCACCCTGTTGAGGAAGTTGGGGGGATTTCCGGCCAGCGCCGCGAGCTGCTTTTCCGGTGTGTCCGCGCGATAGGCGCGGGTGTCGACGGTCATCGCTGCCCATTTCGGGTCCTGGAAGGACAGCATGTCGAAATTGTAGAGCGAGGAGGGCCGGATCGAGTGCACGCCCGCCTGCGCCGGGTTGCGCAGCCACGACGAGAAGTCCTTGCCCTTCAGCCCCTCCGACGCTCGCGTCCGCGCCGCCGAGTCCTTGCCAGTCAGGCCGATGATGGTCGGCGTGAGGTCGAGCTGCGAGGTGACGGCCTGGCACTCGGTGCCGCCCTGGAAGGCCGGGTGATGGATCATCAGGGGCAGGTGGTTCTGCTGCCAGTAGGCATTCGTGCCCTTGCCGCGCATCTGATGGCCGCCGCCCATCTCGCCGTGATCGGCCGTGAAGATCACGATGGTGTTCTTGTCCATGCCGTTGTTGCGCAGCGCGTCGAGCAGCAGCTCGACCTTGCGGTCGCAATCGCGGATGGCGTTGAAGTAGTAGTCGCGCAGCGCCCGCCAGCGGCGATCCTCGTCCGGCCACTTGCCGACCTGCAGGTCGAGGATCTGCTGGTAGATCTTCTGGGCGACGGGACGGCCGGGACTGTCGAACGATTGGTGCCGGTTGGCCGGCAACGGCGAGTTGTCCCAGGTCGCGCGGTAGAGCTCGTCGTCGGGCGCGCGCGCGATGGGCATGGCGTGGCTGGCGCTCTGGATGTTCTCCGTCGGCAGGTCGGAGTTGAAGTACATCACGTCGTGCGGGTTGACGAAGTTCACGGCGAGGTACCAGGGCTGGCCCTTGGTCCGCAGCGTCTCCGCCTCGGTGCGCAGCCAGGTGATCGCCGAGGCCAGCGTCGTGTCGTCGTACTTGTAGCCGCCCAGCGTGAGGTCGATCAGATCGCCGACGCCGAAGAAGTCCTTGAAGCCGTAGGACGCGATGGTCTCGCGATACTTGGCAAGCGGGGCGTCGATGGCCTTGTCCGTGAGATCGAGATTGGCCGAGAGGTGCCACTTGCCCTGGTAGGCGGCGTGGTAGCCCAGTTCGGTCAAGCGATGGCCGATGGTCTTGATGTTGGTCGGCAGATCGCGCTGCCAGACATAGTTCAGATTGTCGGCGATCGTGGTGTGCTGGATGTGCTGACCCGTATAGACGACGGACCGCGCGGAGGAGCACACGCACGACGCTGCCTGATGGTTGAGGAAGGTAATGGCCTTCTTCTTGATGGCCTCGCGCGCCGGCACCGGGAACGGCCATTTCGGGAAGAAATGCTCCTGGTCGACCAGCACGAACAGGATGTTGTAGCCCGTCGGCATGGCGTCGTTCGCCGGCGCCGAGGCCGGCGCTCCAGCGGTCTGGGCGTGGGCCGACATGCCGCCGAGGAGCGTGGAGCCGAGCAGTGCGGCTCCCGACGCCATCGCCAGTCGCCGTGACGCATTGGGGGGAGTGTCTTCGGTATCGGACATGCGTGATTTCCTCTCTTCGTCTACTGGCCGGGCTTCAGCCCAGCTCTTTCAAGTAGCGCTCCACGGGCGCGAGTTCCTCGAAGCGCGGCATGCCGGCCACGACGTCGACGGGCCGGCACCAGGGATAAGGCAATGCGGATGCCCAGCCCATGATCCTGTCGAGTTCGTTTGCCCGAAGGACCTGCATCACGTCGATGGTGATGACCAGTTTTTCCACCAGACAGCGGGCGTCGGACGAGAAATGCCAGTCGTAGAGTCCACTGCCGACGCGGATGGCGCCGTCGCTTCTGGCCGACATGGCCACGAGCCACGGGCAGGAGAAACGATGTCGATGAGATTCTGTCGGCTGCGCCAGGCCAAAAGTGTAAACATTCTCGAAATCGGCCGCGATGCGACGGACGAGAACCTCCTCGATGGCGGCGAGGCCGCTGGCCGCACCCGGAAAGGAAATGGCGTCGGTCTTCACGACCATTTCGAGCCGGGCATTCTCGGCGAAGGCATGACGCATCAGATACGGGCGGTTGCCATCCTTGGCATGGAAATACGTGCTGACAGCCTCGATGGGACTCGGCATGCGGTCTTCCTCAGTTTCCAACGACTGAACCGGCTTTTGCGGAAAGACTGAAAGGGCGTCGCCCCGACGATGAGGTCCGCGACGACAATCTTCTTGGGTGCGGGCGGTACTCCAACTCATATGCGTCGACGAACGGCCCTGCCTTGTCCCGGCTATCGCTTCGACCGCGGCGACAGGTAGGCGCGCCACGCGGCCTTCAGGCGCTCGCCGAGGGGGATCGGTCCTTCGGGCCGGTAGAAATCTGGCGGATCGGTCTCGAACCTCGCCATGTAATCGCGATAGCTGAGCGGCCGTGCGCGTTCGGGCTGGGCTTGGGCCGCCAGGAGATCGAGGCCGCTATCGACGTCGAACGTGGCCGCGAGCTTTTCGCGATAGTGCAGCAGCAGTTCGGCGGCCGCGTCGGGAACCTCCCAGGCCGAGAGGATCGCCGCGAGCTTGGCGATCTTCTCGACGGACATGCCTTCGGCGCCCGAGCCACCGATAAGGCGGATGAGGTCCAGCGCGTAGTAGGCCTCGCCCTGGAACGGACGGCCCGAGTGCGTCTCGGCCGGCGTCGGCCAGATGTAGCGCGCGGGCAGGGCGCGCGTGGAATAGTTGCGCACATCCAGCCGGAACAGGTCGAAGCCTTGGCGGCGCATGAAGCGGTCGGTGTTGTGGAAGGCGTGTTCCTCGGCCGACCCGTCGCCGATGAAGTTCACTTCGAGCTGGACGGCGAGCAGATGGAGCGGCGCGAGGCGGCCGTCGAACGATTGCAGGATTTCCCAATCGATGCCGTCGGTGTCGATCTTGAGATAGTCGAGATCGGTCCAGCCCTTGTTGGCCAGCAGGTCGGGCACGACGACGGGCTTCGTCGGATCGGCGAGCCCCGTCATCTCCCAGGCATTGTGGCGGAACTGCTCCTCGGCCGAAGCTGTCTTCAGCCGTTCCTCGCGGATCTCGCGCGTGCGCATGAAGCTCATACGATCGCACATCTTCATGATGTGCGGCGCTGCCGGTCCGGCCGAGAGATCGACCGGCTTGTCGGCGCGCGGGCTGACGAAGGCCGCGACGTACTCGACGTCGGGATTGCGTTCGGCCGCCGCCAGCCGCTGGCATTCGCTGGCGCTGGCATCGATGCCGAGCGCGCGCAGGCGTGCCCCGAACGCCCGCCACTTCGGATCGAGGCCGCCCGAGCAGCCCACATCCACAAGCGCGAAGCGTTCGGCTTTGAGACCCTGCGCGACGAGTGTCGAGAGCGATGGGGCAGCCACGATGGTCAGACGGTCGCGACGGGAGTCGCGGGCGAACCGACGGCGCCGGGCAGGCGCAGCGGCGGCGCCGTCAGCAGGAAGCGCGAACGCTTCTTGTCGCGCAGCCACAGTGCCAGGTCCTTCAGCCACCAGATCTCGCCCAGGTTCAGGCCGAGCTTGAAGAGGCAGTGATTGTGGAGCGGCAGCGACGGATGCTCGGCGCCTTCCGGACCGGGCAGGGCGGGGACCGCCTCGACGCCGTAATTGTCGGCGATCAGCGCGGAGATCTGGCTGTCGGTGATCCACTGCAGCAGCCGCTTGTCGCGGCCGTCGAGCACGCAGCACATCGCGTGCGCGCGGGCGGGATCGACCTTCTTGTCCATCTTCACGATCTCGTCGGTGAAGCCGGTGTAGAGCAGCAGCATGTCGCCCGGTTCGACCACCACCTTGTCGGCATCGAGGACGCGCTTGAAGTCGTCGTAATTCACGTACTTGTGGTCGCGGCCGTAATGCTTCTCGAGATCGACCAGCACGGCGCGGCCCTGGATCGCCTTGGCCGCCATGTTCTCGACGCCGAGCTTGTGCGCGTAGGAGAGATGGCCGCAGCCGTCGCGGCCGGCGTCGGGCTGCGGGCCGACGACGTCGGAGCCTGCCTTGAAGCCGTTGTAGTAGAGCGCTTCGGGCACGCCGTCGCCGTCGGCGTCGAACATGCCGCCGACATGGGCGAGGGTATCCCACTGCGTCGAATACTGGAGCGTCAGGATCACGCGATCGTCGCTCGCCACGTCGACGAACATCGGGTTGAGCGTGTTGGTCAGGAAGTTGAAGCGCCAGCCATTCTCGTCGCCGGTCGGCGAGAGCACGGGCGGGAGTCGGCGCGCGTTGAGCACGTTGCCGCCGGGGAAGTCGAGCGGCAGGCTCAAGCAGAAGGAAATGCCTTCCTTCACCTCGGCGATGCCTTCGAGCACTTTCTTCGGGGTAATCAGGTTAAGGCGGCCGAGCTGATCGTCGTCACCCCAGTCGCCCCAGGTCGAGCCCTCCGGGCGGTGCTTCCATCGTTTCATACGCTTCTCCCTCATGCCGGCGCGGACACTAGCAAGGGCGGCTGCATCGCGTCATCACGGGCGCATGGCTCCCCCGCATATTTCCGGAGAACGTTCGCGCAGCGGATCGCCTAATATCGTCCCCAAGAGGTGTCGATGTCTGCAACCACCGCCGAGCCGTTTCGGCACGATGTCCGGGTGATCAGCCTGATCGGTGTCGCCCATGGTGCCAGCCACTACTATCAGCTCGCCTTCGCCACGATGCTGCTGATCGTCCGCCAGGAGGTGGGCCTCAGCTATGCCGATGTCGGCCTGCTGGCCGGCATCTTCTACGGCGTCTCCGGCGTGGCGCAGACGGCAGCGGGCTTTGCGGTCGACCGCTTCGGCGCGCGGCCGATCCTGGCCGGTGGCCTGTTCGTCGTCGGCGTCGGCCTGGGACTGATCTCCTTCGCCCATTCGTTCCCGGCCTTCGCCGCCATCGCCGTCATCGCGGGGCTGGGCAACTCGGTCTTCCATCCGGCCGACTTCGCGCTGCTCAACTCGTCCGTCACGCAAAGCAGGCTGGGCCGCGCCTATAGCATCCACGGTCTCGGCGGTTCGCTGGGCTGGGCGGCGGCGCCCGTCATGTACTTCCTCGACAGCCTGTTCGGCTGGATCGGCGCGGCGCTGATCGGCGCGCTGCCGGGCATCATCCTGTCGTTCCTGGTCCTCATCCATCGCCGCGAGCTGGTCGATCATCGCATCAAGGAACGTGCGGCCGCCGCGCAGCACGGCACGACACCGGCGCTGACGCTCTTCCTGCAGCCGACCTTGCTCCTCTGTCTCGTCTACTTCGCGTTGCTCGCGGCCAACACGGTCGGCATCCAGCAGTTCGCGGTGCCGGCGTGGGGCAGCATGTTCGGCATCACCGAAACCTATGCCGCCTTCTGCCTGATCGTGTTTATCGTCGGCTCGGCGGCCGGCGCGCTGGCGGGCGGCTTCTTCGCCGATCGCGTGCGCCGCCACGATCGGGTCGCGGCCATCGGATTGATGGTCGCGGCGGCCTTCACGGTGCCGATTGCCATGCAGGCGGTGTCGCCGACGCTGCTGCCGATCGTGCTGGCGCTGGCCGGCGCGGCGGGCGGTGCGACCAATCCGTCGCGCGACATGATCGTGCGTAATGCCACGCCGCCAGGCGCCACCGGCAAGGTGTTCGGCTTCGTCTATTCCGGGCTCGACATTGGCTCGTTCCTGGCGCCGCCGTTGTTCGGCTATCTCATGAGCGTGGGTGTGCCGGCGGTGATCTTCTGGATCGCCATCGGTCTCTATCTGGCGAATGTCGTCATCGTGATGTCGCTTCGCCAGAGCGCCACGCACAAGGCGGCACCCGCCGCGGCAGACTAAGGATCAGGCCGCCTCGAAGGCTTCCTGCGCGACCATCCACTCGTGCTCGGCATGCGCCAGCTCGCGCTCCAGCCGCAGCTTCTCCTTCTGCAGGTCGGCGGCGACGTTCGGCGGCGCTGAGTAGGTCGCGGGATCGGCGAGCTTGGCTTCGACCTCGTTGCGCTGCTTGGTGAGCGTGGCGATGCTCTTCTCGGCGGCTTCCAGGGCGCGCTTCAGGGGGCCGCGCTTGACCTTCGGGGAGGCGGCCTGCGCAGGCGCGGGCGCCACGGCGGCGGCCTTCTCCTTCTTGTCTTTCTTTTCCTTCTTGTTCTTGGCGTCCTTGGCTGGCCGTTCGCTGCGCTCGCGCAGCAGCCGCGACTGGTAGTCGTCGATGTCGCCGTCGAAGGGCACGACATTGCCGTTGGCCACGACCCAGAGCTGGTCGGCCACCATCTTCACCAGATGCGTATCGTGGCTCACCAGCACGACGGCGCCCTCGAAATCGTTGATGGCATCGACCAGCGAGGCGCGCGCATCCATGTCGAGATGGTTGGTCGGCTCGTCGAGCAGCAGCATGTGCGGCGCGGTGCGGGTGGCCAGCGCCAGCAGCAGGCGGGTCTTCTCGCCGCCAGACAGCACGCCGACCTTGAGGTTGGCGCGGTCGCGCGAGAAGCCGAAGCGGCCGAGCTGGGCGCGCACCTTGGCTTCGCCGCTGCCCGGACCCAGCGCGCGGTTCATGTGGTCGAACGGCGTCGCCTCGTAGTCGAGGCTCTCTTCCT
>Ga0209792_1001315_pt1 | contig 12336 bp, 6 predicted proteins | sample EBPBio142005_DNA_FD_185860 | JGI IMG/M metagenome (GOLD analysis project Ga0209792, IMG submission 185860) | Wastewater treatment Type I Accumulibacter community from EBPR Bioreactor in Madison, WI, USA - Reactor 1_6/14/2005_ DNA (SPAdes)... | ecosystem: Engineered > Bioreactor > EBPR >...
GAAAAACTCGGCTCCGTTTCCGGCCGCCGCGGCACCTCCGTCACCTTCAAGGCCGACCCGGATATTTTCGGCACAAAGCTGAAATTCAAACCGTCATGGCTGTACCAGATGGCCCGCTCGAAGGCCTATCTCTTCAAAGGCGTAGAAATTCGCTGGTCCTGTGATCCGTCCCTGCTCAAGGACGCAAACATACCGGAAACCGATACACTCCATTTTCCCAATGGCTTGCTAGATTTTCTTAAGGCATCGCTTCAGGACCGCTCGGTCATCACCGACAAATATTTCAGCGGCGCTCTGACCCTGCCCGACAAGGCCGGACGCGTTGAATTCGCCGTCGCATGGCCGGACGACAATGACGAAGGCTTCTCCCATTCCTATTGCAACACCATCCCGACCCCGCTCGGCGGAACGCATGAACAGGGGCTTCGCACGGCGCTCACGCGCGGCATAAAATCCTACGGCACATTGGTCAATAACAAAAAGGCTGATGCCATTACGTCCGACGATGTGATGAACGGCGCGGCCGTGCTCCTCTCTGTTTTCATCCGCGACCCGCAATTTCAGGGTCAGACGAAAGAAAAGCTTGTCACCAACGAAGCCGCCAAATGGGTTGATTCCGCCATCAAGGACTATTTCGACCACTGGCTTACCGCTGACCCGGCTGCATCGAAAACGCTTCTCGAAAGCATCATCGAGAAAGCGGAAGAGCGTCAGCGCAAAAAGTCCGACAAGGAAATGGCGCGCAAATCCGCGACCCGCAAACTGCGCCTTCCCGGCAAACTCGCCGACTGTTCGCGCACGGATTCCGACGACACCGAATTGTTCCTGGTCGAGGGCGATTCCGCCGGCGGCTCCGCCAAACAGGCGCGCAACCGCGAAACGCAGGCCGTTCTTCCCTTGCGCGGAAAAATTCTCAACGTCGTCTCCGCCACCGCCGACAAGATCCGCGCCAATCAGGAGATACAGGATCTGATCCTCGCCCTCGGTTGCGGCGTTGGCAAAGACTTCGATGTTTCCAAACTCCGCTATGAACGCATTGTCATCATGACGGATGCCGACGTCGACGGCGCCCACATCGCTTCGCTGCTCGTGACTTTCTTCTATACGCAGATGCGCGGCATGATTGAAAAGGGCCACCTCTATCTGGCGCAGCCGCCGCTCTATCGCCTCACCTCCGGCAACGTATCCGAATACGCCCGCGATGACGCCCATAAGGACGAGCTGATGCGCACGACCTTCAAGGATAAAAAGAAAATCGACATCTCCCGCTTCAAAGGCCTCGGAGAAATGCCTGCCGCCTCGCTGAAGGAAACGACGATGTCCCCCGCAAGCCGCACCCTGCTCCGCGTGACCATCCCCGATGCGATGGCCGCGCTCGGCCTGACCGAAGAAATTATGGGCGACGAAACAAATACCCGGCTAAATCCCCACGCGGAGATCGACGATCTGGTCGACCGCCTGATGGGCAAGAACGCCGATGCGCGTTTCCAGTTCATTCAGGAAAATGCAGAGTTCGTTCAGGACATCGACATCTAATTTTTGGACTTTTGCCTTGCGGAGATTTCTACCCGATTTTTCGAACCGACCCTATCTGTTGCCCGTTATCGGTATCGCGGCGACGCTCCTTATCATCGTCCTTCTCGTCCAAATCCCCTCGCTTGCAAAATCACGGCTGACCCAGTCGCTTGCCGATGCAGGATTCAAGAATGCCGAAATCGGGACCATTTCCATCCGCCCCTCCATGGTGGTGGCAGAAGATGTGAAACTCGACCAATACGGCTTTGACGGGATCAAGGCTCTCGGCGCTGATATAAACTGGTTCTCGTTCCTGCTCGGCGGCAAGATCGGCGGACTGACGATCGAGGGCGTTGCTCTGGGGCGCGACGCCACCAATATCGGCCCCGGCATGCGTCAGCTTGTCTCAACCTTATTGAACCTCCCCTATTACCGCATCCGCATCGCCGACTTCACCCTCGATATCACAACCGATTTTGGCGAGATCCGCTTTACGGGCGACGCGCTCGTCAACACCGACAACAACCCTGCCGAGCGTGACATCAAAATAAATCTCAAGGCAGAGCAATACCAACTCGCCTTCGAAAGCCTCTGGCAAGGCGCACTCAAAAGCAATGGTGAGCTGGATATTACGGCATCCGTTGAAGGCGGCCGCCTGAATGCCGGGCCTTTGCGCATTTCCCGCTTCAATGGCTGGATCGGCGCATCGGCGAGCGCCGGTAACTACGAATGGCAAAGCCAGATGGAAGCAGGCGCGGCAACGTTTATGGATGTACCTTTGCAAAAACTTTCCATGGTCAATGAGCACAAAAACGGAAGCACCAGCGGCCTTTTCCGCTCTGGAATTTCCGGGTTGAACGATGTGCGCTTCACGGCAGATCTGATAAAGACCGATGGCGGCGATAATTTTACGGCGATCCTGTCCGGTAAAAATCTTGGCGATTTTCTGGATTATATAGAGGAAGCAACAGGCCGCAAAAAAGTGATACAGGATGATCTTCTTGATGCAGGTGCCTTTTCCCTCGTCACGAAATTTGAACCTGAAAAACGCTTCGTCGGCGGTCCGCTTCCTTTTTCCGTTGATCTGACAACGGACAACAAGAATACGATCAATGGCAATCTCCTGTTCTATCCCGACACGCTGGATGTTCGCGGCTCACTGGAAACCGCACCGGATATGGCGAGAGCGTTACAGAGTTATTTCAAAATCCCTGCGGAAAATATGAAACAGAATTTCATCCGTCTGGATGGCGATGCGCGCCGCTTCTTTTATCTCGGCCCTGCTGGCGAAGCGGTAAAACCCGCGGAATAATTTCTACGGATACGCGCAGGAATCAAATACGACCTTGGCAAAAGACTTCGCCCCTTCCTCGATCGTGAACCTGTATTCGCGGCCTGCATGGACGACGGAATGTCTGATCGGGAACGCACCTTTTTTCACTTCCGTCCCTTCCGGACTCACAAAGGAAACTTCCACATTCTGCGCCGGATCGTACCATGCTTCCGGCTGGCCTTCCTTGTTGGATGCCGACGATCCTTTCGCCTTGATGATAATCCCGCCATCGGCCACAGACGCGCTCGATGCCGGGCCGGTATAACTTGGTGTGGATACAACAAAACGCTTTGTCTCGGGATCGGTGCATCCGGTCGGCGGGCGCGCAGATTTGATGACGAAAGCGAGACGCTCCGGCGCCATGCCCTGATCGATCTGCGCGCGTACCAGGCGGGTCAGGTCCTGCATCGGCCCTTCCGGCATGATGGCGTTATACTCGGCCTTGATCTGTTCATAGCGCGTATTCGCGGTTTGCGCCTCGGCGCGAAGTTCCGTCACATTGCTTTGAAGCGTGTTGCGCTCCTTGGTCAGGCTTTCAACCTGGTCTTCCAGCGAAATATTTTGCTCGACACCATATTGCTTGCCCATCCAGAAACCGACGCAAGCCGACAGCGCGATCACCAGCAACATGCTGATCGCATTCGTTACACGCGCCTGCGCGCGCTCGCGGTAACGGTTGTGGGGATTGTAAGAATTCAAATGCATCGCTTATTTTCCTAAACGGGACAAACTATAGCATTCCGGCGGGACGGGGCAAGAGGGTATCACTGGTCCTTTTGAAAGTCGTCCCGGATATCGTCGATATCATCGTCTTCGTCATCGCCATCATCCGCACCGCCGCCGATATCGATGCCCGAAGTCTGGAATTCGCCAAGGTTTTTGAAACCGAGGCGAAGCATGATCTGTGTGCCGTTATCGCCCGATGAATCATTCGTAATAGTACGCTGCGAGTTCAGCGCAAAGGTCATACACTGGCCATCATAATCGATGCCGTAATAAACCTGCCTCAATCCTTGGTCCTGCGCAAAATCGTACCAGAGGCCGCCGCTTAAATACCAGTCATCATAAATTCTGAAACGTGCGGACGGGCGCATCTGCTCGCGCGATTCATTCAGGTCGGTGCCGCTTAGCGCATTGGCGTAAAAATACCGTATCCCCGCTTCCAGCCTGTCCCAGGTTCCATAAACGTCCAGCTCGTGCCGCTGCGACGTCATGTTGGTATTTTCCAGCTGGAAACGGTAATCGGCGCTGAGCAGCGAGCCTAGGGACGCGCTGATCTGGCCGACATAATCTGAATCCTGATCGGACAGGCCCGATCCTTCGCGGAACGGATTGTCGTCATCGTCGAAACGGCGGCTTTGCCCGAAGAAAATCTCGCCGCGATATCCGTTGTCGCCGTAAAGGCCGGTGCGCACACCGTATGTCATATGGCTTTTGTCTTCGATCAGGTCGTAACCGGCAAACCTGTTTGGCTCGAAAAGGTTGGTCGGGTCGAGCGTAAAGTCCTGTGAATCTTCATTCGGAATGTCGCCATCGAAATCAACATTTGTGCCCGCTGTGAACGAAACCAACGGCGACACCACCATCTGCGCACTCTCAAACCGCTTGGCGAAAGGATAGCTCGTTTCGAGGTTGGCCATCGCAAAGCCGCGCGTGTGTGTGGAATCGCCGTTTGCAAACGCGCTGCCCGGCTCTCTGTCCTGAATATTGTATGCATCCCCGCGTAGCAACGCATCAACTTTGTTCACAAGGCCAAATCCCGTGATGTAGCGTCTTTGCCATCCCAGCTCCGCCGACGTTCTTGCAAGGTCCTGCCCGCTTCCATCGCGGTAGAGGCCGAGCGCGGACATCTCGCCGCTCCAACGCCCGCCGAGCAAACCGTTCGGATCGCCGTAGAAAGAAGCAACAACTTCCGGAAGCACCGCCGGCTGGTCAACCTGACGGGAACTGGTACGCACATCCTGGAAGGCCATCATGCGTCCGACGGCATAGTTACGCCCGTCAAAACGTTCGGCATAAATTTCGTTCTCCAGAACATCGTCTGTTTCGATATCGTACTGGCGCAGATACTGGTCGTCGGATGCGACACGGGCGTGCAAGCCCGAACGCCATTTGTCATCCATGTTCCAGAGCGCATCTGCAAACATGTGTCCCCGTGCCTCGTCCGAAACCGCAACCGTTCTGCCGCCGGTTGTATCGGTGCGGTCGGAATATGTGCTGCTCCCGCTGATCTGGAATTCTGCGTCTTCCAGCCTCTGGCGATATTCACCGGTAACCAGCGGATTGGCAGCGGTATAGATAACGGTGCCCAGCGTCACATCCTTATCGGGCGCGATCGCATAGTAATATTCCTGTTGGTATGAACCACCCAGTTCGCTGTCATACCCCGCCCACGGCATCAGGAAGCCGCTTTTCTGCCGCTCCGTTCCGTCGGGATGCGAGAAATAGGGTGTATAGGCCAATGGGACGCCCGCGAATTCAAACCATGCATCACGGTACGTAATACTTTTCTCGGCCTCGTCATGCTCGACCTCTTTCGCACGCAATTGCCAGAGAGGCGGCTTCGACGGGTTTTCCTTGCAAGGCTCGCACGGCGTGTAGGTCGCTTGCTTCAATTCAAGGATGGTTCCCTTGCGCTCGCCCGTTGTCGCTGTAAAGCGGGAACCGTCGGCGAGAAGAATATGGAGCGCTTCGACGAAGCCGTCCTTCATGTCCTTCGTCAATTCAACATCGTCGGCGAAATATGTCGTGCCGTCGCGCTCGCTTAGGACGACATTCCCAGTCGCACGCACCTGATCTGTCAGAAGGTTGTATGAAACGGCATCGGCCTTCAGAATTCTTCCCGCCTGCACCAGTTCGACATTCCCCGTCGCGGTCACGGTTTGACGGCCCTCGTCATGGATCAATTCATCGGCTTCGAGATCCACAGGTTGCTTCGTCCCCTCACCCGCCACCGGAATTCCAAAAGCATCCGTCTTTGCAGGTTCGGAAACAGGCCCATCCACCGGCGCGGCAAGAACCTCCAGCGGAAATGAGCAAAAAGCCCCCGACAGGAACGTGGCCGCGAGAAGAGACAGACCGTACTTTTTCAGAACAATTCTCCGAAGACGTGACGTAAAGACAAAGCCCGAATAAGGCCTTTCAATCATTGAGAATCTGGCGGAAAAGTCAATATGCGAGAGGGTATTTTATCGCAATTTAAAACTTGAAAAAGGCCGGCACGTCATCACCGAATCCCGCACTGCCGTCGCTATCGTCCTCGTCCTTGCGGGGCTGGCGATTTTCTTTTTGCGGACGCGGTTTTTGCTCTTCGCGCCGCGGGCGATTTTCATCTCTCGCGGGGCGGCCATCGTCGCGGCGGGCGGGTTTTTCCGAACGTTCAGGACGCGGTGCACGCTCCTCGCGGACCGGTTCATCGGCGGCAGGTGCGCCGCCCATATCAAACACAGGAATCGGTTTTTTGATGAGTCTCTCGATATTTGCGAGATATTTCTCATCCAGATTCGTAGCAAGCATCCACGCCCGTCCGGTATTACCAGCGCGGCCTGTTCGTCCGATGCGGTGAACATAGTCATCCGGGCTCATCGGTACATCATAATTAAACACATGGGAGACTGCGGAGATGTCGAGGCCCCGGGCAGCCACATCGCTGCAAACCAGAAACTTCACCTTGCCGTCACGAAAATCCTGCAAAGTCTGCGTACGGGCCGATTGAACCATATCGCCATGTAGAGGAGCAGCGGCATACCCTTCCTTCTTGAGGAAACTGGCTACATCCCCGATATCGCGTTTGCGGTTCAGGAAGACGAACGCGTTCTTCGGATTTTCCTGCTTCATCAAGCGGCCGAGCAGACGTTTCTTGTCTTTCGGATGCGTATGGACCAGAAATTGCTCGATGTTCGATGACGTCGTTGCAGGGGCAGCCACCGAAATCTCTTTCGGGTTGGACAGGAATTTGTCGGACAGTCGCTTGATCTCCGGCGGCATCGTCGCGGAGAAGAGCAGCGTCTGGCGGTTCGGCGGGATCAGCGAGACAATTTTCTCGATGTCCGGAATGAACCCCATATCCATCATGCGGTCGGCTTCGTCGATCACGAGGATCTTGATATCGTTGAGCAGGATCGCCCCGCGTCCGAACAGGTCGAGCAAACGTCCCGGCGTTGCGATCAGAACATCCACACCTTTGTCGAGCAGCTTCGTCTGGTCGCCCATGCTCTCCCCGCCGACCAGCAGCGCCATGGAGAGTTTGTGGTACTTGCCATATGTTTTGAAATTTTCCGCAACCTGCGCCGCGAGCTCGCGCGTCGGCTCCAGAACCAGCGAGCGCGGCATGCGCATACGCGCGCGGCCACCGGCCAGCGCGTCGATCATCGGCAGGGTAAAGCCTGCGGTTTTGCCCGTACCCGTCTGGGCGAGGCCGACCACATCCCGCGCCATCATGATGATGGGGATGGCTTTTTCCTGAATAGGGGTTGGTGTTTCGTAGCCTTTTTCCGTGACCGCGCGGAGCGTTTCAGGGCTAAGGCCCAAATCTTCAAACTTCATAGGCGCGTGTTTAGCAGATTTCCGCGGAAATAGGCAAGATATTGTGTTTAAAGGGCAAAATTAGTGGGTATGCTCTTCGGTATGCATATAGCCCTGCCCCATGGGCGAATGGGCGTTGAACCACGCGCTCCGGTGCACGACCGCATAGACCAAGGCATTGAAAATGAACAGGACGGTGGCGATTTTCAGCACCAGATGCGCCCTGTTCTTCTTGGGGGCACAGGCTCCATGGGCGCACCCCGTGCTGTGGCAATCCACCTTGTAGCCATGGCGCACGGCGGCCCATCCAAGGGCCAGAATAAGCCCGGAAGCCCCGATCATCGGCAATTCCCATTGATGCAGAAAGTCGTGCAATTCCAGAAACCTGACCGGCAGCGCCACAACGACGCCCAGCCCGGCCAGCAGCCCGACCAGGCTCACAATGGTCGGCAGGACGCAGCAGAACAGGTGCGATGTCTCCGAGAGGATCACCGCCCACATCATGGGTTTTTGCAGCTTTTCGTTCATGGGCGGCCTTTGTACGCCGAAACCGACGGAAGATCAATTATTTTGATATATTATAACATATACACTTTCGGCCATGAAAAAACGCCGCCGCAGCGGGGTTTTTTTCGGGGAATGCGGCCTTAAGACCGAATACCCGAAAGGAAGTTGTTGATCTGCCCGCGCAAGGAGTCCGTGAGCGTTGAAACGTCGTTCGCGGCATCCAGAACAATCCGGGACTGCTCGCCCGTCTGAAGCGCGTTGACGCTGACCCGCTGGATCGTTTCTGCGACCTGCTGCGTTCCGGTGGAAACCTCGGATACATTCCGGCCGATTTCGCCGGTTGCGGCATTCTGCTCTTCTACGGCGGCGGACACGCTGGACGCAGCGCTGTCGATCAGTCGCACGTTGCTGATGATCATTTCGACCGCATCGACGCTGTCCTTGATCGCCCGCTCGATGCCCTGCACCCGCTCGTTGATCTGCTCGGTCTTGCTGGCAGTCTCGATGGCCAGTTTTTTGACCTCGTCCGCAACGACCGCAAATCCCTTGCCCGCCTCACCCGCCCGCGCCGCCTCGATGGTGGCATTGAGAGCCAGAAGGTTCGTCTGTTCGGCAATGTCCTTGATGGCGACGACAACTTCACCGATAGAACCGGTCAGGCTGTTCAGATACGCAACCGTTTCCGACGCCTTGTGAGCTTCCTCGGCGGCAAGCCCGGCCTTCTGGGCGACGGCCACAACCTGCGTTGCGATTTCCTGTGATGAGGCTGAAAGCTCTTCGGTTGCGCTCGCCACGGTTTGCACGTTGCTGTCGGTTTCGGTGGCGATACCGGCCACGAACTGGCTGGCATCCGCTGTCTGCTGCGAGGTGTTGCTTAGATTCGTCGCAGCCTCTTTCATGCTTTCGGCAGATGCAGCGAGCGTTTTCAAAGAATCCTGAACGAAGGAATCGAACCTGTCGGCGAGGTCGACCATCGCTTGCTTGCGTTCCTGCTCGTTGCGAACTTTCGCCGCTTCCTGCTCGCTTTCAAGCCTTTTCATTTCAAGCGCGTTGTTTTTGAAGACTTGCAACGCACGGGCGATGGCGCCGATCTCCGATTTCGTGTCAGAGAATGGCACATCGGTATCCAATTTTCCCGAAGCAAGATTGCTCATGGACTGGGTCAATTGGTGCAACGGGCGCGTGATGCTGCGCGATACAATAAAGAAAACCAGAAGCGATATGATGACGCCGATGGCGGAGAAAAGGACCACCTGCATCTGTTGCGCCTTGTAGGAATCGACGCGTATCTGGATCAGGGCATCAAGTTCGTCCAGGCCGGCCTTCCAGAAATCATAGGAAGAAAGCATCGCCTGTTCCCATTGAAGAAGGAAAGCATCGCGCGGCATGAAATTTCCTGCCGAAAATCCAACGATATCCTGTGAAAGTTTTTCGTTCTTGTCCTTGTAAGCGGCCAGAGCAGGAGCAATGGTGCTTTTCAGGGTCGGGCTGACACCGTAAAAGTTCGCATCCTCTTTGAATGTAACGTCAATATCGGCAACAATCCGCGCAATGTCAGCTTCCGAAAGCATGCGGGCAAACACGGCGGCCTCTGTCATTTCCCTCTGGGCGGGAATATCGGTATCCAGCTGCGCCGCAAAGGTCGCGCCGATCACCGACAAGCGGTCGATCGTCTGCGGCATGGCCAGAAGCGTTATATCCATCATATAATAAGAATCGAGATCGGGGTCCAGAATCAGGTTCGATGTGTCACCGGCATGTGCGATCATTCCGCGAAGATCGGCAATAAATGTGACCAGTTTTTCCTCGGCCGCACGAGGCTGGCCAGTCATCTGGGAAATACCGTTCCACTTGGCGAGAACGGTCTCGTACTTCAGCGCTTCCCGCCCGCGCGATGACAACCCTTCATCCGTAAATTGCAGATCGGCGCCAATGGCATCCTGAACCTGCTTCAAAGCCGCCATTTGCTCGTTGATGGAGGAAATCAGCGCCTGTTTGTTCAAACCACTGTGGCTTGCGCCATTCTGTTCCAAAATCAGAGCCACGCGGAGAAGGCCTGCATCGCGGAGCATGACCGCAAGGGGGCGTATATAGGTGTTACCCTTGGCCTCCCATTCCGAGAACTGCCGGTTTGCACCAATGCTCGTGTAGGCCTGCGACAGGGCCACCAGCAAAGTTAGTAGGAGAATGGCAATACTAAGGACAAGACGGCCGTTAATGGAAAGGTTGTTCAAGAATTTGGACATTAAAAACCTCTGAATCTATATACGGTAGTATATACAGATTAGTGAAAATTAATTAATTTTCTTTAGAAGTCCGGCAAGTTTTGCAGCGCCTGTGGATATAAATCCCGAAGTACAAAATCTTCCTATTTTGCAAGAAGCGATGCGATCTTTTCCCTAAGTTCGGCGGAATCGAACGGCTTGGAAACGTAATCATCCATGCCCGAGAATTCGCAACGCTCGCGATCCTCCTGCTGGGCATGGGCGGTCATTCCTATAATGGGAATACGCGGCTTGTGTTCGGCAGATTCTTTCACGCGCCACATACGGGTTGCGGTAAAGCCGTTCATGATCGGCATCTGGACATCCATGAGGACGAGGTCGACACCTCCCTCTTCCATACGGGCAAGCGCTTCCTTGCCGTTGGCCGCCACAACGAAATCATAGCCATAACCGTTGAGGAGCATGCCGGTAACAAGGACATTCGGCTCGTAATCCTCGACCAGAAGAATACAGGGTTTGCGGGCCGCATCTTTTTTTGTTTTTCTCGCGCCCGTTTCATCGGCGAAAGTTTCGATGGGGGCGGAAAGCCTGAGGGGGATTTTGACTGTAAAGCAGGAACCGACACCCACATCGCTGTGCGCGCTGATCTCTCCCCCCATCATCTCGGCCAGTTGTTTTGAAATTGCCAGCCCCAAACCCGTGCCGCCATATTTTTTGGCGACACTGCTGTCTGCCTGCGCATAGCGGTGGAAGATATGCTCCATTTTGTCCGATGGAATACCAACGCCGGTGTCCAGGATATCTATCTTAACGCTAACGGAATCCTTGGCGGGATCAACCTGCGGGCAATCCACATCGATCCGCACAAATCCCTCGCTGGTGAATTTCAGCGCGTTCCCCACAAGGTTCATAATGACCTGACGCAATCTGACGGGGTCGCCCATGAATTTATGGGTAATCGGATTTTTGTATTTGCACTCCAGCAGAATTTTTTTGTTCTGCGCCTCGATCTTGTTGATGCTGACAACTTCGGTGATCACATCTTTTAGATCGAATTCCACGCTTTCAAGCGAGAATGACGCATCGCGGATTCGCGATACGTCCAGCATGTTGTTGATCAGCTCCATAATCTGGTGCGCGCTGATATCGAGCGTCTCCAGAAGCTCTTTGTTCTGCGCCTCGGATTGCTTTCCGGCCTTGAGCAACTGGGCGATCCCGATCACGGCATTCATCGGGCTGCGTATTTCGTGGCTGATATTTGCGAGGAACTCGCCCTTATCCATACTGGACGCTTCGGCTCTTTCTTTCGCCTCGATCAGGTCTTTGGTCTGGATATGGACCAATTCCTGCAATTTGCTGCGGTGCTGGCGCAATTCTTCTTCGAAATTCCGCTGCTGCGTAACGTCGCGCACAATCCCGACCAATGCCTTCTTACCGTCTGGCATGACCAGCGGCATCTTGCGTGTCCAGATCAGAATATCGTTGCCATTCCGGTCGCGGATAACTTCTTCGGCGTCATGCGGTTGACCCGTATTTAATATCCTGTTGTCGCCTTCCCAGAATTTGTCCGCCTGCTCTTTCGGGAAAAGGTCGTGATCGGTTTTTCCGCGAATTTCCTCTTCGGCGCCGACCAGGTTCCAGAAGGCGATGTTGCCCTCGATCAGCCGGTGCTGGTCGTCCTTCACAAAAATCGGATCGGCCACTGTGTCTATGATCGTGCGCAGGAAAGCGCGGGATTCAATCAACGCCTGCTGCTGTTTCCGTTGCTCGGTAACATCGTGCATGGAAACCATGGCACCGAATTTTTTGCCGTTTTCATCGTAAAGCGCCTGTCCGTTGGCGATAAGCTGCCTTGGCTCTGCATCCGGCGGGATGATGACCATTTCGGCATCTTTAACGACCCCCTCGTTCAACGCGCGGAGAAGCGGAATATGCTCCGTCTTCATCGGCGTTTTACCGTCCGGCTCGTACAGATGGTAAAAACGCGCCCATTCTTCGGGTTGCAGGGGTTTGTTCGGCTGATCGTGAAGGTTGGTCGTGGCGCGGTTAAAAAGGTTCAGGGAGCCATTTGCGTCGCATGCCACAACACCATCACTGATACTGTCCAGAATGGCTTTCAAAAACGCACTTTGCTGTTGCAAGGCCAACGTACGGTCAGCCACGCGCATCTCGAGGTCTTCATTCGCTTTTTGCAAAAGACGCTCTGTACGTTTTTTCTCGGTAATATCCCGC
>Ga0209792_1001316_pt1 | contig 12328 bp, 10 predicted proteins | sample EBPBio142005_DNA_FD_185860 | JGI IMG/M metagenome (GOLD analysis project Ga0209792, IMG submission 185860) | Wastewater treatment Type I Accumulibacter community from EBPR Bioreactor in Madison, WI, USA - Reactor 1_6/14/2005_ DNA (SPAdes)... | ecosystem: Engineered > Bioreactor > EBPR >...
CAACCTGGCGCCGGACGAGATCGTCGGCCAGTTTATGGTGGCGCGCGACAGCTACGGCGAATGGCCGACGCCGACCGAGACGACGCGCATGCTCTCCAACATCGTCATGATGGGCATGGGCGAGCCGCTGTACAATTTCGACAATGTGGCGACCGCGCTGAAGATCGTCATGGACGAGCAGGGCATCGCGCTCAGCCGCCGCCGCATCACCCTCTCGACCTCCGGCGTCGTGCCGATGATCGCCAAGGTAGGCGACGTGCTCGACGTCAACCTCGCGGTCTCGCTGCATGCCGTGAACGACGAGGTGCGCGACACGCTGGTGCCGATCAACAAGAAGTGGCCGATCGCCGAGCTGCTGGCCGCCTGTGCCGCCTATCCCGGCGCCCGGAACAGCCGCCGCATCACCTTCGAATACGCCATGCTGAAGGGCGTCAACGACAGCGACGCCGATGCCCGCGAGCTGGTGCGCATTCTGAAGCCGATCCACGCCAAGGTGAATCTGATTCCGTTCAACCCGTGGCCGGGTGCGCCTTACGAGTGCAGCTCCAACAACCGCATCCATCGCTTCGCCGAGATCGTGAACGATGGCGGCCTCAGTGCGCCGGTGCGTACGCCGCGCGGTCGCGATATCTTCGCCGCCTGCGGCCAGCTCAAGAGCGCGAGCCAGCGCGGCCGGCGCGAAAAGGTCCTTCTTTAGCCGCGCCTCAGGCTTTCGTGTAGGCGCTGACCCGCGCGAGGAAGGCCCGCTCGCGGGCGACCGGCTCTAGCCCTGCTGCATCACACCAGGCGTCGATGCTGCCGTTCGCATAGTCCGCGTAGTACGGCTCGTGGAAGTAGTAGGGGAAGAGATCGAGCAGGCCGTCCCAGTCCGGCTTGTCGCCTTTCTGGATCGACTCGACGATCACGACCAGCCCGCCGGGCTTCGCGACGCGCGCCATTTCGGCCAGGGCTTCGGCGCGAATCTTCTTCGGCAGTTCGTGCAGCAGGAACGAGGAGACGACGAGGTCGAGGCTGGCATCGTCGAAGGGCAACGTCTCGGCGGCCGCCTCCAGAAGCCTTACGCGCGCCGTGCGGCCGATCAGGCGACGGGCTTCTTCGAGGTAGGGGGCGCTGAGGTCGATGCCGGTCAGCTTCATGCCGGGCCAGGCGCCATGCAGGAAGGCGAGCAGCCGGCCGGTGCCGCAGCCGACATCGAGCCCCAGCACTTCGCGCTGGCGGCGCCCCTTCATCCAGTTGGCGATCGGCCGCAGCATGCGGCGGCGCATGGCGTCGGCGGCGCCCGTGAACAGCACCTCGACCTGCGTGTCGTAGATCGCGGCGGACTCCTCGGTGAGCCAGCCGCCGCTCTGGTAGTGGAAATTCTGCCGATAATAGCGCGGCAAGTGCGCATTTCCTCCGTCGCGGTTCGGTTCGTCGTTGATGCCGCCGTGACGGCGGGCATCGACCTTGGGGAGGTCCCGGAAATAGAGCGCGCTGCGGCGTAGCAGGTCGGCAGGATCGGGCCCCGGCAGGGTGGGGGCGGCAAAAAGCCCGGCGGCGATATCCTGCCATTCCCGCTCGAACAGGCCGCGCAAATCGGCCGTCAGTTCGGCCCGGGTCGGGGTCGGTCCGATGGGAAAATCGGGCTTGGGCAGGGGCTTCAGCAGGCGGCGGCCGGCGGCATAGTGGCCGGCATACCAGGCGACCCGCGCGGTCTGGCGGGCGGCATAGCTCAGGCGGTCGAGGGCGGAAACCATGTGAGGGGCAACTATACCGCCCAATATAGCGGCTTTGCGGCACCTTGCCGTGGCGGGGTCGGCCGCTATATTCGCGCGCCTTCACCGAACCGACACGAAAGCCGCCAGCATGAGCGTTTCTTATACCGGCCCCCACAGGAAGGGCGACATCAAGAAGGTCGTCCTGGCCTATTCCGGTGGCCTCGACACTTCGGTGATCCTGAAGTGGCTGCAGACCACCTACGACTGCGAGGTGGTGACCTACACCGCCGATCTGGGCCAGGGCGAGGAGCTGGGTCCGGCCCGCCAGAAGGCGGAGCTGCTGGGCATCAAGCCGCAGAACATCTTCATCGACGATGTGCGCGAGGAGTTCGTGAAGGACTTCGTCTTTCCGATGTTCCGCGCCAACGCCCTCTACGAGGGCCAGTATCTGCTCGGCACCTCGATCGCCCGGCCGTTGATCGCCAAGCGCCAGATCGAGATCGCGCGCGAGGTCGGCGCCGATGCCGTCTGTCACGGCGCCACCGGCAAGGGCAACGATCAGGTCCGCTTCGAGCTGAGCTACTATGCGTTGAAGCCGGACATCAAGGTGATCGCGCCGTGGCGTGAGTGGGACCTCACTTCGCGCACCAAGCTGCTCGAATTCGCCGAGACGCATCAGATTCCCATCGCCAAGGACAAGCGCGGCGAGGCGCCGTTCTCGGTCGACGCCAACCTCCTGCACTCCTCCAGCGAGGGCAAGATCCTGGAAGATCCCTGGGAAGAGGCCGACGAGATCGTCTATCAGCGCACCATCTCGCCCGAGTCTGCGCCGGACAAGGCGACCTACATCACCATCGACTTCGAGAAGGGCGACGCCGTCGCCCTCGACGGTGTGAAGATGTCGCCGGCGACCCTGCTCACCAAGCTGAACGAGCTGGGCAAGGCCAATGGCATCGGCCGCCTCGATCTGGTCGAGAACCGCTTCGTCGGCATGAAGAGCCGCGGCATCTACGAGACGCCGGGCGGCACCATCCTCTATGCGGCGCATCGCGGCATCGAATCGATCACGCTCGACCGTGGCGCGGGGCACCTCAAGGACGAGCTGATGCCCAAGTACGCCGAGCTGGTCTATTTCGGCTTCTGGTACTCGCCGGAGCGCGAGATGCTGCAGGCGCTGATCGACAAGAGCCAGGAGAACGTCACCGGCACGGTGCGACTCAAGCTCTACAAGGGCAACGCCACGGTCGTCGGCCGCAAGTCGCCCAAGTCGCTCTACTCGATGCAGCACGTGACCTTCGAGGAGGACCAGGGCGCCTACGACCAGCGCGATGCCGAAGGCTTCATCAAGTTGAACGCACTGCGCCTCAGGCTGCGGGCCCTGGGCCAGGGCGGACCGAAGACCTGATCTTCGGGCTCCCCCCAGGCCAATTCGTTCTGCGATGTCGCCGCCCAGGTGACATCGATGGCGATGTCCCGGCCGGCTGTCCGTCCTCTCTGCCCGGCTGCCGAAATCGCTTCTGAAGCCGGTTCCGCTGCCGAAAAGTACCGGGTGTGCCCGGTTTTTCGCTGTGTCGGGCGGAATCGTGCTGTTTTTCGGTCCGGGCGGCGGCGTCGCGGCGACGGCGAGCAATCCATTCCGTGAAATGAGGGGCGCGGCAACCCTGTGCGGCTTGCCGGCTTTGACACCGGGCGGTCTTTTTCTTGGGCTGGGCTGACGCTGGTTAAACCGCTAATCAAGCCACTGCACGACGTTGTTTGTTACGGAGTCTCTGATGCCTTTCGATGACGGCGACCGTCCCGGACGGGGGCGCGGCACGAGCGAGCGGGCGATCAACCTGCCGCCGGCCGTGCTCTGGCTGATCGGCATCAACGTCGCCGTCCAGCTGTTGCGCCAACTGCTGGGCGAACAGGCCGATCAGGAGATCATCCTGCAGTTCGGGCTGGTTCCCGCCGCCTATACGTCGGACCCGAATCACGGTCTCCTTTCGCTCATCGCGGCGCCTATCACCTACCAGTTCCTGCATGGCGGCTGGATGCATCTCGGCATCAACATGCTGACCCTGGCGGCCTTCGGCGCGCCGGTCGAGCGGCTGCTGGGCGTGAAGCGGTTCGTGCTGTTCTATCTGGTGTGCGGTGTGGTGTCGGGCTTCGTGCACATCCTGGTCTATCCAGGCTCGCCTGATCCCGTGGTCGGCGCTTCGGGTGCGATCAGCGGTGTCTTCGGCGCCGTGCTCATGCTGATGCGCTATGTCGGCAGCCTGACCTCGTTGTTGCCGGTTGCCGGAATCTGGATCGGCCTCAACGTGTTCTTCGGCCTGTTCGGTGGTGCGCCGGGAGCAGGGGGCGAGTCGATTGCCTGGGTGGCGCATATCGCGGGTTTCGTCTTCGGCCTCCTGGCCATCCGCTTCTTCGCGCCTCGCCTAACGAACGGACCGACTTAGCCGGTTAACAAACCGGGCTATAGTGAGGGCATGGCCGAACAGGCGATCCCCTTGCGCCGCACGCTCCTCGCCAACGCAATGGTGCTGGCCCCGTCCTGGGGGGCGCTCGTCGTTCTCTATGGCATTGGCGAGCTCAATGGTCGCGCCACGCTGATTGCCATGGCGGGCATCGCCGTCCTCACGGGCCTGCTGGTGCAGCGTTATCTCGGCACGCTGGCGCGCTTTGCCCGCTTCGTCGGCGAACTGTCCGACGAGCGCGAGCCGGTCATGCCACGGCTTTCCTTCGCGCCGGCCACCGAGGAGCTGGCGACGGCGGCGGCGACCCTGGCCGTCGGCTGGCGCCGTCAACGCGCCTCGATCGACAATCTGGCGGCTTCAGCCCAGGCGATCGTCGACGGTCTGCCTGATCCGCTGATTTCGGTCGATCGCCAGCGCCGAATCGTGCGCACCAATCTTGCGGCCGCTTCGCTGCTCGGCACGGTCGGCGCCGAACGCGATCTGTCGACCGTGTTGCGCCAGCCGCAACTTCTCGCGGCCGTCGATGCCCTGCTCGATACTGGCGCCGACGGCAACTTCTCCGGGGCCGACCAGAGCGCGGTGGAGCTGGCGCTGGCCGGACCACCCGAACGCGACCTCGTCGCCCATCTGCGCCGCCTGCCCCGCGCCGCCGCCGACGGGTCGCTGGCCCTGATCGTGCTGCACGATACGACCGCACTGCGCCGCGCCGAGCGCATGCGCGCCGATTTCGTGGCCAATGCCAGCCACGAGCTCAAGACGCCGATCGCAGGCCTTGCCGGCTTCATCGAGACCCTGCGCGGCCCGGCGCGCGACGATGCCGCGGCGCGCGAACGCTTCCTCGGCATCATGGCCGAGCAGGCCGACCGCATGCGCCGGCTGGTCGACGATCTCCTGATGCTGTCGCGCATCGAACAGCACGAACATGCGCGGCCCGATGCCGCCGTCGATCTCGGGCGTGTCTTGCATTCGGTAATGGACCTGCTGCAGCTCAAAGCCTCCTCGCGCAACGTGAAGATCGAACTCGGCCTCGATCCGGCGCTGCCATCGGCCGTCGGCGATTTCGACGAGCTGACGATCGTGTTCCAGAACCTGGTCGACAACGCCGTGAAGTATGCGCGGCCGGCAACGGTCGTGCGGATTGCGGTGCGTCCGGTCGGCGCGGACCGGGTGGCCGTCGCGGTGAGCGACGAGGGCGACGGCATTCCCGCCGCCCACCTGCCGCGCCTCACCGAGCGCTTCTACAGGGTCGATACCGCGCGCTCGCGCCAGCTCGGCGGGACGGGGCTGGGCCTCGCCATCGTGAAGCACGTGGTCAACCGTCACCGTGGCCGGCTCGACATCCAGAGCAGTCCGGGCAAGGGCTCGACCTTCACGGTGACCTTGCCGGCCGCGCGGTAGCTCTTCTCCGCCGATCGTCTTTTCTTTGTAACCGGACCGTAGCGCCGCCGCAGCCTGCGGCCGGCATGCCGTCGCCGGCGAAACCGGGCCGCTGATCAAAGGCGAGCCAGAATATCTCGATATTTCAGTATGTTGGAGGCTGTGTCCGCCATCGTTCCTAGATGTCGACAGGCGGTGTCATCGAAGTGTCATAGAAGAGTCATATGACAGTGACGTGCGGCTCCTAGGGGAAGGGCGCTTCGGAATTCATCGAAGGAGAACCCTATGCACTTCGCCAAAATTGCCCTGACGACAGCAGCGCTCGCGCTCTCGTCGGTTGCTGCGTACGCCGCCGACATTTCCGGCGCCGGCGCGACCTTCCCGTACCCGATCTATGCCAAGTGGGCCGATACCTACAAGAAGGAGACCGGCATCGGTCTCAACTACCAGTCGATCGGCTCCGGCGGCGGCATCAAGCAGATCAAGGCCAAGACCGTGACCTTCGGCGCCACCGATGCGCCGCTGTCCGGCAAGGACCTCGACGGTTCGGGCCTTGCCCAGTTCCCGATGGTGATGGGCGCCATCGTGCCGGTCGTGAATCTCGACGGCATCAAGCCGGGTGAACTCACCCTCGACGGCGCGACGCTCGCCAAGATCTACATGGGCCAGATCAAGAGCTGGGACGATGCCGCCATCGCCAAGCTCAACCCGAACACCAAGCTGCCCAAGCAGGCGATCGTGCCGGTGCGACGCTCGGACGGTTCGGGCACGACCTTCAACTTTGCCTACTACCTCGCCGACATCAGCCCGGAATGGAGGTCCAAGGTCGGCGTCGCCACCGCGCTGGAATGGCCGGTCGGCATCGGCGCCAAGGGTAACGAAGGTGTCGCCAACAACGTCGCCAACACGAGGGGCTCGATCGGCTACGTCGAGTATGCCTACGCCAAGCAGAACAAGCTCACCCATACCAACATGGTGAACAAGGCGGGCAAGACGGTTGCGCCGACCTCGGCCACCTTCCAGGCGGCCGCTGCCAACGCCGATTGGAAGTCGCAGCCCGGCTACGGCGTGATCCTGGCCAACCAGCCCGGCGACCAGTCCTGGCCGATGACCGCGGCGACGTGGATCCTGATCTACAAGAAGCCGGTCGACGCGGCGACCACGGGCGCGGCGCTGAAGTTCTTCGCCTGGGCCTACGCCAAGGGCGACAAGTCGGCGGAAGACCTGGACTACGTGCCGATGCCGGCCAGCGTCGTCGCCGACATTCAGAAGATGTGGTCCGCGGAGATCAAGGACGCCGGCGGCAAGCCGTTGTTCTCGCCGACCAACTAAGGCGTACGGGAGGGCGGGTGGTTTCCATCCGCCCTCCATTCGTCCTTTCTGCCCGAGCGGACGGGGCGGGGAGGCAGGGGGAGGAGCATGGGTTCGAGAGGGCATGACGTGAGCGACATGGCTTTGAGAGACGCGAGCGTCTCGGCCCGGGAGTCGTCGTCGCGTGCCGCCGTTCTGCGACGGCTGAGGCTGAACGACCGCATATTCCATGGGCTGACCCGAGGTGCCGCTTTCGCGGTGCTGGCGCTGTTGAGCGGGGTCATCATCGCCCTGATCATCGGCGCCGCGCCGGCGCTCGGCACGTTCGGCTTTTCCTTCTTCACCAGCCAGTCCTGGAACCCGGTTACCGAGAAGTTCGGCGCGCTGGCGCCGATCTACGGGACCCTGGTCACGTCCTTCATCGCCATGCTGATCGCCGTGCCGGTCGGTCTGATGATCGCCTTCTTTCTGACCGAGCTTTGCCCGATGGTCCTGCGCCGACCGATCGGCATCGCCATCGAGCTGCTGGCCGGCATTCCCAGCATCATCTACGGCATCTGGGGCCTGTTCGTCTTCGCGCCCTTCCTGCAGAAGTACGTCCAGCCCTTCCTGATCGACACGTTCGGCAGCATTCCCCTTCTCGGCACGCTCTTCGAAGGGCCTCCTTACGGCATCGGCGTGCTGACGGCGGGCCTCATTCTCGCGATCATGGTGCTGCCCTTCGTGACCTCGATCTCGCGCGACGTCTTCTCCGCCGTGCCGCCCGTGCTCAAGGAAGCGGCCTACGGCGTCGGCTGCACGACCTGGGAAGTGTTCCGCAACGTCATCCTTCCCTACACGAGGGTCGGCGTGATCGGTGGCTTCATGCTGGGCCTGGGCCGCGCGCTCGGCGAGACCATGGCCGTGACCTTCGTGATCGGCAATGCCCACAAGGTTTCCGCCTCGATCCTGGCGCCGGGTACGACGATCTCGGCCTCGATCGCCAACGAATTCACCGAAGCAGTCGGCGATCTCTACACCTCGTCGCTGATCGCGCTCGGCCTGATCCTGTTCTTCATCACCTTTATCGTGCTCGCCATTGCCCGCTACCTGCTGGCGCGCCTGAACAGGGCGGGGTAAGCCATGTCCGCTACTGCGAATTCGCTCTACGCCGGCCGTCGCCGTCGCAATGCCATTGCCAAAGGTCTTGCGGTGGCTGCGACGATCTTCGGCCTCGGCTGGCTCGTCCTGATCCTGGGCGTGCTGCTGTTCCACGGCCTGTCGGGCCTGTCGCTTTCCGTCTTCACCGAGAACACCCCACCGCCCGGCGCTGCCGGCGGCCTGGCGAACGCCATCGTCGGCAGTGTGATCATGACGGCGCTGGCGGTCATCATCGGCACGCCGATCGGCATCCTGGCCGGCACCTACCTTGCCGAATATGGACGCCACGACAAACTCTCGAACGTCGTGCGCTTCATCAACGACATCCTGCTCAGCGCGCCGTCGATCGTGATCGGCCTCTTCATCTACGAGGTCATGGTCGCGCCGATGGGCCACTTCTCCGGCTATGCCGGCGCCGTGGCCCTGGCCGTCATCGTGATCCCCGTCGTGGTGCGCACCACCGAGGACATGTTGAGCCTGGTGCCCGACACGTTGCGCGAAGCGGCCGCCTCGATCGGCCTGCCGCGCTCGCTCATGATCATGCGGATTGCCTACCGCGCCGCCCAGGCGGGCATTGTGACGGGTATCCTGCTGGCAATCGCCCGCATCAGCGGCGAGACGGCGCCCCTCCTGTTCACCGCCCTGAACAACCAGTTCTGGAGCCTGAACATGAATGCGCCGATGCCCAGCCTGCCGGTGGTCATCTTCCAGTTCGCCCTCTCGCCCTACGAGGAATGGCAGAAGCTCGCCTGGACCGGCGCTCTCCTGATCACCGCCACCGTTCTCGCCCTTTCCATCTTTGCCCGATCCCTCACCTCCACGAGGAAACAGTAATGAGCACCGCTTCTTCCGGCGGGCCGAGCCTTGCCGCGCCCGTCGCCAGCCATGCAAGCCTCGACGCGTCGAAGCTCACGCCCAAGATCTCGATCAACAATCTCGAGTTCTTCTACGGCGACAGCCGCGCCCTGAAGGGCATCACGCTGTCGCTCTATGCCAACAAGACGACCGCCTTCATTGGTCCGTCGGGCTGCGGCAAGTCGACCCTGCTGCGTGTGCTCAACCGCATGTACGACCTCTATCCGGGCCAGCGCGCCGCCGGTGAAGTGCAGTTCGACGGCGACAACCTGCTGCGGGCAGACCAGGACATCAACCTGCTGCGGGCCCGCATCGGCATGGTGTTCCAGAAGCCGACGCCCTTTCCCATGTCGATCTACGAGAACATCGCCTTCGGCATCCGGCTCTATGAAAGCCTGCCGCGCTCGGAGCTCGACGGCCGTGTCGAACAGGCGCTGCGCCGGGCCGCGCTGTGGGACGAAGTAAAGGACAAGCTCGGCGCCAACGGCCAGAGCCTGTCGGGTGGCCAGCAGCAGCGCCTGTGCATTGCGCGCACCGTGGCGGTGAAGCCGGAGGTCATCCTGTTCGACGAGCCCTGTTCGGCGCTCGATCCGATCTCGACCGCCAAGATCGAGGAGCTGATCGACGAGCTGAAGCAGGACTACACGATTGTCATCGTCACTCACAACATGCAGCAGGCGGCGCGCGTCTCGGACTTCACCGCCTTCATGTATCTTGGCGAGCTGATCGAATTCGGCGCCACGGCGACGCTTTTCACCACTCCGAAGGACAAGCGCACCCAGGCCTACATCACCGGGCGTTTCGGCTGAGTCGGACCGGCCGGCCGGACAGGATCAGAGGAAGGAACAGAACATGCCCGCGCATACTCTGAAGCGTTTCGACGAAGAACTGGAGCGACTGAGTGCCACCATCAGCGAGATGGGCGGCCTCGCCGAGAGCCAGCTTGCGCAGTCGCTTACCGCCTTGCGCGATCGCGACACCGAGGTGGCCGAGAGGGTGATCGCCGAGGATGCGCGCGTCGATGCTCTCGACGTGGCGGTGCAGGAGCAGACGGTCCAGCTCCTGGCGCTGCGTCAGCCCATGGCGGTCGACCTGCGCGTCATCCTGTCCTCGATCAAGATCGCGGCGGCGCTGGAGCGCATTGCCGATTACGCCAAGAACACCGCCAAGCGCAGCATCGTGCTGAGCCAGGGCGTTGCGCCGCCGTCGGCCGTGACCGGCATCGAGCGGCTGGGCCGCCTTGTCCGCACGGCGCTGAAGGACGTGCTCGACGCGTTCGCTCACGGCGACGTCGCCAAGGCCTACGATGTCTGGCAGCGCGACGAGGAGATCGATCAGGTCTATACCGGCCTGTTCCGCCATCTCCTCACCTACATGATGGAAGATCCGCGCACGATCACCGCCTGCACGCATCTCCTGTTCATGGCCAAGAACATCGAACGCGCCGGCGATCACGTGACCAACATTGCCGAACTGGTGAGCTTCCGCGCCACTGGCCACGGCTTCGACGAGGCGCGGCCGAAGGGCAGCGCCTCCCTCTACACGACGAGCAACGCATCGTGAGCATGACCGTCGTGACAGCCGCCCGCCGCGACGCACAGGCTCCCTCGATGAAGCCGCGCGTGCTGATCGTCGAGGACGAGACCGCGTTGGTCGAGTTGCTGCGGTACAATCTCGAACAGTCCGGCTTCAAGGTCGATGTCGCCTTCGACGGCGAGGAAGCGCTCCGGGCGGTCCAGGAAGATGTGCCCGACCTCATCCTGCTCGACTGGATGCTGCCCCTGATGTCGGGCATCGAAGTCTGCCGCCAGCTGCGCCGCCAGACAGCCACCGCCAATGTGCCGATCATCATGCTGACGGCGCGGGGCGAGGAAGGCGATCGCGTGCGCGGACTCGACGCCGGCGCCGACGACTATGTGCCCAAGCCCTTCTCGCCGACCGAGCTGGTGGCGCGCATCCGCGCCGTGCTGCGGCGCATACGGCCCGCTCTGGCCGACGAGGCCCTGTCCTATGCCGATATCGTCATGGATCTCGTGGCGCATCGCGTGACCCGGGGCGGCAAGCCGATTCATCTCGGGCCGACCGAGTTCCGTCTGCTGCGTCACTTCATGGAGCATCCCGGCCGCGTCTTCTCGCGCGAGCAGCTTCTCGACGCAGTGTGGGGCAAGGACGTCTATGTCGAGGCCCGCACGGTCGACGTGCATATCCGCCGGCTGCGCATTGCCTTGAACGGCGACAGCCAGGCCGACGTGATCCGCACCGTTCGCGCCGCGGGCTATGCTCTCGACACGACGCCGGGCTGACCTGCAGGATGGCCCTTCGAGCGAGGGTTTTCCACATGGCCGGTAACGGTTCTGTAGCGTCCGCGTCCTACACGGGACTCGCCCGTTCCAAGTCCGGCGCCCCACGCCCCGCTTCGGAATGGGTTCGGTAACCCCCGGCTCGGACGACGCCCGACGCCGAACGACTAAGCCCCTCCTTCTTCAGGAAGGAGGGGTTTCTTTTTCGAAGCGGCGCCGGACGATCATCGCCAGCACGAGCGCGGGCAGGCCGAGCAGCGCGGTATAGAGGAAGAAGATCGCGTAACCGCCGAACTTGTGGGTCGAAGAGAACTCGGCCTGCAGTCTGTCCACGATCCAGCCCGACGAACCGCCCATCAACTTGCCGGGCAAGGTCATGATCGAGGTGAAGAGCGCATACTGCGTCGCGGTGTAAGCCGTGTTGGTGAGGCCCGACAGGAAGGCGATGAAGATCGAGCCCGACATGCCGCCGACCAGATTGTCGACGCTGATGGCAACCGTGAGGATCAGGGTGTCGGGCTGACCGACCAAGGCGAGCCACGAAAAAGTCAGGTTGCTCGCCGCGATCAGGAAGACGGCAGGCGCAAGCAGCCGCGCCGCGCCCATGCGGAAGACCAGCATGCCGCCCAGCAGCGCACCCAGGATCGACATCACGAAGCCGTAGATCTTGGAGACGTTGGCGATCTGCGACAGCGTGAAGCCCATGTCGATGTAGAACGGGTTGGCCATCACGCCCATGGCGATGTCGGAGAGGCGGAAGAGGCCGATGAACAGCAGGAGCACGACGGCCATCCAGCCGTAGCGTGCAAAAAAATCGACGAACGGGCAGACGATGGCGCCATAGACGAAGATCAGCGCCTTGCGCACCCACCCGGGCATGGTGCCAAGACCGGCCGCGAAGGTCGCGACCTTGCCTTCGAGTTCCGAGGTGCCGGCCGCAACCTGCCGTTCGGGTTCGCTGACGATGAGGGTTGTCAGGATGCCTACGAGGCCGAGCGCTGCCATGGACTGGTAGGCGATGGGCCAGGAGCCGAACTCGGCGATGTAGAGCGCGCCGGCGCCGGCCGCGAGCACGGCGATACGGTAGCCGAGCTGGTAGGTGGCGGCAGTGGCGCCCTGTAGGCTGGCGTCCGTCGCCTCGATGCGAAAGGCATCCAGGGCGATGTCCTGCGTGGCCGACGAGAAGGCC
>Ga0209792_1001317_pt1 | contig 12318 bp, 7 predicted proteins | sample EBPBio142005_DNA_FD_185860 | JGI IMG/M metagenome (GOLD analysis project Ga0209792, IMG submission 185860) | Wastewater treatment Type I Accumulibacter community from EBPR Bioreactor in Madison, WI, USA - Reactor 1_6/14/2005_ DNA (SPAdes)... | ecosystem: Engineered > Bioreactor > EBPR >...
TCGCGCCGGTCATCCGTGCGCTCGCGCTCGCCGAAGTTCCCGCCCGCAGCACCGTGGGCGGTACTGCACTGCGAGAGGACTTCGCGGCGCGCGCCCTGCTGCGGCTGGTCTCGGTGGGGGTGGGTCGCGAGCCGCTCACGCCGACCGTCGCGACGGAGCTGCTGCTGGGGCCGTTCGGCGGCTTGGACGCGCTGGCCCTGCGCCGCCTGCGCATCGCCCTGCGTGCCGAGGAGGTGGCCGGCGGCGGCAACCGGCCGGGCGACGAGTTGATCGCCGAGGCGTTGGCCGCGCCCGGGAGGCTGATCTCGATCGATCACCGGGTCGCCCGCGCAGCGGAACGGCTCGCGGAGACCCTGGCACTGCTGGCCGCGAGCGACGGCTCGATCGAGGAGCTGCTCTGGATCGCGTGGGATCGCAGCGGGCTGGCCCGCGGCTGGCGCGACCAGGCGCTCGGTGCGGGCATCACGGCCGCGGAGGCGAACCGCAACCTCGACGGCATCGTCGCGCTCTTCACCTCCGCGAAGCGCTTCGTCGAGCTCCGTCCCGACAAGGGTCCGTCGCTCTACCTCGACGAGGTGCTCGATGCGGAGGTTCCCGAGGACACCCTGTCGCCCCGCTCCGGCGATGAGGCCGTGCTGGTGACGACGCCCGCGGGAACGGTGGGACTCGAGTTCGACACGGTCGTGGTTGGCGGCCTTCAGGATGGCGCGTGGCCCAACCTTCGGCTGCGCGGCTCGCTGCTCGCGCCGCAGGAGCTCGTACGGGTGGTCACCGGAGTCGAGTCATCCGCCGTCGACGAGCGCAAGCAGGTGCTCGGCGACGAGCTGCGGCTGTTCGCGCTCGCGGTGTCGCGGGCGCGAGATCGCGTCATCCTCGCGGCCGTCGCCAACGACGACGAGGCGGCGAGCGTCTTCCTCGGTCTGGCCCCGGCAGGCACGCCGAGTCTCGACCCGTCCGCGACGCCGCTGTCGCTGCGTGCGCAGGTCGGCAGGCTGCGCCGGATGCTCGTGGCGGGGCAGCGCGCGGGGGAGGCCGCGGCATCCCTCGCAGCGCTCGCCGTCGAGTCGGTGCCCGGTGCCGACCCGGACGACTGGCACGGCCTCAGGCAGCCCAGCTCCTCAGGGCCGCTGTTCGAGGGCGAGCAGGTGCCCGTCTCCCCGTCGGCAATCGAGAAGCTGCTCGACAGCCCGCTCGACTGGTTCCTCGAGAAGATCGCGGGCTCCGACTCGGGTGTGATCGCGAATGTCGGAACGATCGTGCACTGGGCGATGGAGACGGCACCCGAGCCCACTCAGGAGGCGCTCTGGGCCGCGGTCGAGCAGCGCTGGAGCGAGCTGCTGTTCGAGGCGCCGTGGCTCGCCGAGCGCCAGCGCCGCATCGCGCAGGGCTTCACGGCGGCACTCGCCGAGTACCTCCAGGACTTCCAGCGCGAGGGCAAGTCGCTCGTCGGCGCGGAGAGCCGGTTCAGCCTCGAGGTGGACCGGGCCAAGCTCAGCGGTTCGATCGACCGCGTCGAGATCTCGCCGACGGGGGAGGTCGTGATCGTGGACCTGAAGACCGGCACACCCATCACGACCCAGTCGGTCATCGACGAGCATCCGCAGCTGGCGGCGTATCAGCTCGCCTACGCCGAAGGCATTCTGGATGACCCGCTCGGCGAGCACGGGGAGCACCGCGGTGCTGGCGCGAAGCTGCTGTTCGTCAAGCAGGGCATCGGGTCGAAGCTCTACCGGGAGGCGCACCAGGCGCCGCTGGACGCCGAGCAGCTGGAGGCGTTCCGGGAGCGGGTGCGGGCGGCGGCGAGCCTGATCGCGGCGGCCGAGTTCGCTGGCGAGGCCGAACTGCCGATCTACGGTCGGGGCGACCCGTCGCGTCTGCGACTGCATCGGGTACGGGCGGTGTCCAGTGACTGAGCCGACCATCACCGCGGACGACATCGCCGACGCCCTCGGGCGCCCCCGGCCGACGGCCCAGCAGCGCGCGGTCATCGAGTCGCCGCTGGCTCCTGCCCTCGTGGTCGCGGGCGCGGGCAGCGGCAAGACCGAGACCATGGCGGGTCGCGTGCTCTGGCTGCTGGCCAACCGCCTCGTGGGCCCGAGCGAGATCCTCGGCCTCACGTTCACCCGCAAGGCGGCGGGCGAGCTCGCCCTGCGCATCCGGGAGCGCATCGCGGCCCTCGCCGAGGCGGGCCTGCTCGGGGAGGGCTACGACCCCTTCGAGGCGCCCACCGTCGCCACCTACAACTCCTACGCCAACACGCTCTACCGCGACAATGCCGCCGCCCTCGGGCGCGAGAGCGACGGCGCCGTGCTCGGGGAGGCCGCCGCCTGGCAGCTCGCGCGCACCACGGTGATCCGCACGCGAGACGACCGGCTCGCCGACCTCGGCAAGAATCTCGATCCCGTCACCAAGGCGACCCTCGCGGTGTCCCGCGCCCTCGCGGAGAACGTCGCCACGCCGGAGGACGTGCAGGCCTTCGCCCGCCGTTGTGCGGGCATCGTCGATCTGCCGCCCGGTGGTCGCGGCGCCTACGGGCAGGTCGACGGCTGGGCCGAGAACGTCGGCGCCCTCGACGTGCTCGTCGACCTCGCGGCCGAGTACGGCGAGGCGAAGGTGCGGCGGGGCCTCGTCGAGTACTCGGACCAGGTGGCGCTGGCCCTCGAGATCCTGCGCCGACAGCCGCGCGTGGCAGAGATCGAGCGGGACCGGTTCCGCGTCGTCCTGCTCGACGAGTACCAGGACACCTCGGTCGTGCAGGCCCGGCTGCTCGCGCAGCTGTTCGCCGGGCATCCGGTCATGGCGGTGGGAGACCCGAACCAGTCGATCTACGGGTGGCGGGGCGCGAGCGCCTCCAATCTCGACGACTTCGCGACCGCGTTCGGGGCGCACGGAGCTCGCTTCGCCCTGTCGACCAGCTGGCGCAACGGGCGGCGCATCCTCGACGTCGCCAACACCATCGTCGCGCCGTTCGTCTCCTCATCGAAGGTGCAGGTCGACCGGCTCGAACTGAGCCCCGCGGCCAGCGACCTACCGGTCGATGTCGCCTTCCTCGAGACCGTGCTCGATGAGGCGGATGCCGCGGCCGCCTGGCTGAAGGCCCGGCTCGACGCGCCCGGCTCCCCACCCTCCGCGGCGATGCTGTTCCGCACGCGCAAGACCCAGGGCTTCTTCCTCGAGGCCATGCGCCGACACGGCGTGAAGTTCCATGTACTGGGCATCGGGGGGCTGCTCGCCGAACCCGAGATCGCCGATCTGGTCTGCGCGCTCACCGTGATGAATGACCCCTCGGCCGGTCTCGAGCTGGTGCGGTTGCTGGCGGGCTCCCGCTGGCGCATCGGGGTCACCGACCTGTGGGCGCTGCACCGGCTCGCCTCGTGGCTGCGCGACCGCGACTACGCCCAGCAGCGCTACGACGACGAGCTGGCCACCGCACTGCGCGCGTCGGTCGCCGAGGGCGACGGCGGGTCGATCGTCGACGCGCTCGACTTCCTGGCTGCGGCCAAGGAGGGCCACACCGCCCTCGAGAGCTTCAGCCCGGAGGGCCTCGAGCGCCTGCGCGACGCGGGCCGCCTCATGGCGCGGCTGCGGTCACGCGGCGGACTCGACCTGCCCGACCTGGTGGCCTTCGTGCTCCAGGAGCTGCAGCTCGATATCGAGGTCGCCGCCAACGACTACCGACCGCTCGGCGCGTCCACGTTCGAGGCGTTCTTCGACGCGGTCGGCAACTACCTCGCCCTCGAGGAGGTGGCCACCCTCGGCGGATTCCTCTCGTGGCTGCGGGAGGCGGAGCAGCGCGAGGATCTCTCGCCGCGTCCCGAGGACCCCGAGCCCGGCACCGTGCAGGTGCTCACCATCCACGGCGCCAAGGGACTGGAGTGGGACCACGTCGTCGTGCCCCGCCTCGTCGACGAGGAGCTTCCGGGTCGACCGGTCGAGGGCGGCTATCAGGGCTGGCTCACCTTCGGCCAGCTGCCCTGGTCGTTCCGCGGGGATGCCGCCGAGCTGCCGGTGTTCGCGTGGGAGGCGCAGACCACGCGCAAGGACCTCGTGGATGAGCAGAAGGCATTCAGCGGCCGGGTGCGTGAGCACCTCCTCGCGGAGGAGCGCCGGCTCGCCTACGTGGCCGTCACCCGTGCCCGGCACGGGCTGCTGCTGAGTGGGTCGTTCTGGGCAACCCAGTCCAAGCCGCGGGACCCCAGCGTGTACCTCATCGAGCTCGGAGTCGCGCTGCCGGCCGGTCCCGACCGTGACGAGAATCCACTGGGCGACGATCTGGAGCGCATTGTCTGGCCGATGGATCCGCTCGGGCACCGGCGGCCGTCCGTCGAGGCGGCCGCGGAGGCCGTGCGCGCGGCCGACCCGGCGGTCTCCGGCCCGTGGGCCGACGACATCGAGCTGCTGCTCGAGGAGCGTCGTCGTCGGCTGACCAGCGGCGAGCTCGTCGAGCTGCCGACCCGCGTGCCCGCGTCGCGGTTCAAGGACTATGTGAGCGAGCCGGGCGCCGTGGCATCCGGTCTTCGGCGCCCGATGCCCGAACAGCCCTATCGCGCGACGCAGTTGGGCACCCTCTTCCACTCCTGGGTCGAGAACCGCTTCGGCCCCGGCGGAGACTCCGAGGAGCTGGATGCCGCGCCCGCCGAGCTCGACTCCGGCGATCAGGTCACCGACGCCGACCTCGACCGCCTCAAGGCCACGTTCGAGTCCAGCCCGTGGGCCGCGAGGCGGCCCATCGAGGTGGAACGTGAGATCCACCTGCCCTTCGACGGACGCATCATCATCTGCAAGATCGACGCGGTCTACGAGACCGGCGGTCACTTCGAGGTGGTCGACTGGAAGACCGGCAAGGCCCCGAAGGATGCCGCCGACCTGGAGCAGAAGCAGCTCCAGCTCGCGCTCTACCGTCTCGCCTATGCGCAATGGCGGGGGGTGGACCCCGGCCTCATCGATGCGGTGTTCTACTTCGTGGCCGATGATCGCGTCATCCGCCCGGATCACATCTACGATGAGTCCGAGTTGCTCGCACGCTGGCGGGCCGCGCTGGCCTAGGCCGCCGGCCGATCTGACGGGGAGAGATTGGTGAACTTCTTCTTCTACGACGGCCCGATCTGGGTCGCCCTTCCCGCCTTCGTGCTCGTTTTCCTCGCGGCGTCGTGGGCGATCCTGCTCGCGGTGCGTCCGTGGGTCAAGCGGGTGTCCGCCAACCACGAGGAGTGGGACCGGGTGCTCGGCTACGCCATGCAGTCGTACGGGGTGTTCTACGGCATCCTGCTCGCACTGATCGCGGTGTCGGTCTACGAGAACTTCCAGCGGGTCAGCGGCGTCGTGCTCGACGAGGCCTCCGCCCTCGGCACCTTCTATCGGGCGATCTCGTCGTACCCGCCGCCCTACGGCCCCGACCTGCAGGAGCAGCTGAAGCTGTACATGCAGAACGTGATCTCGGTCGACTGGCCGCTGCAGGCACGCGACATCATCCCTGACGAGGGCAATGATCAGGTCGCTCGCATGCAGACCCTGCTCTTCGCCTACGAGCCGACCACGACCGGCGGGCAGGCGCTGCACAACCAGACGATCGGCCTGTTCTTCGACTTCGTCGAGGCACGGCGGGCCCGCCTCGACGAGACCAAGCTCGCCCTGCCGCCGCTGCTGTGGGTGCTCGTCGCGGTCGGGGCAGGGCTCAACGCCCTCATGCTCGCGCTGGTGGAGGCGCGCAACCTCAGGGTGCACCTGATCATGTCGGGCATCATCGCGGTCTTCGTCGCGCTGCTGCTGTTCGTCACGGCCGCGATGGATCACCCGTACTCGGGCTTCGTGAGCGTCACGCCCGAGCCGTTCCAGAACCTGCTCGAGCAGCTGACGCCCGGTGGGGGCTAGACCGCGCGCTGGCTCCGGTCGAGGAACGCCTCGACCTCGTCCACGGCCATCGTCGGCATGGTCTGTGCGCCGATCGGGTTCATGACATCGTTGCGCAGGTTGTCGGCGAGGGCAGTGAGCATCTCGACCGCGTCATCCACCACCTCGGTGCTGCGGGTCTCGGTGCCGTGCAGCAGCCACTTGGCCACCTCGAGCTCGGCGTAGAAGGTCGCGCGCTGCTTGAGCTGGCGGTCGCCCGCGCCGCGCAGGCGCGAGTAGGCATCGAAGGCGCTGTCGATGATCGCGTCGCTGTGCGAGCCGAGCAGCCACTGCATGTCGCGTGCCGGGTCGCCGACCCGCAGGTCCTGCCAGCCGAGCACGCCCGTGACGCTGCCGTCCTGCTGCAGGAAGGAGTCGGCGGCCAGCGCTCCGTTGATCACAGTCGGTTGGAACTGCCACAGCTTCGCGTCCTCAGCGGCACGTTCCCAACGACCGAGCAGCGCGGCGGGCACGAGCCCGGTCGCCGCAGCACGGTCCATGACTGTCACGCAGGAGCGCAGGCACTCGCCAGCGGTCAGCACCGGCAGGCCGGCGTCGGCGACGAAGCTGGTCGGCAGTCCGTGAATGGCCGCGATCGCCCGCCCAACGGATGCCGCGAGCGAGTCCGGCCCCGCGGTGTACGAGCCGAGCGGGGCCTTCGTGCCGTAGACGAACTCGTACACGATGGCGCGAGTGCCGTCCACGGGAACCTGACCGGCGAAGGCTGACACGGCGAACGGCAGGCGCGTGCGCACTCCGGCGCTGAGCGCGCGCAGGGCGACGAGGTCGGCCGACTGCTCCCCTTCGGCCCTCGGGTTGCGGGGAACCCGGATGATCCAGTGCCGACCGTCCGCGCCGGTGATGATCGCCGCGTCGAAGTCGCTGCCCTGGCCGGATCCGAAGCTCGCCGCCGCAGCGACGTCGAGGCCCGGGACGGCTGAGGTCGCGAGCGCGGCTAGAGTGAGATGAGATCTGGCCATACCGCTTAGGGTAGGTCGGCCACGCCTCGCATTCGCCGCACGCCACGCACTTCCGACGGGGTCGCAGACATGTCACAATCCTTCCTCGCGAAGCTCCCACTGTCGCGTTTCGAGCTGGATCGGGATCATGTCGGCCGCGAGGCTCCCACTCTGTTCGATGACCTGTGGGGCGATCCGGCCACTCGGGTCCTGCCGATCTTCCAGGGTTCGGCACTGCTCGCGACGCCGGACACGCTTGCGCTGCTGCCCGTCGACGCAGTTCCCCACGGCATCGAGCGCGTCTATCTCGGTCGGTCCACCTCGACGACGAGTCCCGAGCCACCCGGCACGCCGGTCGTCGCAATCGAGCTGGATGACGCGGGTCACCTCGCCGAGTCCGACTGGGCAAACCTGCGCCAGCTCGGCAACCGCCTCAGCGACCGCGACGCCGGCATGCTCACGGAGGCCCTCGGCATCTTGAACTGGCACTCCTCGCATCGGTTCTCGCCGCGCACCGGTGAACCGACGGTCTCCGAGAAGGGTGGATGGGTGCGGCGCGACCCGGTGTCCAATTCCGAGGTCTTCCCCCGCACCGATCCCGCCGTCATCGTCGGGGTGACCGACGCGGACGACCGCATCCTGCTGGGCTCCAACGCCCTCTGGGAGAGCAATCGGTACTCCCTTCTGGCGGGCTTCGTCGAGCCGGGGGAGTCGCTCGAGAGCGCCGTCCTGCGCGAGGTGCACGAGGAGTCCGGACTGCGGGTCGTCGACCCGGTGTACCTGGGCAGCCAGCCGTGGCCGTTCCCCGCCTCGCTCATGGTCGGATTCACGGCGCGCGTGGAGGACGGATTCGACGGCGCCGCCACCCCCGACGGAACCGAGATCCTCGACCTGCGATGGTTCTCCCGCCAGGAGCTGGCCGCATCACTCACCGAGATCCGCCTGCCCGGTCCCACGTCGATCGCCCGCGCGATCGTGGAGGAGTGGTACGGCGCGAGAATCGACGACGGCCAGCGGTGACGACCCCGGCGACTCTTCTCGACGACCTCGACGACCAGCAGCGGGTCGCCGCGGAGGCGCTGCTCGGACCGGTGTGCCTGCTCGCCGGTGCGGGCACGGGCAAGACCCGAGCCATCACGCACCGCATCGCGTACGGGGTGGCCACCGGTGTCTACCCGCCCGGCCGTGTCATGGCGCTCACCTTCACCGCGCGTGCCGCCGGCGAGCTGCGCGGGCGTCTGCGCTCCCTCGGGGCAGGTGGAGTCGCGGCGCGCACCTTCCACGCCTCCGCTCTCGCCCAGCTGAACTTCTTCTGGCCCCAGGTGATCGGTGGAACCATGCCCCGCCTGCTCGACAGCAAGGCGCGGCTGATCGCGCACGCCGCCGACAGGCTGGGGCTCAGGCTGGACACTGCCACGCTGCGGGATGCCGCGGCCGAGATCGAGTGGCGCAAGACCTCCCGCCTGAGCGTGGAGCAGTACGCCGCCCGAAGCCGCCCGCTGCCTACGGCCCTCCCCATGGACCGCATGGCGGACCTCCAGCGGGCCTACGAGGACCTCAAGGACGAGCGCCGCCAGCTCGATTTCGAGGACGTGCTGCTCGCGGCGGCGGGCATGATCGAGGCAGAACCTCGTGTCGCCCAGCAGGTGCGCGAGCAGTACAGGTTCTTCGTCGTCGACGAGTACCAGGACGTGTCGCCCCTGCAGCACGACCTGCTCGAGCTCTGGCTGGGAGACCGCGACGATCTCTGCGTCGTCGGCGACGCAAGCCAGACGATCTACTCCTTCGCGGGCGCGAGCCCCGACTACCTGCTCGGCTTCGCGGCCGAGCACGAGAACGCCGTCGTGCTGCGACTCGAGCAGAACTACCGCTCGGCACCCCCGATCATCGACGCCGCGAACCGGCTCATGCGCGGACGGCCCGGCGCGCTGAGCCTGACGCCCGCCTCCGGGTTGAGCGGCCCTCGTCCCAGCGTCACGTCGTACGACAGCGACGGGTCGGAGGCGCGTGCCGTGGCGCAGGCCATCGCCGAGGAGATCGCGGCGGGCATCCGGCCGGAGCAGATCGCGGTGCTGTACCGAATCAACGTGCAGTCGCAGGCGATCGAGACGGCGCTGGGCGACCTCGGCGTTCCCAGCGTCGTTCGCGGTGCGACGCGCTTCTTCGACCAGCGCGAGGTCAAGGAGGCGCTCATGCTGCTGCGCGGGGCGACGGTCACGACCTCGGTGGAGCCGCTGTTCAAGACTGTCAGCGATGTGCTGCGGTCGATCGGCTGGTCGCAGGATCCGCCCGAGGTGCGGGGCGCGGTGCGCGACCGCTGGGAGTCGCTCAACGCCCTCATGCAGCTTGCCGAGGCGGCGCCGCCCGCGACCACGCTCAAACAGTTCGTCGACGAGCTGTTCGAGCGGCAGGCCGGCCAGCACGAGCCGACCCTCTCCGCGGTCACCCTCGCGACCCTGCACTCGGCCAAGGGTCTCGAGTGGGAGAGCGTGCACCTCGTCGGGCTCAGTGAGGGACTGCTACCGATCAGCTACGCGAAGGATGCCGCTGCCATCGAGGAGGAGCGGCGGCTGCTCTACGTGGGGGTCACTCGCGCTCGCCAGCGACTCGCGCTCAGCTGGTCGTCGAGTCCGGCGCCCGGACGGTCCGCGCAGCGACAGCCCAGTCGCTTCCTCGCCGACCTCGCGTAGCCGCAGCGAGCTGCTCGATGCCGCGGCATCCGCAGTCCGGGTGATGCTGCCACCGGGTCACGGCGCGCTCGCCGCTGCTCGCCTCGATGCGTACGGCGGTGGATGCCCCGGGCTCCCCCCGCGCGAGCCGCTCCAGCACCAGGCGCGCCGCCGCCGCCGCACCCTCGCTCGCGAGCAGGGCGGACTCGGCGCCGCCTCGCCGCCCGAGCAGCTGGGTCGCCACGGCCGGCCAGGCGGGATCGAGGTCGCGGCGGTGCAACTCGATACAGCGCAGGCAGGGTCCTGACCCCGGCTCGACCAGGGGTCCCACCAGCACTGCCGAGTCGGTGAACACGATGGGCAGGTGGGGCACGTCCCGCCGCAGCCAGAGCGAGTGCAGCGCGGGCGGCAGCACATGGTGCGCGATCGCGACCGCGAGGTCGACGCCCCGGTCCACGAGGGCATCGGCGGTATCGGACGTGAGCACGTGCACACCGCTGCCGCCCAGGATGTGGGCGAGATCGTCAGCGGCCGGGCCCACGCCGGACATGGCCACAACGGCCGGTTGATCGAGGTGCCGGTCCGGCGGGAGCAGGGCGGGAGAGAGCCGCTCCAGTAGTTCGGCGCTGAGCGCGGGCGACTGCTGGGTGACGATTCCGACGCCTGCGTCGCTGACGCCGACGGCGAGGGCCGCGAGCAACCGCTCCTGCGCCTCGGTGACGGCGTGGAGCACCACGACGGGCGGGTCGATCCCGACCTGCACGCTCGAAGGGCTTCGCCAGACGACCGGGTAACGCGGGTCGAGCTTCAGGATCATGCGCTCCAGCGTGCCCGGTCGGGCACCGCTGCGAGCGAGCGTTCCACAGGCTCAGTCCTCGTGCGGTCGATCCGTGGTGTCGTCGCCGAGCAGATCCTCGATGGCCCGGTCGATCTCGTCGGGCTGCACCTCGGTTGCGGTGATGCGCGCGATGAGGGCGGTCGGGTCGTCGATGTCCTCGCCCTGCGGAACGAGGTCGGGGTGCGACCACAGGTCGTCGCGCGCGGTGTTGCCGACGGCATCCGTCACCTTCTGCCACATGGCGGCGGCCTCACGCAGGCGGCGGGGCCGAAGCTCCAGGCCGACCAGCGTCGCGAACGCCGACTCGGCGGGACCGCCCGAGGCTCGGCGTCGGCGCACGGTCTCGGCGATGGCCACGCTCGACGGGAGGCGCGTGGTGGCCTGGGCGGTGACGACGTCGACCCAGCCCTCGATCAGCGCGAGCATGGTCTCCAGCCGTTCGAGTGCCGCGAGCTGCTCCGGTGACTTCGGCGGGATCAGCGCTCCACTGGTCATGGCCTCGCGCAGCTCCTCGGGGTTGCTGGGGTCGAAGTCACTCGCGAGCTGCTCGAGGCGGTCCGTGTCGATGCGGATGCCGCGGGCGAACTCGGTGATCGACGTGAGCAACTGCAGCCGCAGCCACTTGGCGTGCTTGAACAACCGGGCGTGGGCCAGTTCGCGCACCGCCAGGTAGAGCTCCACCTGGTCGATGGGGATGTCGAGCCCCGCACCGAAGGCGATCGCGTTCTGGGGGATGATCGCGGCCTGATCCGTCTCCATGAGCGGGATGCCGATGTCGCCCCCCGACACGACCTCGCTCGAGAGCTGACCGACCACCTGCCCGAGTTGCATCGCGAAGAGCGTTCCGCCCACGTTGCGCATCATCCGGCTCGCGCCCTGGATCATCTCGTCGAGTTCGTCGCCGGCGGTCTGGGTCAGCACCTCGGTGAGCGAGTTGGCGATCGACGTCGCAACCGGTTCGGCGAGCTGGGTCCAGACCGGCATGGTCGCGGTCACCCACTCCTGACGGCTCATCAGCCTGGGCTCGGTCGTCAGCGGTGAGATCTCGGTGACCTCGTCGAGCCAGAGGGATGCCACGTGCAGCGCCTGCTCGAGCTGCGAACGCTCGGCGGGCAGCGACACGACCGTGGTGCGGCCCGCGATCCCGCGGGCCTGCTCGAGCGCGAGCCCCCAGTTGATGCCGTCACCGCTGTTGGCGAGGGCGCTCTGCAGCTGGCTGATCAGTTGGGCGACCATCTCAGGATCGTTGGGGAGGCCGGCCGCCCCGGCGAGCTTCGCGGGGTCGATGTCGGTGTTTCCCGCAAGGAAGTCGCGGAGCATGTCGCGGAACTCGTCCTCGGGGTTGTCCCGGTCGCCTTCCGGCGAATCGTCAGCCATGAAAACTACGCTAGCCGCTGCATGGTCGGCGAGGCTGGCTTTTCGCCTAGGCTGGGGCCCATCGCAGTGCGCCCGTGGCGAACATGCGCCAGCACACCCGACCCCTCTCCAGACCTCGGAGGATCGCACTGACCCTCTTCACCGACCTCGAACCCGAGCCGAAGCGCCGCCGTGCCGTTGGCTGGATCGGGTGGTCGCTCGTCCTCATCGCCCTGATCGGCACGGTCATCGTCGCGCTGCTTCCCGCGCCCTACGTGATCGAGCAGCCGGGTCCGGCGTATGACGTGCTCGGGGATGTCACGGTGAACGGCGAGCAGGTGCCGATGATCCAGATCCCCATGGAGGAGACCTTCCCCACCGAGGGGTCCCTCGACATGCTCACGGTGCGGGTGCTCGGCTCCCCGGATGCCCTGCCGACCTGGCTGGACATCGCGACGGCCTGGCTGGATCCGAGCAAGGCCGTGGTTCCCGTGGAGGAGGTCTACCCGCCGGGCGTGACATCCGAGCAGTCGGCGGAGCAGGGCAAGGTCGACATGGCCAACTCCCAGAAGGAGGCGATCGCGGCCGCACTGACCAATCTCGGCAA
>Ga0209792_1001323_pt1 | contig 12275 bp, 23 predicted proteins | sample EBPBio142005_DNA_FD_185860 | JGI IMG/M metagenome (GOLD analysis project Ga0209792, IMG submission 185860) | Wastewater treatment Type I Accumulibacter community from EBPR Bioreactor in Madison, WI, USA - Reactor 1_6/14/2005_ DNA (SPAdes)... | ecosystem: Engineered > Bioreactor > EBPR >...
CACCAACGACAACCTGATCGCCATCGCCTACCTGCTGTGCGCCAAGCTCAAGCACCTGCCGCGCAATCCATGGTTGGCGCAGACGGCGGCATGATCAGGGCAATTCCACAGGAATCGCGAGAGAGCCACAATTCATTCAAGCCGACCTTGCTTCGCAAGGCGGCTTAATTCAGACGTTAGGCCGCACGTAGAACCAATGGCGGAGTGACGGTCTCGCACCATGTTGCTCATCGTGCTCCGACTCTCTCCTGATCTGCCTCGCAGGTGCGCCCGAGGTTCCAGGGGCAACAGGGGCCCGGACTCTCTCGACCAACCCGCTGTTTCTCGCAGCACTCCCGGCCGGCGCCTGGCTCTGGTCGGCTACCGGCCGCATCGGGCCTTCAGCTCGGTCGCCTCCCTTTGCCCTCCGGCCGCGGTACAGTGCTGCCTAACCAGTCATTCAAGCCGACGTTGCTTTGCAACGCGGCTTAATTCCAGCGTTAGGCCGCAGACCAAACAATGCCGTACTTCAAAGTCATTCTTTCCGGGCGCGGCATTGATCTACCGTTCGAGGGTGATTCGGTTATCGGGTTCTTCACCACTAGACTTGTTCGTTCTGCTGACCCAGCAAGCGCTGAGTCCTTGGCCAAAGACCTTGTCCTGTCAGAGTGGCTCCCCGGCGACACCTACGCCACGGTCAACCGCGGCTCACAGCCCACTTTGTCCATCGAGCAGTCGTTTCCGGTCGGCTGGCTGGCCGGCACATTCGGCCGTAAACCCTCCGGCTACACCTTCTACCGCCATGAGGGCTAGACTGCGGCCTAACAATTCATTCAAGCCGACCTTGCTTCGCAAGGCGGCTTAATTCAGGCGTTAGTCCCACGGGGGGAACATATGGCGCACATCATTGCACTTCAGGGCATCGGAAGCTCTGGTAAGACCCAAACCCTGATTCAGGTATTTGGATATCTGCAAGCCAAGTATCCTGCAGCAACAGTCCAAATTTTACATCGCGGCACGATTGACATAAAAGTTGTGTTGCGCGACATCAATGGAAAAGTTGTTGGGATTGAGAGCCAAGGCGACCCAAATTCGCGCTTGCAACACAGCCTGGCTGAATTTCTTACCCTCAAATGCGACGTCATTTTTTGCGCCTGCCGCAGTAGCGGAATGACCGTAAACTGGATCAATGCATTATCACCGCCACACAACGTCCAGTTTGTCCAAAAATTGCGAGCCGCCAGCAATTACGCAATAGCCAACTCGGCAGATGCCACAGCTCTCATTGCGGTGGCTGGGCTGTAGGCCTAACATTTCATTTAAACCGACGCCGCTTCGCGGCGCGGCTTAATTCAGGCGTTAGCGCCCACGTCATGACACCCCTTCTACTCTTAACAGCTGCAGTAATTTCAGCTGGCCTTCTCACAACCACATTGCTTGTACATATGGCCGCATTGAGATTGGAGCGCACTAACCCTAGCTTGCTACACAGCGTAGGGATTGTTCGAGTTGATTGGTGGTTCCGGTTTTACCGTGGCGTATGGCGCCTAGCATTCTCGTCTTCTGCACACGCTTTAGCTAAGCGAGATCGCGTTCTGATGCGTTCGTTCTGGATCTTCTATATCCTCTTACCGGTTGCTTTAGGTGCCCTAAAGCTGAGTGGGCGCTAACAATTCATTCAAGCCGACCTTGCTTCGCAAGGCGGCTTAATTCAGGCGTTAGGTGCCAGGAGGAACTATGTCGCAGTACGAGCTTCTTGCCACGGTCCTGGCCTGCATCGCAGTGATCGTTAGTCTCATCTCTTGGAATGGCCAGCGAAAGTTGCAGAGAGAGGCAAATGACCTTCAAAGGGCGACCTCGAAGCTCGCGGAGAAGCAACTTGAACTTCTTCTGCGAGAAGAGCGAGGAAAGAGCGTTGCGCGCCTCTCACTAGATCTCTACCGGGATGGCAAAGGCTTCCGCTTCAAGTTGACTAACGTCGGAGAGGCCGAGGCTAGAGACGCAGAAATAAAGTTCGTCCTTCAACGCCCCGAAGACAATCCGATCATTTCTTCAGACTACTCATCCAAGTTCCCAGCCAAACGACTAATGCCGGGGTCTTCAGTAACCCTCATCGCCGCGCTACATCTTGGCAGCCCAACCGCCTACAACGCTATCTTGTCGTGGACAAACCCGGACGGTTCTAGGGTTGAGGAGGAGGCATATGCTGCACTGTAACGGGCTGGCACCTAACAATTCATTCAAGCCGACGCCGCTTCGCGGCGCGGCTTAATTCAGGCGTTAGGCCCCTATGACGGCATCCCGCCAACCCAACCGGCTTATTCACTGGCTACTTATTGCAGCAGGTCTGGCCGTCCTCGCAGTGCAGGCCAGACAGATCTACTTCTCTATGGGTGCTGGCTTGCTGCAGTTCCACTCCAGCAAGTACGGGATAAATCTTTATGGAGTTGAGGCAGCCATAGTCCATCTCGCCCTAGCGGTGGCTGTTATCCTCTTGGTAGGCATCGGCTTAAGAGGGTTACGGCATACGGCTGGGGCCTAACAATTCATTCAAGCCGACGTAGCTTCGCTACGCGGCTTAATTCAGGCGTTAGGCGGCAGACCAAGACAACGGGGAATCCCATGAAGAGCAAGCAGACCTACTGGTTCCATGCCAAAGATCCTGAGGTTGGTGTCGGCTGGAGCGGCCCCGTCTCCTGGCAGGGTTGGGTGTCTTTGGCTCTGTTCATTGCCGCAGTTATTGTCTCAGCGGCACTCATGCTGCCGCAGCGCTTTGGTAGTTACTTGCTTCTTCTAGCTGTACTGTCAGCAGCCTTCATAGCGCTTTGCATCGTCAAGGGAGCACCTCGCAGTGAGCGCTAGACTGCCGCCTAACAATTCATTCAAGCCGACCTTGCTTCGCAACGCGGCTTAATTCAGGCGTTAGGCTGCAACCAACCAATAGGAGTGTTCCATGATCCAGTTCTCTAAGAGCGCCCTACTTGCCATCACCATCATCTGGGCGGGCTGCCTTGGATTTGCATGGCTTGTCCCATCGAGCGGCCTCGTTAAATTCCTGCCGCTCGTATTTGCCTCTGCTCTTTCATACGCAATCATTGCTGGGGGCAAGCGAGCCACTTCCAGCAGCCATCCCGCAACTAATCGGGCAGCAGCCTAACAGTTCATTCAAGCCGACCTTGCTTCGCAAGGCGGCTTAATTCAGGCGTTAGGCCGCACTTATGCAAAACGGCTTCCGTGACAATACGATCGAATTCCTTAGGGCGCTCCAAGACCTGGACCCTATGATTGGCCCAGTGGAGTTGTGTTGCGGCTGGTTCGACGACCTCTATCACCCTGGTAGTGATATGTGGGAGGGCGCATTCTCGCCCGATGAAAAGCTTGCACTTGGAGAGTTCAATGCAACATTTGCAGCCGTATCCTCTGACTTATCGCAAGACTTCCAACAATTTCAGCAAGACACTCGCTGGCAAACTGTCAGCTTTGCAGCTAGGACAGCATTGGGGAGCCTTAGCCGAGGTGCGGCCTAACAATTCATTCAAGCCGACCTTGCTTCGCAAGGCGGCTTAATTCAGGCGTTAGGCCTCATGAATCACTACTCGGTCCCCGTAGATCAAGAGACATTGGCTGCGTTGTATGAGCTCCGCTCCGGCGTGATATCAGCTGCGACCTTCAAAGATTTTCCTCATTTCGCTCAGTGCTCCGCGATTTGCCTTGAACTCGCAGATGGTCGCTGGATAGCTCTACAAGCTCAAGGTGAGGATCTTGAGTTCAAGTTTGAGGTGTTCGCAATACAAGCTCGCATTGCCGAACGTCCCGGCCACATGGAGCATCACAGCATCGAGCTCGCTGCTCCCGTAACGGTCACCCCCTTGCTCACGGAGAGCTGGCTAGACCCATCTCTGCCCACCGGCCCCACAATTGGATCAGACCCAATAGTTCAGTGTGTCGGAGTGTCTGGCTCCGCCCCAGCAACCGCAAGCGCCACATGTCGTTACCTTGGTGGAGTTGAGCTCAAAGCCGCAGATGGCAGCGCCCTTGTTGTGGCAACTGGCGGATTTCCCTATACATTGCACGTCACCGGCCTCTCGGAAGACTCCGGGTTCTCCCGGAGCGACTACTCGGCACTTCCGGCTGAGGCCTAACAATGCGTTCAAGCCGACACCGCTTCGTTACGCAAACCATATGGCAGGTACAGCTTGCCATATGGTTTGCTCCACTACGCGGCGCGGCTTAACTTAGGCGTTAGGCACTCATGTCAGACAGTCTCGGCGAACAACCAGAAGTAAAAGCACTCGGTGCCTTCTTGGCTCAGTTCAATAAGGAAAGCGATCGAGGGGCCGCGTTGATCGCCGCTGCCATGTTGGATGACCGCCTGAAAGATATGCTCTCGTCCTTCTTGGCGGATACAGCAACTGCGAAAGAACTTCTTTCTGGATTCAATGCGCCACTAGGAACGTTTTCCTCGCGCATATCTGCAGCACATGCATTGGGACTACTGCAAGACAATGAACTGAACGAGATCACTTTGATTCGCAAGATCAGAAATGAATTCGGTCACTCTTGGTAAGGTGTCTCGTTCGCTGACGGAAAAGTCGCTGACTTATGCCGGAGGCTTCCTTGGCTAGGCCCTGCGGAGATGGAGAATGGTGCCACACCACGGACACGTTTCAGCTTTGCCTTGGCAATCTTGCTTAATGATTTGCTTTGGCGTGCAAGGCTTGCCGAGAGAGAGAGGCGTAAAGCTAAAGTGTGGACTAACACGTCTCGTACAGGGCAGAGTGTCTAACAATTCATTCAAGCCGAAGCCGCTTCGCGGGTCGGCTTAATTCAGGCGTTATACCTCAACTGGAGATCTGCGTGACAGTCCTAACTCCACAAGTCACTTTCATTGAGCAGAACGAGCCAATTGATGAATATGGGCGCGCTTTGTACGCAGTCGCGCGCTCCATCGTGCGGGCTCTTATTGATTCAATGTCATCCGAAGACCTTCTTGACCTTAACACTGAGCTCAAGGACGTAAGAATGCGGCAGTTGGCCAAGATTGTGCGCCTTGAGCGCGATAAGGGAATGAGAGGCGACGGTTTCGAATGGGCAGTACATGAGGCAATTTCCGGCGGAGAGCCTGCTGTAGTGGTGCCCATGCACCACGCTCTGCGTAAGGCCTCAAGCTTCATCAAAGACGCCGCGCCACGCTCACTACTTTTCGGGCACGAACGCGCCAAGTATTTGGGTTTTCTTGATGCAATTGTCGAAGAGGCGGGAAATGAAGCTTTTCTGCTCCCGGAAGGCTCCGGGAGGCCATTCAAGTTCGGCCCGTGGGTTCAAGTTGCTGCGAAGGGATATTCAGCAGAAAGCGAGCTGAATGACAGAATCAAACAGATCTGGAAGACGGATCTTTTCCTGAGCGCGGAAGGCGATACACGCCACTTTGCGGCAACGGTCAAGTCGAACTTTGCTCAACTTGAAGGCGGGCGCGGGCTCCGTCTCGGAATCGTTCCAGAGTCAACGCACACAGGCAACAAAGCCGGGGTCCGCTACGACAACTCAAAGAAACTATGGGTAGTGTCGCTCGCTGACCCGAACGGCTTCATGGGGCTCTTTAATGACGCTTATCATGCAGTAGCACGCGCCATGTGCACTCTGGGTAAGCAACCCACACCACCGTACTACACGAAGCCAAGCGCTAAAGCACAGAAACTACAGGAACAGCTAGAGAAATACCCAGATGCGAAAGCAAACGAGATCGAGGACGCCTTGAATGACGCAGCTCAACATAGTTTCGTTACCGAGTCGCACAAACTGATTAGTGTTAATGCTCCCGATTGGCTACACATCAAGCAAAAAGCACCGAAACTTTTCTCGCCAAAGCCGAAGTTCGCAAAACTGGATTGAGGTCTAACAATTCGTTCAAGCCGATGCCGCTTCGCGGCACGGCTTAACTCAATCGTTAGGGGGCGCTAGAAGCATATGAGCAGTTTGAAGAATTGGCAAAAGAATCTCGGACTAGGCGGACTTGCTGTCTGGTTGGTCGCCTTGCCAGCCTCTGAGATATTAGATAGATACAATCTAACTACACTTTACAAAGTAAACTCCGGTTATGTTCTGGCATTCATCACTGTGTTCTCCGGGTATGTTTTTTGGGAGATCGTTCATGGGCGCAAGGAACGATTCTTGAGCAAAGGCACTTGGTGGCGTCCGTTTTCCTACATTGTTGTTGGCTTAGTTCTTTTGTTCGGAGGATTTGCCTTAGTCGCAGAAATATTTGGCAACACGGATTGGCGGTTCAATCTGGGTGCGCTACTAGCAGGTATCGTCGTCAGCATTGGCTTCATCCCATTTATTGAGCACACGGATAAAGGTGCTGGCGCCCCCTAACAATTCATTCAAGCCGACGCCGCTTCGCGGCGCGGCTTAATTCAGGCGTTAGGCGGCACGGAGCCAATGCAGCAACTTGAAGCCTTCTTTGATACCGCAACTGCTTTCTGCACGTGGGCGGAAAGCATTCCGGCTGCGCCAGAGGATGAGGCCAATACGGCGATCAGGATGCTTTCGAAGCTTCTTGCCCTGGCGCCTGAGCTTCCGGACATATTCGATGAAGAGGATGCACCCGAGTTAACTCACGAGGAGTGGCGAGTCGTGTACGAACGCTTCGGCGATCTCCCATTCAACTATTACTTATCTTACGCCGAACCACATGACACGGAAGACCCGGCTCCAGTCGTTGGAGACGTGGCGGATGATCTTGCGGATACTTGGCGAGACCTCAAGGGTGGATTGGCGCTCTACCACAAGGGCAACTATGCAGCCGCAGCCTGGGAGTGGCGAGAATCCTTCAGCACCCACTGGGGCCGCCATGCGGCTGGCGCCCTGTATGCTCTTCAGTGTTGGCGGTCGTAGCATCGTTCGGGTGCCGCCTAACAATTCATTCAAGCCGGCGTTGCTTCGCAACGCGGCTTAATTCAGGCGTTTAGTGCAGCTACAGTCAACGTGAGCTCGACATGAAAGGTACTTGCCTCTGCGGTTCCATTGAAGTTGTCGCTCCAGATCGCGCAGAAATCTCACTGTGCCACTGCCCCATCTGCCGCCGCTGGTCTGGTGGCCCAATGTTTGCTGTGCACTGCGGCAGCGATGTTGAGTTCCTTGGCGCAGAGCCAACAACCTACCACTCATCTGAGTGGGCGGAACGCGGGTTCTGTGACAAGTGCGGGACGCATCTGTTTTATCACCTACTCCCTGGGAACCAATACATCCTTCCGGCTGGCATCTTTCAGGAGCATGACTTTGCTCTGATCAATGAAATTTTCATTGACCAGAAGCCAAACTACTACGAGATGAAGAATGAAACGGCCAAGCTGACCGGCCAACAAGTATTCGACCAGTTCGCATCAGGAGAATGAAGGCCGCACCTAACAATTCGTTCAAGCCGAGATCGCTTCGCGGCCTCGGCGCGGCGTCGTAGACTGTGCCATCGCCATGGCCGCAACTCGGTCCAACTTAACTCAGGCGTTAGCGCCCATGAAACTGTACTTTCTCTTCGCAATATCCCTAGTCGCACTTGGCTGCGCTTCTCCTGACCCCCGGGCCAGACAAGTGATGCTTGTACTTCCAGATGGACGCGTCCATGTGGATGGCATAACCAGCGATGTTGCTAATGCAATCGGCAGGTTGGGTCCGCCAAATTCCGTACTAGTAGTTGTATCGGGATGTAAGAATTCAACTATGAGCACAATTTCCAAGGCTACAAAAGCACTAAGCGACGCAGGCTACGATGAGGTGGGATTCGCTACCGCCGAGGGGCCATCAGTAGAGTTATGCGAGACTGTGCGCTAACAATTCATTCAAGCCGACCTTGCTTCGCAAGGCGGCTTAATTCAGGCGTTAAGACTCATGAAAGGCATCTTCCTCGCCGGTTTACTGTTCTCAGGTCAAGCAACGGATGGGGATGGGGATGAGCCTGCCGCATGGCTGTCTAATCGGCGCGTACTAGATTGTTCACCACAGACAATTAAGGCAGCGGACTCGCTGGTCCTCGCCTTGGGTCCGGGGCATGGTCGCGAGCTGGCCATCCGCCGTGTTTCTGACAACACTTGGTACTTTCTTGTAGTTGGCCTACCTCCGGAGGACGATCCTCAGCTAATGTCGCAAGAGGAATTCTCTGCAGCCACACGCGTTGTAATTCCTGCTTCGTTCAAGGCTCGCAGCTCGGCAGAAGGACCGCTTGAGCCTATTCTCAGTCGCCACGGCACGTATGAGGTATATGTTTCGGACAACTTGGAGTCTGAGGACGGCGGCTATGTATGCAGCTTCAAGTATATGGGCATGAGCCCTAACAATTCATTCAAACCGACCTTGCTTCGCAAGGCGACTCAATTCAGGCGTTAGGCCCCACATGGAGCATTGATGCGACTCTTGGCGTTGGTGGCACTCACCATCTTGGCAGGCTGCGCTACGACAGTTGGCGATGACCCCGGTGGGGCGGAGCCGACCCAGCTATGGGACGCAAGTCGTGGGAGACAAATCCCAGTTGCGCTCTATCTGCCAGAACAGCGACGCAACTGCACGCCTGCTCAACCCTGCCCTGTGGCATTCATAAGTCCGGGCTACGGCCTTCCTCACACCGATTATTCTTTTCTAGCCAATGCGTTGGTGGACTCCGGCTACCTGGTCGTGGCTATACAGCATGACCTATCCACAGACCCGCCACTCAGCAAAAGCGGCGACCTATTCGCCAATCGCATGCCCGCATGGAAGCGAGGAGCAGACAATATTCGCTTCGTTCGTAACATGTTCTCCACTACTTATCCGGGCTATGACTGGAGTCATCTCGTACTCATAGGACACTCCAACGGCGGAGACCTCTCAGCTCTTGCCCTTCAAGAGTCTCCCTCACTTGCGACCACCCTAGTCACGCTGGACAATCGCAGGTATCCGCTTCCGAGAGACCACTCGGTCAATGTTCTCTCTATCCGGGGTAGCGACTTCGAGGCGGACCCGGGCGTGCTGCCGACCGCACAGGAACGGGGTGCCAGCAGTTGCATCGTCACAATCCCGGACTCCCACCACAACGACATGAACGATCATGGCCCCATTGAGCTTCAATCCAAGATCAACTCACTCATATTGCAGTTCCTCAAAGATGGTCGGTGTAGGGCCTAGCAATTCATTCAAGCCGGCCTTGCTTCGCAAGTCGGTTTAATTCAAACGTTAGGCTGCTATGAAATCAACTCGCAAGACCATATTTATCGTAGCGCCTTTCCTGCTTTCCGGCTGCGCCACCAGTGGTGAAAAGGCTGGTGCAACAGCAATGGGCTGTGATGTGTCTTGGATTACGAGTAGTCAACTCTCTCCGGAAAGGTCCTGTGAGCTTCGCGCCTTGGCAAAGCGTTGCGCCGCATCCGACCAATGTCAGATCCAATGTGAAGCCAAAGGTGGATTGCCCAATATCGGCGGCGGATGCAGCCACGTATGCCAAGGCGGTGGAGGCGGACAAACTGACGAGGACATAGCCAAGAATGGAGGTACGTATGCCACTCCAGAGTCAGTCGCATGCTATAACCGACCGCGGTAAGTGGACTGACAATTCATTCAAGCCGATGTTGCTTCGCGATGCAACCTGATACGGGCGTTAGACCTTAAAAATATGGCAACTTCAGTTTTTACATTGATGGCGAATTACAACCGCTGGATGAACAAGCGGATGTATGAGATTGCGTGCAACCTCCCCGAAGAAGAAGTGACAAGAGACCGCGGCGCGTTCTTCGGGTCGATCTTCCAGACCCTCAACCATATCGCTGTCGCCGATACCATTTGGCTGCACAGGTTCTCTCATCATCAAGATGCATCAGAATTGCGGGAGCAGTTGATCGCGTTCCCTCCCCCAAGCTCTCTACGGCAGGAGCTCGCCAGCTCTCTCCATGGCCTATGGCCGTATCGGGACAAGCTGGACAAAGTGATTCTAGATTGGTCAGACACTCTTACATCGGAGCAACTTGCGTCTCCGCTTGTTTATCGGAGTACGGCCGGAAAAGCCTTTTCGAGGCAGTTCGGCCATCTAGTCCAGCACTTCTTCAATCATCAAACGCACCATAGGGGCCAAGCCAGCACCTTGCTGTTTCAAGCAGGTGTAGACATTGGGGTTACTGACTTGCTTGCCGTCATCCCCGATGAATCCTAACAATTCATTCGAATCGACGCCGCCTCGCAACGCGACTTGATTCAGGCGTCGGGTGCCGCATGGAGGAATCCGAGTGGCCATGGGACTTTCAATCGTGCCGCAAGGACCAGTCGGCGCTTTTTTTTGCAACCTGCCAGCAGCGGCCGGGGGCGAGAATGGGTGCCGATTGTGGCTCTTGGAATTTCAAGCTGCCAATGATCATTGGCTATCCCTTGAGGGCCGATAACGTGAAAGATGCAGAAGAATGTGGAAGAGTCACGCTCCTGGAAGCCGAGCCGGACAGCCTTGCCGATTTCAAAATCGCACTGCAGGACTCCTTCCGCGTGGCGGCAGAGGCGGACCTTGGGCACCCCCTTGAAGAGCCCATCCCCTCCAATGAAGATGTTGAAAATTGATTTAATATCCCGGGATCCATTATCTACTGGATCGTGGCGGAGGAAAGACGTGTTGGGGGTGCGGTTGTGGTGATAGACCGACTGAGCCGAAGGAACTCCTTGTCATTCTTTTTCATAGCGACAAGCCAACAGGGTCGGGGCTTGGGACTGAAGGCGTGGAACGCGATTGAAATGGAATTTCCTGGCACCAAAGCCTGGGAAACCGTTACTCCATATTTCGAGAAAAGAAATATTCACTTCTACGTGAACAGGTGCGGTTTCAATATTGTCGAGTTTTACAACAAGTTCCATCCAGACCCCCATCAGGACTCAAGCCTGACTCAGGATGAAAGAAATGAAATGTTCAGGTTTGAAAAACTCATGCGGAGCGGGGGCGCCCATGAGCATCATGCCCAAGCCGGCGGCGGGCTCTGTTCGCCGCGCCCTCTGGACGCTGCACGATAAAGCCGCGCAGCACGGACCGCCATCACGTCAGACGGACGTGATGCCCCCTCGTGCTCGCGCGCTGTCATTCCAACAATCAGCTTAAGCAGGCCTTGCTTTGCAAGGCAGCTTGGCCCATGCACCAGGCCGTTTCCGAAGCGTGGCCGCCATGAATCGAGAAGCAACTATGCAACAGGACGCAGTGGAGGTGCGGATCAACTATGGGGACATTTTCTGGATTGCTGCGGATGGATTGATTGGCTCCATTTCTGGATCGCCTCACCCGCACGTCGTGGTCCAAAATGACGTCCTCAATCATTCAAGAATTGCGACCGTTGTCGTTTGCTCGCTAAGCTCAAACCTCAAGCGCGCATCCGAGCCAGGAGTTATTCTTCTGGATGCCGGGGAAGGCGGTCTGGAACGGCAGAGCGTTGTCATTGCCTCGCAGGTTTCAAGCGTTCGCAAGGACCGCTTGGGAGAGCGGATCGGGGCACTATCCAGTCATCGGGTGGATCAGGTGATTGCAGCTCTGCGCTTTCTACAGACATCGCACTTTCGTGGTCGCTAGGAATCCGCCCAGCACTCCATTGAAGCCGACCGATCTCCGCCACACATCCCGGCCATGACTGGCATCGCCTGGCACTCATTGGTCACTCCAACGGCGGACATGTTTCAGCCCTTGCCCTGCAGGAGACTTCCTCGCTTGCAGCAACTCCAGCCACGCTGGACAATCGCAGGCATCCGCTCCACGAGACCGCCCACTCAATGCCATTCCTCTCCATGGGAGCGACTTCTGGGCAGATTCCGAGCTTTGCCAAATGCGCAGGAGCAGGATGCGAACAATTACACCATCACGACCCCAGAATCCTTCCACAACGACATGAGCGATCACCGCACTATCGAACTTAAATCCGGAATCAACGCGCTTAGCTCGAGCTTTCTGAAATCCGGCTTGCTTCGGTCCTGATACTTCATTCAAGTCGATATGCCCAGCAAGGAGGGACACTTCCAGCGCAAGCCCTCAGCACCGATCAGTACGTACGTTCCCGAACTCGAACAGGCAATCCAGGAGGAGGCGAAACGTCTACGGACTATTCTGGAACAGGCGGGCGCAAGTTGAGGCCCGGCAACTTGCTCATGCCGAAGTCGCCTCGCAACCCGACTCGATTCAAACGCTAGCCATCGCAGGAGATCACCATGCAGATCATCTACATCCTCCTATGCATTGCCGGCATGGCCCTGCCGCTCTCCCAGTTTGTTCCGTGGCTTTCTGCATACGGCCTCAACGTGCCGCTCCTGTTCCA
>Ga0209792_1001324_pt1 | contig 12269 bp, 13 predicted proteins | sample EBPBio142005_DNA_FD_185860 | JGI IMG/M metagenome (GOLD analysis project Ga0209792, IMG submission 185860) | Wastewater treatment Type I Accumulibacter community from EBPR Bioreactor in Madison, WI, USA - Reactor 1_6/14/2005_ DNA (SPAdes)... | ecosystem: Engineered > Bioreactor > EBPR >...
ACCGGAAAAACCTCCTCTGTACCAGTTTGGCCCAGCAATTCACACTGACTACTTCCCGGCACCCGGTCAGTAACGACCCAAAAGGGACAAAAATAAAAGCAAAATGGTTGCTATATTTAATCTTTAATCTGATTCTCCGCAAACACACCTAATATTTTTAGTATATTAGCGCTCAAAAAGCAGGGATTATGAACATATTCAGTTTTACGGCTCATTTCGGTTCGGAGGAAGATTGTCGTTTGCATTTCAAGGAGCAGCGTGATAAGGAAGGGGTTGTCTGCAAGCGATGCGGGGGCACTTCCCATTATTGGTTACAGGGTAAATGGAGTTATGAATGCAAAGGTTGCCGTTTCCGCACCTCGTTGCGCAGCGGTACGATCATGGAGAGCTCCAAGCTGCCGTTTCTGGTGTGGTACAAAACGATGTTCCTGATGAGTTGCACAAAAAAGGGATTCTCCACCAACGAACTCCAGAAGCAATTAGGATTGAAGCGTTACGAACCGGTATGGGCGATGGTACACAAACTCCGCAGGGCGATGGGCAACCGGGATGCAAGGTATACACTGGAAGGGATGATAGAACTGGATGAGGGTTACTTTTCGGTGGCCAGTAAGGAAATCGAGCGAGGCAAGGGTACACGTGGCCGGGGAGCCGAGGGAAAGCAGAACGTTGCGGTGATGGCCGAAAGCACCCCGTTGGAAGATATCGAAACGGGCAAAAAGGAGAAGCATGTGCGTTATTTCAAGGCCAGGGTACTGGATAGCCATCAAAGTGAAGGAATCAACGGCGTGGTCAGGGACTGCATGGAGGATGATGCCATCGTATTTTCGGACAAAAGCACTTCTTACGTTGACATCTCCGATCTGGTGGAATTGCACGTCACCGAGAAATCAGACGCCAAAACCACCAAGGAAACACTCAAATGGGTGCATATCGCAATCAGTAATGCAAAACGGACATTGCTGGGCAACTACCATAAAATCAAAAGGAAATACTTACAGTTGTATCTCAACGAGTTTATTTACAAATTAAACAGACGGTATTTTGGAGACAAACTCTTTGACAGACTAGTAATTGCGAATATAACAGGTGCATAAACGGATAATCAGAATCTTTAAACATCCTAATTAACTACCTGCGGATTTTAGGTATTATTATAGAAGCCCCCATGAATAAATCGCTCATCATTTTCGGCATCGTCAACATAACCTCGGACAGTTTCTCCGATGGAGGCCGGTATCTGGCGCCAGACGCAGCCATTGCGCAGGCGCGTAAGCTGATGGCCGAGGGGGCAGATGTGATCGACCTCGGTCCGGCATCCAGCAATCCCGACGCCGCGCCTGTTTCGTCCGACACAGAAATCGCGCGTATCGCGCCGGTGCTGGACGCGCTCAAGGCAGATGGCATTCCCGTCTCGCTCGACAGTTATCAACCCGCGACGCAAGCCTATGCCTTGTCGCGTGGTGTGGCCTATCTCAATGATATTCGCGGTTTTCCAGACGCTGCGTTCTATCCGCAATTGGCGAAATCATCTGCCAAACTCGTCGTTATGCATTCGGTGCAAGACGGGCAGGCAGATCGGCGCGAGGCACCCGCTGGCGACATCATGGATCACATTGCGGCGTTCTTTGACGCGCGCATCGCGGCGCTGACGGGTGCCGGTATCAAACGCAACCGCCTTGTCCTTGATCCCGGCATGGGGTTTTTTCTGGGGGCTGCTCCCGAAACCTCGCTCTCGGTGCTGGCGCGGTTCGATGAATTGCGGCTGCGCTTCGATTTGCCGGTGCTTCTGTCTGTTTCGCGCAAATCCTTTCTGCGCGCGCTCACAGGCCGTGGTCCGGGGGATGTCGGGGCCGCGACACTCGCTGCAGAGCTTGCCGCCGCCGCAGGTGGAGCTGACTTCATCCGCACACACGAGCCGCGCCCCTTGCGCGACGGGCTGGCGGTATTGGCGGCGCTGAAAGAAACCGCAAGAATTCGTTAACTGCACATTCGGGATATTTCTCTATATTCGCGGTTCAGCAGGCATGTCCCCTTTGAGGGCGACCCGACGACAGGATAATCGACCTTATGGTGCGCAAATATTTCGGCACAGACGGTATTCGTGGCAAAGCCAACGAAGGCGCGATGACGGCGGAAACCGCCTTGCGCGTCGGCATGGCGGCTGGCCGTGTCTTTCGTCGCGGTGACCACCGCCATCGTGTCGTGATCGGCAAGGATACGCGCCTGTCGGGCTATATGCTTGAACCCGCGCTCACAGCCGGTTTCACCTCGATGGGCATGGACGTATTCCTTTTTGGCCCGCTGCCGACAACGTATAGGAAGAATAAACGCCCTTTTCACCCAAGTCCAACAGCTTTGGACCGCAGTTGACTCTTTCGACACCCCTGCGATGCAACCCAATCCGGCTGACGGGGAGCCAGCAACGCTGAAAATTTACCCTCCTCTTTCCCACTAGCGGCTCCTTTTCCGACAACCAGCACGGCGGATCCCTGCCGCGGCGCTGTGAACGCAGCATTTTGATTGGTATCGTTGGCCTTCAGGCTCGTCAGTCAAACAGACCCAGGAGCAGCTCAGCCGGTGGCGCCCGGCTTTCGGGTAACGCCCTGGTCCCGCTGGTTTCGGCTTTGTGCTTCAGGTGATCAAGGATCTGCTTGATCACTATAGGGTCTTCAATGCAGGCGATGACTTTCATGGCGCCGCCGCAGCCCTGGAGCGAAGCGGAAGGGATCGGGTGAGCACCCGGCGAAGCGAACCCTTGACGTGATGGAGTGACCCCCACGCTCAGGCAAGGGGGCAGGTAGAGCAGAGCGAAGCGGCGCGGCCACCTGCACCCCTGCCACGTGGCGAACGCGGGGTTTGGGGCAGCGCCCCAAGGTGTTCGCAACGACCGAAGGGAGGCGCAGGGCGAAGCCCGTAGAGCAAGGCCGCAGGCCGCTGCAACCGCGTAGCGGTCACGTACTTTACGGAGTAAAGTCTAGTGAGTACACTTCAAAGAAGTGGCCCGCCGGAGGCACATTCGTACCTCGACGGGCTGGCAGCAATCTGACAGTGCGGAGGGGGACGGATGGCGTTTGCGATCATGAGGGCGAAGAAGCTCAACAGCATGGGCACGGTGGCGGCTGCGTTGCAGCACTGCTACCGCGACCGCGAGACGCCGAACGCCGATCAGGAGCGCACACCGGACAACGATCACCTGGCGGCCAGATCGACCGATGAGGCGATGGGCAAGCTCAGGGAGCGGTTGCCGGAGAAGCGGCGCAAGGATGCGGTGCTGGCGGTCGAATACGTGATGAGCGCCTCGCCGGAGTGGTGGCAGACCGCAAGCGCCGACCAGCAGCGGGAGTTCTTCAAGCGATCGACCGAGTGGCTGGCCGACAAGTACGGCGCTGAGAACGTGGTCACGGCCACGATCCACCGGGATGAGCTGACCCCGCACCTGTCGGCGTTCGTGGTGCCTCGGACGGCTGACGGGCGCCTGAGTGCCAAGGAGTTCATTGGCAACCGGACGAAGATGAGCCAGGACCAGACCAGCTACGCCGAACGGGTGGCCGATCTGGGGCTTGAACGGGGCATCGAGGGCAGCAGGGCCACACACCAGCGAGTTAAAACCCACTATGGGGCGATCCAGCAGGCAGGCCGAGACGTGCCACACCTGACGCCTGACGAGCTGAAACCCCAGAAGGTCAAGGGGGTGTCACTGGCCGAGAAGGTGTTCGGAGCCGTGGAGACGGTCGAAGGGGTGGCGCAAAGGTTGAACGCCAAAATAATGGGGTCTGTGCAGCCGATGGCCGAGAAAGCCGCTGTAAGCGCCCAGAACGAGCGAAGAGCCAAGGAGCTAAGGGAAACCCTAGCCCAGCAGCAAAAACGCTTACAGGCCCTTCAGGAGCCGTTTAAGGGGCTATCCAAGGATCAGGTAGCGGGACTGATCCGGCAGGCGGTGAAATTGCGGCAGGAGAACGAGCAGGAGAAGCAGGAGCGCGCCCAGCAGATCAAAGAGCGATTCAAGGCCAAGCGGGAACGGGAGCGCAGCGACCGCAGCAGGGGCCGTTAACCCTTTTCAACCAACTTTAACCAACCTTGAACAACCTTAAACCATTGTTTAACCAACATTAAACCACTTTCAACCAACCCTAAACCACTTTCAACCAACCCTAAGCAACCGGGGTGTAAGGGCTGGCAGGATTCGAACCGTTATCATACCCTATTTTTACTTTCCTTATTTAAACCTGATTATTAGGTATTTACAAATATTATTACCTATCTTTACCTAACCTTACAAAGGTGAAATATGGTAATATTAAGCATTTTTGTCCGAAATATGTCCGAAAAATATGAAAGTAAATTTTTATTTAGACAAGCCCTATAACCCTGATATTGCACCTGAAAAGGTCAAACTGGAACTGGCCAAGGTTGGAGGAAAAAAGAAAAACCTTGCACAGAAGTTCTGGAATCCATCGCTCACTGCGCTGTATCTATTCTTTTCACCGGATAAATCCTGTAGGATAAAATACAGGACAAACTATAAGATTTTACCCAAAAGTTGGGATTTTGAAAAGGAAAGGCTTAAACCAAGTGCCAGCGGAGCGTTGGAATTCAATGTCGAACTGAACAACCTTGCCAACCTCTGCATCCGGGAAGCGATGGGCAAAAAAGACAAAAACCAGTTTCTATCCAAAGAAGATTATAAACAGATCATACAGGGCTGTATCGACAGGGACAATGCGGTAAGCAACGAAATATCCATTTCCCACCTAAAAACACAGTTCCTGTCCTATAAATCCAATTTTGTCAAAGACGGCACACTAAAAGAATACAGGACGGTATTCAAAGGTCTGGAAGACTTTGAAAAACAGAAAGGTATAAATCTTGTCCTTAGGGAACTGGACAGCAAATTTCTCGATCAGTTCGAAGTGTTCCTGAGCAAGAAGAGGAATACGAACGATGAAGAAAAGGAAGGTTTGCTAAATGACACCATACACAAATACATATCCACGTTGAAGGTATTCCTAAAGTGGTGCAACGACAATGATTATCTGGTGCATCCCGACGTTTTCAAAACGCAAAAAACAAACTTTAAGAAGAAAGCCTACAATGAGATCATTGCCCTGTCCGAATCCGAAATAGAAAAACTGATGAACCATGATCTTTCGGACAGACCCAGTCTGGAAAGAGTACGGGATCTGTTCTGTCTATTGTGCTACACAGGGCAAAGATTTGAGGATCTGATCAACTTCGATCCAAAGGATATAAAAAACAATGCTTGGGACTTTATTTCGGTAAAGGTCAAGAAAAGGGTAATCGTACCTTTTGAGGGGTATATAGCCCCTGCAAAAGATATCTTGGAACGTATCGGTTACAGCGTACCCAAGATATCCAACCAGAAGTTCAATGAATACGTAAAAACGGTAGGAAAACTCGCAGGACTGGACGAGACCATCAAGATAACACGGTATTCGGGCAAGCAGAAGCTGGTGATAGAAAAAAGGAAGTACGATTTTCTAACCAGCCATGTCGGCAGAAGATCAATGGTAACGAACCTATTGAGCAGAAACGTACCGATCACGCTTGTACAAAAACTGACGGCACATTCTGACATACGGACTTTAATGAAATACGAATCGGCAAGCACAGATTCGTTAATCGATGCACTCAATAAATTTTAAAACTATGGAAGAAATTTTTTTTAAGTTGAGAAAAGCTTGGAAACTTCGAAAAAACAAATTTGATTTAGGTGGATTTCTGAAAGTAGAGCGTTTCCATACCCCAGGTTATTTAGTGATGTGTATTTTCAGCCTGAAAGAGAACGAATACCTACCCTTTTACCGTTACCACCTACAATACTATTTTGAAAACAACCCTCTTGGCAATGAGCAAACATTTCTTACAAAGGTTATCGAGTACGTTGACCAGGACATTAAATCAAGAGAGACATTGCATTATTACAAAACGATAACCAAAACAAGAATATACAGGCTATCCAAATTTAGAGAAGCCTTAAAACAGGTTGACAAATGGGAAGTAACCTTAACAAATGAGGATCGGATTAAAAAATCCGTTTCTTACGTGCAGGAAATCATGAATTGGCAAAACATAAACGACACAAAGACCGTTCTTTCCAAACTCCTATTTGATGAAGTTGGTTCGGACAAGTTTTTCATTGAGTATAAAAATATCATTGAACAAAGAGATCGTTTACAATCCGAACTGGCCGATAAAATCTCTGAATTGAATGAACAAAAGAAGAAGCACAAAGCAATAGCACCAATGACGAAGGTTCAGATTGTTAGCGGTGATCACAAACCCTTGCTAGATCTTTTGCTTCAAATGAAAGATTTAGAAAACCCTTCGACCAAAAGAAATTATTTACAAGGAAGCCCAGACACATGGGCATCACTACTTTCCAATTACTTTGAATATGGAGACAACAATATTCCTAAGGATAATAATCGAGAAATAAATTGGAATTCTGTCAGAGATTATTTTCTAGGAAAAAGTGGAATATCACTGCTTAAATCACACAACAGAGAAAAGTATTTCCATATCAAGGAATCCAATCGAGATTACACATAAAGTAGCTCCATGATACTTTAAACTAATTTTACTCCCTCAAAACCCCCATGACGTTTAACGATATGGGGATTTTTTATCTCTATACTTCCCAACTTTGCCCATGTTAATTCACTCGAAGAAAGTGGCCACGACTTCGAATCATTAAACGTGTAAACATGAGCAAAGTATGATTCAATTTGACCAAAAAGCCCTTAGGGACTGCATCAAGGATGCTGTAAGGGAAGAACTTCACCTTTTTATTTCAGATGTGAAGCACACATCGGACAACACCGAGAACAGATCTTCCGAAAAACTATTGACCAAAAAGGAAATGGCGGACGAACTTGACATTTCACTCGTCAGCCTGACCGAGTGGATGAAGCAGGGACATATCCCCTACATGCGTATGGGAAAGCGGATCTATTTCAAAAAACAGGAGGTAGTGGCTTCAATGGCCGGCTACAACCGGAACAAAGGAGGTAAATAATGATCTCGTTTAACCAGGACACAGCCACGGCACTAGACAGGGCTATAGTAAAAATAACAGATGAATTTTTAGAACCCCCTATCATGATAACAATCAGCAATTCCGATTCCGTTATCGGTACATTAGGGAATTTCAGCGCATCCACGGGAAAGGCGAAGAGCAGGAAAACATTCAATGTGATTTCATTGGTGGCTGCTGCATTGAGCGGAAAACAGATATTACAATACAAGGTCAAAGTTCCCATAAACCGTCCATTGGTGCTGTACTGCGATACAGAGCAGAGCAAGTTCCATTGCCACAGGTTACTTTCAAGGGTCTACAAGCTCATAAATTACCCGACAACGGAAGTCCATGAAAACCTAAAATTCATATCCTTGAGGGAATACCCCACCAAAGAGCGCATTAGTATCATCGAATATGCCCTGTCCAAATATGCGGGCAGGATAGGTCTAGTGATAATAGACGGGATCAGGGATCTTGTTTACGACATCAATAATGCAACGGAAGCGACTGAAATTACCGGCAAGCTGATGAAATGGTCACAGGAACTTAATATCCATATCCATACCGTACTACACTTAAACAAGGGTGATGACAACACAAGAGGCCATTTGGGGACTGAATTGAACAATAAGGCAGAATCCATCTTACAGGTCACCAAAAGCGATCTGGATGCAAACTACAGCACCGTGGCTCCAAAGTTCATCAGGGATATCGAGTTTGAGCCATTTACCTTTTATATAGATGATGGTTTGCCCGTACTGGACGAGAACTTTGACCTGTCAGGCACTGCATCGAGAAAAGGGTTCGACTATCAGGAGCTTTCCAAAGAGAACCATCGGGAAGTGTTACAGGAAATGTTTAACGATAGTGAAATAACCTGCAGTTATGATGACTTTGTCCGAAGATTAAAGGACGCTTATCTAGCAAAAGGCTTCAATTTCGGCATCAATAAAGCCAAACAGCTGAAGACATTTCTGGAAAACAAACGGATAGTCATCAAGAACGATAAGACCTACCGGTTTAATCCTGAATTCTATTACTAAAAAAACAGGTTTAGTTTAGTCCGACCCTATATAGTAATAGACTAAACTAAACCGACTTAAAAGATTACGATTATGACATGTGATGAACTTAAGCGCATACCGCTCATATCCATATTAAATTACCTGCAGATTCCGTGTGCCAGAATGAACAGCCGTGAAGCATGGCTTAGAAATCCGTTCAATGGAGGGAACGAAAGAACCGCTTCGACAAAGGTGGATATACACAGAAATATCTGGTATTCGCATTCGGATGGTTTGGGAGGTAACAACATTGACTTCCTGATGAAGTTTTTGGACACGGACAACCTATCAACAGTATTGGATTGGGCTGATGAAAGAAAAAATATCCTTTCTTTTCACCAGCAGACCGTATTGGATAAAGTACCGATTGTGCAACAGGAAAATAATCGGACGTACACCATACTATCCGTAAAACCACTTACAAACAAAGCGCTGATCGACTATCTGACCGATGTACGCAAAATAGATATTGAAATTGCCAGCGCATACTGTCAGGAAATCTATTACAGGACGGCAAATGGACAGACGTACTTTGCCGTCTGTTTTAAGAATGATGCAGGTGGATACGAACTGCGCAACAGCTATGACAAACGCTCCCTATTGACAAAGGGGATCACTACGATCGGTAACGGTAGCAAAGATGTTGTTGTGTTTGAGGGCTTCACAGATCTGCTGTCCTTTATGACGTTAAAAAAGAATGCAGGTAAGCCGTATCTAAATACGAACTTCTGTATCCTGAATACGACAGCCAATCTGCAAAAAGCATATCCATTCTTAGAGCGACATAACAGAATAACAAGCTATCTGGACACAGATAGCAGTGGCTTAAAATCTTACCACAGTTTGCGAACCCATTTTGAGAAAACGCATGCCGTAAAAAATGGAATGGAAGAATTGCAGAGGCAAGACAACAGGATCAAGGATGTCAATGACTACCTGATATTCAGATCACACAAAGAACAAATTCATAGCACCCAATCTGGAAGAAAGCTATCGAATAGGTAGGAAGCAAGGTTGTGTTTTGGTGACCCCAAAACCGATTGGCTCCCGATGGTCACAGCTAAAAAGAAACAAGATGAAAAATAACAAGAAAAAAGGCGGAAGACCCGCACTCGAAAATAAAAAACAGTTCAGGATCAATGTCCGTTTCGATGAAAGCGAACATAACAGAGTTTTGCATAATGCAAAAATTGCAGGTATGAGCAAATCGGAATGGGTACGCAAATCTGCGATCCTACGAAAAATTACACCTAGGTTTACCGAAGAACAATTGAAAGCTTTTAGGGCGATTACTGGGGCTTCGAACAATCTAAATCAGCTAACTAAAAAAGCACACCAGTCTGGACTGATTGAGGTGGCACAGGAATGCAAAAATACGATCCATCACATTGACCATTGTATCAATAAACTACTGCACCATGATAGCGAAGATAATTGAGGGCCGATCTTTCGGCGGATGCGTTGGATACGCCCTGAAAAAAGATAGTGAGATTATCCATGTAAATGGATTACGGACGGATTCGGCAAAGACCATCACACAGGACTTTAATTTTCAGCGGATGCTGAATCCAAGATTGGGCAAGGCAGTCGGACACATTATTCTTTCGTGGAATACAGAAGATAAAAACAAGCTGAATAATGACATCATGCTATCCGCAGCTAAGCGTTATTTATCAAAATTAGATATTAGGGATACCCAATGCTTAATGGTGCGCCACCACGACCGCCAACATGATCATATCCATATTATTTTTAATCGGGTAAACGATCATGGCAAAACTATCTCCAATAGCAATCAGCGGTATAAGAGCTTTAAAGCTTGTAAAGAATTAAATGCATTATATGGCTTTAAGCAGTCCGAAGGAAAACGAAATGTCAACAGAGGTAGACTGAAAGGTAATGATCTAACGAAATACCAAATTTACGACACCGTCAAGGCAGGCATACGACACAGTAAAAACTGGAAGGAACTACAAAATTATATCCGTTACAGAGGTGTGGAAATGCAGTTTAAATATAGATTGGGGTCGGATGAGGTTCAAGGTATTTCGTTCATCAAAGATGAACAGACATTTCGGGGTTCTGCCATAGACCGCTCATTGAGCTTCGGACAGATCGACAAGGCTTTAAATAGCATAGATAATTCTATTGAACTAAATCAAATTTCTGGAAGCTATGTTTCGAAGGATCATTCTATAGACAGAAATATCGGAGAAACACTTGGTCACATAACATCAGCTTTATTTTCGAACCCCGAAATTACACCAGAGCAAGATGATCCGTTGATCAAGAAAAGAAAAAAGAAAGAGAATTACGGACTAAAACGTTAATACCATGAACACAGAATTAGAAAATATACAGCAACAGGTAAGCGCATTGCAGGAAAACACAGACTTGATCACGCAGGATATTGTACGAATAATGCCTACAATTGTCTCCCTACTTTCTGAAAATGAAAAGAAAATGCAGGAATTTCATGAAATGCGAGCAAAGGATCAGGAACTACTACAACAGATCAAGCAATTTATTAAAAGAGAAAACGATGTACTATCTAAGATCATTAACGATTATGGGACACTTCAGGATGTAGCTAATGAAATCTCCACAATAACTAGACAGGAATTAGCTGTATTAACAATCAAAGAAAAAGACATTGTTTCAAAGATAGCTGAAATTCCTGATCAGGTCATTGTAAAACATCATTACGGCATTGATCTCAAATCAACACCTCTGATCATTGTTATGATAGCATTATCTACCATTATTTCGCTAGGTCTCGGTGTTCTATACGAGAAGAACAAACAATTAGACGATAGAAAATCGTATGAAATGCGTTACCGAATGATAGAATTGGAGCTACCGCATGTAACATCGCATATCGATTCTACTCATTCTCTTAACCCTAAGAAATTCCATAATTTGGTGATTAAAAGAGAGGAAGAAAATAAACTATTAAACAGTATAGACCAAAAACGTCAGGAGATCAAAAACTTAAACAGTCCTGAATAACGTTTGGCAAATTGGCGATGGGCGGGATTTTTAGCACTGAACTTTAATCGAAGAACAGAAGTTGAATTTTGCACTTCCGTTGATACGAAGCCGTTCAGCCCGCCTATTGCCAATACGATGTTGTACGACGTAGTTATGTTTTGGGTTTTAGTCCAGCTAAATATTTTCGTATGTCATTTTCTAATTTATCCGGGTATTTGTACTCTAATTTTTTTGACAATTCAGTTCCTATTTCTGAAACTAAATCAGTCATTGAAAATAGAGCAGTCCAATTTTCCTTTATATCGCTCCCTGAAAATGTTTGTTCTGTTTTAGCCCACATTTCCTGGTTAAGATACTTTTTGAAAAGTCGTCCATATTTATTGGTCGTTATGTTCCAATTGTGTTCACTTGCAATGTGCCATTCAATTAAAGGAATTAAATATTCTGTGCGAATAACGGTTTCCGACATAAATTTCGCATAGAATATTTCATCTCTCACAAGACACTTTGCCACGTAAGTTGTGTCCCACCAAAAATCGTTTATTAGATTTTGAAACTCTTTTTCAGACGGTTTTTTGATAATGGAAATTTGATAAGTTGGTTTCAGCATTTGCTTTGTAATACCATCTTTATCAATTAAAATTTTATAACCAATATCCCAATCTTCTGGTAATTCTTTCTCTTGCGTTTCCTTTATAAATTTTGATTTGCTGTAAAGTTTAAAATCTACTTTCACACCGTCTTCATAAAGTAGCATTTTCATTGCGTGTTTATGGTTAAAACAACTTTCGTCTTCTTCAATCATAGCAATTGGATTTCCGAATTTAAGCGTCCAGCTTTTGTCTGAAATGTAATTTGTATTATCCTCAAAAACAAATTCAATGTCTAAATCACTAAATTCGTCAACAAGTGCTAAAGGATTTACAAGTGAACTTGTCAGAAGAAGAACTCTTACATCTTCGTTTTTCTCCGACCATTCTATAATTGTTCTTAACTTTTCTTCTCTGACTTTCATTTTGTTTGGTTCGGTTTTACTATGTCGTACAACGTTTGGCAAATTGGCGATGGAGCCGACTTTTAGCACAAATGTTGAATAGAATTACTAATCTTCAACATTGCACAAAAGTTCAATAGAAGTACTTCACCGGCTCTATTGCCAATTTGTTTGTTAT
>Ga0209792_1001325_pt1 | contig 12250 bp, 14 predicted proteins | sample EBPBio142005_DNA_FD_185860 | JGI IMG/M metagenome (GOLD analysis project Ga0209792, IMG submission 185860) | Wastewater treatment Type I Accumulibacter community from EBPR Bioreactor in Madison, WI, USA - Reactor 1_6/14/2005_ DNA (SPAdes)... | ecosystem: Engineered > Bioreactor > EBPR >...
GCTTGTATTCGCCAAAATACTTCGTGATCGCAGCCGTCAACGACGTCTTGCCATGGTCAACGTGACCAATCGTCCCGATGTTGACGTGCGGCTTCGTCCGCTCAAATTTGCTCTTGGCCATCTCAATTTTCCTCGGCGGCTTCAGGGAGTTCGTTTCGGATGCGGGCGATTAGCTTGACGGTCGCGAAAAGACAAGTCCCTTCGCCCGCGCCAAAAAAGTCCGATCCGGGGTTCGCGCAGTCATATGGCGTGCGGCCCATCGCTCCGCAAGGCCGCCCGATTTCGACGCTCTCCTAAAACCTTCATCGAAACCGGCCGAAATTCGAAACGATCCGGTTACCATAAACGGATTGGTAAGAGTGTGCGGCTAGCTTTGCCCCTCATGCCGGATGGGTAGCCTTTGCCCGCAGGCGTTGCGTGTAATCAAAGGGTGTAGCAGTGAGTAAAGCGTCCGCCGGCCTGGCCTCCTTCGTCCGCAAATCCGTCCGCCCCCTGATCGCCTTCGTCGTCGCCGCCACGGTCGCCGCCGTCGCCGCGCCGGATGCGGCCGAGGCCGCGAAATCGGCCGCGATCGTCATCGATGCGAACACCGGCAAGACGCTCTATTCATCGGACGCGGATTCACCGCGCTATCCCGCGTCGCTGACCAAGATGATGACGCTCTACATGGTCTTCGAGGCCATGAACGCCGGCAGGATTTCCAAGAACACCCCGGTCACCTTCTCGCGCTACGCCGCCTCGCGCCCGCCGACGAAGCTCGGCGTCAAGGCCGGCGGCGCCGTCACGGTCGAGACCGCGATCCTGTCGCTCGTCACCCGTTCGGCCAATGATTCCGCGGCTGCGCTCGGCGAAATGCTCGGCGGCTCGGAAGAGAATTTCGCCCGCATGATGACGGCGAAGGCCCGCAAGCTGGGCATGCGCTCGACCACCTTCCGCAACGCGTCCGGCCTGCCGGACCCGCGCCAGGTGACCACCGCCCGCGACATGGCGGTGCTCGGCATGTCGCTGCGCGCTCATTTCCCGAAATATTACGGCTATTTCGGCGTCCGCTCCTTCGCCTATGGCCGCACCCGCATCGCCAACCACAACAAGCTGCTCGGCCGCGTCGAAGGCGTCGACGGCATCAAGACCGGCTACACCCGCGCCTCCGGCTTCAACCTCGTCTCGTCGGTCAAGGACGGCGACCGCAAGCTCGTCGCCGTCGTCATGGGCGGCGCGACCGGCCGCAGCCGCGACGCCGCCATGGCCAAGCTCATCGACGCCTACATGCCGAAGGCCAAGGGCCGCGGCTCGAACCCGCTGATCGCCGCCCGCAGCGCACCCGAGACGCAGGACCCCGTGGTCGCCGCGCTCGACAGCACGCCGGACGAAGAGACGGCGGAGGCTCCTGCCGCGCGCACCATCAAGCCGGCCGAGCCGCAGGTCGCCGCGCTGGTTCCGATGAAGAAGGTCAAGGCCGTCATCATTCCCGCAGCCCGCCCCGAGCCGGTTGTCGCGAAGACCGCTCGCCCGCAAGCCGCAACGCCCGAACCCGTCGAGGACGCCGCCGTCGAGACCGATCCGGTCAAGACCGCATCCGTGCCGAAGGGCGGCTGGGTCATCCAGGTCGGCGCGGCCACTTCCGAAGCCGAGGCCCGTTCGCTGCTTAACAAGACCAGCGGCAAGGCGGACCGTCTGCTGGCCTCGGCAGAGCCCTTCACCGAGCGCTTCGTCAAGGACGGCACGACCTATATCCGCGCCCGGTTCTCCGGCTTCGGCTCGCAGGCCCAGGCGACCAAGACCTGCGCGGCGCTGAAGAAGAAGTCGATCGCCTGCTACGCCACCCAGCAATAATGCCAGATCTCCGCCTGTATCGCGTTCGAGGAGAAACCGCCGTGCACCGTGAGCAAGAGTTCCCTGCCCTGACCAGCGCCCCGCGCAAGGACCGGCGCGCGGCCGAGCTCGGCATCCATGCCTTGCACAAGGCGGCATCGGGCCTGGCCGACATCCGCCGCGCAGGCGCCCGGTTGAAGACCCGCGATCTGGTCGGTTTCCTGCTCAGCCACGGCGCGCGGAGCTGGCGCGCCAGCCTGCCCCCGGCGGACATCCATATCCGCGTCCTGTCACCCGCCGGCACGACGGCGATCAGGATGCGGCTGAAATAAGCCCCGTCAGTTGACGAATATGTCCGGCATCGCGACCGGCTTGCCGAGCGACGCCGCGTAGCGCTGCCGCGCCTCCGCCCGCTTCCGCCCGAACTCGTCCGTCGGCAGCTTCAGCGCCGCCACGAGCTGGCGGATCTCCTGCCGCGCGGCCAGATGCGACAGGGTCGGCTTGTGGCCGAGCACCTGTTCGTCGAAATCGTCCAGCGCGGTCAGCCCGATCGGGAAGAACTCCCGGAAGATCACGCGCTCGGAAATGCCGTCCGCCATGCGGAAGCCGAGCTTCATGGACAGGTTGCGCAGGCACGACGCCACCTTCTGCTCGTTGCGCGAGGCGATCGACGCCATGCGGTTGCGCGCCACGATCCAGTCGAGCACGACATTGTCGGCCTGCCGGCGCTCGCGCCGCGCGTCGCGCACGGCGGCCGCGTATTGCGACACGTCCAGCACCTCGTAGCTGACCGGATCGATCCGCCCGAGCACGTCGAAATCGATGAAGCTGTCGTTCATCGGCGTGATCAGCGTGTCGGCGATCCGGTGCGCCAGCCGGTTCAGGAACGTGTCGGAGCCGGGCGTGTCGATGACGACGAACTCGTGGCTCGCCTCGACGTCGGCCAGCCCGTCCGCCAGCTTGCGGAACTCCTCGCCCTCGGCGTCGGTCACGCTGTCCTGCCGCGCCGGCGGCACGTGGAAATGATCCGGCACCTGAAGCGCGATCCGCGACTTGCGCGACCAGCGCCTGCGGTTCTCGACATAGCGCGTGAGCGAAAGCTGCCGCCCGTCGAGGTCGACCGTGGCCACCGAATAGCCCGACTGCATCAGCGCGACGGCGACATGCATGGCGGTGGTCGACTTGCCCGACCCGCCCTTCTCATTGCCGACCACGATGACATGCGCCTTCGCGCGCCCGCCCGTGGCGAATGGTTTGCCGGACATCAACATCCGAAACGCCGCCAAAAACTGTCCCGGCTCCATGATGCGCGCGCTGCCATTCGCATTCAACGCAAAGGCGAGTTCAAGGGCGTGATTTCGCGCGGCGTGGTAAAGCAAGAAAGTAAACCGGCGCGGCCGGCCGGCGTTACAGCAGCCCCAGGCTGGCCAGTTCCGAGCGCAGATCCGGCGGCAGCGCCTGCCATCCGCCGCTTCCGTCCTTCAGGTCGCGCGGCGCGTCCTTCTGCTGAAGGTATCGCCAGCCCTGAAAGGCCCGACGAGGCTGCCATTCGGTGCGGATCACTTGCGGATCGAGCACCAGCCGGCACCGCGAAATCCCCTCGCCGTCGACAAAGGGGCGGATTTCGGTCAGCCGCTGGCGGCACTGCACATTGCCCTTGATCACCCAGTAGAGCGAGCCGCCATCGGTCAGCTCCCCGCCACGGGTCGGCACCATGCGCGTCGTGTGGAACTGCTCGGCGGGCAGGCCCTTGGCCCGCGCTTCGGCGAGCCTTTCGGCGATCCATTCCTCAAGGTCCTCGACGCTGTCGGCGCCGACGCAGAGTTTGAGAAGATTGAGGCTCATGGCCGAGAGGTAGGCCCGCCGCCGATCCCGGTCAATCGCCGAGCCGCTTGTCCACAGGCGTGCCTGTCAGCATTCGACGACATTCACCGCCAGCCCGCCGAGGCTGGTTTCCTTGTATTTCTCGTTCATGTCGAGGCCGGTCTGGCGCATCGTTTCGATCGCCGCGTCGAGCGGCACGAAATGCGTGCCGTCGCCCTTCATCGCCAGCGACGCCGCCGTCACCGCCTTCACCGCGCCCAGCGCGTTGCGCTCGATGCAGGGCACCTGCACGAGGCCGGCGACCGGGTCGCAGGTCATGCCGAGATGGTGTTCCAGCGCGATCTCGGCCGCGTTCTCGACCTGCATGGCCGAACCGCCCATGACGGCGGCCAGCCCCGCAGCCGCCATGGCCGAAGCCGAGCCGACCTCGCCCTGGCAGCCGACCTCGGCGCCGGAGATCGAGGCATTATGCTTGATGATGCCGCCCACCGCCGCCGCCGTCAGCAGGAAGTCGCGGATGCTGTTTTGATCGGCCTCGGGATGGAAATGCAGCCAGTAGCGCAGCACAGCCGGGATGACGCCCGCCGCGCCGTTCGTCGGGGCCGTCACGACGCGTCCGCCTGCGGCGTTCTCCTCGTTCACCGCCATCGCATAGACCGACAGCCAGTCGTTGGCGAGCAGCGGGTTCGGCCGGTTCTGCCGCCATTCCTCCTGCAGCTTGTCGTGCAGCACGCGCGCCCGGCGCTTCACCTTCAAGCCGCCCGGCATGATGCCTTCCTTGGTCAGGCCGCGCTCGATGCAGCCGCGCATCGCGTCCCACACTCGGTCGAGGCCGGCGTCCAACTGCTCGCGACCCTGCCGGGTCTCCTCGTTCGCCCGTTTCATCTCGGCGATCGACAGTCCGGACTTCTTGGCCATTTCGAGCATATCGGCGGCGTGGGAAAATGGATATGGAACGTCGCCGGCGGCCGCTTCCGGCCCCCTCGCCTTCAGCCGCTGCAATTCCTCGTCGGAGACGACGAAACCGCCGCCGATCGAATAATAGACGCGCCGCAGCAGCGGCCGCCCGTCGGCGTCGAGCGCCGAAAAGCTCATGCCGTTGGCGTGGCCCGGCAGCGGCGTCTTCTTGTCCAGCACGAGATCGGTTGCCGGATCGAACGCATAGGCCGGGTGGCCGGGCGGCGTGACATTCTTCGCCGCCGTGATCCGGGCGATCGCATCGTCCATCTTGTCCGGATCGACCGTCAACGGCGTCTCTCCGTCGAGACCGAGGATGACGGCGCGGTCGGTGCCGTGGCCGATGCCCGTATAGGCGAGCGACCCGTGCAGGCTCGCTTTCAGCCGCGCCACCCGCGCGCCCTGCGGCCTCGGCCAGTCGCCGTTCAGGATCTCATCGAGAAAACGGGCGGCCGCCGTCATCGGCCCCATCGTGTGCGAACTCGACGGACCGATGCCGATCTTGAACAGGTCGAAAACGGAAAGGAACATTCTTTGTGCGCTGCTCAGCCTAAGACAACCGCATTGATCGGCTGTTTCGCTTGGCGACGCTAGACGTAGGCCGACTTGGGCAAGTCATCAAGCGACATGCCCGGCGCAATCGGGGAACGGGTGGCTTCAGCCCGCGGCGGACGCGGCGACCACGCCTGCGGTCTCGGTGCCGCCGACCAGCCAGGCGACGAGGATGATGACGGCAAAGCCGGCGACCGCCTTGGCGGCAATTCCCCAGCAGGATTTATCGGCGCTGTCGTCCATGATCACCCGTTCGCAGTCCGAGCCGGGCGGAAAGGCCGCGTCGCTCGTGGGCGGGCTACATAGTGCAGCGGCAAACCTTTCGCAATTGCAAAAAGAGGCGGAATCGTGGCGGCGTCTCGTGCCGGCGCATGCCAACCGAGATAAATGCCAATACAATCAGCCGTTTGCGAATAGTGGACGATCCGGCCAGTTTCGGCTTTCATGACAAAATTGCGGCGCGACGTCTTTCACGGTCCGATTATTGCTGTTTGCGGCCTCCCGCCATTCTGTTTTGATCGGCCATGGCCCTCGAATCGCTCAATCTCGGCATCTGGGATCTCGTCGCGCTGCTCTTTTTCGTCTGCGCATGGACATCGTTCACGGCGGCGACGGTATGGGGGCTTTTCGGTCGGGTCTCGCTCACCCTGGCGATGGACCGCCAGCGTCAAAACTGGATTCGCACGGCGGCGCGGCGCGACATGAGGATGATCGACACCGGCATCATGGCCGGGCTGCAACAGGGGACCGCCTTCTTCGCCTCGACTTGCATTTTTGCGATCGGCGGCTGCCTGGCGCTGGTCGGCGCGTCCGAACGCGTCATGACCGTTCTGGCCGACCTGCCCTTTGTCGCCACCACCTCCCGCGGCAATTTCGAGATCAAGGTGCTCGGGCTGGTGGTCGTGTTCGCCTACGCCTTCTTCAAGTTCGGCTGGGCATACCGCCTGTTCAACTACTGCGCGATCCTGGTCGGGGCGATTCCTGTGCTGACGGACGACAGCGCCGATGCCGACAAGGCCGCCGCTCGCGCCGCGCGGATCAACGTCCTGGCCGGCCGCCATTTCGACGAGGGCCTGCAGGGCATCTTCTTCTCGATCGGCTATCTCGGCTGGTTCGTCGGTCCCGCCGTCTTCGTGGCAACGACCCTTTTCGTGTTCCTGGTGCTGGCGCGCCGCCAGTTCTTCTCGAATGCGCGCGCGGCGGTCTCGAATAGGAACCTGCGACGCGACTGGCCGTTATCGACCGGAAACGGAGAAGAACGGCATGTTTCGAGGCATCGCACTTTGGCTTCTCGGGATACCGATCCCGATCATCATCCTGCTTCTGCTGTTCCTGCGTTAGGCATCAGGGCGCCGGAAAGACGTCGTCGATCCGGCCCGTCAGGCGGTAGGACACCAAGCCGATCCATTCCCTCAAGGCTGCGGTCGCCTGCCGCAGGCACCGCATGGAATCGTCGCGGCAATAGCCGAACCGCTCGTCCCCCGGCGCGCGGTAGTCAGCCGGCCACGCAACGACAGTCCACCCCGCCTTGCGGAACAGGCCGACAGAGCGCGGCATGTGGAAAGCCGACGTCACCAGCAGCCATGTCTCGCCCGGTTTCGGCTGGGCGAGTTCGCGGCTGAGCGCGATGTTCTCCTGCGTGTTGCGCGCGACATTTTCCGCCATGACCCGGCCGCGATCGATGCCGAGCGGGGCAAGGAAATCCGCGCCGAGCTGGCCGTCGCCAGGCGCGTCGTCGATCAGGGTGCCGCCAGCGCCTGAAATCAGCAGCTTCGCCTGCGGATAACGCAGCGCCAGCGCCGCCGCCTCGGTCATCCGGTCGCCGCCCTCGTTCAGCTCCGGCTGCCCGCGTCCGCCGCTGACGCGTCCTTCGAACGCGCCACCCAGGACGATGATTCCGTCAACGCGGCCAAGTGCTTGGTCGGGTTTGCGGAATCTGTTCTCGAGCGGTTGCAGCGCCACCGCGCCGATATTCGTCCAGATCGACAGGGCGAGGACAAGGAACGCCAGCACGCCGGCCGTTGCCGCCGATCTGCGCCATGATATCGCTGTCAGAAGCAGACTGAAGCCGACCAGGATGGCCGCCGCGCTGACCGGCTGCGCCAAGAGCCAGAAGATTTTCGAGGCGTAGTAGAACAAATCCTACCACCACCTCGCCGGTTCGAACCGGCCCGCCGCCTGCTCGATCACATGCGCGGTGCGGAACAGCATCTCCTCGTCGAACGGCTTGCCGATCAGTTGCAGCCCGAGCGGCAGGCCCTTGGCGTCCAGCCCGGCCGGCACGGCGATGCCGGGCAGGCCCGCCATGTTCACCGTCACCGTGAAAATGTCGTTCAGATACATCTTCACCGGATCGGCGTTCATCTCCTCGTCGGCGAGGCCGAACGCGGCCGACGGCGTCGCCGGCGTCAGGATCGCGTCGATCCCGTCGCGGTAGACGGTCTCGAAATCGCGCTTGATCAGCGTGCGCACCTGCTGCGCGCGGACGTAATACGCGTCGTAATAGCCGGCCGACAGCACGTAGGTGCCGATCATGATGCGCCGCTTGACCTCGCGTCCGAAGCCGGCCGCGCGCGTCTGCTCATACATGTCGATGATGTCCTTGCCCGGCACGCGCAGCCCGTAGCGCACGCCGTCATAGCGCGCGAGGTTGGACGAGGCTTCCGCCGGCGCGACGATATAATAGGCCGGCAGCGCATATTTCGTGTGAGGCAGCGAGATATCCACGATCTCCGCGCCCGCGTCGCGCAGCCACTCGATGCCCTTCTTCCACAGCGCCTCGATCTCGTCGGGCATGCCGTCCATGCGGTATTCGCGCGGAATGCCGATCTTTACGCCCTTCAGCGAACGCCCGAGCGCGGCTTCATAATCCGGAACGGGCCGGTCGACGGAGGTCGTGTCCTTCGTGTCGACCGAGGCCATGGATTTCAGCAAGATCGCCGCGTCGCGCACGTCGCGCGCCAGCGGGCCGGCCTGGTCGAGCGAGGATGCGAACGCCACGATGCCCCAGCGCGAGACGCGGCCATAGGTCGGCTTGATGCCGACCGTGCCGGTCAGCGCCGCAGGCTGGCGGATCGAGCCGCCCGTGTCGGTCGCCGTCGCGCCGGCGCACAGCCACGCCGCAACCGCCGCCGCCGAGCCGCCCGACGAACCGCCCGGCACGAGATCCTTGTTCGAGCCCTTGGCCCGCCACGGATTGATGACCGGGCCGTAATAGGACGTCTCGTTGGACGAGCCCATCGCGAACTCGTCCATGTTGAGCTTGCCGAGCATCACCGCGCCGTCGGCCCAGAGATTGGCGGTCACGGTCGATTCGTAGCGCGGCTTGAAGCCATCGAGGATGTGGCTCGCCGCCTGCGTATGCACGCCCTCGGTGCCGAACAGGTCCTTGATGCCGAGCGGAATGCCTTCGAGCGCCCCCCCCTGCCCCTTCGCCAACCGCGCGTCCGAGGCCTTCGCCATATCGCGCGCGCGGTCATGCGTCACGGCGACATAGGCGTTGATGCGCCCGTTGGCCGCGTCGATCGCGCCGAGATAGGCGTCCGTCAGCTCGACCGCGGAGAATTCGCGGGCCTTCAGCTTCGTCCGGGCTTCGGCGATGGTCAGTTTTGTCAGGTCGGTCATGTCTGGATCGGTCTTCGGCAAATGGATTCGGCGCGGCGGTTTATTCGACAACTTTCGGAACGAGGAAGAAATTCTCCTCGGTCGCGGGCGCGTTGGCGACGATGTCCGCCGCCTTGTCGCCGTCGGTCACCGCGTCCCGCCGCTTCTTCATCTCCATCGGGATGACCGACGTCATCGGCTCGACGCCGGTCACGTCGACCTCCGAAAGCTGCTCGACGAAGCCGAGGATCGTGTTCAGCTCGCCCGTCATGCGCTCGGCGTCCTCCGGCGTGACCGCGATGCGGGCGAGCCGCGCGACGCGTTTGACGGTGGCGAGATCGACGGACATGACAAATTCCTCGGGAGGGGCGCGAAAAAAGACGCGCCCCGCGCTATAGCCGCCGCCGCGTTGCGGCGCAACATTCGCTGCTGTTCAAGGCGCGGCGACGCCGTCGCAGAGCTGGTAAAGGCCCGCGAGTGTCGTCGTCGCCTCGCCCTCGGCGCTTTCCTCGCCTTCGCCTGCCTGCGCGCCGGCAGCGTCCGGCATGATCGTGACCTCCACCTCGTTCTCGCCGCGCCGCATCAGCGCCCATACCTCCGGGTAGCCGTGATCGGGCTCCTCGCACAACACGGTCACGACCGCGCCGGCCGTCATCTTGGACGGCAGCCACTGCACGAACTCGCAATGGAACTCGACGCTTTGGGTCCCCTTGCTGGTCAGGATCGATTCGCCCGTATCCATGAAGGCGTTCACATCCTTCTTGGCCGCGTCGCATTGCTCCTTCGACCGGGCGTAGACGCCCTTGACCATCTCCTGCGTCAGCCCCGGACCCGCGTCCTGCGCCAATGCGGCCCAGGACGACAGTCCGAACGCCATCGTCATCGCGAATAGACTGGCCTTCATAGCGAAATCTCCTTTCCAACCGCCGGCACGACGACCTTCGTCTTCGATCCCTTCATGCCCTCCACGAACTTGTCGGCGTTCTTGTCGATGATCGGGAACGATCCGTAGTGGCAGGGTATCGCGGTGTCGAAATTGAAGAAGCGCTGGCAGGCGAGCGCCGCCACCGCCCCGCCCATGGTGAACCGGTCGCCGATCGGCACGATGCCGACCTTCGGCTCGTGCAGTTCATTGATCAGCGCCATGTCGCCGAAAATGTCGGTGTCGCCCATGTGGTAGAGCGTCGGCGCATCCGGGAAATGCAGCACCAGGCCGGCCGGATTGCCCAGATAGGTGTTGGTTCCGTTCTCGCCGCCGAAGGACGAGGAGTGCAGCGCATTGACGAAGGTCGTGGTGAAGCCGCCGCAATCGACGGTTCCGCCATGGTTGCCGGGATTGATCTTCGACCCGTCCACGCCCTTGCCGACAAGGAACATGCAGATCTCGTAATTGGCCACCAGCATCGCGCCGGTCGACTTCAGGATGGGCACCGCATCGCCGATATGATCGTTATGCCCATGCGTGATCAGGACGTGGGTGACGCCCTTCGCCACGTCCTCGACGCTCTCCTTCGCCCCCGGATTGCCGGTGATGAACGGATCGATGAGGATTTTCGCCTTGCCGGCCTCGATCGTGAAGGCGGAATGCCCGTGCCAGGTCAGTTTCATGATTGCGCCTGTCCTCTGTTGTGGGGCAGGAGGATAGAGCGCGTTTGGCGCTACGCAACAGGGGCGCTCGTGACGATCATTTCAATCGAAGATCTGGCGCGGGACCTGCCGGCTGGCCGGCCCGTTGGCGGGATCGACCTCGGCACGAAGACGATCGGCGTCGCCGTATCCGATCTCGGCCTGTCCTTCGCCCATCCGCGGCCGGTGATCATGCGCAAGAAATTCTCGATCGACGCGGCGGCGCTGCTCGCCTTGCTCGGCAAGGAGAAGGCCTACGCGCTCGTCATCGGCCTGCCGATCAACATGGACGGTTCGGAAGGTCCGCGCGCGCAGGCCAGCCGCGCCTTTGCGCGCAACCTGATCAATCTCACGAAACTGCCGCTGCTGTTCTGGGACGAACGGCTGTCGACGGTCGCGGCCGAGCGCGCCTTGATCGAGATGGATGTGTCGCGGCGCGGGCGGGAGACGCGGATCGATTCGGCTGCCGCGGCCTTCATTCTGCAGGGGGCGCTTGACCGGTTGCGCTCAATGCGGGGCCAGTCGGCGCAGAATACCGCGCCCGCAGATCGTTGATCCAGACCCGAAGCTCCTTGCGGCGGCGGAAGGCCCAGATGCCGAGCAGCAGGAACGTGTCGAAGATGCACGCCTTGGCCACCAGCCAGGGAATCGTCGCCGGGTCGATGCCGAGGATCTTTCCGTAGAGCTCGAAAACGAGGTCGTGCAGCGCCCTGCTGAAGTAGACCGTGCCGAAATTGATGTCGTTGGCCGACAGGAAGAACCAGCCCCAGAAGAGCGCCAGCGGCGCGGCCCAGGCCATCAGCACATATTTCATGTCGCGCCCTCTCCGTCTCGATGTGGCCCGCGCCCGGCGAGTTTCGACAGCAGCGATGCATGCGCCGCGCCAAGCGCCACGCGCTTCACCACGGCCTGGATTTCATCCACCGCCGCGGCCGCGCCGAGCGCCATCGCCCGCCGTTCATTGATCACCGCCGCATAGGATGCCGCCAGGGCGGCGGTCAGCGCGGCCGTCGCCACGACCATATGCGCATTGCGCGAAAAGGACGTCAGCAGCAGCGCCGTGATGGCCGCGACCGCGATGCCGAACGCCTTCGCGGCGACATTTTCGTAGTCGCCCGGAAAATCCCCGCCCGCCGTGAATGCAGTGACGAAGCACCAGAGAAAAAGCGCGCCTACCAGTGCGAAGGCGACGCCGAAGAACAGCGACAATGAAGCGTTTCCGGCAAAATGCCCCGACGACGACGCATCGACAAATCCGATGAAGGTGCTGAAGCCGTCCGCGCCGCTGCTGCAAACCGCCGCGAACAGGCAGAAGGCGACCATCCAGTGGAACGGCAGCAGGATTGAAAGGGAAAGCGGCATGCGGGCCTCTGTCGACAGGTGCCGACACTGGCCCTGTCGCACTTTCAGGGCAATGGAAACCATTTGTTAAGGTTAACGGCCGTCCACAGGCGGGCTCGGAGAGCGCCCACCTCCCCCTCGAGGGGGAGGTCGCGCCAAAGGCGCGGGTGGGGGTGATGAAAAGTCCGCCGCCTGCTAATGCCGCCCCGTTCGCCGTCATTCCGGCACCGCGAAGCGGGAGCCGGAATCCAGAAATGGGAAGGTGAAAGGGCTTGGCGCCTTACCCTGATCCATCCCATCTCTGGATTCCGGGGTTCGCTTCGCGCCCCGGAATGAAGGCGGGAATAGGGACGGCCCAAACTCGAGCGACCATCAGCCCACGCATCGTCGCCGTCAATCGCGAAATAATTTATAGGAATATATTCACAATCACCAAATCCTCTGCTATGATCCCCACTTCGAATGAGGCCAGCAGTGGACGAGACGATCGATACAGAAGCGGAATTTCAGGTGCTCAAGCGCATCATTGCGCTGC
>Ga0209792_1001326_pt1 | contig 12248 bp, 3 predicted proteins | sample EBPBio142005_DNA_FD_185860 | JGI IMG/M metagenome (GOLD analysis project Ga0209792, IMG submission 185860) | Wastewater treatment Type I Accumulibacter community from EBPR Bioreactor in Madison, WI, USA - Reactor 1_6/14/2005_ DNA (SPAdes)... | ecosystem: Engineered > Bioreactor > EBPR >...
TACTTCCCGTTATGAAAATTTCCGAGAGCAGGTAATGAGCTATAAATTAACTGAAGCAGATGATAACAACAATACAATTCAAACCGGCCAGGCGGTTTATGAACTTAGGCTGAATCTTACTGCATCACAAATTAATAACCTCTATGCTTTAGTCATTAGAAAATCAAATGTTGAAACTGACGCACTCCGCAATAACTATATCCATGAATTTGACAGGGCATTGGAAGGCATATTGAATATAAAACCATTAGATCCTCCTACTCATACTGATTTCGTTAAGATTATGGATGATATAACGGGTGACATAATCGCCATTCTAGTTCGAAATCCTGAACCATTTAACGACCCGAGAATTCCTTTGGAGGATATGAATGATGTATTGAAAGTATTAGGAGCAAAAGAAGATAGTGTAAAATATAAAATTTTGTGGAACAAAGATTATTCACAGGCAATTGTTATGCACGAAACCAAAAAAATCCTAGCTGAAGATCTTCAATTTCAATTCTTATACAAAACCTGGAATGGCAACCAGAGAAAGTATATAGTGAAAGATGAAACGGACTTAAATGAAGAGGAGAAACTAAATACCGTGATTACAGAACTAATAATTATTAATAAGTAAAGAGAACAAGTATGTCATTCTTAAATAAAAATAATTCAAATTTTAAAAACTGTTTTTCAGTAGTTGTCGGTGATTTCCTGTACACTGCTGTTACATTAGTTGATTATAGTTCAATCGTTTTAATGAAAACGGACTTTAGCGGAAATACAATATGGCAAAAAAAGATCACTGACGGATCAACTCGTTATAAAGTTCGGGGTCTACTAAAATTCTCAAATAATGAGTTGTTAGTACTAGTTGAAACCACCGAAATTACTGCCGATCGTGACACATATTTGATATTAAGAGTTGATTTGAATGCAATAGTAAAATATCAGAGAAAATTTTCATTCAATGCTTCCGGGACAATGCCTGTCGATAAGTTACTTCTTCTGAATAATGATAGATTTTGTATATTATTTCAGAAATTAGTAATCATTTTTGATAGCCAGGGTGCCGCTATATCCCAAAAAGAAATTAAACCTATTAATTCGGGAGATTATTTTAGTACAAGTGATATTGAATATTATGGAACAAAAGTAATAATAATTGGGACATTTATTGATAATGTGACAAATGCCAGATATGGAATAATTCTTGACACAAATACTGATTTGGTAATATCAACCGAATACAAAGTATCCAAGGAAATATACAATGTTTACGTTACTAATGAAAATAAAATTTTAGTAGGCAACTCTACTCTTTCCTCTACTTATATATCAGAACCATTTAATATTGGGGAGGGTACGGTTAATATTATTTTTTACGCAGGTGGAGTTGGTAACGGATACAGAGGTAATTTTGTTTATAGTAAGACATTAAAAGATATTTATTACTGGTGGAATTTTAATAACAGCCTTAATCTTTGCAAATTAAATAATGCTTATAATTTAGATTGGTATAAAGAGCTATTATATTCGGGCTATTATATTAGTCCTGAAGTGATAAACAATAAAATAATTGTCAAAGGATATACTAATCAGAACTCTTCAACATTATGGGGAACCCTTAATTCTGCGGGAGAATCTTGTATTAGTAATACTCGTTATGATGGTAACGTTTTTGGTAAAACAACATTTCAGGTTCTGGCAATTCAACCAAATATCTCAATTACAGCTGTAAATAAGCTCGTTTCATTATCAACATCAGCAATTACGATATCGAACTTTTCTTTAAATAAGCAAGAAATATGTCCCCAGGTATATGATTATACTCTCAAATTAGAATCGTCAACCATTAATGTTCCTCAATTAAGAGCTGAAACGATTCCAGAAAAAGATGTAGGAAACATTATAGTTTCAAATGCTTATACCGCATCTGCAACATTAGTAGAGGGTACCATCATAGCAGAAGAAAACGGGGTGAGATTCAGTGTGAAAACCACGACATTTATACCTGCAAATAATTCGGGAACAAATGTGCCAATTGTTGTATCCGGCTATGCTGAACAGACTGGTTCTTTTTCTCCTTTGATTGATGTAAAAAAACCTAACCTCAGTAATCCTAATAATATCAGGATTAGCTTTAGCGTAATTGAAGCCATTATCGACGCGGAAATTGTAGATACTTCATTAAGCATCAATACTTATATAAAAGACCATCCCTTTGACCCTAACCCTGATTATTACGGGAGGATAACAATAAAAAATAACAGCCTTGCAAAATTGGAGATTCCAGCAGGAACAGTGCTATGTATAGAAACTGAAAACAATTTTGTATTTAAAACATTTATACAATATGCAGAAAAAACAACTTCTGGTACAAATGCATATGAAACAATATATCCGCTAAGTGAAGGCAATGTAAATGTTGAAATTTTACTGTCAAATGATAACAATAATCAACCTAAAGTAGCAGGTAATTACGACATTCTTATTAATGAGATTCATATTGACCAGTATAAAACAATAAGAAATCCCCATAATTTTACGATACAAGTTAATGTTATAGATGAAGCGACAAATGCATTTATTACAGACAGCAGCAAATTATCAGCAAAAACCTTTATAAAGGATTATCAAATACCAACTGAAGTATCAATTGGTTTTATAACTATTGAAAATAGGTCAACAAATACTAATTTAATAATTCCACAAGGAACCTTACTGCATACAGAATCAAATATTAACGGTATAGTTTTCAAAACGAAAAACAGTCTAACCGATATTGAAATTCCGCATGGTGAAAGCCGGGAAGTAGAAATTGTAGCTACCGGAAAAGCCGGTTCACTTGTAAATAACTTTTCTTTTCCGATCAACATTCCTGATCCTGAAATTATCAATGAAAATAATCAGCATCAGATTACTTTCAATGTAATCGAAGACACTTTAGATGTAGAATTAATACGCAAAAGATTTGTGTTTCCAGAGTTGAAGATAGGTCAGAACATAAATGAATTGGCGAAAAATGTGGGGACAATAACTTTACAAAATAAGAGTCAGGTTAAAGCGTTTACATTATCACCAAAAACCAAGATTCATAGTATATCCACAATTTCAGGGTTAGTAATCCAGACAGAAAATACAAATGAAATCACGATCAATGCAGGAGAATCAAAAAGCATAGGCGTAGAAATTAAAACTCCTGCTGCTCCGACTAATTTTGGTGATTTCTCAGAGATCATCTATATTGAGAATGTTATCAATCCGAGATATTATACCATAGACTTTGATGTCTTAGCAAACGGAATATCAGTAGATATTGATGAAAATATGTCATTGCAATCACCTGACTTTACACTTCAAACAGTAGGTTCTAAGGGAATTGACAGTCCCAAAGGAATACAGCTTCGCTGGATGTTTGGTGGGAATTTAGGACAGAAGCATTTGCCGAAAGGAGATTTGGCTGGTAACATTACCCACAATTATAATAAACCTGAAGATTATGTCAAGGTTTACCGAGCTCCTTATGTAAGAGCGGTACTGTTGTTAGATTTATTACAAGGTCCCTCTTTGCTGGATGATTCAAAACGATGTTGGATTTACAAGATTACTACTGGCTTGTCTGATATAGATATTCCTGCAAGATTTAAGGTAACCCAGCGAACTTTTCATATTTATTTCAGAAATGAACGAAAATACGATGAATTACGTCAACCACAGGGTAATCTGATTGACCCTTTTGAAAACCCGGAAGATTTCTTACTTGCATATGGAGAAAATGTCATTGAAATCGAATGTAAAGAAGAGCTGTTTTTCAGAGTACGCCCTATTGTCAATCCAAAAATAAGAGGAAATATTTATTTTGAAATGCTTTCTGCGGAGGAAAATAAGCTGGTTACGCCTAAAACATTATCCTACCGAAAAATAATGACTTCTTCGGAGATTAATAAAGCCAAGCTTTTTATAGAGAACGGTAGAAGCATACGATACCGCACAGAGGGAGTCATACCTTTCAGTTTTGAATTTGAATTTTATAGTGATTTCATTGCTTCTGCTTCCTACTGGAAAAGCTGGGAAGATATGGGCGGATATTCGCTTATAAATAATCCAAGCACTAAGATTCTTAATCTGATATTAGGTGATATCAATGGAAGATGGCTGCGTTATAATGACGGAGAATATGTTAAAAAACAAAATTACATTGATAAATGGAATTATTCTCCAACATCAGAAAACGATTTTAGAAGAGGCATCAAAGAAATAGTTAACCAATATATTACGTTGAGTAATAATAGTCCTTCAAATCCCCGTGCCGAAGAATATCTGGATATTAATTTTTCAAATCCCGACCCTGATTATATTCCTGAAGACCCGGGAGAAGATAATGGCGGAACATTAATTTCCAATCTGGATATGCTGAATATTGCAGCAATGGATTACCATGTGGCAAGAATGCTTGGATTAGGAATGCTGGATCTGACCAGTGATGTAACGGCAAGGGCTGATGAGTATATATATTTAACGGAATATAAAACTCTTAAAGATCCGCAAAATGAAAATTTAGAAAAAGACTGCCAGCTTCTTTCTATCTCTATTCCAACATCTGTTAATACAGAACGCCTTCCATTTCCAATTGAAATTGCTGAATTATATAAAGGAATGCCGAAAAATCCAAACGAAGATATTCCGGTGCTTTATGATGATGAAGGTTATACTTATGATGGTAAAAGCAGATTTGTCAGTATCATTAACAAACCTCTGCCATCAGCAGAAGTGAATCCTCCTTTCTTTGCAAATAATATGGGATGGGATGCAACTCAGTATACACTTCCTGTTTATGCTGGTTTAGAATATAGAATTGGTAATTCTGATAGTTCTATTAGACCTGATTGGGAAAAGCCGGAGCTTTCTCATGATGATGAATACTTCAATGTTACTGCCTTGGGTACCAAAGCAAATTTGGAGACAGTACCTATCATTATTCCTGAAAATTTTGGAACTCCTTTATATGTTCACAGACAAACAAAAAGTGGTAAATATTTTTATTCAGCTTATGGAATAAATATTTTCTCAAGAGCAGCATCAAGCAATACCACTCATAATATTATAACAACAATAAAACCTAAAAATAATTTATTGCCTCCTTCCGATGTACGATCTTGGTTGATACAGCCTGAAAAGCCTTTGATGTTCACTTCGGAATTTGAGCAGGACAAGTACAAAGAAATTGCAGATGAAGATAAGACATTTGCCAGAGTAAGTTTTGATTACAATTCCACTCAGGATATGGTTACGTATTCCATCCCTCCGGATAAAAATATAACTGATGACGAATATATACATGAAACAACCAGATACTTTCCTGACGAATATGATGTATTTGCAGATCATGTTGAAGTTTATTTTCGGGATGAGATTCCAAAAAGTATCTCTGCGCGTTTGTACGAAGTGGCAGAAAGTAATGACAAGTTGTGTGTGATTTTTAAGACAAAAAAATATGAAGTGATAAGCACAGGTGAAACCTTATATTCGAAGCTGCCTGAAGGTACAACTGTAGAAAACTTTATTGGTTCATTATTTGTTGTCAATAATAAATCTTATGTGATTAAAAGTATTATCAACGGTCCGGAAGGCTTAATTTTTACAGTATATAAAGAAGAAGTAAGTCAGACTATTTTATCAGGAGGAAATATTTCTGTCGATTTTCAGTCATTAACAATACCTGTTACTTCCGGAAATGATTTGTTTGTTGTTACGGAAAATATGCAGTCTGAATCTGTATGGGGAAATAAAAATCCAAATACATTTAAAGTTCCTTTAGAATTTTCAGAGATAAAGCGTGAAATTATTACTGCAATTTCAGAAAGTGGAAGTGTACAGAAATATCTTGAAAAATCCAGAGGACATTGGTTGGAAGCTGATATTGATCCATACCTTGAGGATGGTGTTCACAAAGGAATTTATAAAATTACAGTGCGGGACATAGGATTGGGTGCTCCTGTTGATGTGACTGAGACGGGTTTCTATGAAAAAAATAACGGTTATGTAAGGGTTTTTAGAAATAATAGCATTTCCGGAGATATTTTTCTAAAATCAAGAGCCGTTTTAAAAGTAATTCGTACGGAGCCTTTCGGCAGATACCTGAATTTATATGTATATGACAGCGAATTTAAATTTGATGAATACGGAAACCCTTCCGGAAATTTACCTGAGAATGAAATCCAGACAGGAAGTAGTGTGAGTATTAATTATTATCCTTCCTATTTCTTATATCTTTATAAGGATGTAGAAAATAATTTAACAAAAGATACGGTACTTCCGTCCGGAGACCAGATATCCAAACAATCCATTTTCGGACTCAGATCAGTAGATATTGATAACAAAGATATCAGCGGGAAAGTTTATAAGTCTAAATTTTCTATTCCAAGTCTGATGGTTGGATTAAAAATCACTTTACCACAGCCTCCGGAACAGCCAATTGGAAGCCTGTATGCAACACGACCTGATTTCTATGGAAAGTCCACCTATAGTTTTACCACTAAGTTTAAACAAAGACCATATAGTGTACAGTTCTGTAGAACAGATAATAATGCACTTTTAAGTGCTTTATACAATCAACAAACCATTGATGAAATATTTGATAGCCTGGCAGGGTTAGGAGGAAGTGATGAAAAATTTCTAGCAAATCGTTGGATGAACTTTTTTGATTATGAAACACTTAAATCCGATGGACAATATAAAACGTATCCCGAACGGATAAAGGAAATTGAAGAACTTCCTGCACTTCCTGAAGAAAGCTCCCCAAAAGAGAAGAACGAATTAGAAGAAAGCCAGATTTCTATTCCGATAATTCGGGGATATGCATTTCCGTTACCCGATAAACTTGCGTTTTTTGAAGGAATCAATAACTTTATTAAACAGCACAATGAGAATACAGGACAAACTGTAAACTTAATAGCAAAAGCAGATTACGGTAGGGTAAGACTAAATGATATTATTATTCCAGCTGTAGAGGGAGTTAATGAAGAAATTCTTCTGATTGATTTTATCAAAGAAACTTTGGATTATACATTCGTTCCATTGACTGAGATTCCTATTATTTATCAGCATATAAAAAAATACGAGCACCATAAACCTTATCTTCCGCTCAATAAAAAACAGGTAGTGCGAGATGGTTCTGGATATTTGTTAAAACCACCTGTTGATCCAAATTTGGAAAGTGATTTTGATATGGCACCAATGATGACGATATTAGATGAGAAAGAAAATAATACTTTGTTTACTGATTTTACATTAAATGGAACAACAAACAGTTTGTATTTCTATGCATCCAGAGAGATAGGATCTCAAATGAAAATGAGTGATTTAAGTGAAGTATTGGGTCCTGTAAAATTAGTGGATTCCAATCCTGCGGAAGCACCGAAAATTTTAAGTGCGCTTCCAATACTTGAAAATATGGTTTTGGGAATAAATCCAAAAATAAAAATTGATATTCAGCCATATCCTGAAGTTCAAAGAATATCAAGAGTGAATCTTTATCGTGCTTACAACAAGCTTGATGCAGAATCCATTCTTTCTATGGAACTGATTAAACAAATTTATGTTTCTAATTTGGAAATAAACGAAGACGGAAGCTGGAAAATCTATGATGAACTGGAGGGCTTCGATCAAATTCCATACGGGGATACTTTATTTTACAGAGTTACTGTTGACAAAGAAATTCAATATGCTGATCCGGGAATCTTAAGTGATGGAACACAAAACATTATTATCGATTATGCTCCTTCTCAGGCTTCAAAAATTATGGCTATTGTACTTTCAGAAACTCAAAATCCGGAGGCTCCTGAGTTGAAAGGTTCAGCTCAAGTATCTGAGGACATAAATTTTTTTGTGAACAATGTAGTTTTAAGCTGGAATCAAACCTGCTATAAAGGAATCTACCATTTGTATAATATGAGTCCGCAAGGAAACTGGGCGGAAATAGCAAGACTGGTTGTTAATCAAGAAAACGACAAAGCAAGACTACAGATTTACAACCCAAATCCTGCCCAAAATGAAAATGAATGGCTGGACGGCGATCTTCTGGATATTGTGGAAAATGAATTTACATTACCATTAAATTTATTGGGAACCAATTATATTCAACTCCCGTTGTTTGATGAAAATAACAAACGAAAATATTACCATTTTAAAGTAGTCGCTGAAAATACTTCTGGAATGTTCAGCAAAGAAGAGAAAATATATACTATAGGTGATGAAATTTTTTCTCCTGTTGAAACGGATAGCAAACTAAAAAGGTATAGAACTTTTTTTACTACAAATGATTTGACAAAGGATAGTAATATATTCATACCACCTTATTTACGTTATCAGCTTTCCAAAATTCCTCAAACTGGATCGGAAGCTTATGATCATAAATTTCCGCAGGCAATTGACGTTTTGAAGAGAATATCAAACAATTACATCATTCTGCCTGAAATAAATACGGATGATAAAAAGAATCCGCATGCATATAATCTTAATACCAAAGAACTTGTATGTATATATTTATATGATTCTAAAAACGAAGAAGACCATCTGCGTAGAGTTGTAAAACATACAAGAAGAGCAGGCGCTAAAGAATGTATAGTTGATTTAGGAAATGATACCAATTACATTGAGCAATCTAAAAATGAATTGAAAATGGCAATTCAGTATGGTTGGAATTCAGGTATAGTGAAAATTATTTTAATTGAAAAAGGAAATCTCCGTCATTATACAAAAAATGATTTTATGATATAAAAAAGCAGTAGGATCTATCGACCCCACTACCAAACAATTAGAAAGTTGCCTCCCCAAATGTGAAAACAAATATAACATATTTTTCTCAAAGAATCTATAATAATAGGCTTTTTGTATAAAAACAATAAAATAAATTCAAACTTTTAAAATAATAGAATAATGGAAACTAAATATGGATTTCACTAATTGAAAAAATAACTAAAAATCAAAAAAGTATGCGTTTTTTCTGTAATCTTCACCAAAGATAGTATAGTTTAAAAGTATAAATAGTCATTCCTTTAAATCTGAATAACATTTTGATTTGCAATAATATACATTGAAAAAAGGCTTAAAAACTGTGTAAAATATTGCAGAAAATCGTATTTTTAGGGTATAAAAAGTGGCAAAATGTTAGGCAAAATAAAAGAAGATTTACAGCAGAATTTATTCCAGACCAGGCTTACAGAACTTATCAATATGGAGCATCCGTTGGTAAAATTAGCTCAGGAGATTTCTTGGGATAAAATGGAGACGGAGTTTGAGAAATTATTTTCAGAAAGCGGAAGACCCTCTATTGCGATCCGCAAAATAGCAGGAATGCTTCTTTTGAAAGAGATATTTAAAGAAAGCGATGAGACGGTTGTAGAACGATGGATTGAGAATGCTTACTGGCAATATTTCACAGGAGAGACTTTTTTTCAGACCAATCAGCCCTTTGATCCGAGCAATTTTGTTCACTTCAGAAAGAGAATTGGAGAAGAGGGTTTGGAATTTCTTTTGGGGCAAAGTGTTTCCCTTCATCCCAAGGCTAAAACAGAAGATGAAGTTCAGATCGACACCACGGTTCAAGAGAAGAATATCACGTTTCCTACGGATGCCAAATTAGCAAAAAAAGTGATTGATAATTGTGGGAAAATAGCCGAAAAAGAAGGCATTAATCAAAGACAGAGCTACAAAAGAGTGAGCAAGCAATTATTACGGGATGCTTATTTTGGACATCATCATAGAAGACAGAAGAAGTCAAAAATGGCAAGGAAAAAGCTCAGAACGATTGGCAAAAGGGTGCTTCGGGAATTGAAAAGAAAACTGCCTGAAGATGTTTTTAAAAACTACGAAGAAGTTTTTAAAATTTACCTCAAAGCCCTGACCCAAGAACGTACCACAAAAGATAAAATTTACAGTCTTCATGAACCTCAAGTTGCCTGTATTGCGAAAGGAAAATCGGGAAAGAATTATGAATTTGGGACAAAAGTGGCTGTGGTAAGAGGTCGGAGAACGGGCATCATTACCTCGGTAAAAAGATTTTCCGGCAATCCCCACGACAGCAATACGCTGGAAGAATCCTTGGCACAGAGTGAAAGGGTAAGAAAATCAGTTGGAGGCACAAGGCCTAAAAAAGTGAGTGCAGACCGAGGATTCAGAGGAGTTAAAGAAGTAGAAGGAACAGTAATTTTGCTTCCTACAAGACGGGAAAAAACAAGGTATGGGCAGCAAGTAGCGAGATTAAGATTTCGGGCAAGAGCGGCAATAGAACCTTGTATCTCACATTTAAAAAGAAACCATTCCTTAGGATTAAACTTCCTTAAAGGAGTGGCTGGAGATATTAACAATGCCTTATTAGCAGGGATTGGATACAATTTGAAGATGAGACTGAACCAAATTAAGGAGCAAATCCTTCTTTGGCTCGAACTTTTTTTCCGAATATTTTTATGTCGGTATATTTTTCAAAATGAAAAATTAGCTTTTTAAGGAATGACTAAATAATGCTTTTTTAAATAACATATTTAATGATATGAAATCGCCATTAACAACTTGTTGTTTTGCAAAACAAACACCAATGAAAATAGGGCGATTGCATATGACCATAAAAAAAATACAAATCTACATATGAAAATTAAATTTATTTTTTTGTTCATACTGATGGCTTTTATTTTTACAAAAGCGCAATCTGAATTTATAACTGTATGGGAACCTGGCAGAAATTCCAGTACAATAAGCGGTTATAGTACCAGCACCAAAACTCAAATTTATTTTCCAGGGATAGGTACCAACTATACTATTTATTGGGAAGAGGTCGGTAATACTTCTCATAATGGAACTCTTACCAACGTTACCTCTACTCTTGGACATCCTATTCTAATTAATTTTGGTACTTCTACCGCTACCACACCGAAATATACTGTGAAAGTGTCCAACGGCAATGGTAGTTTCACACAAATTGCATTTGCCAATGTTGATAGTTTCGATCATATTACATATTATGGTGACGCAGCGAAAATTATATCTGTCTCACAATGGGGAACTATACAATGGCTTAGTATGAGGAATGCATTTGCAGGCTGTGTAGTTATAGATGTAATTGCTATGCAACCCCCAAACCTTACAAATGTTACTGATCTATCAAAGATGTTTTACTCTTGTAATACTAATTTTGTGGGAAATTCTTCTTATGCGAGCTGGAATACATCTAATATTACTAATATGTCGGGAATGTTCAAATATACTTCTTGGTTTAACCAAAATATTGGGAATTGGGATACATCGAAGGTTACGGATATGAGTGAAATGTTTGCTAATTCCAGCTTTAATCAAAATATTGGGAGTTGGAAAACCAATAACGTTACCAATATGAGTGGTATGTTTAGTATAAATGCAGTCTTCAACCAAAACATCGGAAATTGGGATACCTCTAAAGTTACGGATATGAGTTATATGTTTACTTTCGCCACAGCCTTCAATCAAAATATTGGAAATTGGAACACGGCGAATGTAACGGATATGAGAGTAATGTTTAAAGATGCTGAAGTTTTCAACCAAAATATTGGAAATTGGAATACATCAAAGGTTACAAATATGTATAGGATGTTTTATGATGCTTATAAATTTAACCAAAATATAGGAAATTGGAACACGGCGAATGTAGCGGATATGAGTGGTATGTTTGAGGCTGCAACAGTCTTCAACCAAAACATAGGAAGTTGGGATACTTCGAAGGTTACAAATATGAATTCGATGTTTTTTAGTGCTGGTGCTTTTAACCAAAATATTGGAAATTGGAATTTATTGAGCCTTACCGATTTATATTATATTTTAAATTATTCAGGACTTTCTTGTGATAATTACAACAAAACATTAATTGGCTGGGCTAATAATGGAAATACACCAAATAATAAGACTTTGGGTTGTAAAAATTTAGTTTATTCTTCTCCACAAGCAGTAGCTGCGAGAAATACGCTTATGAATAAAGGATGGTCGTTTAGCGGTGATAGTTACAATCCTAATTGTGTAATATTAGCTACTAATGAAGTAGCAGAAAATAGCGAGCTAATCGTATATCCTAACCCTGCCACTGATATTATCTTTATAAGAAATGCTAAAGAAAATGATGTTGTTTATTTTTATGATTGTAAATCGTCAGCAAAATGTGTACTGATTTAAGCTAAAACTAAGATAGTGTTTTTGTAATCATTTAATAATTAAATTTGAATATTATGAAAACAGAA
>Ga0209792_1001328_pt1 | contig 12214 bp, 12 predicted proteins | sample EBPBio142005_DNA_FD_185860 | JGI IMG/M metagenome (GOLD analysis project Ga0209792, IMG submission 185860) | Wastewater treatment Type I Accumulibacter community from EBPR Bioreactor in Madison, WI, USA - Reactor 1_6/14/2005_ DNA (SPAdes)... | ecosystem: Engineered > Bioreactor > EBPR >...
GGATGCTGAGGATCCAGAACGCGTTCAGCACGAGGGATGCCGCGATCCAGTAGCCGAGGCGACGGTGGCGCTCGACTGGCCGGGCAGGAGCTGCCACACCGCGTACACGATGAGGCCCAAGTAGATGACGGACCACACCGAGAAGGCCGGGGTGGCAGGTGCGATGAGGGTGGCGTCGGCGGCGAGGGCTCCGCCCGCGGCATCCTGGATGGGGGTTCCCCCCGCCGCGCCGGACCCGACGAACGCGCCGATGAGCGCGAAGGCGGCGCTCGCGGCGACGGTGATCTGGCGGACGATGTCCTTCGACTCACGCATGGCACTCCTCGCTCGACCCGCAGGGCGAATTGATAAGCTGGCTTACTAATTTACGCTATCACTACAGTGGAAACCGTGACAGACCCGCACGACCCGATGCAGACCTGGCCGACGGGTCGCCTGCTCTCGACGGCGGCTCGTCTCGTCGAGCACGCCTGGACGGAGGCGCTCGAGAAGCGCGGACTCACCCACGCGGGCATGATCGCGCTGCACTTCCTCGATGCCGGACCGCTCAGCCAGACGGAGATGGCACGCCTGGCCAAGGTGGAGACCCAGACCATGTCGCGCACGGTCGAGCGCCTCGAACGCGCCGGCTTCATCGAGCGCCGGGCTGACGAGACCGACCGACGGCGGATGCTCGTGACCCGCACCCCCGCCGGTGACGCGGCCTGGGCATCCATTCGCACGGTCGAGAGCGAGGTGTTCCCGGCCCACAGCGACAGTCCGGAGCTGCGCGCGAAGCTGCTCGAGATCATCCACCGGGCCGCCGAGGGTCGTTGGGACTAGTCCCGGCGAGCGAGGAGCGGCTGCGCATCCTGACGCGGGTGCGACAGTGAGAGCACGACGACGGCGGCGACCGCCGCGAGCTGCAGCACCGCGACGTACGGTAACGGCACGATCGTCGTGCGGAACAGGAACGGCGCGTAGCTCAGAACGGCCGTGACCTGTAGAGCGAGCGCGGGAATGAGATAGCGGCGGTCGATCAGGAGGCACACGATCGCGAGCACCCCGCCCGCGTAGAAGTAGCGCTCGTGGATCGCGGGCAGCACGAAGGGCACCAGCACGGCGAAGGCCGCGGCGATCTGCACCAGCCACACCTCGGGGCGGTCGACGTCGCGGGCGCGATGGAGGTACAGCACACACAGCAGTGCCACGATGCCCACGGCGAGGATCACCCCCGCCGCAGCGACGGGGTCGTACAGGGAGTCCGGGATCCATTGATAGAGATTGGCGGCGCGGTCGGTGAGGTGCTTGTACCCCTGGGCCTGGGCGACGTAGATTCCTGCGAGGCTGCCGGGGGACCGTCCGGCGAGCAGGGCGGGCACATAGGTCAACAGGAACACGCCGGCGCCGATGGCAACCGCCCGCCAGCGCTGCTTCTGCAGCACGAATGCGAGGGCGAGCCAGGGCAGCAGGAAGATCGCCTGCAGCTTGAACGACAGCGCGAGGGCGAAGAGCACCCACGCCGGGATGTCACGGCGCGCGAGGACGAAGTAGACGCTCCAGACGAGCAACGCCGTGTAGGTGGCGTCGACCTGCCCCCACATCCCGGAGTTGATCAGGACCTCGGGGATGAACAGGGTGCTCACGCCGGCGAACGCCGCGACCAGCACGCTCCCTCGCAACCGGTACGCGATCGCGGCAATGCCCGCCGCGAGGGCCACATCGAACAGCGCGGCGATCAGCTTCACGACCGCGAGCCCGTCGATCGGCAGCAGCCCGAACAGGTACAGAAGGTAGAGCAACGGCGGGTTGTAGTTGGCGAACGAGGTGCCGAAGGCGGCGAACCCCTGTTCGCGTAGAACCTCGATCCACCCCTTCATGAAGTGGGTGTAGTCGCCGGTGCTGAGCGGTCCGAGGGCGAAACGCACCGCGACGGCGCACGCCAGCGCGATCCCCACGAGCACCCACTGCTGCCATGATGCCTCGTCCCGCGCCTTCCCGAGCGCCTCCCTCATCATGAGGGGCAACCTACCCTGCCCGGCTGGGTGCTCCACCGGGGTTGACCGGGATGCCCCGTACTGGCGTAGTTTCGTGGCATGACGTTCAACGACAACGCCAACATCGATCCCAGCCACGTGAGCCGCCGCGGGCGCAACGCGGGCATCGCGGTCGGTGGTGGTGGCGGCCTGCTGCTCATCGGACTGTTCGTGCTGTCGCAGGTGCTGGGTGTCGACCTCACGGGGCTCGCGGGAACCGGCCAGCCCGTGCAGGAGCAGGGTGCGCCCCTGGCCGAGTGCACCACGGGTGCCGCGGCGAACGACAGCATCGACTGCCGCATGGCGGGGGCCGCCGACTCGCTCGACACCTACTGGGCCGGTCAGGTCGAGGGCTACACCTCCACCAACATCGTGCTGTTCACGGATGCCACGAGCACCGGCTGCGGGTCGGCGACCAGTGCCGTCGGCCCGTTCTACTGCCCGAACGATCAGACGATCTACCTGGACACGGCCTTCTACGACGAGCTCACCTCCCGCTTCGGGGCGTCGGGCGGTTCGCTCGCACAGATGTATGTCGTCGCCCACGAGTGGGGCCACCACATCCAGAACATCGTGGGGATCATGAACGGGCTCGACCTGCAGAACACCGGTCCCACGTCCGACGGGGTGCGACTCGAGGTGCAGGCCGACTGCTTCGCGGGCGCGTGGGTGGGTGCGGCATCCTCGATCACCGACAGCAACGGGGTCACCTTCCTCGAGCCGGTCACCCAGTCCCAGGTGGCGGACGCCCTGAGTGCTGCATCGGCGGTGGGCGATGATCGCATCCAGGAGGCCACCCAGGGCCAGGTGACCCCCGAGACCTGGACTCACGGCTCGAGCGAGATGCGCCAGCGCTGGTTCACCGCCGGCTACAACGGCGGACCGAACGCGTGCGACACGTTCTCGGTGAGCGGCGCCGACCTGTAGTGGGTTGAGTAGCGGCGCAGCCAGGTATCGAAACCCTAGGCTGGGCGGCATGGCTGGCCTGACCGCGACCGTGCGCCGCGCGCTCGAGAACGTGGTGGAGCAGGCGCGGGCGCACGCCGAGGGCTCCCTGGCGGACTACATTCCGGAGCTCGCGCTCGCCGACCCGGGAGGACTCGGCATCGCGCTCGTCGGCGTGCGGGGCCGCAGCTACGAGGCGGGCGACTCCCGCCGCGAGTTCACGATCCAGTCCGTCTCGAAGCCGTTCGTCTACGCCCTCGCGCTCGAGGCGCGGGGTGTCGCCGAGGTGTCCGCTCACGTCGGGGTCGAGCCGAGCGGCGAGGCCTTCAACGAGGCGAGCTTCGACGGCGGGCGGCCGATGAACCCGATGATCAACGCGGGGGCGATCGTCGTGGCATCCCTCGTCGAGGGCGACACCGCGGATCAGAAGGCCGCGCTCATCGTCGACGGGCTCGGCGCCTTCGCCGGTCGGCCCCTGACCGTGGATGACACGGTCTTCCGCTCCGAGCTGGCCACGGGTGACCGCAATCGGGAGCTCGCCGGGCTCGCCCTGGGCGTACTCGCGTCCGGCCCCGATGTGGCGACCGAGACCTACTTCAGGCAGTGCGCCGTGTCGGTCACCGCCTACGACATCGCGGTGATGGCCGCGACTCTTGCCAATTTCGGGCGCAATCCGCTGACCGGGCGCCGCGTCATCCGGTCGGACATCGCGCGCTGGGTGATGTCGGTCATGGCGTCGTGCGGCATGTACGACGGGTCGGGCGAGTGGTTGGCGCGGGTTGGTCTGCCCGCGAAGAGCGGTGTTGCCGGAGGCATCGTCGCCGTCGACCCCGGGCGCTTCGGCATCGGCACCTACGCTCCCCTGCTGGATGACCGGGGCAACAGCATCCGCGGTCTGGCGATGCTCGAGGCGCTCTCCTGCGAGCACGGCCTGCACCTGTTCAGCGAGCAGAGCTCGGTGCGACGCGGTCCGATACGACCCTGAGTCACGCCGCGATGGCGGGTCCTGGTCGTCCGCCTATCAGGCGGTACGGTGCCGGCGGGTTCCGTCCGCGCCGACCCGGTCGAGGGCCCAGGCGACCTGCGCCGCGAGGCCCTCGCGGATCGAGACGGTGGGTCGCCACCCGAGCAGCTCGCGGGCGAGTGTGCTGTCGCCGCGGGTCTGCACCTGGTCTCCTCCCCGGGTCGGAACGAACTCGAGGCGGGGAGTGACCCCGAGCTCGCCTGCGATGATGTCGACGGCATCGATGAGGCGCACCGAGTCCGGTCCGGCGATGTTGAGGGTTGCGGAGGTCCTCGCGCGTGCCGCGAGTACGACTGCGGCGGCGACATCCGTGACGAAGGTGTTGGACCGGCTCTGAGTCCCGTCGCCGGTGATCGACATGGGCAGCCCGGTGATCAGTGCCCGACAGGCGGCGGCGTAGGCCATGTCCGGCCGCTGGTCGGGTCCGTAGGCCGAGAACAGTCGCAGAACTGTCGCTGAGCCGGCCGACTGACTGACGTAGGAGTTGACGAGCGCCTCGGCACGCACCTTGCTCTCCCCGTAGGCCGAAACCGGTACCAGCGGTTGGCTCTCGTCGCCGACCGCTGACGCGCCATACACGCTCGATGTCGACGCATGCACGAGGTGCACGCCCGACTCGCGCATCGCATCCAGCACCCGGCTCGTCGCGTCGACATTGTGCTGCTGGTACGCAGCCGCCGACCGGCCAGGTCCGTCGATGCCCGCAAGGGCGGCGAGGTGGATGACCGCGTCGACGCCCGCGAGGTGAGGGCGGAGGGACGTGCTTCGGAGATCGAGCACGTGTGACTCGAAGCGTTCGAAGCGCCCGAGTTCGTTCTGACGTCGGAGCTTGTGATCGGCCGGGTAGAGCTCGGTACGGAGGCCATCGACCCCGATCACCCGATCACCGTCGGTGAGCAACTGTCTGGCGACGTGACTGCCGATGAAACCGGCAGACCCGGTTACGAGGTACGTCCTCATGGCAGGCACACCAGTTCATGCACGAATCGCAGCTTCGCGATCACGGGTGCCGTCAGAGTGAACGGGTAGAGGTCGCCCTGACCCATCGAGCGGTTGACCCGGTTGAACATGAGGCTGAGCCAGTGCCAGTCATCGAGCATCCGGTCGATGCCGAGCGTGCTGTAGTCACCCTCGGGCACGACGTCGTGGTCGATGATGCCCTGCACCCGATCGACGCTGAGGATCACCCCGGCTGCCGCAGCGGTCGCGAGGGTCCCCGTGATGTGCAGGTAGTGGGCGAACGTCTCAGCGAAGTCCTCCCAGGGATGCATCGTGGCGTACTCCGAGATGAAGGAGGTGGCCCAGTCGGTCGGAGCGCCCTCACGGTAGTGGCGCTGGATGGCCTTCTGGTAGCTGGCCCGCTCGTCGCCGAACAGCGCGCGGCAGGCGGCCCACTGGTCGTCGGTGGTCACGAGCACCCACTGGTAGTAGTGGCCGATCTCGTGGCGGAAGTGACCGAGCATCGTGCGGTACGGCTCTCCGAGGCGCACACGCAGGGACTCGCGGTAGGCGTCAAGGGTCTCCGCGAGGTCGAGGGTGATGATGCCGTTGGCGTGTCCGATGGTCACGCGCTCGCCGCTGAGGCTCGAGAGCAGGTCGAAGCCGAGTCCGCCCTCCTTCTCGTAGTACGGAGTCACCGGCAGGTGGAGCTCGGCGAGCTGCACGAGCAGGCGACGCTTGGCGATGCCGGTCTCCCGGAGCTTCTCCCAGGCGATCGTGTCATCCCGCTCGGGGAGTCGTCGGCTCAGCCGGCAGGAGAAGCAGCGGCCCGACTCCTCGCTGTCCGCGACCAGCCAGTTGCAGCCCCAGTCGCGGTTGGAGCAGGTGCGCCAGACATCCTCGCCGGCTTCGGTTCCCCCGGGATGCACCTCGAGGAAGCTCAGGGTCTGGTATCGGTAACCCAACTCAACGCCGCAATTGCCGCACGCCGACCAGTCGAGGAAGGCGAAGCTCTCGCAGTGCGGGCAGCGGGGCATCATGAGGCAAGCTTACGGATGAGCCGACCTCAGGTGGATTCGCGCTGCACGACCGACGACGGATCGCTCGTCCACTCACCGGGTTCGAGACCGAGTGCGACGCGCGCCGCCAGTCGGCCGTACGCCTCCGCGTCGATGTGGACGCTGGTGAGCGACGGCGTCCAGATCGCGCCATGCTGCGCGTCGTCGAAGCCGATCACCGCGACATCCCCGGGAACTGCGACGCCGAGATCGGCCAGCGCCCCCAGAGCGAGCAGCGCGCTGTCATCGTGGAACCCGGCGATCGCCGTGATGTGCGGATGCTCCTGCCGCAACCACCTGACTGCTTCGCGGGCGGTCTCGCGCTCCTCACCCACGGTGAGAAGCACAATGGGTGCGAGCCCGAGAATCGTTGCGACACGCTCGGCCTGCGCGACCCGGATCGCGACCAGCCTGCCGGGCGCCTGCGAGGGCAGCGCCAGGGCGACCGCCGTGTGTCCGCGGTCGGCGAGGTGGCGCAGCTGGGTGGCCGTGGCGGGGGCGAGTCCGTCGGTCCAATCGGTGCCCTCCCGACCGAGGTCCGCCGACCCGAGATCGAGTACGGCGCGCGGGGCGACGGCCTGAAGCAGCTCACCGAGTGAACCGTCACTCTCCTCGCCGTAGTGCACGAGGAGGGTGTGGCCGTGCACCCGCAGCTCGGCGCCGACGCCCGCGATGAAGCTCTCCAGACTCTGGCCGCCCCGCCACGAGCCGACGGTCAACAGGACGATGCGCGAGGTGCCCTCCCGAAGGGCCCGGGCGATGCTGTGCGGCGTGTACCCGAGCGCCGCTGCCGCCTCGCGCACGCGCTGCCGCGTGACCTCGGGGATGGTCTGCCGCGGGGTGTCGTTGAGCACGAAGCTGACCGTGGCCGGGGAGACTCCGCTCGCGCGCGCGACATCTTTGAGGGTGACTCTCTGCACCATCCTGGTCCTGTCACTAATTCGATTTAGTGACTATCGTGGCGCACGGTGGTGCTCACTGTCGAGCGCCTCCTCGTGTGACACGTGTCGCGGGTCTTTCGGCCCTCGATCCTCGGGCCCCAGGAGCGTAGCGTCAGCCCCAGGGGCTCCCCGGCACACGGCTCGAGACCCGGAGCAAGGAAAGGACCATCATGCAGATCACCGACAAGGTCTTCGTCGTCACCGGCGGGGGAAACGGCATGGGACGCGAGGTCGTGCTCGGCCTCCTCGCGCGCGGTGCCCGCGTCGCCGCGGTCGACCTGAACGAGGTGGGATTGGCCGAGACCGCGCAACTCGCCAACGTCGCGGATGGCCGACTGACGACGCATCCGCTCAATGTCGCCGACCGCAAGGCGGTGCTCGCCCTGCCGGCTGCCGTCACGAAGGCCCACGGCCAGGTCGACGGCGTGCTCAACATCGCCGGAATCATCCAGCCGTTCGTGAAGATCAACGAGCTCGACTTCGACGTGATCGAGCGAGTGATGAACGTCAACTTCTGGGGCGTCGTCAACATGTCGAAGGCGTTCCTGCCGACCCTGCTCGAGCGACCCGAATCGTCGCTGCTCAACGTATCGAGCATGGGCGGGTTCCTGCCCGTGCCGGGCCAGGCTGCCTACGGCGCGAGCAAGGCCGCCGTCAAGCTCTTCACCGAGGCGCTCTTCGCGGAGTCGCAGGGCACACCGCTCGCGGTGACAGTCGTCTTCCCGGGCGGTGTGGCGACTCACATCACGCAGAACTCCGGGGTCGACACCTCCAAGATGGAGGCCGCCATGGGCAGTGGCAAGGCACCCAAGACGACGAGTGCCCCGGATGCCGCACGCCAGATCATCGAGGGCGTCGAGAAGGGCAGCTTCCGTGTTGTCATCGGAAGCGACGCGAAGTTCATGGACCGCTTCGCGCGCCTCAACCCGCGCCGGGCGACCCTGCTGATCGCCAACCAGATGAAGTCGCTGCTCGGCTAGCGGTGACGGTGGGGGCGTGTCCGCGCGGGCGTGCCCTCACCTCCGCGGGTCGACGTGCACCTTGGGCCCGGGGCCCGCGGCGTGACCCCGACGGCCCTCGAGGCGGCTCGGGACATCCTCGAGGGAGATGACCTCGCTCACCAGGGCGTCGGGCACGACCGACCCCGCGGCGAAGCTCTGGATCGCACCCGCCAGACCGGGCGAGGCGCTGAGGATGCCGACCGCCGTGACGTCCTTGAGCGCGATGTGGCGGGAGTCGACGAGGCTCGGCGTCGACGACAGCCCGATGAACACCACCCGCCCAGCGGGCCGCACCAGTCGCACGGCCAGTCCCGGCCCCGCCTCCGTCGAGGTGGCCTCGATCACGGAGTCGAACTCGTTCGCCCGGTCACCGAACTCATCGAGGCGCGCCGTCGAGTGCACCCCGAGCGACCGTGCCAGTTCGAGGGATCGCTCCCGCAGCCCGGCCACCTCCACCTGCGCACCCTCAGCCTTCGCGAACAGGGCCGCGAGCAGGCCGATGGTGCCGGAGCCGAGCACGAGCACACGGTGACCGGGCTCGATCGCCGCGGCTCGTGCGGCGCGCAAGGAGTTGCCGCCCGGCTCGACGAGGGCCGCGGCGGCAAGGCTGACGCTCTCGGGGATCGCGTAGGCGTAGCGGGTGGGAATCAGCAGCCGCTCGGCCAGCGCCCCCGGCCAGCCGTCTGTGATGCCCACCTCGAATCGGTCGGGGCAGACGTGGTGGTGCCCCGACAGGCAGTAGTCGCAGCGTCCGCAGCCGAGCATGGTGTCGCCTGTCACCCGACGGCCCAGCCACGACTCGTCCTCGGGCGACCCGACACCGACGACCCGCCCGGTCCACTCGTGTCCGAGCCGGAGGGGGAAATGGGTGATTCCCTGATCGTGGTAGGCCATCTCCCCGGTGTAGAGCTCGATGTCGGTGCCGCAGATGCCCACCCGCTCGACCTCGACCACCAGTTCGCCGGGCGCGGCGACCGGATCCGCGACCTCGAGCACCGCTGCCTCGCGCGGGCCGGTGATCACGAGCGCGCGCATCAGGCCGCGGACCAGTACGGGGACGTCGTGCTCCCGGTCCAGCGGTGCGGCGGCTGACCGACCGCACCCACGTGCGCGACGAAGAGGGCGCCCGCCCGGTCGGTGAACTCGGTCAGACCCTCCTGCGCCGTGGTGATCGCGAGGATGTCGCGGCCGACCCCCACGAAGCCCGGGCACGACACCTGCGCCGCGTCGACGCTCACGGTGTCCAGGAGCACACCCGCGGGAGAGTGGCGGCGCACCCGGGATGCCCCCCACTCGGCGATCCACAGCATGCCCGTGGCATCCACGGTCAGTCCGTCGGGGTAGCCCTCGAACTCGTCGATCAGAGTGACCCACGGCTCGGTGGCGTCGAAGGCTCCCTCGCCGTAGGAGTGCGTCGACACCGTACGGGCGAACGTGTCGACGTGGTAGATCGTGCCGCCGTCGGGGGAGAAGCCGATGCCGTTCGAGAGCCGAACCCCCTCGCGCAGCACCTCGGCGCTGCCGTCGGCGGACACTCGCAGCAGCACCTCGTCGCCGCGGTCCAGGGCGGACTTGCCCTCGAATGACAGTGTGCCGGTGATGAACCGGCCCTGGGGGTCGACCCGTCCGTCGTTGAGCCGAAGGCCGGAGCGCTCGCCCAGGAGCGACGGTCCCACGGAGACGGTCCCGTCTGTGGAGACGGTCGCGAGACCCCGCTGGGCCGCGATGAGCAGTCCGCCGTCGGTTGCGAGGGCGACGGCCCCGGCCGTCTGGTCCAACCGGACCTCGTGCGTCACCGTGAGGTGATCGCCGTGCAGCTCGGCCGCCAGCACACGGCCCGCCCAGACGTCGACCCAGCGCACGAGGTCGTGGCGGTCATCCCAGATGACTCCCTCGGCGAGCTCGTAGATCGGCTCGGTCACCGGGGATGAGAGGTGGTCGGTCATGGCCCCCGTGCCTCGTTGCCGGATATCGCCTGTGCGACAATTCAGAATGCTAGCCCAGCATCCGAGCTAAGGGAAAAGGTCGATGAAGACCCCACTGCGCAGCGCCGACTGGTACGGCGGAACCGATCGCAATGCCTACATCCATCGTGCGTGGATTCGTCGCGGCAATCCCGAGGACTCGCTCGACGGCACGAAGCCGCAGATCGCGATCGCCAACACGGCCTCCGACCTGACACCCTGCAACAAGCACCTCGACGAGGTCGCGCAGTCGGTCAAGCAGGGGATCTGGGAGGCCGGCGGCGTTCCCTACAACCTGCCCGTGGTGTCGCTCGGCGAGACCCAGGTGAAGCCCACCGCGATGCTGTGGCGCAACATGGCCGCGATGGCGATGGAGGAGATGTTCCGGGCCAACCCGATCGATGGGCTGGTGTTGCTGGGCGGGTGTGACAAGACGATTCCCGCGCTGCTCATGGCCGCGGCATCCGTCGACCTGCCAGCGGTGGTCGTGCCAGGCGGGCCGATGCTCACGGGCCACTTCCGTGGCGAAGCGCTCGGGTGCGGCACCGACGTGTGGCGACTCAGCGAGGAGGCCCGCGCCGGCACCATCACCAACGGCCAGTTCCTGGGGTCGGAGCAGTCCATGATCCGCTCGAAGGGTCACTGCAACACGATGGGCACCGCCTCCACGATGGCCGTCGTGGCCGAGGCGCTCGGGATGACCATCCCCGGCTTCGCGGGTACGCCGGCACCCGATGCGCGACTGCTCTCACTCTCGCATGAGACCGGACGCCTGATCGTCGACATGGTGGCCGCGAACCGCAGGCCGAGCGCCATCATGACGCGAGAGGCCTTTCTCAATGCGATCATCGCGGTCGCCGCACTCGGCGGCTCGACGAACTCGGTCGTGCACCTGCTGGCGATCGCCGGTCGACTCGGCGTGCAGCTGACGCTCGACGACTTCGATGCGGCGGGCGCGGGGGTGCCCGTGATGGCGAACCTGCAGCCGAGCGGCACCTTCCTCATGGACGATCTGTTCCGCGCCGGCGGGGTGCTCGCGGTCCTCGCGCAGATCAGCGACCTGCTGCACCCGGAGCCGATCACCGTGACCGGCACGCCGCTCGTCGACCACCTGGCCGATCGTCCCGTGTTCGACGACACGGTCATCCTCCCGCGGGACGCTCCCCTCATGGCCAACGCCGGCATCGCCGTGCTGCGCGGCAACCTCGCCCCGCGCGGCGCTCTCGTGAAGCCCGCCGCCGCGACGCCCGCACTGCTGCAGCACACCGGTCGGGCGATCGTCTTCGACTCCATCGAAGACATGCGTGAGCGCATCGACGACCCCGCCCTGGCTGCCACGGCCGACTCCATCCTCGTGCTGCGGGGGTGCGGCCCCCGTGGCTACCCCGGCATGCCGGAGGTCGGCAACATGCCACTTCCCCGCGCGCTGCTCGAGCAGGGAGTACGCGACATGGTGCGCATCAGTGACGCGCGCATGAGCGGGACCGCCTACGGCACGGTCATCCTGCACGTCTCGCCCGAGGCGGCCGCGGGCGGACCGCTGGCCCTCGTGCGCACTGGCGACCTGATCACCGTGGATCTGAAGAACCGGTCGCTCACGCTCGACGTGCCCGATGACGAGCTGGCCGGTCGTGCCCCCTCATCCGAGAGCACGGCCGCCTATGCCTCACCGAGTCGCGGCTGGGAGAAGCTCTACGTCGATCACGTGATGCAGGCCGACACGGGCGCCGATCTCGACTTCCTCGTCGGCGGCAGCGGCGACCGGGTCAGCCGCGAGTCCCACTGAGGCGGTGCCGGTGCTGGTCGCCTGCGATACCTTCGGTCGTTGCTTATACGTCACATGTATGATCTACTACGTATACCGTCACTACCGGCGGGATAGTCGTCAACGACGTCGACCAGAAAGGCACGCGACATGGCATCACAGCATCGTCGTCCGTTCACCCGAACCACCCGCGTCATCGCCGCCACTGCATCCCTCGCGGTCGCCGGCCTGCTCGCGGCGTGCACCGGTGGCACAGCGGACGTGAACTCGGACTACGGGTTCGTCACCGCAGAGCAGGTTCCCGACAGCACGATCACGATCTGGGCGGATGCCACGCGCCAGCCCGCGGTCGAGGCCTTCGAGGCCGCACACCCCGAGATCAAGGTCGACCTCGTCGTCGACGACGGCTCGGCTGGTGGCTCAGCCACGTTCCAGACCAAGATCGCCCTGGCCGACCAGGCCGGCGAGGGTTGGCCCGACGTGGTGTTCTCCACTCAGAACAACGATGCATCGTGGGCCTCCAAGGAGACCAACGGCGTGCAGGCGTTCGCTGCCCCGCTGA
>Ga0209792_1001329_pt1 | contig 12213 bp, 10 predicted proteins | sample EBPBio142005_DNA_FD_185860 | JGI IMG/M metagenome (GOLD analysis project Ga0209792, IMG submission 185860) | Wastewater treatment Type I Accumulibacter community from EBPR Bioreactor in Madison, WI, USA - Reactor 1_6/14/2005_ DNA (SPAdes)... | ecosystem: Engineered > Bioreactor > EBPR >...
ATCCACCATGCAAGTATACGATGTATTGATAGTAGGCGCTGGGCCTTGTGGACTAGCGGCAGGAATAGAAGCGGCAAAGGCAGGATTGAGTCACTTGATTCTTGAGAAAGGAAGTATTACGGAGTCGATTCGTCGGTACCCCAAACGAATGCGTTTTTTCTCGACCGCCGAAAATATTGAAATTGGAGGAATTCCTTTTCCCATATCCGATGTCAAGGCCAACCGTAGTGAGGCATTGCAGTATTACCGCAAAGTAGCAGGATATTATCGCCTCAACTTCAAGCTATTTACGGAGGTATCTCAAGTGGTAAAACAGGCAGAGGAAACCTTTGAAATTCAAACAGTAGGTGGAGAGGTATATCATGCTAAAAAAGTCATTATTGCTACTGGCTATTTTGATTTTCCTCGCTATTTGGGAATAAATGGAGAAGACCTCCCTCATGTGTCTCACTACTACGATGAACCGTTTCAGTATTCTTTTTCAAAGGTAGTTATTGTGGGCGGAGCTAACTCGGCAGTTGAGGCCGCGCTCGAAATGTACCGACATGATGTGGATGTGACCGTAGTACACCGAGGAGAAGACTTTCGGACGACTGTAAAGTATTGGTTGATTCCTGATGTTAAAAATCGGGTGAAGGAAGGGAAGATAAAAACGCGTTTTAATAGCCTAACCAAAGCTATAGAGCCTAAACGTGTGCTAATAGAAAATACCCAAACGGGAGAAGAAGAATGGATTGAGGCCGATTTTGTGTTGATGCTCATCGGCTACATTCCCGATGGTGCGTTATTGCAACGTTGTGGAGTAGAATTACGCGAGCCAAGTATGGTGCCAGTCTATGACCCTCAGACGTTTGAAACCAATGTATCAGGCTTGTATTTGTGCGGTACTGTAGTCGCAGGGATTCATACTGAAAAAGTCTTTATTGAAAACGGACGCGACCATGCTGCGGCTATTATTGACCACATTGCAGGGCGTGATATTCGAAAAGTCAAAGAATTAATAGACCGTATTTAAGGGTTTCGTCCACTCGATTATTGTTCGGGTGGACGAAATAGGCACTAACGTCGATTTATTTTTCCAAAATAGTGAAGTTGGTATTTTTTTGGAGTCATTTGAAAACGCTTTTGAAACATTTTATTGAACTTGATAGCTGACGAAGCGCTATAGCCAATCATTGCTGCCACCTCATTGGCTTTGTAGCCCTTTTGGAGTAATTGTGCAGCATATTCCATTCGTCTTTCTAAGTATAGTTGATAAAAAGGCTGTCCATATATTTTCTTAAATAGCCTCTTAAATGACATCAGTTTTATACCATGTTCTTTGGCTATTTCTTGTTCATTTGGAGGAACGTTTTTAAAGTTTCCATTTAGGTATTTATTGTAAATTTCTTTTACTAATTCAGTAAAGTTATCTGAAGGAGCGTCATAGAAAGATGATTCTTTGTCTTTAAATGAAGGAACTGGCCGTGAGTGATATTTTACTTCAAAACTAATTTGGTGACGAATCAATTCTAAGCAACATTTTTCAAAGTCTTTCGACTCTAGAACGACCATAACTTTTGAACTCTCTTTATCAATCAAAACTGATTTTCCTGCTTCGCTTTCCTCTAGAGAAGCTACTGCTTGTAGGGCGATACTCATGGTGATATTTCGGGTAAAATGATTGAATTTTTATGCAAAATCACTCAAAAATTTACCCAAACTTTAGGAAAACCAATCCTTCTGTCATCAAATGGCTACTATGTTAAATCAATTTTATTAAAAATGTTGTCAAGTGTTATTTTGGGTAAATAAGGTGGGAGATGTTTTTTTAAATAAAATTTACTAATTTTTTATATTTTCGATATTTATTAATAAAATAATTTAAAATTAAGCTTTTTACAGTATATTATTATCGGTATAAAAATACTAAAACTAGATCCTATTTAATAGTGTCTGAGCAGCAAGCTTTGGATTGTCTTCTTGCAATTGAATTCGATAAGCGATTGTTCGTTGGGAAAGTTCGTAGAGGTAGGCTTTGTCGTAGTAGTTAAGAGAAATATCGGCTACTGTAGTGTAATCGTGACGCTCTAGTGCTTCAATAGCCGCATTGTAATGCTGGCCACCGAGTCGTTTTTTGATACGTTCGGTCGCTTTTTGGAGTAAACTATGCTCATAGCAAGCGTATTCCCGAACGAGACGCTGAATACGAAGGTTTTTGGGAAGGTCAATAAATACAAATTGGGTAGGTTGCTGCATTTGATGCCAAAAAGCCAATGGAATAAAACATGCTCCGATGTGTCTACTTTCACCTTCTAGCCAAACTCGCTGTAGTGGGTCTAGTGCATTCCATTGTTGATGAAGAAGATTTTCAAACTGTTCAGAAGAAGGCTGAGGTGATTGACCAATGGCTCCGTACGCAGAGCCTTTGTGGTGGGCAATGGCTTCTAAATCAATGACTTGTTCGCCCATTTCAGCTAACACATGCAAAATGTCCGTTTTACCACTTCCTGTATGCCCACCTAAGATAATTAAGTTCTGGGGGCGACTAAACGAAGTCAGAACATGATTTCGGTAAGCCTTGTATCCACCTTCTAGCGTATATACCCTGAAACCAGCGGTTTTTAGCAACCATGCAAAGCTTCCGCTACGCATCCCACCGCGCCAGCAGTGAACCAATACTTCGCGTTCAGGAGCGATGGCATCCGCCCTGTTGACGAATAAAGCAAGTTTGGGTCCCACCATCTCTAGCCCAAGGCGTACGGCAGCATCTCGCCCTTTTTGCTTGTAATAAGTGCCTACTTCGGCGCGCTCCTCGTTGCTAAAAAGGGGGATGTTAATAGCCCCTGGAATGTGTGCATGATTATATTCTCCTGGCGAACGTACGTCGATGATTGGTAAGCGGCGGGATGCTTGTAAAAAATCAGCGGGTGAGAGTGCGGTCGCCATAGATTTGTATGCTAGATTGAATTAATGCGAAGCCCTTTAGCCCCTAATCTATCTCGGATTTGATTGACGATATAAATAGAAGCCTCGATTTCGTCTTTACGGATAGCAACGCTTTCGATGTTAAAACCAAATGGAATCGCATGAGCAGAACAAAACTCAATGAGTTCATCGGCGATTTGTAAACAAAGCTGCACCGACGTTTCAAGAATATTTTCTGAATTAAGCAACGTCTCTTTGGTTGAGTCGGGCACGTGAATACCCAACCACTCCATAAAATGAAGTGTTTTCTTAGAACCACATGCCGTAATGGTAAATACGAAGGTGGGCAATGGTTGTTGTTGTACTTGAGAAGTATTTACTACTGCGGCAAGCATTTGTTTGGCATAATCAACGTTGAAAATGCATTGCGATACAAAATAGCTCACCCCACTCGCCATTTTATCGAGGATGCGTTGGTCTTCGTCATTGAGAACTGCGTGGCGTTCGGGAATAGTAACAGCGCCAATGACTGAATTATCAGCAAACTCTTGCCAAATAGCATAGGCTTCGGGTAAGCTTGTAACGGGCCTGAAGTCGGGAGAGGGAACGCCCACAAACACGGGATAGAAGCCGTTTTGAGTCAACTCTCCGACCCATTGGCGAAGTTCACTTTGGGTGAATTTCCCTGCGGGGCGATAAATAATTTTAGGAATGGTCAACGGAGCCAAATAGTGGCGAGCAAAATCAAAAGGGTCAAGCGCAGTAATAAATGGAAAAGGGCGTTCTTCGGAAGTACGGCTCGATTCGTCTTGAACATCATACACGATGAGGGCATCAATATCCAGTCCTTGTAAGCGAGCCAACGTTTTTTCAGCAATTTCACTTACTTTCTCGGGAGCGGTCTGCGACTTGGGAGGGGTAATACCGTAGAGTAATAATCCAGACTCTTTTGATTTGATTCTTGATAAAAACATGTTGCAATTCGTAAATGGAGTTGCAAATGTAGGAAATAGGGGGAAAATACCGAATATAATTGCAAGCAAGAGTGGTGTGTCGGAGAGAAAGCCCCCCGACACACGCGGTATTTACTTTTGACCTTTCAAAATCTTTTCGTAGCGAGGCATGTCTTTGAATAAATCGAGCGCCGCTTTTACTTCAGCATCGGTACGAAAAACGTACTCACGTTCGCCCTTTTGCAGGTAAAAGTGTGACACGATTTCGCGTTCTAGCAAGTGTTTGATGTCTTTTTTAAACATGACCAAATCACTCTCTTTACTATGTCCTAGCTTGGTTTTAAGGGCTTTCAATTGCTCTTGGATCGCATCGAAGTACTTTTCTTTTTTTGCGGAGGCTTCTAGGCTATTAAGGTCTTTTTCTACTTGCGTAACGTAGTCATATTCTTTGTCTTTCAGCCAAGTTGCAAATGCTTGATAGTCGGCGTCAGAAAGCTCAAACTCTTTTGCCGTTTTGATAGTTGGGTGTGAAGCACGGTATTGCAGTGCATAGTCAAATAGTAGCCCTTTTGCATTGAGACTACTTACGATGGTTGGCAAGGCTGGTAATTCCGTAGCAACATCGGGTTCTACGCCGCCCCCATCGTAAACAACGCGTCCATTTCGGGTTTTAAAGGCGACTTTGAGCGAATCGGGAACTTTGCCTACGCTACCATCGGGATTACGATGGCTATAATCAATGGCCTGAATACATCGTCCGCTTGGGATATAGTACTTGGCTACTGTAACTTTCAATTTAGTGTTGTACGACAAGTCACGGGTGGTTTGAACGAGGCCTTTTCCATAGGTACGTTGGCCTACCAATACCCCACGGTCATAATCTTGCATAACTCCTGATACGATTTCAGAAGCCGAAGCACTGCGCCCATTTACCAAGACTACCAATGGAATTTCCGTATCGACAGGTGCCATAGGGGCAGTGTAGGTTTTGTTCCACTCTGTCACCTTTCCACGGTTCGAAACGACTTCCGCATCTTTGGGAATAAATAAGTTACAAATTAGAACCGCTTGGTCGAGCAAGCCTCCAGGGTTTTCACGAAGATCGAGGACTAGTTTTTTCATTCCTTTGCCTTTAAGTTCAACCAAGGCAGTTTTTACTTCTCGGGAGGCCGTTTGGTTAAAATCTTTGAGGTCGATGTAACCAACTTCATCACTTAGCATTCCGTAGTAAGGGACGTTTCCTGTTTTGACAAATTCTCGGGTTACACTTACTTCGATTGGGTCTTTAGTTCCGACGCGACGTACGGCAAGTTTTACGACGGAATTAGCCTGCCCTTTCATCAATTTGTCGGGACTAGCATCTTTTCGGGCTGTAAGGTCAACTCCATCAATTTTGATAATTTCATCCCCTACGTGAAGGCCTGCTTTCGCAGCGGGCGAATCTTCTAGAATAGAATAAATGATTTGTTTGCCTTTGTTAGAAGTGATGACTGCTCCAATTCCTGTGTATTGGCCTGTTGTCATAGTACGATAATCTTCTATTTCGTCTTCGGCGTAAAAATTGGTGTAGGGGTCAAGGTTTTTAAGCATGGACTCAATGCTCATCTTCGTCAACCGATTAGGGTTAATTTCGTCCACGTAATAACGGTTCAATTCCTTAAAAAGGGTTGCATAAATGTCTAAGTTTCGAGCGATTTCAAAAAAACGCTCATCGTTGCGGAAAGCGAAAAATCCGAGGGCCACAACGCATACAGCAGCAAGAGTGAGTTTACGGAAATGTTTCATGGTGGTGCTTTTTATCAAAAACGCATAAAGTGTCACGAAGTTATGGGATTTCCCCAAAAAAACGAGCGATGCCTCGAAAGACATCGCTCGTTTTGATTAAGGAAGGAATAGTATCCCTTATTTTCCACCTTCGAACAATTGGAAGAATTGGTCGAGTTTTGGAAGAATTACGATTTCTGTACGACGGTTTACGCTACGGTTTTTACTGCTGTCGTTTGCTACTTTTGGTACGTATTCGCCACGACCACCTGCGGTCATACGCTCAGGTGCTACGCTGTATTTTTTCTGAAGCGTACGTACTACTGAAGTGGCACGTTTGGCGCTCAAATCCCAGTTGTCTTCCAACACCGATGCGCTGTTGTATGGAACGCTATCTGTGTGACCTTCTACTAAGATGTCGAAATCTTTGCGATCGTTTACTACTTTCGCGATTTTGCTCAACACAGTTTCAGCTTGCGGAGTGATTTCGTAGCTGCCGTATTTAAACAACATTTTGTCTGAAAGTGAAATATACACTACACCTTTTTTCACTTCGATGTTCACGTCTTCGTCGTTTACATTCTCAAGTGAGCGTTTGAGACTCATCACCAACGCTAAGTTGAGTGAATCTTTGCGGCGCAAGTTAGAGTTCAAGTCTTGGATGTAAGAGCTTTGGCGATTAAGCGCATCCAATGATTTCTTGATGCTTTCTGCCCCATCTTTACTTACAATCGACAAATCTGATAGACGGTCAAGAAGGTTGGTGTTAGTACGCTTCAAGTACGCCAATTCTTCTTCCAATGCTTTGAGTTTTGCACGTTCGTTAGTTACATCACCATCTTTCAACTTGATTTGGTTCTTCAAATCGCTGATGTCGTTGTTGAGTTTTGCTGTCAACGCGTCGCAATCAGCTTTGTTTTTGTCAAGCAATGCTTGAAGCTCTGCTTTTTCTTTGTTGAGCTGGGCCAATTGTTTCTTGTTGCAGGATGCAAAGAGAATAACAGATAATGAAAATAAAACAATTTTTCTCATTTTGTATGAGGTTAAAAGTGGATTATATAGTTAGGTATTTGCTACAAACTTAAAGCGTTTGCGTTAACTTTTCGCTATATAAACTCAATTCTTTGCAATTTTTACCACTGATGATTCGATTTTTTTTTAAAAAAGTCATTTTGGCACCTTCTGAGCCGATTTGAAATGGTATATTATCAATCGAAACACCTAGTATCGTTTTCATTCTTGTAATAAAGCAATAATAGGTGAAGGTAAATAGATGGGATTAGGAGGCAAAAACGCCAAATGGTATAGGGTAAGTAATCGCTTTATGAATAGATTTCCGAAAAAATTCCTATTTTTACGGCCGTTTTCAACCCTCCCAAATCCAGAATTTTACACATAACAATGAGACAAATACTTTTCCGTGAAGCTTTACGTGAAGCCCTCAGCGAAGAAATGCGCCGTGACCCACGGGTATTTTTGATGGGTGAAGAAGTAGCAGAATACAATGGAGCTTACAAAGTAAGTCAAGGGATGCTTGACGAATTTGGACCAGAACGCGTGATAGATACTCCAATTGCAGAATTGGGTTTTGCGGGTATCGGGGTAGGTGCCGGAATGAACGGGTTGCGCCCAATTGTGGAGTTTATGACATTTAACTTCTCGTTAGTGGCAATCGACCAAGTGATAAACTCTGCCGCTAAAATTCTTTCAATGTCAGCAGGGCAATATAGCTGTCCAATCGTATTCCGCGGTCCTACTGGTAATGCGGGGCAGTTGGGAGCACAGCACTCGCAAAACTTTGAAAACTGGTACGCCAATACCCCAGGTTTAAAAGTAGTAGTTCCATCAAATCCTTATGATGCAAAAGGTTTGTTGAAAGCCTCAATTCGCGACGATGATCCCGTTATTTTTATGGAGTCAGAGTTGATGTACGGTGACAAAGGAGAGGTGCCCGAAGAAGAGTACATTATCCCGCTTGGAAAAGCAGAAGTGAAAAAAACAGGTACAGACGTGACGATTGTTTCGTTTGGAAAAATGATTTCACGCGTTGTAAATCCTGCAATTGAAGAATTGACTAAAATGGGTATCAATGCCGAATTGATCGATTTGCGTACTGTACGTCCAATCGATTATGACACGGTCATTGAGTCTGTTAAGAAAACGAACCGTTGTATAGTAGTAGAAGAAGCATGGCCGTTGTCGTCGATTGCTACCGAGCTTACTTACATGATTCAACGTAAAGCGTTTGATTACTTAGATGCTCCTGTCGTTCGCGTAAATAGTATGGACGTATCGCTTCCGTATGCACCAACGTTGGTGGAAGCAGCATTGCCAAGCGTTAAACGTACGATTGAGGCTGTAAAAACGGTAATGTACCGTAACTAATACTCTGCTTTTAGCAGTAAGAAAAATGACTGCTCGTCACTTTTTGGGTGACAACAAATAAAAAAGCCTTTTGATTATTTAATCAAAAGGCTTTTTTATGCTTAGCCTATTGGCATTTTAGTCAAGCTCATTATAGGCTAAAATACCTCCAATCACGTTACGAACGTTGGTAAACCCTTGGCTTTCCAGATAACGCTGAGCGGTTTCGCTACGCTTGCCTGAACGGCAGTGAACCAGCACTTCTTCGTTTTTTAATTCTTCGATTTCAGAAAGACGATTGGGGAGGTCGCCCAAAGGGATTAATAGGCCACCAATGTTGTCGGCTTCGTATTCGTAATCTTCACGGACATCAATTAAATTGATTGCTTCGCCGCTTTCGATGCGTTGTTTTAATTCTTCTGCTGTAATATCCATTGTACTAGTGTTAATCGTTAAAAATAAATGGCCCGAAAGGTCAGAATTGAAAATAGTTATTTGCTCAACAAAATTTTCTTCACGACAGTTTTCTTTTCATTGGAGAGTCGTAAAAAATAGATGCCATCTCCCAGCGGTGCTAGGTCGATACTCCGTTCGGCAGGCTGAATGGAATGCGAGCGTAAACGTGAACCGTTGAGTTGGTACACTTCAACGTATTTCACCTCTCCCGAATTCCAATTCACTGTTCCATGGGTCGGGTTTGGATACACATCCCACTCAGCTTCTTCGGTAGGCTCTACCGATGTAATGGGGTCGGCTGTTTTTAGCGTACCAAGCACTGGGCGTAGCATCAAACTTCCCTGGAAATAAGCCAAATTAGGGTCGTTTTTGAAACTAGTGTAAGGAACCCATTCTTGTCCCGAATTGATGAATATTTTGTCCTCATTGGCATTGTTACGATCAAGGCCAACTGGTACGCCGTCTTGGCCGATTTGAAGCCAGCCTACGTAAAATGTATCGCGAACAGCCACGCCATAGTCAAATGGGAACTCAACAAAGTCGTTCAGTTTTGTGGGGTAGGAAACCTTATAAGCTTTTTGGTACAAAATGTTTTTAGGTCGTCCTTTTTCGCTACTCCATACCTGAATGGTAATCGACTGGCCACTTACATCCTTAACAATTGGAACAATATTCATTCGAACAGCAGAGAGGTTGTCGGGAGTATTGACGATAAACCGAACCGCTGTGCGCGTCAAAGAGCGGTTGGCATAAACGGCACTTTCGGCGCTTCCGTCGTCGTAGGCATAGTAATCCGAAAGCTCTGTTTTACCAGAAATCGTATCGTTACGGCGTAAGTCAATTCCAGGAATGGAAGGGCTTTGATTATCGGTGGTTAATACTTTGAATTGCGTTTGCAAGACAACTTTTTTGAGCGTATCGGAGAACGAAATAGGACTCGGCTTAAAAATAACTGGAGCCTGCGACAACCGAGAAATGTTTTCAGGTTGTCTAGTCACATTCTCATAGAGTTTGCCGTTGGCAATGTCACGGATACTAAAAGAAACCGTAATGGGGTTAAAATTATCGTTAAGGTTATTAAGCTCACTTTTTAGCGAGTCTGTGGTTTCTTGTGCAGGCTTTGCCAAATATTGTTTAATGGGCATAGCCGTATAGCGCTTCAAAAATGAATTGACCGCAAGGCGATAGGCTACATCCCTAGTAAATTGGTCAGGCAAACGGCGATTTTTATTGAGATAAATATAGTCCAAGTGCCACATGTCAAACTGCCCCGATAAGCGGCCATAAGAGATAAAGCGGAATTGGAAGTTGGGGTGAAAATACTCTGCCTGAACGGCCAGTTTTGTGTAATTAAAATTGTTATCAGGTTTTAGACCCTCTTTCTCCCATACCTTTTTCCATTCTCCCTTCTGATTCAAAAAGTATAAGCGGAGAAAATCGGTAGTGTCAGGACGTTCGCCCAAACCGCGTAATTGGACATAAAAACTTAAATGAACAGAGGTGTCTGAAACCGAAGATAAGTCAATGGGTTGGGAGGTAAGCGTATCACCGTATCCCTGCGCATAGGGACTTGCAAAGTTATAAGGGCGACCAGTGGCGTCTGAGCCATCGAAAGTAACGATATTCAGGGTAGGTTGGCCTATTGTCAATGTATTATTTACATAGGTGCCCCCATTTATCCACAACGTAGGGTCGGGGCGACCATTTATTGCTAGCGAAAAGTCGTCAAAAAATGGCAGTTGGAGGGCTTGGGCACGCGCTCCTTTGGTAGTAGGAGCCGTGATCGATGTTCCTACGGGGACAGCAATAAGCTGCGCTGAGGCGGATGGAAGAAACCCAATGAAAATAAGAAGAGACAGGGACATCATCAATGCCCTATCTCTTCTACTAAATAATCTGCAGTGATGGTTGCCTTTCTGCACTGTTACGTTCGTACTGCTAAAGTTGTTCATTCTGTGGTTGCTGTTGCGTATCTGGCGGCCCGACTACCCAGAGGTCGACGATGTCGCCGACGTGGATTTTATTGCCTGCTCCCGCCTCAGGATTTTGTCGAACGACCGTTCCTGGGGGCTGACTTGGGTCATCCACGTATGTAATTAGTGGTTTACCTAAGCTAGAGCCTTTTAAGACAACAAGGGCATCTTCGAGTGTTTTACCTACAACGTCAGGAACATCAAATTCAGTATTTCCGATACCATCTCCTAAGTTAAGATCAATTTTAGACCCTTGCGGAATCAACGTTCCTGGCAAAATAGGCTTGCCGTTATACAGCTGTTCCAACACAGCATCGTGCGCAGGGTCGGGTATGTAATTGATACGTCCTAGTACGAGCCCCAAGCGTTTTAGTTCAGCGATGGCACTATTTTTAGTGCGGTCAACGAGTTGGGCCATTTTCACGTTCGGTGCATCGAGGGTCGTAATATAGATGTAGAGCTTACGGCCTTCTTTAACGCGCATCCCTGCTTTAGGGTGTTGGCGAATCACACTCAATGGCTTTTGCCCCACTACAAACGTACAGTCCGCAATTTCGTACCGAAGGTTACGCTCGTCGAGGTAGTCTTCAATCTGGTCTAACGTCATGCCTTTTAGGTCAGGAACCGTAATGCTTTCGCCGTGATCGGTTGTAAAAGGTAAATACACAAAAAAGAACCCCAAAAATAATGCCACAACTAGAGATACTACCAGAGCAATATGTACATAAAGGTCTGTGCGCGAATTGGTACTGATTTTCATATAATAGACAGTGCTAACTATGAGTTTACTGCAAAGAAAATCTAAATTTCTGAATTGGTACTACTTCCAACGCCACTTTTGTATGAAACCAATTAAACTACGGGATTACCATTCGTGTAAAATGTTTGCGAAAAAAGCGTGGTAAATCGAATTTTGTTTTCTGTTCCGAAAAATCCCGTAACGACTTAACTATTAGCGGCCATGAACTTTTTTCGCCAAACCTTTGAGAGTTTGCGTTTTGCTTGGCAAGCACTTCGCTCTAACATCCTTCGAACTACGCTTTCACTGCTGGGAGTCACCGTCGGAATCTTTGCCATTGTAGGGGTATTTACGATTGTGGACTCTTTAGAAAAAAATATTCGTCAAAGTTTGGCAGAAATCGGTACAGACGTACTCTATGTTCAGAAATGGCCTTGGGGTTTTGGGGGAGAATACCAGTGGTGGAAGTATTTTCAGTGGCCAGAAACTTCCTACAGCGACTATAAATTCTTAGCCGAACGCATCGAGGGGGCGGAAGCCACGGTCGTGATGGATTTTAAAGGGGGATTAACGGCCAAAAATGGTAACAATAGCATGGATGCGTTGCTACAAGGGGTGTCATATGACTACAATAAAATATCGGAAGTGACCGTAGAAAAAGGGCGCTATTTCATGCCACAAGAAGTAGATGCAGGGCGAAGTGTAGCAATTATTGGGGCCGAAATTGCCGAAACGCTGTTTCCTGGAGACCCTGATCCCACAGGGAAATCATTCAAAATCAAGGGCTTAAAATACGTAATTGTAGGGGTTCAAAAAAAGAAGGGAAAAGGACTGTTTGATATTGCAGGAAATCCCGATACGAAAGTATTGATGCCCTATCTGACCTTTGCCAAATCGTTTCAAAATCGTTCTGAAAATAGCGTAGATATTGTGGTGAAAGGAAAACCTGAAGACGAAGGGTTGGTTGAACTAGAAGCCGAAATAATTGGGCTTTTACGCACCAAACGAGGTCTTAAACCTGCTCAAACAACGAACTTCTCCATCAACCGCCCCGAGG
>Ga0209792_1001330_pt1 | contig 12213 bp, 15 predicted proteins | sample EBPBio142005_DNA_FD_185860 | JGI IMG/M metagenome (GOLD analysis project Ga0209792, IMG submission 185860) | Wastewater treatment Type I Accumulibacter community from EBPR Bioreactor in Madison, WI, USA - Reactor 1_6/14/2005_ DNA (SPAdes)... | ecosystem: Engineered > Bioreactor > EBPR >...
CGATCACGGCCTGCGCCGCATCCAGCGTCGCACGGGCCAGGCCGCCGCCGGCCAGCGTGGGAACGATCTGTAGGAGGGTTGGCGCGGACACTGTGTTTGCGTAAGCGTAAAACGATCGGAGGAGCGAGCAGGTAACACGGGAGCCGGAGCGTGGGTAGAGTCGAGCAGTTGCAGCGCGGCGACGGCAACTACGTTGCCTATGCAAGAACGCCGGGAAAGGCGCCGACAGTGGTGTTTCTCGGCGGTTTTCGATCGGACATGACCGGCACCAAGGCCGTCGCGCTCGAAGCCTGGGCCGAGAAATCGGGTCACGCTTTTCTGCGTTTCGACTATCTCGGGCACGGTCAGTCTTCGGGACGCTTCGAAGACGGGACGATCGGTCGCTGGAAGGAAGATGCGCTGGCCGCCATCGATTCGCTGACCGACGGCAAGCTGGTGCTGGTGGGCTCGAGCATGGGCGGATGGTTGTCGCTGCTGGCAGCGCAGGCACGGCCGGAGCGACTTGCAGGACTTGTTCTCATCGCCGCTGCGCCTGACTTCACCGAACGCATGCTGCTGGGCGGCCTTTCAGCCGAGGATCGAGCGATCCTTCAGCGCGACGGCCGCCTCGAACGTCCGTCGCAATACTCGCCCGAGCCCTCTGTCTTCACCTGGAAGCTGATCGAGGAGGGACGCAACCACCTGCTCCTCGACAAGCCGCTGGCGCTACCGTGTCCCGTGCGTCTGCTGCATGGGCAGAGCGATCCCGATGTTCCTTGGGAATATTCGCTACAGATCGCCAGGCATCTCGACGCGCCGGAGGTGATCAGCACCTTCGTGAAGGGCGGCGATCATCGTCTCAGCACGCCTGCCGACATCGCCCGCCTCATTGCAATGGTCGAGGAACTAGCGCGCTAAGAGATAGCGTCGACGATTGCCTTCAGACCTTCGCGATAGGTTGGATAGCGCAGCACCACGCCGAGGTCGCGCTTCAGCCGGTCGTTCCGCACGCGCCGGCTCTCCATGTAGAACGAGCGCGCCATCGGGCTCATCGCCGGCGCTGCCTGCTCCCACGGGATCGCGGGCGGAACGGGTTTGCCCAACAGCTCGAAGGCATAGGCGATCACTTCGCTGTTGGGGGCCGGCAGGTCGTCGGCGACATTCCACAGTGCGTCACCGTCCGTGCGCGCCATAGCAGCCAGCGCCGCATTGGCGATGTCCTCGACATGGATGCGCGAGAAGAACTGGCCGGGCTTGTCGATACGCCGTGCCGTGCCGGCCTTCACCTGGTCGATGGCGCTGCGGCCGGGGCCGTAGATTCCCGGCAGGCGCAATATGTCGAGGGTGGCGCCGGTCTCCTGTGCGAGATCGCGCCAGGCCTGCTCGGCCGCCAGCCGCCCGACGCTGCGCGCCTGTCCAGGCTTGGTCGGAGTCGCTTCGTCGACCCAGCCACCGCCGTGATCGCCATAGACGCCTGTGGTCGAGAGATAGCCCAGCCAGGTGGCGCGTCCGAGCAGCGCACGGCAACTGCCGAGCGCGGGATCGCCGGTCTCTTTCGGCGCGATCGTGCACAGGACGTGTGAGGTGTTGGCCAGCGCCGACGCCGGCAGCGCGGCGGTGCCGTCGAACTGATGTGCTTCGATCCCAGCCGCTCGAAGCCGCTCGGCTTTTTCGGCCGTCGTGCAGGTTCCCGCAACATCCCAACCCTGCGCCTGGGCAAGCTTGGCAATTTCAAGGCCGCTATAGCCCAGACCGAAGATGAAAAGACGCCTTGTCATCTTGTCAGGATCGTCGCGGCGCGGTTCTTTTCAACCATGTTGTTTCGTCGCAAGGCGCTTTGGCTGTCGGCCGCTCTGTTCGTCTCTTCCGCAGCGGGGGCGCAGCCCATTCCCGTGGTTCCGCCCACACCGCAGGCAACGATCCCCGGTCCTGGCGTTCTCGACATGCCGCCGGACCATCAGCGTCGCTACGTCGAATGCATGAAGCTTGCGCGGGGCGAGCCGCTGAAGGCGCTGCCTCTCGCCGAGAAATGGATGGGCGAGGGCGGCGGCATGGGGGCGCGCCATTGCGTGGCCCTCGCCATGTTCCAGTCGGGCCGGTACGCCCAGGCCGCGGCGCAGTTCGAGGCGATCGCGCGCGACATGGGCCACGAGCGGCCGGGTCTGCGTGCCGAGCTCTGGGCGCAAGCAGGACAGGCCTGGATGGAGGGCGGCGGCGCCGACAAGGCCGCGCAAGCGCAGAGCCGCGCGCTCGAGCTGAAGACCGACGATCCCGATCTCTGGGTCGATCGGGGTCTCTCCTACGCCGCCATGCAATCGTGGCAACGCGCCATCGCCGATTTCGATCGCGCCATCCGCCTGCGCCAGGACGATGTCGAGGTGCTGGTTCTGCGGGCCGCCGCCTGGCGTAACGCACGCGATCCGGGGCGCGCCCTGACCGACGCCAGCCGCGCGCTTTCGATAGCGCCCGACCATACCGGGGCCTTGCTGGAGCGTGGCTTTGCCTATCTGGCGCGCGGCACGCGCGATGCCGCCAATAGAGACTTCGAGCGGGTCCTGAAGCTCGTCCCGCCGAACACGTCGGCCGCGCGGCGCGCTGAAGCGGGCCTCAGCGGCAGTCTTCCGGCGGCTCCCCCGCCGGCAACACCGGGCGCTTCACCGCCGGCCGGCGGGAAGCGATAGTGTCATCCCCCTCCCTCATGTAAGAGCGATACAAATGAAGAAATTCTTCTCGTCGTTCGCCCTCCTCGGCATGTTGGTCGCCGCGGCGCCGGCCTTTGCCCAGACACCCGCGGCGGAGCCGCCCCAGCCGCCGGCGTCCTACTATCCTGCGCCGCCGCCTTTGCAGGCGCCGTCGACCGAACAAGGGATGTCGCCCACCAGCCTCGGCTCGCCGCTGCCGGCCGGGCAGACCAAGATCGAGCGCACCGATATTGCTTCCGAAGCCGAGGCGCAGCTCTTCGCTGACGCGCGCAAGATCGTCTGGGGCCGCTACGCCAAGATCAAGGGCGCCAAGGCCGGCGAAGTCACCGTGACGCGTCAAGGCAATCTCTGGGTCGTGAAGGGCCGCATCGACAGCGTTGCCCCCGGAACCGAAGGCGATTGGGCGTCGGTAGACGGTGTTGTCGAGCGCATCTCGCCGGGTGTCGTGCAGATGAAGGGCGAAGTCGCCTTCCGCATCGCCAAGGTCGAGAACGGCACACCTTGCAAGGTAGCCGGCACGCTCCATTTCCGTCGTTCCGGCAAGTCGAATGCCTGGCGCCTGGCCGAAGGCGACAATCCCTGCGACGGCAAGCGCGAGGGCTTCGACCTTGTGATGGAAAAGCCCGCCGAGAAGAAGCCCGCCCCGGCGCAGCCGAAGCGCGGCTAGGAGCGGAGCTTCGCGATCTCGTCGCGCGCCAGACGGTCGGCGCGCTCGTTTTCGGGATGGCCGCTATGGCCTTTGACCCAGTGCCATTCGACCTGATGGGAACTGCGCGCCGAGTCGAGGCGCTGCCATAGCTCGACGTTCTTCACCGGCTTCTTGTCGGCGGTGCGCCAGCCGTTCCTCTTCCAGCCGTGGATCCATTTGGTGACGCCATCCTTTACGTAGGTGCTGTCGGTGAACAGCCGGACGTGACAGGGGCGCTTCAGCGCCTCCAACCCCTGGATCGCCGCCATCAGCTCCATGCGATTGTTGGTCGTCGCCGGGTCGCCGCCGGAGAGTTCGCGTTCGCGGTCGCCCATGCGCAGGATGGCGCCCCAGCCGCCCGGCCCCGGGTTTCCGCTGCAGGCGCCGTCGGTGAAAATCTCCACTTTGGTCTGGGTCACAGGCCGTAGTCTGCCAGCGAATTCGTGTTGCGATGGAAGCGCAGCTTGGCGAGGTATTCTTGCGGGTCCTTGCGCTTGACGAGCGCATTGGGCGGCGTGTGCACCCAGTCGTACAGCCGGGTCAGAAGAAAGCGTAATGCCGAGCCGCGCGCCAGCAACGGCAGCGCCTGCCGCTCCTCGTTGGTGAGCCGGCGCACCTTGTCGTAGCCCTGCAGCAGGTTGCGCGCCTTGGTGGCGTTGAAGGCGTTGTCGGCCTCGAAGCACCAGGCGTTGAGGCAGATGGCGACGTCGTAGGCCAGCAGGTCGTTGCAGGCGAAGTAGAAGTCGATCAGGCCCGAGAGCCTGTCGTGCAGGAAGAAGACATTGTCGTTGAACAGGTCCGCGTGGATTACGCCCGACGGCAGGTCCTTGGGCCAGTTGGCTTCCAGGAAGTCGAGTTCGGCTTGCAGCTCATGTGCCAGACTATCGTCGATATGGTGCCGCGAGCCCTCGAACAGCGGCCGCCAGCCGGCCACCGACAGCGCATTGGGTCGCTTCAGCGCGAAATCCTTGCCGGCGAGATGCAGCCCGGCCAGCGCTTCGCCGACGGGTCCGCAATGGGCGACGGTGATGCGGCGCGGCGAGAGGCCGTGCAGGAAGGTCGTGATGGCCGCGGGCTTGCCGGCCAGGGTCCGCACGGCGTTGCCGTCGCGGCCGTGAATTGGCTGCGGGCAGTTGATGCCGCGCGCCGAGAGATGATCCATGAGGCCGAGGAAGAAGGGCAGATCCTTCGGGTCGACGCGCTTCTCGTAGAGCGTCAGGAAGTACTGCCCCTTGCTGGTGGTCAGCAGGTAGTTCGAGTTTTCGACGCCCTCGGCCACGCCCTTGAGAGCGTCGGCTTCGCCGATGTCGTATTCGGCGAGAAAGGCTTCGAGTTCGGTATCGCCGACTTCCGTATAGACCGCCATCAAACCACCACTACGCCACCAGGGCTCGCGGCAGTTTGAACACCACGCTCTCCTCGGTCGTACGCACCTCTTCGACGGTGACGTCGTAGCGCGCGCGGCAGGCCTCGATCAACTCGTCGACCAGCAGCTCCGGAGCCGAGGCGCCAGCCGTGATGCCGAGCCGCTGGGCATCGCCCAGCCAGGCCCAGTCCATGTCGGCCGCACGCTGTACGAGCCGCGAGCGAGCGCAGCCGTAGTTGGCGGCGACCTCGACGAGGCGCATCGAGTTCGACGAATTAGGCGCGCCGATCACCACCAGCGCGTCGCAGCGGCCGGCGATGGCCTTCACCGCCGCCTGACGGTTGGTCGTGGCGTAGCAGATATCCTCGAGCTTCGGCCCCTGGATGGCGGGGAAGCGGCGGCGCAGGACGGCGACGATCTCGGTCGTATCGTCGACCGACAGGGTCGTTTGCGTGGCATAGGCGAGGTTCAGCGGATCGGCGACTTGGATCTGCTCCGCCTGTTCGACATCCTCGACCAGCAGGACCACGCCTGGCGGCAGCTGGCCCATTGTGCCGATGACCTCGGGATGGCCGGCATGGCCGATCAGGATGACGGTGCGGCCCGATGCGGCGTGGCGTTCGGACTCGCGATGGACCTTGGAGACAAGCGGGCAGGTCGCGTCGACATAGAGCAGGTTGCGGCGACCGGCCTCGGCCGGGACAGATTTCGGCACGCCGTGCGCAGAGAAGACGACGGGGCGGTCGTCGGGCACTTCGTCGAGTTCGTCGACGAAGATCGCGCCCTTCGCTTCGAGGTTCTCGACCACGAAGCGATTGTGCACGATCTCGTGGCGCACGTAGACGGGACGGCCATAGCGTTCGATGGCGCGCTCCACGATCTGGATGGCGCGATCGACGCCGGCGCAGAAGCCGCGGGGGCTGGCGAGGAGGATCGTGAGCGGCTTCTTTGGGGTCGTCATGAAAAAAACGTTCAGCGGGATGCCGGCCCGTTCGCTTGCGGGCCTGCGGGCCATTGCCTAGAGTCCGTGCACGACGGATTGGCGCGGCACCGTAACAAAGCCGCCGCAACGGGGAAAGCAACATGACCGAGCCGGTTGTCGCGGCAAAGGTGCCGGCGAAGGTGACGCTGGACGCTGGCAAAGACTATTGGTGGTGCGCCTGCGGGCGTTCTGCGAACCAGCCGTTCTGCGACGGCAGCCACAAAGGCACCGGGCTTGCCCCCGTCAAGTACACCGCGCCAAAAGCCGGCGACTACTGGCTCTGCGCCTGCAAGCATACCCACAAGCAACCCCTCTGCGACGGCACCCACAAGACATTGGCATGACCTTGAAGAAGTTCGCTTTCGCCGCGCCGGTCGCGCTGGCGCTCGTCCTCGGCGGCTGCGGCGGTTCGTCGACCCCGTCCGCGACCGCCTACTGTCCGGCGCCCTTTACGGTGCAGGACGCTGACCGCATCACCCACTTCAAGCCCGGCGGCGGCCGCGACCCGCGCGACATCGAATACGAAGCGTCGCTGGTTGGCGCCAGGACGCAGTGCGAGATGAAGCGCGGGCAGATGAACGTCACTCTGGTGATGCGTATTGCCGTCCAGGCCGGGCCGTCGGTGACGGGCGCGCCGACGCAGGTACCGTATTTCGTGCGCGTTCTGACGGGCGCCGGCACGGTTGCCCAGGGACAGGATTTCGTCGCCGGCTTCAAGCTGTCGGCCGCCAATCCGCGCGGCCAGTCGCAGGAAGAGCTGGCGCTCACCTTGCCCTACAGGGAGGTCAGCGACCTCGCCGCCTACCGCATCGCCGTCGGCCTGAAGCCGACGCCGGAAGAGCTCGACTACAACAGGCGGTCGGACGGACGCCCATGACCGCCTATGCCGACAGGCTGGAGGCATTGATCGCCGAGGCGGCGGATTGTTGCACCGGCTGCGGCAAATGCTTCGAGGCCTGCCCGACCGCCCGCGAAAGCGGGCTCGACATGGCGGCAGGCGTGCAACGTGTGGGCGAGCTTGTCGCGCTGACGCGGGACGGCGGGAGTGCAGCGCCGATCCTGCAATCGTGGCTCAACGCCTGCGACGGCAGTGCGCGCTGCAGTGCGGCCTGCCCCGAGGACATCAACGTCCGCCAGTGGGTGACCATCGCCAAGCTGAAGTCGCTGCAGGCCAGCCGGCCGATGACGGAAGGGGCGACCAACGCAGCCGGCCGGTTCCGTCATATGGCGCAGGCGGTGCGGCTGCTGGCCAGCATGCAGCTCCCCTCGGAGACGCTGAAGCGCATCCTGGTGCCGGCCGAGCGCCGCACGGCCGACGTCCTCTTCTATACGGGCTGCAACGTGCTGCGGACGCCGCATATCGTGCTGAACGTCATGGACATCCTCGACGCCCTCGATCTCGACTTCGATGTGGTCGGCGGCACCGCCCATTGTTGCGGCGTCTACCAGTTCCAGGAAGCCGATCTGCCGACCTACGAGCGCGTGGGCCATCGCACCTTCGAGCGCTTCGGCCAGTCGGGCGCGTCCAAGGTGCTGACCTGGTGCCCGACCTGCACCAAGAATTTCGACGAGCTCGAAAAGGACGTCGAGGCGCCGTCGTTCGGCCTCGACCATATCAGCGAGTTCCTCGCCGCCAATCTCGACACGCTGAAGGCGCGCTTCAAGGCGGACCAGCCCAGGCGCCGCGTCGTGATCCATGAACATCTGGGCATCGGCGCCACGGTCCAGAGCATTCGCGACCTGCTGCGCGCCGTACCCAACCTGGAGCTGGTGGAGCTGCCGCAGGATTCGGGTTTCTCCTATGCCTGTGGCGGCCAGGCCGCGAAGTTCAAGCAGCGCGAGCAGGCCATCCACCGCGGGCTGGTCATGGGCGCGGTCGAGGCCGGGGCCGACACGATCGTCACCATGTATCACTCCTGCCATCGTGCTCTGTCCGGTGCCGAGGCGATCTATCCGCTGCGTGTCGTGAACTTCACCGACATCCTGGCCGAAGCGCTGGGCCGCGGCGGCCACCCCGACTACTACCAGCTCTACAAGAAGGGTGGCGCCATGGACGAAGCCGTTGCTGCGGCGCGCGGCTTCCTGTCGGGAAATGGCGTGAAGGTCGACGAGAACGCCGTGAGGTCCCTGACGGCGGACATTTTCGACGAAACCGGCCTCGCCGGCCCCCGCGAGGCTTTCACCACCGCCTTCACCGCGCTGGCGCGCGAGGGCTAACGACATGAACGCTTTGCCGCCGGTGTCGCTGCAGGCGGCAGCGCCCTGGTGGCGCCCGGCTCATGGTCATTCGCTGGTCGTTTGCGGAGGACGGCCGCTTTCCGGCATCTACCCGATCAGCGGCGCCAAGAATGCCGTGCTGCCGCTGATGATCTCGGCGTTGCTGACGCCTCATCTCGTCACCCTGCACAACGTGCCGGCGAGTCTCGATGTGGCGGTCCTGTCGGCGCTGCTGCGACGCCTCGGGGCGGAGGTGCACTGGTCGACGACGGCGGACGGACTTTCGGTCACGATCTGCGCCGACCGGCTCCATCCCGGCAGCATCGACGGCGAGCTGGTGAGCCGCATGCGTGCGTCGGTCCTGCTGCTTGGGGCGATGCTGGGGCGTTGTGGCGAAGCGAGCCTGCCGATGCCCGGTGGCGATGCCATCGGCCTGCGCGGCGTCGATTTTCATCTGGCCGGTCTTCGGGCCATGGGTGCGGAGATCGAACTGGCCGCCGGCCTGATCGTGGCCAAAGCTCCCGATGGTCTGACAGGCGCGGAAATCCTGCTGCCGCTGCCGTCGGTGGGCGCGACGGAGAACCTGATGCTGGCCGCCGTGACGGCGCAGGGCACGACGGTGATCCGCAATGCCGCCCGCGAGCCCGAGATCGTCGACCTGGCACACTGCCTGATCGCCATGGGCGCGCGCGTTACGGGCCAGGGTACTCACATCGTCGCCATCGAGGGCGGCCTGCGGCTTGCCGGCGCCGTTCACGATGTGATGCCCGACCGCATCGAACTCGGCACGCTGGCCTGCGTGGCCGCCGTCACCGATGGCGAGATCCTGCTGCGCAACGGGCGTACCGATCATCTGGGCGCCGCCCTGTCGGCATTCCAGGCGGCCGGCGTCGATCTGCAAGACGTCGAGGGCGGATTGCGGGCGCGCCGCGCGCCGGAAGGACTTGTCGGCATCGACATCGTCACCCAGCCCTATCCGGGCTTTGCGACCGACCTCCAGGCGCCCGCCATGGCGCTGCTGTCGGTGGCGAAGGGGGCCAGCGCCATCACCGAGACCCTTTTCGAGCAGCGTTTTCTGCATGTCGGCGAACTGCGCCGGATGGGCGCCGATATCGCCGTCCACGGCCGGACGGCTCTGGTGCGCGGCGTGGCCGGACTGCACGGCGCGACAGTGACCTGCACCGACGTTCGGGCCGCCGCGGCCCTGGTCATCGCGGGATTGGCCGCCAGTGGCGAAACCACGCTCGCCGGCCTCGATCATCTCGACCGCGGCTACGAGCGGATGGCCGAAAAGCTGGTGGCCTGTGGTGCCGATGTCGCGAGGAGCGGGGGACAATGAGCAGCGTTTCCGAGGCCAGCGTCTGGCTCTTTTCCTACGGGACCCTGCAGCAGGAAGAAGTCCAGCTCGCGACCTTCGGCCGCCGGCTTGAAGGCCGCGCCGATGCCCTGCCGGGCTATGCCACGTCGCTGCTCGAGATCAAGGATGCCGAGGTGGTCGCCACCAGCGGCAAGACGCACCATCTGCTGGCACTTCCCACCGGCACTCCGGCCGACGAGGTTGCCGGCGTGGTCTTCAAGATCACGCCGGAAGAACTCGCCGCGGCCGACACCTACGAAGTGTCGGATTACAAGCGCGTCGCCGTTCGCCTGAAGTCTGGGCTCGAAGCCTTCGTCTACGTCGCCGCGTGATCGGCGGGGCAGCCGCTTACCTTTCCTTCACCGACAACACGGCCCACGCGGCTTCGGCGAAGAAGCTGGCGTGGGCGCCGAGCGGCCCCTCGAAGCGCCCGTAGAGCTTGTAGGTCGCGGGCTGCATCACCGTGCCGATCGCCGCCGCGGTCGCGAGGTCGGCATCGCGCGACGGGATCTCGCCCGCCGCCATCGCCTTCACGATCACCTCGCGCAGGACGTCGACCGGATTGGGGGTGCCCTCCGGCACCATCGCCAGGAACATGTGCTGAGTCAGCAGGTGGTAGGCGAACAGGGGCCAGTCGCCGTCGGCCCACTCGCAATAGCAGCCGACGATGGCGTCGATCTGGGGGCGCAGCCCCTGTGCCTGCTGCGCCGCGCCGGCCAGCGCCTCGGCCAGCGCCCGGTGATGACGCAGGAAGAGGTCGAGCGCGAGCTGCTCCTTGCTCGGAAAGTGGCGGTAGATCGTGCCCTCGGCGATCGACGCCGCCATGGCGATCTCGCGGGTCGTGGTCTCCGTCACGCCCCGTGCCACGAAAAGCGTGAGCGCCGCGCGCTCTACACGTGCTTTGGTTTCTTCGGCCTTGCCCATGCGGTTCAGTCTATGAGGGAGCGCTCACTCAGGTGCAATCGCCAAAAATGAAGCTCCAGCAAAGCCCCTGATTTCTCACATGTTTTCCCGGTGGACGCGGACATTGGCCCTCCCTATGGTCGCTTTTACCCAGACGATCCCTGTGGGAGAGACCGCCCGGCACGGGCGGCGCCGAAGGAGCAACCGACCCCGGAAACTCTCAGGCAAAAGGACCGCAGGAGGATGGGTCTCTGGAAAGCGGCGCGCGTCCTCGCGGAGGTGCGCCCACCGACGAAGTAAGCCGGCCTAGCCGCTGGCGAATCTTTCAGGTCTCCGGACAGAGGGGGTCGCGACCGGCGCAGCCCTTGCGTCGGCGAACGCGACTCTGAGGAGACCTTCTTGAGCGATCCCGCCGCCGGCCCCCTGAAGCGCACGCCGCTTTACGATCTTCACCGCGAACTGGGCGCGCGTCTCGTGCCGTTCGCCGGCTACGAGATGCCGGTGCAGTACCCGACCGGCATCCTGGCCGAGCACACGCAGACGCGCACGTCCTGCGGCCTGTTCGATGTCTCGCACATGGGCCAGGTGCGGCTCACCGCGAAAGCCGGCCACAGCACTGCCAAGGCGATGGAGATGCTGGTGCCGGGCGATATCGTCGGCCTGCAGCCGGGGCAGCAGCGCTACACGCAGTTCACCAACGACCAGGGCGGCATCCTCGACGATCTGATGGTGACCAGCACGGGCGATCACCTGCTGGTGGTCATCAACGCCGCCTGCAAGGACGCCGACCTCGCGCACATGCAGAAGCATCTCTCGGCCACCTGCGAGGTCGAACCGATGTTTTCGCGTGGTCTGCTTGCCCTGCAAGGGCCGCAGGCCTCGGCGGTGCTGTCGCGGCTGGCGCCGCAGGTTGCGACCATGACATTCATGACCGGCGCCTACGTCGTGATCGACGGCGCGCGCTGCTACGTGACGCGCTCGGGCTATACCGGCGGCGACGGCTACGAGATCTCGACGCCGGCCGACCAGACCGACGCCATCGCCCGCAAGCTGCTGTCGAACCCCGAAGTGAAGCCGATCGGACTGGGCGCGCGCGACTCGCTGCGCCTCGAAGCGGGCCTCTGCCTCTACGGCCACGACATCGACACGACCACCACGCCGGTCGAGGCCGTGCTGTTGTGGAGCGTCGGCAAGGAGCGCCGCGTGCAGGGCGGCTTCCCCGGTGCGTCGGTCATCCAGAGGCAGATCGCCGAAGGCTCGACGCGCAAGCGCGTGGGCCTTCTGCCCGACGGCAAGGCGATCGCGCGCGAAGGCGCCGAGATTGCCATCGGCGGCAAGATCGTCGGCACGGTGACGTCGGGCGGCTTCGCGCCGACCCTCGGCCGCGCCATCGCCATGGGCTACGTCGAGCGTGCCCAGTCGGCCAACGGGACCAAGGTCGATCTCATGGTGCGCGGCAAGCCCGTGCCTGCCGAGATCGTACCTATGCCTTTCGTCAAACACGCCTACTACCGCGGATAAGGGAGCTAGAGATGGCCGTTACCAAATACACCGAAGAGCACGAGTGGGTCCGCGTCGAAGGCGATGTCGCTACCGTCGGCATCACGCAGTACGCCCAGGAGCAGCTGGGCGACGTGGTGTTTGTCGAAGTGCCTGCCGTCGGCCGCAAGGTCGCGAAGGGCGAGGCCTGCGCCGTGGTCGAATCGGTGAAGGCTGCGTCCGACATCTACGCCCCGGTGGCGGGCGAGATCGTCGAAGGCAATGCCGCGCTCGCCGACTCGCCGGGCGACGTCAATGCCGAGCCGACGGGCAAGGGCTGGTTCTTCAAGCTGAAGCTCGCCGACAAGGCCGAGCTCGATGGCCTGATGGACGAGGCCGGCTACGAAGCCTTCGTGAAGAGCCTGGGCTAGACGGAGCACCCGATGCGCTATCTCCCCCTCACTGACGCCGATCGCCGGGAGATGCTCTCGGTCATCGGCGCCAAGTCGGTCGACGACCTCTTCAAGGACGTGCCGGCCT
>Ga0209792_1001333_pt1 | contig 12201 bp, 12 predicted proteins | sample EBPBio142005_DNA_FD_185860 | JGI IMG/M metagenome (GOLD analysis project Ga0209792, IMG submission 185860) | Wastewater treatment Type I Accumulibacter community from EBPR Bioreactor in Madison, WI, USA - Reactor 1_6/14/2005_ DNA (SPAdes)... | ecosystem: Engineered > Bioreactor > EBPR >...
GCCGCCGGCCGGCTCTAGCACGATCTGCGACAACGTGTTCCAGGCGCCGCATTCGCCGCACTGGCCCTGCCACTTGCTGTATTCGGCGCCGCACTCGCCGCAGACGTAGGCGGTGCGCGCACTGGACTTGCCGGGTAACTTGGCCACGGGTATCGAAGGTTGGCGGGACGAGACGCCACTGTAGCCGCGCGGCGTCTCCACTGGCGAGACGCCGCCGCCCCTGGAACGACGAAGCCCCGCCGAAGCGGGGCCTGTCGGGATCTGGTGCCGGAAATAGGAATCGAACCTACGACCTACGCATTACGAATCGCTGCGTGCGCATAGTGCCATGATTTGAAATCAGACGGTCCGGAGCCGCTTACACCGAGGGAAAACCGCGACTTAATGAGGCTTCAGGGGCAGTTGCGGCGCGTCTGAACACGGCACCTTGTGGCGCTAAAGCGTGTTCGCGCCGTGGCCCCGCCACCCACGGAGCCAGCATGAAGTCGAAGATCACCCAGTCCCTCGTCGAGAGGGCGCCCCGCCCCGAGCCGGGCAAGTCGGCCCTGTACGCCGACACCGAGATGAGGGGGTTCTACCTCATCGTCACCGCCACCAAGCGCAGCTTCTACGTCCAGTCCCTCGTCAACGGCCGGCAGGTCAGGACGAAGCTGGGCGACCACCCGGCGATGGACGCCAAGCAGGCCCGCGACGCCGCCCGACAGACGCTGGTCGGAATGCGCGGCGGGGTCAACCCGAACGAGGAGCGACGCCGGGCGCGTGCGCGCGGGATCACCCTGCGCGAGGCGCTCGACCTCCACCTGGCGGCGAAGCCGCTGTCCCCGAGGACCAAGGACGACTACCGCTACAACTGCGAGCAGTACCTGTCCGACTGGCTCGACCGCCCGCTGGCCGAGCTCGGCGCGGACCGCTCGGGCGTGCGCGACAGGCATCGCCGCATCACCGAGCGGCACGGCGCGCCCTCGGCGGACAATGCCTTCCGCATCTTCAGGGCCGTGTACAACCGGGGCCTGCGCGAGCACCCGGACCTGCCGCCGAACCCCTGCGGGAACGTGGACTACCACGGGCTGCGGCGCCGCAAGGTGGACGCCCCGACGGACAGGCTCAAGGCGTGGGGCAAGGCGGTGCTCGGCCTCCACCCGGTGCGGCGGGACCTGCACCTGTTCATGGTGCTCACCGGCATGCGGCGCACGTCTGCCTGCGAGGCACGAGCATCAGACCTGGACCTCGCTTCCGGGCGCCTGCACGTGCCCAAGCCCAAGGGCGGATCGACCCGCGCGTTCGACCTGCCGCTGTCCGGGCCGCTCGCCGACCTGCTCGGCCACCGCGTCGAGGAGAACCCGCGCCTGCACCGCAAGAGCCCGTGGCTGTTCCCCGCCGACTCGAAGTCGGGCCACGTCGCCGAGGTCGCGCAGCACGAGCTGGACGGACTGACGGGCCACGCCCTGCGGCACACGTTCGCCACGCTCGCCGTGCAGGCCGGCGTCCCGCTGCTTGAGCTGAAGTACCTGCTCAACCACGCGGCGAGCAACGTCACGATGGGCTACATCCACGTCGGCCCCGAGCACCTGCGCAAGCACCAGGAGGCCGCGTCGCGCTACATCCTCGAACAGCTCGGCCTCGAGTGGACCGAGGGCGAGTGGCCGCCACGCCTCGCAACCACGTCTGATGACGCACCGTCAACAAACGAATGCGACGCCGCATAGCGCCTGCAAATGATGATGTTTTTTCTGTTGACGGGGGACCAGACTTCTCTCCATCGCGCGATGACGCCGGGGACGCCCGGCATCCATCAACTGACCAGGAGATTCAACAATGAGCACCAACGAAGAAACCACCGAGCGCCCGATGGGCATCTACGAGTTCGCCCGCTACCAACTGTCTTCTGTCGCATTCGACCTGTCGCCGACGGACGAGGGTTCGCCTGAGCGCGTCGTGTCAGCGTGGAAGCACCTGCCCAGCACTGACACCTCGGACGCTCACGGTCCGGAAGGCTGGGCCCTGTTCGATGCCGTCAGGTCGGACTTGGGCGAAGAAATCGCCTTGCGCGACTTCGATGAGGAGGAGTTGGAGTGCCGGGCGGAGTACTCATGGTTCCATGCCTTCGCCGAACTGGCCGACGCCTACGGCATCGAGGACTGGCCGAAGGCCGCCCTCACCGACTACCTGCGCGGGTTCGAGGGCATGCACGAACTGGAGGCACGCGTCATGGCCGCCCTCATGTGGGAGAAAGCGAAGCACCTGTACAACGCCCGGAAGGCCGATGACCCAGACGCTCAAGTCCCCGTCATGACGCCCGAGGAAGCGGCCGCCTGATCCACCGTCGGGACGCGATCGCGCACAAGCGCATGAAATGAAAGGGCCACCGCGAAGGTGGCCCTTTTACATGCACGGCGGGAGAACGGCGTCAGTCGTGGGAGAGCGCGGGCTCGACCACCCGAACGGTGGAAAGCGCCTCGGCCGACTGCTCCTCGTCCATGTCGGCGGGGTGGTGCTTCTGGCGGGGAGGGACCTCGACGCCCTTCTTGCGCATGTCGTTCGCGTACCAGCGCACCGACTTGGCCGTGGCGGCCGCGCCATCGATCTGCGCGTTGACCATCTCCGCGATGAGCGCGTGCGGGTGACCGGCCGGGTCCATCAGGATCGCGCGTGCAAGCGCGCCCACTCCAAGGCCGCGCGGCTTCTTCTCGGCGGCTTCGGGCGCCTCGGTGGCCTCGGCCTTCGGTTCTGCGCGCTGCGCGGTCGCCTTGGGCTTCTTCGGCTGCCCGAACGAGGCCAGGTCGATGTTCTTGTCGGCCGCGACCTGCTCGATCCGGGCGACGAGCTTAGTTCGGGTCGCGAAGGTCTTGGGCCCCGCGGGCTTGTCGGCGATCCTGTTGTGCAGGGCCAGCAGCTCCTTGGTGGGCATTTCTTCCAGCTTCATGGCGTTCTCCTACGTGTTGGTGGGCACGTAGGCATTAGGTCGCGGTTCCCTCGATCCGGGAGCCCCCTCTACGCTGTTCTCAGGCCATCCAACTTGCTGTCGGCGCGCGAGGGTCCGCAAGCCCATGAAAAAGAAGGGGATGCCGTGACGACATCCCCTCCGAAACACGGCCGGGCCACCCGTTGCCCTCTGCGCACCTAACCAACCCGGCCGGGTTTGCTCGGGTCAGGCCGGGAGGAAGGCCAGGTGCGCCATCCCCGACCCCAGGGCGTCCGCCCTGCGCTTGGTCTCCCGGTCCACGTACAGGTCCAGCGCGCGGCAGTACGGCTGCCCTGCCAGCGCCGCGGCCTCGTCGAACTCCTCGGAGCCGACGGCCACGCCGTTGCGGGCTGCGGCGGCCTCAAGCTCGGGGAACGGGTCGCACCTGTGCTGGATCGCCGCGACCAGCGCCGCGAGTGCCAGCATCGCCGGGTGGCACGGTGGGTAGTGGGCGCGTCGGTCAGTCATCGCCGTCGCCCCCGATTAGGTCGTGGTCGATCTCCTGCTCGCGCATGGCGAGCTGGATCGAGCTGAGCGGGTTCGACTTGCCGGAGTTCCAGGCCCTGATGGCGACCAGGATGCCCTGGAGGCGCGCGTCGCCCAGCTTGATGTACTCCTGGACCTTCAGGAAGTCGTCCTGCTTCATCGCCGACGCCAGCTCCACCGGGCCGACCGGGCGGTCCTTGCTGGGCATGCGGTCGATGAGGGACAGCACGGCGGACGCCAGAGCGACGTTGCGCGTGCCGACGGCGACCTGCGCCATGTGGCCGAGCTCGGCGGGGCCGGCGTGCTGGAGCTGCTGGAGGTACTCGGTGCGCTTGGGGTCGCCCAGGGCCGCGCGGGCCAAGACCTTCGCCGGGGAGTCGTAGAACTGGCGCTGGCCGATCAGCTGCGCGTGCGGTGCGCCGGCCTCCTTCATGATCTTGTCCAGCTCGGCCTTGGAGTTGTCCTTGATCTCGCGGACGCTGGCGAGGGTCTCGTGCTCGGCGAAGCGCGCCACGTCGGCCATGCCGATGCCGGGGGCATTCTTCCAGCGCGCGGCGATCTGCTGCTTGCGGGTTGCGATGTCCTTGTTCAGCCGCTCGATCGCGGCGAGGGTGCGCTTGTGCAGCAGGTCCAGGGTCGAGGCGAGCTCGCCGATCTGCTGGGTGCTGAGGAGGGGGGTGTCGCTGAGTTCGATCTTCATTGCTCGTGTGCTCCGGTGGGTTGTGGTCCTCCGGTCGCCTGTCACGAGCGCGTGCACCAAGCCGAGGTGCGGGTCATGCGCGCCAATGCGCTGACCGGATGCGTTCAATGTGTCGGGGTGCGCTGGCCGCGAACGCCATCGTTTCCCGGGCGTGTTTCCCTCAAAACTGCCGCCGTCACTGCGGCTTGCGAATCATGGGCTTGGCGTCGCGCCGCCCGCCGATGGAATGTCAGGCGTCCCAATCGGGACGCGGCCCGGTCGGCATGCCTCCCGCGCCGCCGCACTCCTGGCACATGCGGGCGCGGGCCACGTCCTCGGAGAAGTGGGACCGCCCGCAGCACATGCAGCGGAGCCAGCCGACCCGGCGCACGACCCTGGGCGGGTCGTAGTTGGGGTCCATCACGGGGGCGCGTCGCGCGCCGCCGTCGTTCGGCCACCGCTCGGGCTCGGTGAGGGGCCTTGCGATGCGCCTGTCCTCGGGCGTCAGCTCCCGCCGGCCGGGCGTCGCGCCGAGCCAGCGGTAGTTCGGGTGCTTGGGGTCGTGCGCGCGGGCCGTGACCATGCTGTAGCCCACGCCGAGCGCCTGGGCCGCCGACCTGGCGGAGGGGTATCGCACCCCGTCCACCTCCACGGCGACCGCGTGCCCGTTAGTGCCCCCGGTTGACGCTGCCATGCTCGCGCCGCGCCTCGTACTCCAGCGACATGCGCTCCCACTCGTCCGCGTCCAGGCGCGGCACCGGGCCGAGGCACGTCATCTCGCTGCGCCGGGCCAGGGCGTCGCGCCCGCCCATCGCCTCGACCGCCTCGGGCGCGGTGCCCTGGATCGCGCCCAGCATGAGCTCGATCTGCTCCGCCTTGGCCAGGGCCTCGGCTACGCTCAGCCTGTCACTCATCGTCGTGCTCCTCGTCGTGCGGCCGCGCCGCGTTGTACTTGGAGAGCAGCGCCACGAGCTGGGTGCGCTCGTCGGCCGGCATCGCTAGCAGGGCGTCGGCCGACAGGCCCGTGTCCTCGACCTTGACGCGCAGCCTGTCCGCCATCTGCTCGCCGTAGCGGAACTTGAGCAGCACCTCCAGGAGCCTGTCGCTGTGCTTGCGCACCGTCAGCGGCCGCTCCTCTCCGCTCTGCGGGTCCCTCACCGTGGCGAGCCTGCCGCCGTGGATCACGGGCTCGTCGTAGCCGATCGCGGCGCGCCTGTACGCCTCGTCCAGCAGCGAGTCGAGGGCCACCTCGACCGCCTTCTCCCACCGGGTGCGGAACTCGACGTCGTTGGCCTTGTGGTAGAAGGCCGTCTGCCTGCTGATGCCCGCCGCGGCCGCGGCCTGCTTGGGCGAGCACGTGTCCTCCAGGACCTGGAAGAACACCTCGCGCCGCTCGGGCGTGAACGAGTTGGGGGTGGACTGCACGGCCGCCGTCTCCATGAAAAGTGGCTTACGGCGTGATCGTGTCGTGCTTACGCGCGCAGGCACGCCATCGTTCAAGCAGTCGGATCAACGGCTTGGACGGGCCAGACCATCTGATGTGCGATCAGGCGGCGCGCTCGGCCACGGTCGGCGGGAGCTTCTCCTCGCGCGCGCGAGGGACAGGAAGCACACGGTCGGAAGGACGATCAGCCGCGCTCCCCGCATCGGTCGCCACGCCCGCCACGCTCGGCCAGGCTCAGGTCACACCATCGAGGGGCTACGGCGTCACGGAATGCTGTCCGTGCTGCCGAGGTCAGTCCGTGCTCCGAAAAGCCTTGGTTTCATTACCTTTTCTTATTCTTCATAGACTTCACAGACTAAAAATAAGATCAGGTAAGAAACAGCCTCGAAAACTAAATGCTCAAATGGCAAATGCCGGGCCGGGCTATTTAGCATTTAGGCATTTAGTTCCGGGCTCGTTTCTCGGCCGAACGCGAAACGAGCTTGTGTGCTCGGTCGTTCGTGCCGCAGTTCGGTAAGCGCATGATCCACAAAGACAAAGCGGCCGACCCACCATCACGGAGGGTCGGCCGCAGCTCGGACCGTGGCCGAGATTGCCCTCAGCTGCGGCCCACGCGCCTCGCCCAGATGGCCCGCGCGTCGGCGAGTCTGGGAAGCACCCAGCGCCATGTCTTACGGCCGTCGTGGGTCACCACCTGCCTGTCCCCGAACCCCGCCTTCTTCTTGATGACCATGCCGAGCCCCGCCTTGGTCTTCGGCCTCACGCCGAGCATCCTGGCGTGCGCGACGTAGTCCGCGTGGAGCTCGTCCTTGTCCACCTCGACGGCCTCCGAGTCCCAGGGCAGGTCGCACAGGAAGTTGGGCAGGCGCCCGGCCTCCAGGAGGCCGTCCCACCAGGACTCCTCGGCGCTCTGGCTCATGAGCTTCTGCTCGGCCAGGGCCTCGGTCTGCGGCACGCTGTCGCGCGGGTGCCAGTCGCCCAGGTCGCGAGCCAGCATCTCGTGCAGCAGGCCCGCGAGGCCGCCGCCGTCGAGCTGGCGGTTGAGGGCGTTGAAGAACTCCCTGTCGCCGCGACGCCGCTCGTTGACGTTGAACACCGCGAACCTGCGCTCCCCGTCCATGCCGGCCGGCACGACCCACTCGTTGTTGGACGCCATGACGATGTGGACGTGGTTCCTGCCCGTCACCGCGTCGCGGCCCTTGCCCTCGTAGGTGAGGGTCGGCTCCGTGACGAGCTGCTTCAGCACGGCCTCGCCCGCCTTGTCGCCGGCCCAGAACGCCTCGTCGGCGAACAGGCAGACGCAGTTCTGCAGGTGCGAGTTGAAGCGGCCGACGAGATGGCCGGGCGAGCTGATGTGCAATCCGCTCGCGCCCGAGAGCTTGAACAGCGCGCGGCCGAGCGTGCCCTTGCCGGTGCCCTTCGCGCCCTTGAAGGCGATGGCAACCTCCGCGACCTTCTCGGGGTGCTGGAACATGAAGGCCATCCAGTTCAGCACGTACTCGAACGAGGCGGCGTCGCCGTCGGTGAGCACGTCGCGGATGAGCTCGCGGAGCAGCGACCAGTCGCCGGGCCTCGGCTCGACGGACCAGCCCTTCCACATGTTGAGCCAGCCCTCGTGCTCCTGCTCGCGCGCAGGGTCGAAGATGATGCCCTTGTAAGTGCGGCGGTGCGGGCTCCTGAGCCAGAGGTCGGCCCTGCTCATCAGCTTGTCGTTGTGCTCGACGAGCTGGTTCTCGTAGGCCGATCGGAAGTCGCTCTTGGAGAGGCGCTGGTAGCGCACGCGCCCGTCGAAGATCGGGTCCGGCTGCTCGGTGACAACCTGGAACCCGTTGTCCAACGCGACGTAGTGCCGGGCGTTCATCTCCTCGATGACTGCCGCGATGCCCTCCGCCTTCGGCGGCTCGCGTAGCGCCGCGTCGTCCACGCCGCGCCCCAGGTCCTCCGGCTCCTCCCACGCGTCGAAGTCGTCCTCCGCCTCGGTGCGCGCCACCTGGCCGCCTGCTTCCTGCACGACCTTGTGCAGGAACTTCACGGTCACGGGGCGGCCCCGCCGTCCGCCGGTCGGGCTGGCGTGCAGCGAGTCCCACTTGCGGCCGATGGTCCAGGCGTCGTCCGAGTAGCGCGGGTCCTGCGTGGACCAGTCGATGAACTCCTGGCGCCCCTCGCCGTTGGTGGCGTGGTGGCAGGCCATCATCAGCGGCAGCCACTGCGAGTCGTGGTCCTGGAAGTCGCAGGGGTCCAGGTGCTCAAGCGAGGCGGCCAGCATCTCGGGCGTGAGCTCGCCCAACCCGGCCGCCTCGCCGTAGGCCCGCACTGGGCGGCGCGCCAGGCGCAGCAGCGCGTCGGGCACCTGCGGCGCCTCCTCGGGGAACGGCGCGAGGTCGTCCCACTCGTATCGCCGGCCGTTCGGGTGCACGGAGCCGGGCGCGACGACTTGGCGGCCGTGGCTCTTGAACTCCACGCCGGGGTAGGTCTCCAGGCTGTCGAGGAGCTGCACGTCGGCGGGCTTGCGGAAGTAGTAGTGGTGCCCGCCCGATCCGGTGACGACGTGCGGGCACGCGGACAGGTCGAGCCGCGCGTCCCGCACCAGCTCGGCCAGTGGGTCGCGTCCGGCGACGTTGTCGGGGTCGTCCTTTCCTCCGAAGTTGCGCGGGTCCACGTCGAGCACCATCCACGTCGGCGGCAGGCGCACGCCCACGTTCCTGCCATCGCGGCGCGCCTGCTCCACCACCTCGCGGCTGTCGTAGTCCCTCGACTGCCAGGCGCCGTCGCGCGGGGTCTTGCCGCGGTCGCGGCCCCTCGCGTCCTTGGCGTCCCACCTGTGGAGCGGGATCAGCGTGAGGCCCGCGCGGATCAGACCATCGACGTCGAATGACGGCGTCGGCGAGCTGCGCCCCACGGCATCATTGATCCCGTGAGCTCTGGCAGGCTCCGTCTCCCGGTCGGTTGTAACCTTGCGCCCACGGTCTAGCACGCCGTGGGCGTTTTCTTGTGCGGCCATCGGTCAGCCCTCCGCCTTGGCGGTGCGGGCCGCCAGCATCGCGGCGCCGACCTTCCGCATTCCCTCGCCCATCGGCTGGCCCTTCGCGTACTCGCGCAGGTCGCCCATGCGGTAGCGGATCAGCTTCGGCCCGACGCGGGTGTACTTCGGGCCTCCGCCGTTGCAGCGGTACCACGACAGGGTGTTGTACTTCAGGCGCAGGAACGCGGCCGCCTCCTGGGCGGTCGCCAGCGCGTCGTCGGGGAGCGCGTGCAGCTCCGCCATCTCCTCGGGGGAGAGCTTCTTGGGTTCGTAGGGGGTAGTCACAGGCGTGCTCCATCTCCAGGGCTCCCGCGACGGCGGGATGCCGCCGGGGGACTGGGCCTGCTGTGCGTCGCAGAGATGGGCTGCCCGGTTCGTCACGCTGGGCTGGCCTCGGCTGTTCTTGCCACCGAAAGCACTTCTGATCGCCATAGCCATTGCCGGCGATCCTCGGGCTGGGCTGGTCGCCAGCCCGATTAGTTCACATAGTACCGGCCCGACACTCGCGCCGACACCAGCACTTTGTCCGGGCTCCCCGGTGAGCCCGTGCGGCGCGACGCGGTCCGGGCTGCTCGGTATCAGGCCGCGCGGCCCCTGACGCGCCACGGGCCACCTGGATCGCTCCCGGACTCGACTTGGGCCGCGAGTAAGAATTAGCTACCCTCAGGCGTAGGCATCGGCGAGAATCTCGATGACGCGCTATAAGTGGGGGAAATGTCTGAGTGGCGAAGATCGCGGAACTGTTCGGCTGGCGGGTGGACGAAGAAGCCCTCCTTGAGCCTCATGCCAATTGGCTGACCTGCAACTGCCCGTTTACGGGCAAGGTCTGCGACGTTTCCGCGAATCGGGGTGACCGGGCTTACTTCGACCCCAACGGGCCCGCCATCACCGACGATGACCGCGCCATCTACGCGAAGCACTACACCGCAGCGCGCACCCCTCTGGGCATCTGCACCGTATCGACCAAGCGACGGTTCGAGGCAAAGTCGAAGCCGTGGATCATCTGCCCCAAGCGGATGATGGAGCTACACACCAGCCCTCCGGTAATGCTTCCCGAGGTTAAGGCTCTGATTCCGATCAAGCCGGGAGCCGACGTTCGCTGCTGGTGGGAGTTCAAGTTCGCGTCGAGCGACGATTCCGAGGAGAACGAGCTCGCGGGGCGCTTCTTCGAGTTCACCTTCGACTACATCCTGATGGAGGTCGATTGGAGCGAGGGAGGCGACCACCCGAAGCTAATCGGCGCCCCCTACATCTTGGAGATCATGACCTCCAGCACGCGAGGCGGCGGCTTGACGGAGCACATGGCCGACGTGCTGGCGCTACGTGACCAGCGCTCGCTCCGAGGCGCGGTCAAGTCCCCCTATACGCCCAACTACCGGCAGGTGTTCGGGCGCATGGCCTCGCAACTGTTCGCCAAGTCCGAGGCCGCCGCGAGCTGGGGTGGCAAGACGATCTGGATTCTTCAGGACGTGCTGCTGGAGTACATCCAGCAGACGACAGCGTTCCGGCCGGAGCCCTTTGTGGACAAGAAGGACGGCAACGTGAACATGGTCGTCTATCGGATGGACGAGAACCCGCAGACCAAGCAGTACGATCTTGCCTATGACAAGACGTTGGTAGGCAACTCTCGCGTGGATGACGCTGCGGCTCCCGACTTCACGTCGATGCTCGGCATCGGCCACATCCCGTCGCTGGACTTGCTCAAGTCCACGTTGGAGCGAACCCAGTCGAGGCGCCGGAAACCCGGCGACCCCGTCAACTGGATTGACTTCAAGTGGTGAACTCAGCCTTCCTCGGCGAACAGCGCCGACTGATCGAATCGCTCCGCCTCGTGCCCCCACTCCTCGCCCTGTAGGCGCTTGAGGACAGCGTCAGTGGCCTGGGGCCGCACCAGTTTCTTGTCCTCGGGCGAAAGGTCGGCGAACTGAATCTCATCCAAGTAGCGCGAGACTGACCACGCGATCTTCTTGGCGAGCAGGGGCGGCACGGCCGAGCCGATCATTGCAGACAGTTCGCGGATGTTGTCCGAGACGAAGCGGAAGGAGTCCGGGAATGTCTGAAGGCGCGCGGCCTCCCTCATCGTAAGCGCACGGTCCTCGACAGGGTGGGCGAACATGCCCGACCCAACGTGATAGCAGAACTTGGTGATGGTCCGCGCCGGCTCCGACCACCGCAGGCGGGCGTAGCTGTAGTGATAGGACGCCTTCGGGCGGAGGTGGTCCGGCAGGTCCGAGGCTGCCTGCCCCTTTGCGATCGCCCGCACCTTCTCCAAGCCGCTCTTACCCAGCGGTCGGGCGACGTGGTTGTAGATCTGCGGGGCGGAGCCACGGTAGTAGCGCCGCAGGTCCGAGTCGGCGGCTGACGGGTACTCAGCGGGGATCGATGCCATCTCGGCGCCTTTGGTGATGGGCGCGGGCAGGTCCCCGATGGCCTCCCATACCGAAGGCCAATAGCCGGAGTCGCCGGGCAGCCAAAGGCGATCCTCCTCCAGGCCCTCGTAGTGGAGCGGGAACGGCTTGTGGGTCGGCTCGGGGAATTGCAGCTTGATCCCCGTGCGCGCGAAGTCCTCCTTGCGCTGGCCGAGGAAGATGGTGCGGCGCCTCATCTGCGGCACCCCGTAGTCAGCAGCGTGCAGCACCCTTACCGACGCAACGTATCCCGCGCGGTCCAGAGCGTCGAGAATCTCCTTGAGCGTCCCACCGTCCTTGTGCCGGACGAGGTCGGGCACGTTCTCGATGAGGACGACTCGGGGCTTGAGATAGGCTGCCAGCTCCACGTACCACTTGAAGAGCTGGTTCCGCGGATCGTCCATGAAACGGTTGACGCGCGAGGCCGTGCCTTCAGTAACCTTGCCTCCCGCGTTGATGGATCGGTTCTGGCTGAAGCCCTCGCATGGCGGACCGCCGATGAGGCAGTCAAGCTGCCCCTCTGACTTCACTCCAAACCGAGAGAGCATCTTGAGCACGCCCTTGGGCGCGACCTTTTGGATGTCCTCGAGGATGGCCTCGGGCTTACCCTGGTCGTTGTCGTGGTTCTCGACGAACGTCTCTAGCGCCTCGGGCTTGATGTCTGAGCCTAGCAGGACGTTGAACCGCCCGGTCAGCTCGAAACCGTGCGAGAGCCCACCGCACCCAGCAAAGAAGTCCGCAACAGAATATTTCTTCCTAATCAACTTGGTTACCTCGGATCGCCTAGGCGGATGGCCGGATGCCTCCGCTCAGCCATCCATACTGTCGCGTACTGCCGCGTATTGTTTGCTCCGAAAAGCAAGAAGGGCAGCCTTGCTGGCTGCCCTTCTGGCGTCAAGTGGTGCCGGAGATAGGAATCGAACCTACGACCCCATCATTACGAATGACGTGCTCTACCAACTGAGCTACTCCGGCGAAACTTGTTTAAACCGTGTCCGAGCCACCTTGCCATCGGACCGCTGGCGGCCCTAAAGCCTTGTACCGCATGCCTTCTGCCTCCGCCACCACGACAACCGCGTCGCGATTACGAATGCGCCGCTCTACCAACTGAGCTATTCCGGCGATGGCCGGCCGCGCAAGCGCGTCCGGGGGCGGGATTCTAACGGTTCGGACGCGGGCAGGCCAGCGGGCCGGCGAGAA
>Ga0209792_1001335_pt1 | contig 12187 bp, 13 predicted proteins | sample EBPBio142005_DNA_FD_185860 | JGI IMG/M metagenome (GOLD analysis project Ga0209792, IMG submission 185860) | Wastewater treatment Type I Accumulibacter community from EBPR Bioreactor in Madison, WI, USA - Reactor 1_6/14/2005_ DNA (SPAdes)... | ecosystem: Engineered > Bioreactor > EBPR >...
CGCCCTGCGCGCGCTGGGCCATGCCGAGGTGGTGTCGCGCAATCTGCCGCTCAAAGCCAACGCGATCGAACTGCGCGGCAGCCAGGTTCGCGGCGGTGCCGATCCGCGCAGCGAAGGCAGGGCTGTGGCCGAATAGGGCGCGAATCCCGGCAATGGCTTGCCGCTGATGATAAGGCCGCCTAGGCTGGCGGCGGGAACAGGATGTACTGCAAAAGGGGCGGTGCGCGTGGTTGATATCTCCGATCTTCCAACAACCAGAAATCTGGTCGAACTGCTGCTGAGGCGGGCTGATGCCAAAGGGGCGGCACCGTTTTTGTGGGCCAAGCATGATGGCAAGTGGCAGGCGCTGAGCTGGGACGAAGTGATCCGGCAAGTCTGCTGTCTGGCCGAATCGCTGCGGGGGCTGGGGCTGAGCGACGGCGACCGGGTGATGCTGGTGTCGGAAAACCGCCCGCAATGGTGCATCGCCGATTTTGCGATCATGGCGGCGGGCTGCATCACCGTTCCGGCCTATGTCACCAACACCGAGCGCGATCACCAGCACATCCTGGAGGATTCCGGGGCAAGCGCGGTCATCGTGGCGAATGACAAATTGTCCAAACCATTGATCGGGGCGGTGTTGCGCTCTGGCCAGGCCCGCCACGTGATCGGGATCGAACCGCTGCGGATCAGCCAGACGAGCAATTTCGAATATCACGACTGGCAAGCGCTGATCGCAGGCGACGGTACGGCGGCCCGCGCTGCCGTGGAAGCCCGGATCGCCGGAATCGGGCGGGAGGATACCGCTTGCCTGATCTATACCAGTGGCACTGGCGGCAGCCCGCGCGGGGTAATGCAGCACCATGGGGCCCTGTTGATGAATGCCGATGGGGCTGCCCGGATCCTGTCCGAAGATTTCGGGCTCGATGATGACGATGCGTTTCTGTCGTTTCTGCCGCTTAGCCATGCCTATGAACATACCGGCGGGCAAATGTTGCCGATTTCGGTCGGCGCGCAGATCTATTATGCCGAGGGGCTGGAAAAGCTGGCCAGCAATATCGAGGAAACCCGGCCAACCATCATGGTCGTTGTCCCGCGACTGTTCGAAGTGCTGCGTGCCCGGATCATGAAGCAGGTCGAAAAGCAGGGCAAAGTCGCCAACTACCTGATGGACCGGGCCATGGGAATCGGTGCCAGCAAGGCTGCCGGACGCAAGCGGTGGCGCGACAAGCCCATGGATTTCGTGCTGGAACGGACCTTGCGCCCAAAGATCCGCGCCCGTTTTGGCGGCCGACTGAAAGCGATGGTATCCGGCGGCGCACCGCTTAGCCCGGAAGTGGGCGTATTCTTCGAATCGATGGGGCTGACCATGCTGCAAGGCTATGGCCAGACCGAGGCCGGGCCGGTGATCAGCTGCAATCGCCCCGCTGCCGGGCTCAAAATGGACACGGTCGGTCCACCGCTGCACGGCGTGGAGGTGCGGATTGCCGAAGATGGCGAAATCCTGGTTCGCGGCGAACTGGTCATGCACGGCTACTGGCGCAACAAGGCCGAAACCGACAAGGCGTTGGTGCAGGGGTGGCTTCATACCGGTGACATCGGCCACCTTGACGAAGCGGGGCGGCTGATGATCACCGACCGCAAGAAGGACATGATCGTCAATGACAAGGGCGACAACATCTCTCCCGCCCGGGTCGAGGGGCTGCTGACGCTTCAACCAGAAATCGCCCAGGCAATGGTGGTGGGTGATCGCCGCCCTTACATCGTCGGTCTGGTTGTGCCCGATCCGGAGTGGGCGATCGAATGGGCGCAGGCCAATGGCGAGAAATTCGACCTCAAGGCATTGCAGGATCTGCCCGCCTTCCGTTCAGCGGTGCGCGGTGCGATTGACCGGGTCAACCAGGACCTGTCAGTGATCGAGAAGGTTCGCCAGTTCGCCTTCGCCGATGAACCGTTCACAATCGACAATGAGGAAATGACCCCCAAACAGTCGATTCGCCGTCACAAGCTGAAAGCGCGTTATGGTGAGCGGCTGGACGGGCTTTACCGATCCTAGATTGTTCCTGGCCTTGATAGCATCAAAGCAAGCACTTCAGGTTTTCTGATTTGCCGTGACTTCCGATCCGCCGGATGATTCCATCCGGCTCGAAATCGCTCTAGGGAGAGCCGATGGTCGAGACCAAGTTTCCCGCGCACCTGTTCGCCGAGCCCGATCCGGACGTCGATACGCTTGCCAACCTCGGCCCGCTTGCGGCGCTGGCCGGGACCTGGGAAGGGACCAAGGGCGATGACGTGAAGCCAACCGAAGACGGAGCGGCCAGCCAGGCCTTTGTCGAACGGATCGTGCTGGAACCCATCGACCCGCAGATGAACGGGCCGCAATTGCTCTATGGGCTGCGCTATCATAGCCACATCGTCAAACCCGGCGAAGTGGAAATGTACCACGACCAGACTGGCTACTGGCTGTGGGAACCGGCGACGGGCCGCATCCTCCACACCCTGTCTATCCCGCGCGGACAGGTCGCTCTGGCCAAGGGCAAGGCCAAACCGGACGCGCGCAGCTTCACGGTCAAGGCGCGGCGCGGCAAGATGGAAAACGGAATCTGCTCAGGCCCATTTCTCGAAGAGAATTTCCGCACCGACCGGTTCGAGATGACCGTGACGGTGCACGATGACGGGACTTGGTCCTATGACGAGGTGACCAAGCTGAAAATCAAGGGGGTGGCCGAGCCTTTCGAGCACCGGGACCGCAATACCCTGCACCGGATCAGACCGCCGCGGCCCAATCCGCTGGCTCGTGGACTGAAACTGCGGAAGAAAAAGTAGGTGTTTCCGCCTCACGGCGGTGCGGCAAGGACATCCGTCCCTGCCTTGCAACACCAAAAATAAAAGGGCCGGCGCCAACGGTGGTCCACCCCCGCTGGCACCGGCCCCTTAATCGCTTGCGCGAGAAGCTTACTTGGCAGCTTCGGTTGCAGCAGCCGAAGCAGCGTCGGTCGCGGCAGCGGCGGCATCGCTGGCAGCAGCGCTGGCGTCGGTAGCAGCTTCCGAAGCGTCGGCGGCAGCTTCGGTCGCGGCGGTAGCAGCTTCTTCAGCCGGCTTTTCACCACCGCAAGCGGCGAGAGCGAGCGAACCAGCAGCAACGGCGGCGAACAGAGCAATCTTCTTCATGTGGGAATCCCCTTATGTTAACCCTTGCCCGCCGTGGGCGAGCAGGGCGGGGTTTGCCTGCTAAAACCGGGATTGTCGATTCTGAAAATACCGTGAATGCGTATTCTGTGGCTCAGGCCGCCTCTTTATCCACCCATTCGGGGTAGAAACTCGGCGCGCGCGCGGACCAGCCGGGGGCTGTGGCGGCTGCCTCGCTGATCGATTGCAGCAAGTACTTGCGCTTGTCCGGGCGAATTTGGGGCAAAGCCGCAGCGGCACAGAAGGCCGAAGGCAGAAACGGCCGCGCATCGGGACCGAGCAGGCGTTCGTACAGAAACCGGAACGCCGAGAAACAGCCAATCCGTTCTTGCGCCAGATCGAAAGCCGCCAGGCGGATCAACTTGCCAATGTATCCTTCCAGAGCATCAAACCCGGTATCGGCGGGAACCGCCCCGCGCAGGGTCTTGAGCTCCTGATAGACAACGTACTGGCTGCGGATCGACGCCGATTCACTGGCATCGCGGGCCCACAGTTTGAATGCATCCTGTCGTCCCAGCCCGACATCAAGACTTCGCTTGATATAGCGCTGTTCGCACGGGCTGAAGCTGGCGAATTCGCGCAGTTCAGCGATAGTCAGCGATGCAGTGCCGGCATTGGCCATGGTCGTGTCCCTGTTGTTACACCGGAACTTCACCAGAATATGGTAACCATCCCGTTAACCACGGTGGACGGAGAACGCTCTCCGCAGCCGAGGCCGCGACAAGGCCGGGCAGTCCGGTACGCCGGAATGCCGGTTCGAAACGAACCTGCCGGAAACAATCGGTTAAATCAGCCCGGCCAGCGGGCTCGACGGGTCCGCATACCTGCGCGTCGCCATCCGCCCGGCGAGATAGGCATCACGCCCCGCTTCAACCGCCAGTTTCATCGCGCGGGCCATGCGCAGCGGATCCCTGGCCTCGGCAATCGCAGTGTTCATCAACACGCCGTCGCAGCCCAGTTCCATCGCCACGGCGGCATCGCTCGCGGTGCCGACCCCGGCATCGACCAGAACCGGCACCGATGCCCCTTCCACAATCAGACGGATCGTCACCCGGTTCTGGATCCCCAATCCCGATCCGATCGGCGCACCCAAGGGCATAACCGCCACCGCACCGGCGCTTTCCAGCTGCTTGGCCGCGATCGGATCGTCGGTGCAATAGACCATCGGCAGAAAGCCCTCGCCCGCCAGAACCTCGCATGCCTTCAGCGTTTCGCGCATGTCCGGATAAAGTGTGCGTGCCTCGCCCAAAACCTCAAGCTTGACCAGATCCCAGCCGCCCGCCTCGCGCGCGAGACGCAGCGTTCGGATCGCTTCATCAGCGGTGAAACACCCGGCCGTATTGGGCAGATAAGTGATCTTTGCGGGATCGATGAAGTCCGTCAGCATCGGCGCCGCAGGATCGGAAACATTGACCCGCCGAACTGCGACCGTAACGATTTCCGCGCCGCTTGCCGCCACGGCGGCGGCATTCTGGGCAAAGTCCTTGTACTTGCCGGTTCCGACAATAAGGCGCGAGCGGAAGGTACGGCCCGCCACAGTCCAGGTGTCGGCAGCCCCATCCTGGCCGCCGCCGACAAAGTGCACGATTTCCAGCACGTCGCCACCAGCCAGGTATACTTGACCCAGCGTTGAGCGCGGGACGATGTCACCATTGCGTTCTACCGCGACCTTCGCCGGATCAAGCGCCAGGCTGCGGACCAGGTCGGCGATCGAGCCGGGCGCAGCGCTGCGCGGCTCTCCGTTCAGAACTATCGAAAGCTGGGCGGTCATGCTCCGCCCATAGCAATCACATGCTGCAGCGCAAGTTGCGCAGATGCGCCCAGCCAAGCAGCGCAACACCAGCAATGGTCAGAACCGCTTCAGGGGTGCCGTGGCCAACCAGCAACGCCACGGTCATCAGGGCTATCCCCCCGGCGCCGACCTGCAACGGCAGAGGATCGCGATGCCGGATGACGCCCATCGTCAGGGTGACGCCGCCGACGGCAATCGCCAGTGCCAGACCAATCCGGTGAATCGACGGAGCAAGCAGCAACTCGCCCCCCAGACCCAGCCCGGCGACCAGCAATAGCCCGGCGAGACAATGCAACGCGCACAGCCCCGAAAGGAGCACGCCGAACCGGTCCAGCCGGTCACGAATCTGGATCATCGCGTCACGCATTGCCGGGTTGATGTATGTTATAGTGTAACATCAATCAAGCCTGGTATTGCAAATTTCTGCCTTCACCCTTGCGCTTTTTCCTGCGGAAGGACAGAGCGCCGCCCATGACTGCATCTCTTGCCGATCCTCGCCCAATGGCGCTGGCGCGCTGGTTGCTTTCGGTGGCCGCGCTGGTCACGATCATGATCGTGGTAGGCGGCATCACCCGGCTGACCGAATCAGGCCTGTCCATTACTGAATGGAAACCGATCACCGGGGCGCTGCCGCCGCTTACCGAAACGCAATGGCAGCGCGAATTTGCCGCCTATCAGCAGATCCCGCAATATACCGAGGTCAACGGTCCGGCCGGGATGACGCTGGAAGGGTTCAAGCGGATCTTTTTCTGGGAATGGTTCCATCGCCTGCTGGGCCGCCTCATCGGTCTGGCCTTCGCGCTGCCGCTGGCCTGGTTCTGGATCAAACGGGCAATTCCGGCGGGCTATCGTGGCCGGCTGATGGGCTTGCTGGCGCTGGGGGCGCTGCAAGGTGCCGTCGGCTGGTGGATGGTCAAATCGGGATTGACCCACGACGTGAAGGTCAGCCACCTGCGGCTGGCGACGCACTTGTCGCTGGCCTTGCTGACCCTGGGTTTGCTCGTGTGGACGGCGCTCGATCTGCGCGCCGACGCCCGGGGCGAACCACCCGCGCGGCTGAGCCGATTAGGCAGCGCCGCCCTGGCCGTGCTGGCCGTGCAGCTGGTCTTCGGCGCATTGGTAGCCGGACTGCGCGCCGGACCGGTTGCGGGCGGGGGCTGGTTCGCTGTTGATTCCTGGCCCTTGATGCAGGGTCATTTTTATCCTGCCGGTATCGATTGGGGGCAAGGGGCGATCCATACCCTGACCGGCGACCCGTATCTGGTTCATTTCTTTCACCGCTGGTGGGCATGGGTTGTAGTAGCGGTGCTGATCGTCCTGGCGCGCACGGTGCGTCCGCTGGACCGGCGCATATCGATCGCAATCCATAGCGCCTTTGGTACGCAGGTGCTGCTGGGAATCGCTACGGTGTGGAGCGGCGTGGCAATCTGGCTGGCGGCGTTTCATCAGCTCACCGGGGCGCTGCTTCTGGCAGTTACTGTATGGGGCGTGCACCGCATCGGCCGGGCTTGAGTCGGCGATTTGGCGCCAATGCCACCCGATTGATATGGGCCGCGAGCAATCAATGCATCCGAAATGCAGCCATATCCGTAGAAATGCTTGACGAATGGCTGGCGTCCTGCGCGAATGGGATGGGTCGCGTCCGGCTCCCGCCATGCAATACGTTGCTGTCGGGACCGCAAGGTGAAGGCAGACATTGCATCTGGTTCCGGCACGGCGGCTGGCATCGCCATGCTGAGTGCCGGGTGCAAACAAGGTCTGCTGACGGAGTCGAGGCTGTGAAACTCAGAACGGTCTTTCTTGCTGGAGCTGCCGCTTTGCTGCCGGTTGCGATGTCCGCAGCCCTGGCCGATACAGCGAGCCTGGACGAGGCCACTCATTTTGCCCCGCCCACGACGACGATGATCATGACCCGCACGCTCGTTCGCAGCCTGTCCGGCGGCAAGCAGATCGTGGTCAAGCGACGCTATGCGATTCGCTTCGTGGCGGAACTGCAGGGTTATCGCGTTGACGGCGAGCTGATTGACACCGAGGTCGAGGCCCCTCCGATCCTGGCAGGTCTGGCCGAGATTGAACGCAAACGGCCCGATAAGGGCTTGTTTCCAGCCCGGCTCGATCGCAGCGGGATGATTCTGCAGGGGGGGATCGGCACCGTTGACCCTGCGGTCCAGCGTGCAGCGGTGGCAAAGGCTAATGCCATGATCGGGGGAACCGCGCTGCCGCCCGATGCCAAGCAGGAACGATCAAATCTGCTGGGCCAGATCGCGGCCGCACCGGCGGGTTCGGCCTGGCCGGTATTCCTGTTCAACCCCGGACACCGCGAGCGCGTGGAAAGCCGGCGCGTACCGATGCCCGACGGCAGCGAAGGCGTGGTGGAAATCCGCATCCGGGCCGAAGGCCTGATGCCCAGTGGCATCGCACATATGGTTGAGCGAACCATCACCACGCGGCTGGCCGGAACCGTCCGGACGTCGCGCGAAATCTGGACGCTTGAAGCGGCTGCGGAGTAGCGGTATTATTTTACCTCTTCGGATTGGGCCGGAAAACTTGACTTTCTGACCGTGTTAGACGATTGGGCCGCCTTCCCGCGCGCCCGGCAGGCCGGATTCGCGGCAACAGCCAAGGGAATTGTCAGCCATGAAGGCGCTCAGCAAGGTCACCCGGTCGATCAAACCGGCCGAGGTGGAAAAGAACTGGCATCTGATCGATGCCGAAGGTCTGGTGGTCGGGCGTCTCGCCGTGATCATCGCCAATCATCTGCGCGGCAAGCACAAGCCGAGCTTCACCCCGCACGTCGATTGTGGCGACCATGTGGTCGTCATCAATGCCGGCAAGGTTAAGCTGACGGGCAACAAGCTGAAGCAGAAGACCTACTACAAGCACACCGGCTATGCTGGCGGCATCAAGGAAGTGACCGCTGACAAGGTGCTGGACGGCCGCTTTCCCGAGCGCGTGCTGGAAAAGGCAGTCGAACGCATGATCCCGCGCGGTCCGCTGGGCCGGGCGCAGATGCGCGCCCTGCACCTTTACGCCGGCGCCGAGCATCCGCATGGTGGCACCCAGCCCCAGCCGCTCGACGTTGCTGCCATGAACCGCAAGAACAAGGTGGGCGCATAATGTCCGAAGAAACCGTCACCGATCTCGCCGATCTGGGCACCATTGCCGAAACCCCGGCCGCGCCTTCGGCTCCCGCTGCGCCGCTGCGTGAAAAGGAAGTCGATGCCCAGGGCCGTGCCTATGCTACGGGCCGCCGCAAAGACGCCGTCGCCCGCGTATGGATCAAGCCCGGTTCGGGCAAGGTTACCGTCAATGGCCGCGATCAGGATGTCTATTTCGCCCGGCCGACCCTGCGCCTGGTGATTGATCAGCCGTTCCAGGTTGCCGATCGCGCGGGACAGTACGATGTGGTTGCTACCGTCAAGGGTGGCGGGCTTTCGGGCCAGGCCGGTGCCGTCAAGCACGGTATTGCCCAGGCGCTGGCCAAGTTCGAACCGGCCCTGCGCGGTGCCGTGAAGAGCGCCGGTTTCCTGACTCGCGACAGCCGCGTGGTCGAACGCAAGAAGTACGGTCGGGCCAAGGCTCGCCGCAGCTTCCAGTTCTCCAAGCGCTAAGGCGTTTCGCAGCGAACAAATGGGGGGGTCGATCGCAAGATCGGCCCCTTTCTCATTTGCGGCGAACGATCAGAACGTGCCGGGCTGCTCGTCCGGCAGTGGTCCAGTCGGCACGGTCCCAACCTGCAAATGCGCCGTCGGCAACCGCTCGCGATTGCAGACCGTTACGCTGATTCCGGTGGCTGCAACGGTGATCCGGTTGTAGCTGGCCGGCGTTGATCGCAGACGCAGCGACAAGGTTCCGGCCCCGATCATCCGTAATGGTCCAGCCTTTGTCTGCTCAATCAAATCGAACGGATCATGGACGTGGCCCGTCAACACCGCGGCAACGCCGCGTCCGGCCAGCGCAGCCATGGCATACCGGCCGTTAATCGTCAGGCGCCGTCCATCCGGCGCCTGTTCCCGCAGCGGATGATGTGCGGTTACAAACACTGTCGTGCCAGCAGGCAGGGCATCGATTGCTGCCAATGTCTGATCCAGCGCGGACCGGCGCACCCAGCCTTCCACCCATGGCCAGCGGGGCTGTGCCCGAGCGGTGGTCTTGAGCGGAACGACCGCAAAGCCCGGGAAATCCAGCTCGCGCTCGATCAATCGTTCAATCGCGCGATAGCGGCGATAGGGTCGGACGAATCGTTCCAGCAGATTGAAATAGGGCAGGTCGTGATTGCCGACTTCCACGGTGACGGGCACGGGGATGCCAGTGATCCAATCGCAGGCGGCGGCAAATTCGCGGCGCCGGGCCCGCATCGTCAGATCGCCGGTAATCAGGACAGCATCGGGTTGCTGCGTGCGGATCGCCGCCATGACCCAATCGAGCGCGCCGCGATCTTCCCGCCCGAAATGCAGGTCACTCAGATGAAACAGGACGAGCGGACGCGGCATCAGATCCGCTCCGTTACGATCAGCCAGGCCGAAATCTGGTTGACCGCGCTGTACCCGGCATAGAACCAGGCCCAGACTGCGGAGCCCTGCCCCACCAGCAGCAGCGCCCCCAGCAGCATCACGAACTCCAGCGCCAGACTGAACCGACCGCCCAGCATATGAAAGGCGCCCGGCATTCGCGCCAGCAACGGGTGATTACTGGACAGCACAGCCCTGTGCGCGGCGAAATTGCCGATTCCGAGCAGAAAGACGATGACCAGTCCCATCGGCTCCTCATAGCCGAGTGGGCCGCCAAGACCAGCGCGCGATGTGAATTCTAACGGCCGGCCATGGCTTTCGCTTTGGCGAGGTAGGTCCGCCCGATCCGCACCAGCGAACCATCGTCAAGTTCTGCCGACCAGACACCAAGCCCATCATGGCGCAGACCCTTTATCCGGTCCCGGCGCAGGATGGTCGACCGATGCAACCGGATGAAGCGCTCCGGATCAAGCCGGGCCTCCAGCCCGGATACTGTCTGGAGCAACAGGTACGAACGGGTGGATCCGTCCTTCTGACTAACATGCAGGCGCACGTAGTCTCGCTCAGCGTCGATCCGGTCGACATCCTCGGCCGAAATACGCAGCAATTCAGAGCGGTATGGCACCCAGAATTCGCTCAGCCAATCGCCGCCGCCGTCGGCCCGCTGGCCGCGCCGGGTCACCGCCCGGGCCACCGCCCGCTCCAACCGATCCGGGGTGACGGGTTTGAGCACGTAGTCGACTGCTTCAAGATCGAACGCTTCGACCGCGAAATTGTCATGCGCCGTCACGAAGATTACCGCGGGCGCATCAGCCTGGCGGGTCAGCGCGCGGGCCACCGCCAGGCCATCCAGTTCGGGCATGGTCATGTCGAGCAAAACCACGTCGGGGTTCATGTCGGCAATCGCCTGCAGCGCTGCTGAGCCATCTTGGGCGGTTCCGATCACCTCTATCCCGCCAAGACCGCTACAAACCACCTGCATCCGCTCAAGCGCCAGCGGCTCGTCGTCGACGATCAGGGCCCGCAGTGGCGCGCTGGCGCCGCTATCCGGCATGGTGTTCCAGCGGCATACGCAGAACTGCGCGCCAACCGCCCCCTTCAGCCGGACCTGCGGCCAGCGTCGCCACCTCCCCGTATCGCGCTGCCAGGCGATCCCGGACATTGGTCAGACCAATGCCGAGCCCTTTCCTGCCGCCGTTCGGCGCACCGGGTCCGTTATCGCTAACTTCGATAACCAGCCAGCCCCGCTCCTCACGCGCGACGATGGCGACAGTTACGGGTGTACGGGTCGGCGCGACAGCGTATTTCACCGCATTTTCGACCAGCGGCTGCAAGATCATGCCCGGAACGCTGGCATTCTCCAGCTCTGCCGGCAGGTCAATGCAGGTCACCAGCCGATCGGGGAAGCGCGCCGCCTCAATCTCAAGATAAGCACGCTGCAGCGCCACCTCTTGTTCCAACGCAACGCTGCCAGTCGGATCCTCTGCCAGGCTGCGGCGGTAGAAGCTGGACAGCGACTGGATCATTTGCTCGGCGGCCTGCCCCTTCCCGGTCATCACCAGGGCCGACAGGGAGTTGAGGGTATTGAACAAGAAATGCGGATTGACCTGATACCGCAGACTGCGCAGTTCCGCTGCCTTGGCCGCGCGCTTGTATTCGCCCTCGCGCCGTTCGGCCGCGCGCGCCTGTTCGGCCGTGACCATCGCAAAATACAGCGCCGCCCAGGCGAGCAACAGAAAGTAGCGTCCGATCGCAATATCGGTGAGTTGCCGCCACAGCGCCTGTTCGGCAAATTTCTTTTGCAGGTCAGCAAGTTGTTGCGGGGTAAGCTGCGGCGGGTCCGGCACATCGACCAGTACATTCCCCGCCGTATCGTGGCGAATTTGCACTTCGGTGGGATTGCGCGACTGGCCCAGGATCTTCTGATCAAGACCTGCGAACACCTGCCGGTTTATCATCGCCAGACCCAGCGCCGCGGGCAACATAACAATCAGGGCAATGGCCATCCGAATGCCGACTCTGGCATTGTCAAACAACCGAAGGATCAGCCAGGCCAGTGCCGTTACGGTGATGCCAGCCAGCGTCACCAGCGCCCGCAACCCCAGCATTTCCACAAAGTAGCTGCGATCGAGCAACAGGCTGCGCAGCGTGATCAACGCCAGATAGCACAGCCATATCCCGGCGATGGAGATCAGCACGGCGCGTGTCGGCACGCGGGCAGGCGAGTCGGCGATGTCCTTCATCAGGCCATCAGGCATAGACTGCCCGCTGACGCCGGGACCAGCAGCTTCGTCGACATGACTCACGCTTTGGTCGATGGACTTGCCCGCAGCGCGTGAGGTGCAAGGAAACGGTGACCCGCGGGGCGCAGCTCACTGCGCAAGAAGGCCTTCCTTTGCAATCTTGTCACGCCAGACCAGCGGCGCCAGCTGGTGGACATTGTTGCCCTCGCTATCGACCGCGACGGTCACCGGCATGTCCTCGACCGTGAATTCGTAGATCGCCTCCATGCCAAGATCTTCGAAAGCCACGACCCGGGCTTCGCGAATCGCCCGGGCGACCAGATAGGCCGCCCCACCAACCGCCATCAGGTAAGCCACCTTGTGCCGGGCGATCACCTCGGTCGCACCCTGGCCACGTTCGGCCTTGCCGATCATCGCCAGCAGGCCAAGATCCAGCATCATGTCGGTGAACTTGTCCATTCGCGTCGCCGTGG
>Ga0209792_1001340_pt1 | contig 12161 bp, 11 predicted proteins | sample EBPBio142005_DNA_FD_185860 | JGI IMG/M metagenome (GOLD analysis project Ga0209792, IMG submission 185860) | Wastewater treatment Type I Accumulibacter community from EBPR Bioreactor in Madison, WI, USA - Reactor 1_6/14/2005_ DNA (SPAdes)... | ecosystem: Engineered > Bioreactor > EBPR >...
GAACTTGCCGCCGGTCGGCTGGGTGTCGAGATGACTGCCGGTCATAATGGGTGCTTTGGTAGGGTCGCGGCCTTCGCGGCGGGCGAAGATGTTGCCGAGCTGGTCGACCTTGATGGTGCAGCCCGCCTCCTTCGCCCAACGCACGAAGAGATCGCGGCCCTGCCGGTCGAGATCCGTCAGCGCGATGCGGCAGACACCTCCCTTTTCGGTGCCACCGATCTGGCCCAGCTCCATCAGGCTCGACCACAGGCGGTCGAAATCGACACGAAGATTGGGGCGTTCTGCGGACTTCATGGCAACTCCAGGCAAGACTGAACGCGGGACCATAGCAAATGCCAGCCAGCGAAACGAAGTGCTTGAGCGGCAGGTCTGGGTCTTGCAAGGGTGCTGCCCTCCAGGAGGATTTTCACGCTCATGCTGCCGCTTTCCGACACGCTCGTTCTCGACCTCACGCAAGTCATCGCCGGACCGACCGCCGGCCAGATCCTGGGCGACATGGGCGCCGATGTGATCAAGGTCGAGCCGTTGAACGGCGAGCATTTCCGCCCCCACTTTGACGGCGCCTGGGTACCTTCGATGAACCGCAACAAGCGCGGCCTCGCGCTCGACCTGCGCACCCAGGGCGGCCGCGACGTGCTGATGCGCCTGGTGCGCAAGGCCGATGTCTTCATGGAGGCCTTCACGCCGGGCGTCATCGACAAGCTGGGCTTCGGCTGGGATGTCGTCTCGAAGGAGAATCCGCGTCTGATCTATGCCTCGGTCTCGGGCTACGGCCAGACCGGCCCCTATGCCGGCCGTGCCGGCTACGATCCCTGCATCCAGGCCGAGATCGGCCTGATGGACGCGACCGGCCCGGACGGCGGCGAGATGTGCCGCGTCGGCACGGCAGCGATCGACTACTGCACCGGCTCGTTCTGCGCCGCCGGCATCGCCTTCGCGCTGCTGGGCCGTCACAAGACCGGCAAGGGCCAGCGGCTCGACCTGTCGCTGTTCGACGTCGGCATGCACATGATGAGCCACTGGATCACCAACCAGGGCCGCACCGGCGAGGACCCGGTGCGCATGGGCACCTCCAACTCGATCCTGTCGCCGCTGCGCGTCTTCCCGACCAAGACGCGGCCGATCTTCGTCGCGGGAACCAACGATGCCTTCTGGCGGTTGCTCTGCACGGCGCTCGGTAGGCAGGACTGGCTGGCCGACAAGCGCTTCGCCACCAATGCCGACCGTGTCGCCAACCGCGCCATCCTGGAGCCGATGATCGAAGCCTATTTCATGGAGCACACGGCGGACGAGCTGCTCGACAAGCTCATTCCGGCCGGCATGGCCTGCGGCGCCGCCTACAAGGTGAGCGACGTCATGGTGAGCGCACATGCCGAGGCGCGCGGCAGCGTGCTCGATATCGACTATCCCGGCATTGGCCCGGTGAAGTCGGCGGCCAATCCCATCAAACTCTCCGACGCCCCCGTCGAGACGCGGCGCAAGTCCCCCATGGTGGGCGAACACACGGTCGAGATCATGCGCGAAGTCGGCTATAGCGATACGGATATCGCCTCCCTCCGCGACGCAAAGGCCATCGCGACATCATGAAAATCGTCTATTCCGACAAACATGCCGGTCACGATCCGCAAACCTTCATCGTCCGCGGCGTGAAGCAGCGCAGCGCCGAACAGCCGGAACGCGCCACCCGCCTGCTGGCGGCAGCCCGCGAGGCCGGCCACGAGATCCTGCCGCCAAAGGCGTTTGGCAGCGCTCCTGCCGCCACGGTGCATACGCCGGAATACATCGACTTCCTGCAGATCGCCGCGCGCGAATGGGCCAAGCTGCCCGGGGCCGGACCGGAGGTCGTGCCCAACGTCCATCCGGCGCGCGCCCACGCCTCCTATCCCGAGGCGCTGGCCGGCCGGGCCGGCTGGCATCAGGTCGACATGGCTTGTCCGATTGGCCCACACACCTGGGAGGCAGCCCTTGCCGCCACCGAAGTGGCGACCACCGCGGCCGACATGGTGTTGGGGGGCGAGCGACAGGCCTATGCGCTCTGCCGGCCGCCCGGCCATCACGCCTATGCCGATATGGCGGGCGGCTTCTGCTTCCTGAACAACACGGCGGTCGCAGCCCAACGCCTGCGGAGCCAACACGCCCGCGTCGCGGTGCTGGATGTCGACGTGCATCACGGCAACGGCACGCAAGGAATCTTCTACGAGCGCGACGACGTGCTGACTGTCTCGATCCACGCCGATCCCGCGAACTACTATCCCTACTTCTGGGGCCACGCCCACGAGCATGGCGCCGGCAAGGGCCAGGGGTTCAACTTCAACCTGCCGCTGCCTCTGGGCTCCGCGGACGCGCCGTGGCTCGATGCCGGAGACAAGGCGCTGGCCCGCATCAAGGAATTCCAGCCGACCGCTCTGGTCGTGGCCCTGGGCCTCGATGCCAGCGAGAGCGATCCCTTGCAGGGGTTGAAAGTGACCGGCGCCGGCTTCCATGCCATGGCCGAAAAGATTGCACGCGCCGGCCTGCCGACGGTCCTCGTCCAGGAAGGCGGCTATCTCGGCGACGATCTCGGCCGCAATCTGGTTCAGTTTCTGGCCGGCTTCGAGAAGGGTCGCGCCTAGGAGACCTTCTCCCCTCAACATCACGGAGTTCAGCATGGCACGGACGATCGCCGACCTGATGGCCGAAACCCTGCGCGCCGCCGGCGTGAAGCGTATCTACGGCGTTGCTGGAGACTCCCTGAACGGCTTTACCGATTCGCTGCGCCGCATGAAGGAGATCGACTGGGTCCACATGCGCCACGAGGAAGCCGGCGCCTTCGCCGCCGGCGCCGAAGCCCATCTCACCGGCGAACTTGCGGTCTGCGCCGGAAGCTGCGGCCCCGGCAACATGCACCTCATCAACGGCCTGTTCGACTGCTACCGCAGCCGCGTGCCCGTCCTGGCGATCGCTGCGCACATCCCGAGCGCGGAGATCGGCGGCCATTATTTCCAGGAGACCCACCCCGAGCAGCTCTTCGCCGAGTGCTCGCACTATGTCGAGCTGGTCTCCAATCCCGACCAGATGCCGCGGGTCCTCGACAAGGCGATCCGCGTCGCCGTCGCCGAGCGCGGCGTGGCGGTGGTCGTGATCCCGGGCGACGTAGCGCTGCTCAAGACCGACGCCAAGGTCGCGACCTGGCTCGCTCCAAAGCCGCCGGTTGTGCGGCCGTCCGATGCCGATCTCGATGCTCTGGCCGAGCTCCTGAACAGCGGCAAGAAGGTCACCATGATGTGCGGCGCGGGTTGTGCCGGCGCGCACGGCGCGGTGGTCGACCTGGCGCGCGCCCTGAACGCGCCGATCGTGCATTCGCTGCGCGGCAAGGAGCATGTCGAGTACGACAATCCCTTCGATGTCGGCATGACCGGCCTGATCGGCTTCGCCTCGGGCTACGCCGCCATGAAGGAATGCGACACGCTGCTGCTGCTCGGCACCGACTTCCCCTACCGGCAGTTCTACCCCGAACAGGCCAAGGTGGCGCAGATCGACATCAGGGCCGAAAGCCTCGGCAATCGCTGCCGCCTCGATATCGGCGTGGTCGGCACCGTCGCCGATACGGTGGCGGCCCTGCTGCCTCGGCTGAAACCCAAGACGGACCGGACGTTCCTCGACGCCGCGCTAGCCCACTATGCCAAGGCGCGCGCCGATCTCGACAAGCTCGCCGAGAGCAAGCCCGGCGGCAAGATCATCCATCCGCAATATGTTGCGCGCCTGATCAGCGAGCTGGCCGACGACGACGCGGTCTTCACCTGCGATGTCGGCACGCAATCGGTATGGGCCGCGCGCTATCTGAAGATGAACGGCAAGCGGCGCCTGATCGGCTCGTTCAATCACGCCTCGATGGCCAACGCCATGCCGCAGGCCATCGGCGCGCAGGCCTCGCACAAGGGCCGGCAGGTGATCTCGATGTCGGGCGACGGTGGCTTCGCCATGATGATGGGCGACTTCATCAGCCTCGCCCAACTCGGCCTGCCGGTGAAGGTGGTGGTGCTGAACAACGGCACGCTGGGCTTCGTCGAGATGGAGATGAAGGCGGCGGGTTTCGTCGATACCGCCGTCACACTCAAGAACCCCGACTTCGCAGCCATGGCCGCGGCCATGGGCATCAAGGGCGTCAGGGTCGAGGACCCGGCCAATCTCGAAGGCGCCTTGCGTGACGCCTTTGCCCACAAAGGCCCTGCCCTGGTCGATGTCGTAAGCGCCCGCCAGGAACTCGCCATGCCGCCCAAGGCGACGCTCGAACAGGCCTATGGCTTCAGCCTGTTCCTGATGAAGGCCGTGATGGACGGCCGCGCGACGCAGATCATCGATCTGGCACGCACCAACCTGAGAATCTGAAGGCCTCAGGCTCTGAGGGCAGTTGCCGCCAGTTCGGCAACAGCGAGATCGAGGCCTGGGTGATCGCCATCGCCCAGGATCCACACGGCGGAGAGGCTGGCGAAGGCGAGCGTCCAGCGCAGCAGGTGTGTGCGGTCGAGGGCTGCCGCGTCGGCAATGACCTCGACCTGACGCGCGAAGCGGCCCGGCGCCAGAGCGGTTGGCTCATCAGGGTCGCGCAGGATGTTCACGAAATCGAAGGCGCGGTCGCCGAGCAGCCCTTTAGGATCGATGACGATCCAGCCGCGCGGGCCGGCATCCAGCACGTTCTCGTGATGGATATCTCCGTGCAGCACCACGACCTCCTGCTGACGGTCCAGAAGCTCGCGAGCAACGCGCCGCCCCTCGGCGATAACGCCACCCTGGTCCTGAGCCTGTAGCAGCGGCTCGAACCAAACCGTGAGTGGCACGAGATCGGACGGCAGCGGCGCGCGATGCCGATGCAATCGGCTGGTCGCCTCGCAAAGAATGCGCGTTGCCTCGTCGTCCTGGCCAGAGCGCGCCATTGCTGCCAGCGACCGCGGACCCGTGGCCCGTTCGAGCAGGAGCACGCCGTCGCCCTCGGCCAACACACGCGCCGCGCCCTCGCCCTGCCACCAGGCCATCAAGCGGCAGCCCCGCCGTTCTTCCTTCTCGATGGCGACCTTCAGCATCGCCGGCACACCTTCGCGGCGCACCGGCAGCAGGATGCTGCTGTGGGTCTTCAGCAGGTCGCCGTCGGGCTCGAGATTCCAGCGCGCTAGATAGTGATCGGGTTCGGTTGCGATTGCGGAACCTGCCTAGGTTTTCTTACCGAGATTGTTGAAGAAACGCGTCCAGCTCGAAGGCCAGAAGGCCAAGATGAACACGACCAGCGCGACGAGGAACAGCGAGATCACGCCCTGGATGATCTCGAAGTTGAGGGCGTCCTCGGCGACAAAGAACCCCGCCACGAAATTTGCAGCAACAAGGATCAGGCGAACTGCCCAGCTCAGCATCGTTCTCTCCCCCGCATCACCTCGTACTTAATCGCCGTCATTGCCGCTGACAACATAGGCAGCGAACTTCTCCGGCAGGGTGCCCTGAGCGACCTCGACGGTTCGGCGGTCGGGACAGATGAAGACGGCGTCCGGATCGACTATCAGCTTCTCGAAGCCTGCGCCTCGGCCGAACGCTTCAGCTTCAGATGCGCCGGCGGAGCGGCCCCTTGCTTGTCGACACCGAAATAGACGGTCGTGTGCGGGAACGGGATCTCGATGCCCAGCTCGTCGAACCGCTTCTTCATGCGCCGATTGAACTCGCGCCCAACCGTCCACTGCTCGATCGGCCGCGTCTTGAGCCGCGCCCGCACGATCACGGCTGAATCCTCGAATCGTTCGACGCCCAGCACCTCGATAGGCTCGATCATGCGGTCGGCAAACTCGGGTTCCGACCGCATTTCGGCGTCGATCTCCTTCAGCACCTCGACCACCTGGTCAGTGTCCTCGCGGTAAGCCACGCTGACATCGAGGACAAAGCGCGAGAAGTCCTTCGTCATGTTGATCACGCTGTTTACTGTGCTGAACGGCACCGTGTGGACGCTGCCCGCAACGTCGCGCAGGCGCACCGTGCGGATGGTTATCGCTTCGATAAGGCCCGAATGCTCGCCCATCTTGACGACGTCGCCCACCGAGATCGTGTCTTCCATCAGCATGAAGGCGCCAGTAATGACGTCCTGGACGAGTTTCTGGGCGCCGAAGCCCACGGCGATGCCGACAACGCCGGCTCCGGCGATCAGCGGACCGATGTTCACGCCGAGTTCGGCCAACACGACCATCGTCACGATCGCGGCCAGCGCGATGTTGCCGGTCGTTCGCACCAGGGGTAGCAGAGTGCGCAGCCGCCGACGCCGGTCGAGCGATGCCGAGCTCGATTCCTGAGGCGCCATTGTGCGCTCGATGGCGATATCCATGGCCTCCCACGCGACCGTCGCGAGGACTGCGATGACGGAAAGACCGAAAGCGGCGCTGGCGATCCGACGTCCGATGGGCGACGCCGACCATTCGAATGCCGGCACGCCCCAGACCTCCAGCAGAGTCACGACGGTAACGACGGCCAGCACGATGCGAACGGCCAGGAGGACAGGTGTCATGTAGCGGCCTGCCCGCACCATGAAGCGGGGGAACATCCGCTCGAACGTGCTGCCCGCTGATGTTGCGTGCCGCAAAGCTCTGCCTGCGCCCCCCCACAACATGCCCGCAGCGAGGAGCACGATCGCGCTCTTCAGCACTCCCCAAAGGATGAACTCCACCGGGATCGTCTCCTGCAGCAGCCAGACGACGAAGGCCGTGGTGATCAGGACCATTGCGAGAACATGCCAGATGTCGGCGAGCCCCCGGCGCAGATATGCCATTGCTCCCTGTTCGCGCGAGCCGCGCAACCAGCCTGCCACAGCGCTGCGACAATGCAGGATGAAGGCCGCAGCCAAGGCTACGACGAGGAGGCCGACGATCGCGACCAGCAACCGGATGCCCGACGGCGGCACCTGGAACAGGGCGGCCATTCGGACGACGAAGTACCCCACTGCGACAAGGACGATGAGACGCCGCGTCCAGACGAATATATGCCGCGCCGTCGCGTCGGATATTTTGAACTGACGTATCGGCTTGCCGGGTGCGACGAGCGCCTGTAGGGGGCGAAGCACGGCCTGCGCCGCGACTGTTGCACCGATCGCGGCAACGATCAGGAGGCGGGCGCGCAGGTCCATGTCGATAAACGGCAGCACTGCCAACGCCCCGACCGCGAAGGCACCCACTGGCAGCAGCGCGAGGAATATAAGGGCCAGGACATGCATCGACCGCGTGAACATGCCGTCGGCGCGGCGTGCTGCGAAGCGCCGCCGGACGGGAGCTAGCAGCAGCGAGACAAGGCCCGCGCCGGCGGCGCCGACCATGCCGACCGCCGCCATGCCGAGCAGGAGGTCACGCCAGCGCAGGCGGCGCTGGGGATCGTCGATCTGCAAGACAAACCAATGCTGGATGGATGTCAGATCGGCGGCCGAACCAACCAATTCAGTCACGCCGGCACGGAGATCCTGCAGACCACCGGCCAGGCTGTCGAGGTAGCGGTTGCCGACGGTTGCGGGCGGCGCCTGTTCTCCGCCTTGCTGTACGGCAATGAGGGCGCGGATCTGGTCGACAAGATGCGCTCGAGCCTTGTCGTCCTCGAGCGTTGTCACCAGACCCTGCAACGATTCGGTCTTGGGTACCGGCTCCGCGGGCACCTGCGCCAACGCACTGCCGCACAAGCATGTCAGCACCCCAATGAGGCAAGAGGCGTACAGGCGCAGCGAGGCAGTCATCGGCAATCTTTCCACATTAGGAGGGCCGCGCCGGTGAGGGCGACCTAATGGATGCCGAAGTGACTGCGGGAGCGTTCGAATCGGCAAAAAGCGCCATCACGGGCGCAGGCGGTTTGCCATTATTAACGACAAACCGGCAGGAATGTTCCGAAATATTTCTGCGGAGAGTTTATCGGCCGCCCAACCACGCGTGCGTCAGTCGCCGCCGTTGCCACCGACGACATAGACGGTCAGCTTCTCCGGTAGGGTATCGTGCGCGACCTCGATGGTGCGGCGGTCGGGCCAGATGAAGACGGCATCCTGGTCCTGCATCAGCTCCTCGAAACGCGCGACCTGACCGCGGCCCCAATAGTGCATGGGCAGAACGATGCGCGGCTGAAGCTGGCGGACGACCTCCACCATGACCGGCAAACCCACCGTGTAGGCGCCGTCGATCGGCACCATCAGCACGTCGATGCGGCCGAGCTCGTCGAGATGCTCCTTGGTGAGGCGATGATGCAGATGGCCGAGATGGGCAATGCAGAGGTCGCCGATGGTGAAGGTGAAGATCGAGTTGCCGTTGATACGCGCCGAACCGCCGCCCCAGTCGCGCGCATTGGTGGGCACGTTCGAAACCTTGAGATCCTTCAAGGTGACGTCGTGCTTGGCTTCGGTTTCGCCGGGCTTGGTCGGCCATCCCGGCAGTATGTAGGTGATGCCCTCCTCCGGATGATCCGTGTAGTGCGTGGAGTGCGCGTTGTTCATCGTCACGATGTCGGGCTTTCGGCCGAAGCCGTTCAGGCCGTTGTAGTCGGTGATGGCCCGTACACCTTGAGGTGTGTTGATCTCGAAACTGGCATGGCCGAGGAAAGTGACGACGGCACGGCTGGCACTGTCGGCGGCCATCTGCATGCCATCGAGCGAAGCGACCTGAACGCCCCGGCCCAACAGGGCAGGTCCCAGCTCGACGAGGTTTTTGGAACAGCGTGCCAGCGCTGGCCCCACCAGCAGGGCAAACAGGGTCGCCAGCAGGGCGGTGGCGGATAGGCGTGCGGTCATGGGATCTCCGGCGCGGTATCGCGGGAAAGCCCCTCAGCTTCAGCAAAATGCAGGCGGCATGCCAGCCCCTTAATCCCTCCCCTCGGACTCCCGTTGACTCTTGGCATTGAGAGAATTAGAACAAAACAAGAACATTATAGTTCCAGATATCCCCAATGCGTTTTCATCGGCCTTCCGAGGGGGCAATGCCCGTCATTTCCCCACATGCCTTTGCTCCCTCCGCTGCCAACGATCTGGCGGCTGGCGTTCCGCTCGGCCTGCGGGAAAAGGTGCGCCGGCTGGAGCGCGCCCACAGCGCCCAAAGGGGCGGTCGCGCTGCCAGCGTAGCCTTGGGGATGCCGGCCATTGATGCCCTGCTGCCCGAAGGCGGGCTGCTGACCGGCGCGCTGCACGAGATCGAGGCAGGCCCTGCACCATCTGGCCGTGTCGCCTCGCATGACGGGGCAGCGCTGGGGTTTGCCGGACATATCGTCGGGCGCTTCGCCCGGCAGGCTGGAGGAACGATCCTGTGGTGCCGGCGCCCGACGGGCACCTTCGATGCTCCGCCTTACGCGCCGATGCTCTCCGCCTGGTTCGACCCGGCTCGCGTGCTGATGGTCACGGCGCAGCGCGACGCGGACCTCTTCTGGGCAATGGAAGAGGGGTTGCGGTGCCCCGGTATCGCCGTGGTCCTGGGCGAGACCCGTGCCGCCGACCCGACTGCAGGCCGCCGCCTGTCGCTGGCCGCCGAGAAGAGCGGCATTCCCGCTTTGCTGCTGAGGACACAGCCTGCGCCGCCGCAAAGCGTGTGCGCGACGCGCTGGCGAGTCGCCTCGGCGCCCTCGCATTCGACACCTGGCCTCAGCGATGTCGGCGCCGCGCGCTGGCGTCTCGAACTGAGGCGCAATCGCTTCGGCACACCGTCGGCTGCTGAAATCCCGTCATGGCTCGTGGAGTGGAACGATGAAACGCATTGTCTCTCTGTGGTTTCCCAAACTCTCGACGGATCGTCTAGCGCGTACTGGCCAGAGTCCGACGCCGCGCGACTGGTCGGCTAGATCGGCCGCTACCGTCGTTTGGCACGATGGCTGCCCGCGCCTTGCCGCAGTCAACGGCCATGCTCGCGCCGCCGGTCTGCGTCCGCACATGCGGCTGGCCGATGCGCGTGCCTTGCTGCCCGATCTCGTCACCACGGCAGGCGAACCACAGGCTGACCGCCGACTGATCGAGACGATTGCCAATTGGTGCGATCGCTACACGCCCTGGGTAGCGATCGATCCACTGGGCGGCGCCATCGCCGAGGAAGGCACGGAAGCCTGCAGTGCCGGCGGCTTCGGCGGCGATGCCGGCCTGCTGCTCGACGTCACGGGCTGCACCCATCTCTTCGGGACGGGCGAGGCCGGCGAACGTGCTCTGCTTACAGATCTGACCCAGCGGCTTTCGCGGCACGATTTTTCCTGCCGGGCAGCAATGGCCGACACGGCGGGGGCCGCCTGGGCGCTGGCCCGCTTCGCCGAACGTCAGACCGACCTCTTCTGCCCCCGCCACGGCCAGCGCGCGGCACTCGCTACCCTGCCGGTCGAAGGGTTGCGGCTCGATGCACCGATCCTGGAGACCTTCCTCAAGCTCGGCCTGCGTCGCATCGGCGATCTCTACCCGATGCCGCGAGCGCCGCTCGCCCGCCGCTTTGGCGACCAGCCCCTCGCCCGCCTCGACCAGGCGCTGGGCACGCTCGCCGAGCCGATCGAGCCGCGCCGCCCACCGCCCGCCTTTCGCACGCGTCTCGCCTTCGCCGAACCTATCGGCCGGCCAGAGGATATCGCTGCCGCCACCAGCCGGCTCCTAGCCGCACTCTGCCGCCAGTTCGAGCAGGCGGGTGTGGGCGCCCGCAAGCTCGAGATCGCGCTCTACCGCGTCGACGGATCGGTCGACCGCACGTCGATCGGCACCAGCCGGCCCAATCGCGACAATCCGAAGCTGATGAAGCTCTTCGAAGAGAAGCTCGGCGAACTCGATGCCGGCTTCGGCGTCGAACTGATGATTCTGGGCGCGCCCGAGGTCGAAGCCTGGGATGGCACCCAGGATGCGCTGCCCGACCAGCATACCTCTGCCGTTCCTGTCGGCATCGACGGCACGACCGATCTCGCCGACCGCCTGGCCCTACGATTGGGAATAGAGAATGTCGTGCGACTGCTGCCGCGCGACAGCCACCTGCCCGAACGCGTGCAGGTCACCGCGCCCATCGAGGCAAAGCCAGCCGCAGCAGGTGCGTGGCGGCGCGTTGCCGGCCTGAAGGGTGCGCGTCCGACACGACTGCTGCAGCGGCCCGAGCCAGTCGATGTCATGGCGCCCGTGCCCGACGATCCGCCGCGCCACTTCTCCTGGCGCCAGCATAAACATCGCATCGTGCGCGCCGAAGGACCGGAGCGGATTGCCGACGAATGGTGGCGGCCGCGGCCCGATGGCAGCCGACCACCGGCCGGCGGCGTGCCGCTGGTTCGCGATTACTACCGTGTGGAGGACGACGATGGCGGCCGCTTCTGGCTGTTCCGCGACGGCGCCTACAAGGTCGCCGCCAACGGCCAGCCGACGGCGCGCTGGTTCCTCCACGGTTTCTGCGCCTAGGAGGGGAACATGGAAGAAGTGCAAGTGGTGGAAGAGGCGGCAAAGAAGCCCAAGAACACCCTGACGATTCGCGGTCTCGACGACGCGACCATCGAACGTCTGAAGGCGCGTGCCCGCAGCCGCAAACGCTCGCTCGAAGCCGACCTGCGTGACCTGCTCACCCATACGTCGCGCCAGCCACTGGTGCTCGATGCGCTGGCCGAAGCCGACCGCATCGCCGCCATGACGCCCACCATCGTGTTGCAGACCGACAGCGGCCTGCTCGCCTGTGCAGGCAGCGAGCCATGATCGTCGTCGTCGATCCCAGCGTGGCGCTCAAATGGTTCGTCGAAGAGCCCTTGCGCCCGCAGGCGCGCATGCTGCTGGCCGACAAGCACGAGCTGATTGCGCCCGACATTCTGATCGCCGGTGTCGCCGAGCTGGCGTGGAGGAAAGTGACACGTGGCGAGATTTCGGCCGAACAGGCCGAGCCCATCGTGCGCAACATCGCCCTGCCCGCCTTCATTTCGGCTTTCGTCGATTCGGCGCGGTTGCGCAACCGCGCCTTCGCCATCGCCCTGCAATGTGGCCGGCCGGTGCACGAATGCTTTTATGCGGCCTGCGCCGAAGCTGCCGCCGCGCCCCTGGTCAGCACCGACGAGACTTTCCTGCAGGCCTTGAAGAGCGCGGCAATCGACGTGCGCGGCCTGCCGCTTGCTCGCATCCGCGAACTCGTCCCGGCATGAAGCCATGGACTATGCCGAGCTCCAGATCACGACCAACTACAGCTTCCTGCGCAGCGGCTCGCATCCGC
>Ga0209792_1001341_pt1 | contig 12153 bp, 13 predicted proteins | sample EBPBio142005_DNA_FD_185860 | JGI IMG/M metagenome (GOLD analysis project Ga0209792, IMG submission 185860) | Wastewater treatment Type I Accumulibacter community from EBPR Bioreactor in Madison, WI, USA - Reactor 1_6/14/2005_ DNA (SPAdes)... | ecosystem: Engineered > Bioreactor > EBPR >...
TTTTAAGACCTATTTCCAACCTCAAAATCAGGTGGTCAATTTAATCCGAAATGAGCTGCTCACTTTGCTCCGAAAATGGTGGTCATTTTAAACCGAAATATGGTGGTCATTTTGACCGTTTTTTCCAAACTTATTAAAGAAATCAGGAATTTAGATTCAATTGAGCTGCGCAATGTTTTGCATCAAAGATTAAAAGAAATGTTTGATAAAGATGATGGTCGCTCGATTCCTCATGTCATGAATAATTGGGGTTACTACCACTATTTCTTTGCAAGAATTTTACATCACCTGAAAGTTTACGACGAGGATTTTGCTGATTTATTAAGGAGTAGAAAACAAAGCTCCCTAGTTTTGGTAAGAATTTTCGATGAAAAAGACTTTGAAGAGCAGGATAATAGCCAATATTCACAAATTTTAGCCAATGCCTTGGGTAACTTTTGTCTAATTAGGAGATACCATCTAGACGAATTTGAATCCAAAAGAACACCTGCTACAAAAATTCGTTTTCTCCTAAAAAATAATTACTTACCCGATTATCAAGATATCGATGAAAACAGATTGCCAATAAAAATCATTTATGACAGAGATGATATATTATCTCATTATTACAATGAAATTTGGTCATTTAAAAACTAAAAAATGAGCAACGTCTACGACAGTATGTCAAAAGCAGAACTGGAAGTCTGCAATTTCTTAAAAGAACTTAAAATTTTCTGGACTTTTGAGCAACCCGTATTTCTTACCGATGATGGCAATCGTCCTAGGATTTTTTGCCCAGATTTTTATTTACCAGAATTGGGGATTTATATTGAGGTAATTGGTAATCCTGGTCTAAATGATTATGGGAGACGAGAAGATATTTATTGCAAAAATAATATCCCTATTATTTTTATTAAACCATTTAATCATATAGGATGGAGAGAATATTTAGTTGAAGTTATAGTAGCGATCCATCAGGAAAGATATCAGAAGATAAGGAGAATTCAATCGCATTGGTAGTAAATGTGAAAGTTTGAAAACCTAATCGAAATTGAAGATATTTTGAATCTATCGGAGAAAGAGCGGATCGATATTGTAGGAGATTTATTTGATCTTTCTTTTGATAACGAAAGTATTTCTGGTATTAATGAAGCTTTCGGGTTAGTTAGTTAAGTTCACATTGAAGAATTGCCATTGCCTTTACAAAAGCTACTTTATTTATGATATTGCTAAGTGCTATAGCTGTTTAAGAAGATTAAAATATTTCAACAAAACTGATTCATGGAATTTCGAGATGGAACAAATTTTTCATGAGGTTTTCCATCTTCGAAAAGCGACTGTACCGAAAGGCTTTGAAGAAATAGAAGAATTGACTAAATGTCAGATTTACACTAATTTTGTTAACACTTTTTCTTTTATAGGCAGATTTATTGAGGCGCAAGAATATTGGCGGAAGGCATTGGATATTTTCCCTAATTATCCAATGTGATTGGCAAATAGTGGCCATGGCTTAATATTTTATTCAAATAAGATTTTTTAAAATTCACTTTATTAATCACGACTACCATAAAATTAAATAGTCATTACTTTTTAAGGAATATCTTGAAGGTGATGCAGTAAATCAATTTCACCAGATTAAGTAGGATATGAATGTGATTTATTATGAAAAATCCTTTCAGAAAAGTTTAATTTAGACGGTTTTAAATTAGGCGATCACGAAAAACCGAATAATTATTGAAAACGCCACCGATTGTTCCGACGTATTTCATAAGGTCTTCTTATTTTGACATTATAAATAAGATTTAGAATCGAAAATGAATGAAAAACACTGTGGTCTAGACTTATACAAATATCATTCATTAACTTTGAAAAAGCAATATGTAAAATATTGCAAATAAATTAAATACAGTGCGAATACGCCAAGTCAGGCGGAAACGGAGAGCAGCGTAAACAAAACTCATGCGCAAAATAGTGAGGATGAAGAGAAAACAGGCATATCTGCTATTTTCTTCAATATGGTTAACAAAGTGTGGATTACGTTCTACAGGTTTGTCCGCCGAGAACTAGGATACTATAATAAGGGAATTAGCAAACACCATCGATTTTTGGCTGAGAGATCTTACCTACGTCATTCTGCCTTCCGGCGATTAACAATTGATAAAAAATGATTTTACCAAGGCAAGCCATTATTATTGTGCATTATTGCAGGAATATCGTCTATAAAACAGAACAACATAGATAAATAATACAGAAATCTACTATTTGTCGAAGTTTTATATTTTACCATTTGGAGTAAGAGAATAAAATAATACCCTGTTTGTAGCATTCTCAAACAGAGTTGATATAAACCCATTTTAAAACCGATTCTTGCTGCCTATCAAGAAATTGCGGAATGAATTAATATAAGATTACAGCAAATCATAATTATTACTGCGCTCAATTTCCATATTTTCAGCAATTTTGTATATTTGCTAAAGCGCAAAAAAAAGGGAATCTTCACTTTTACAGACGTTTTCTAATTTGTTGTAGTTATGTTGTACTACAATAAGTAGGTGGGCAAGATAAATGCCTATTTAAAGGCTCTTCCGATATCCAATAATAAACCTATAAGGTTTAACAACATAAAAACCCGGAACAAAAAAAATTCCGGGTTACAATCAAATCGATATGCAAAGGTTGAATATCCTGTTTAAGTACGAATTACGAAGTTTGAATTACGAATGGTGAATCGAAAAATTTGAATTTCCACTTTCTATTTTAAGGAGTATGTTTTTTCGTTATTCGCATTTCGTCCTTCGTATTTTAAGAAAGTAATTTCTTCGCCATTTCGGAAATGCTTTTTCCGTCACTTTTTCCGGCGAATGCTTTGGAGGCAATTCCCATTACTTTTCCTAAATCTTTCATCGTTTCTGCTCCTGTTTCGGCGATAATTTTCTTCATTTCAGCTTCCAATTCTTCCGGTGAAAGTTGGGCAGGAAGGTATTTCTCAATCACTTTCATCTGTGCTTCTTCCACTTCCGCCAAATCGTTTCTTCCCTGTGCGACGAACTGCTCGAAAGAATCTTTTCGCTGCTTAATCATCCGCTGCAAAATGGCAATTTCCTGTTCGGCGGAAACATCTGCACCTTTTGCTTCGGTTTTTAATAATAAAATCTGTGACTTCACCGCTCTCAGAGAATCCAAAGCCACTTTGTTTTTCTCTTTCATGGCGGTTTTTATCGCGTCGTTGATGGTATTTTCTAAACTCATTTTTTCCAATTTAACAATCTAAAAATTTACCAATGTAGCAATGATGCTTTAAGCAACCATTTTGATTGTTGCATTTTCACATTGGTCAATTGATACATTAATCCACGTCTTTATTCAAAAACCTGTTCTCTCTCACCTGCATTCTGCCGTCGTTTTCAGAAAGGAAAGTGTTGATTTTCTGTTCAGAAGCGTTTTCTTGTCCGATAGAAATATTTTTTCTTCTGAATGCAGGAACCGTTTCGAAATCACTTTCTTGGTCGAGGTTTTGGTATCTTGAATTAAATTCTTTCAATTTATTTCTTCTCTCCTGAACTTTGTCGTTTGAAGTTTTTTTGGTGATGAAGGTAAAATCATTTTCCACTTCAAATTGTATAGGTTCTTCGATGGTTTGAGCTACTTTTTCTTGCACCTTTGGCTCAATTTTTTGAACCGGTTCAGGTTTGATTTCTGCCTTTGGTTGCGGTGTTTCAACAATTGGCTCCTCAATCGGTTCGTTTACGAAAAAACTGAATTCTATTGGCTTTTCTTCAGAAAAAGATGATTTAATATTAATTGGTGTTTCATCTTCCTTTGATGAATTTACTGAAGTAGAAGCGTCTTTAACTTTATCTTCTGTTTCAAAAGTGAAAGATTGTGAAAAAGGCTCTTCGTAAAGGTCGTCTTCATAAGAAAACAGGTCTAACTCAGCAGTGGTTTCCTCTTCGTCAATCACCATGTTTTTGGTAGGCATTACTTCCTCTTCTTCCAAATCAAAGAACTTAATTTCCGCAGGTTTTTCAACCTCAATTACGGTTTTCTTCTCAACGGTTTTTACTTTGAATTCAGGAGTATTTAAATCTTCTTCATCATCCAAAACGAAAAGGCTTTTTCTTGCAAAATCTTCTCTCTTAATTTCCTGCTTTTCAGTTTTTGGTTTGAAAGGGGATTCTTTTTGAACCGATTTTTCCATTGAATCTGCTAACGAAAATTTGATTTTCTCGGTAGTTCCTGCATGTTTGTGGTTGTCTTTTGCGAAACCTGTCGCAATGACCAAAACGCTTACTGAATCGCCCAATTCTTCATCCGTACCCACCCCGAAAATAATATCCGCGGTGTTGCCCGCTTCTTTCTGAATGTGATCCATAATAACTCCGATTTCGTCCATCGTAACTTCTTCGGTGCCGCTTCGAATTAAGAGAAGAACATTTTTCGCTCCCGTAATTTTGTTGTCATTCAACAATGGAGAGTCCAATGCTTTTCTTACCGCGTCTTCGGCTTTGTTTTCGCCGGATGCAACACCATTCGACATTAATGCAGTTCCTGAATTTTGAAGAACCGATTTCGCATCACGGAAGTCGATATTGACGTCGAAGTAACCGGTAATTACTTCTGCCATTCCTTTTGCGGCGTTGGTTAAAACTTCATCGGCTTTCGAGAAACCAGATTTAAAGCCAAGATTTCCGAACTGTTGACGAAGTTTATCATTATTGATGACGATTAATGAATCAACATTGCTTCTTAATTTGTCCAGACCGAGTTCCGCTTGTTCCAGACGACGTTTCCCCTCAAAACTGAAAGGAACGGTCACGATTCCCACGGTAAGAATTCCCATGTCTTTGGCAATTTTTGCGATAACAGGAGCAGCTCCGGTTCCGGTTCCACCTCCCATTCCTGCGGTGATGAAGACCATTTTAGTATTTTGTCCCATCGCAGCTTTGATTTCCTCGATGCTTTCGATGGCTGCTTTTTCACCAACTTCAGGATCGGCTCCGGCTCCAAGTCCTTCTGTCATTGAGATTCCCAACTGAACTTTGTTGGAAACCGGGTTGTTGTCAAGCGTTTGTGCGTCGGTGTTGCAAATCACGAAATCCACGCCGTGAATTCCGCGTTCGTACATGTGTTTCAAAGCGTTGTTTCCACCGCCACCAACTCCGATTACTTTTATAATTGATGAATTTCCTTTTGGCAAATCAAATGAAAATCCCGGGTTTACTGTATTTTCCATAATATTTATAATTGATGGTTGATAAATGATAATTGATAGGTTTTGTGTCTATATTTTTTGATTCCCGATAATTGAAGAGTATTTGAATCATTCATCAATTATCATTCATCATTTATGATTATTCTACTTCTTCAAAGAATTTTTTTACACTTTCCATAATTTTTTGACCGATGGTGAGTCTGTTTCTGCGTTTTTCTGCGGCTTTAGAAACTATTTCCTCTTCGGTACGGAATTCTGGCTGCTCCATTTCTATATGATTTTGAGCGGCTGTAACTTCCTGTTTTTCTATAATTTCTTCAGGTTGTTCAATTCCGTTTTTCTTATCTCGGATTTTTAAACTTTCCATCAATAAACCAATGGAAGTCGCAAATTCCGGACTTTTCAGATGTTGGTTTTTGTCGTTCGCAACATATTCGTTCGCAAAACCAATTCTGCTGTCGAAACCGGTCGTATAATTCGCCAATTGACGAAGGTGACGAAGATTTGAACCGCCTCCTGTCAAAACAATTCCTGCAATCAACTTTTTCTTTTGTTCAAAAGCGCCGTATGCTTTCAACTCGGTATTCACCATTTCTAAAATTTCTTCAACGCGTGCATTAACAACTTGCGCCAAAGTTTTCAAAGAAATTTCTTTATCCGGTCTTCCGTGAAGTCCCGGAATCGTAACGAAGGTGCTGTCTTTTTCCAACTCAGGAACGGCAGAACCGAATTTTACTTTCAATTGTTCCGCATGTTTTTCGATGATGGAGCAACCTTCTTTGATGTCGTCGGTAATTATTCCGCCACCGTAAGGAATGACGCAAGTGTGACGAATAATATTGTCCTTGAAAATCGCGATATCCGTAGTTCCGCCACCGATGTCAACGATCGCAACGCCGGCTTCTTTTTCTTCTTTGGTTAAAACAGATTCAGACGAAGCAAGAGGCTCCAAAGTCAAAGCTTCCATTTCTAAACCCGCTTCACGAACGCATCTTGCGATATTTCGGATACTCCCCATTTGTCCAACAACCACGTGGAAATTGGCTTCCAAGCGTTTTCCGTGCATTCCGATGGGTTCCTGGATTTCGCCTTCAGAATCTACTTTATATTCCTGCGGAAGAACGTGGATAATTTCTTCGCCGGGAAGCATGACTAATTTTTTTACCTGCTCTTTCAGTTTTTCGATATCGTCTTCGGTGATGTATTTATCGGGATTTTCCCTCATAATATAATCCGAATGTTGAAGAGAACGGATGTGTTTTCCGGCGATTCCCACCGTAACTTTGTGAATCGGAACGCCTGAACTCGATTGCGCTTCTGCAACGGCGGATTTGATGGACTGAATGGTTTGGGAAATATTATTCACAATCCCTTTGTGAACGCCCAAACTTTTGGCTTTTCCAACGCCGAGAACTTCAATTTTTCCGTGGGCGTTTCTCCTGCCGACGATCGCCACAATTTTTGTGGTTCCGATGTCGAGGCCTACTGAATACTCGTGATTTTCCATTGTATGTCGATTTGATTTGTTCTTTTTTTGGAATGAATTCCAGTTTTCTATATCGTTCGTTCCTACGGAACTTTTATTCTACTTTAACTTTTGCTTTTGGTTTGGTTTCCGGTTTTTTGGGCGGAGTTGATTTTTTAGTTTCGGTTGGTTTTTTGGTTTCTTTTTTAGGAGAAGACGTTTCCTTTTTTACCGAAGTTTTTGGCTTTTCCGCAACTTTTTTCTTTTCGGATGTTGCAGGCTTTGCTTTTTCTTTAGGTTTTGGCTCCGTCTTTTTTACAGCCGGTTTATCTTCTTTTTTGAGAGGAGTAATATTTATTTTTTTCTCCGCTTCTTCCTTTTTCTGATTGATGACCGGAAGTTTTGCCAATTCTTTTTTGCCTACCGAAATAATGCTGTCGTTTTCTTCAAAATTGGGATTTAGAGTTGTCACAATTTGATTGTCATATTTCACCGAAACTTTTGAATATTTTTCAGGATTCTGAAAAATCAGAAACTTTTCTACAAACGCCTTGAAACCTTTTACCTTTAAATCAATATTGTCAAGGTCGCCGATTTCCACTTTGTAATTTCCTTGGCTTGTCAACAGATTATAACTGCCATTTTCCTTTTTAATGCCGATGAAATATTTTTTGCTGAAATCATCGTGGTCAATTTTATTCACCAATTCCGCCACCTTTGGATATTCCTCTTTTTTTACGTCACCTGTTACGAGCATACACGGAAAAGAATAATTTTTTGAAATCGGGAATTCGGTTCCTTTTTCATCCACATAAAAATCTTTTTCGTTCTTATTTAATCGAAAAGCGGGAACCCTTTGCTTGATGTCGAGATTGAGGTTTCCATTCAAATTCAAGTAAACATTTGCGCTGTCAACTGCGGGAAGTTGGTTGAGTTTTTTCTCCAATTCCGGAATGTTGATATCGCCGATTCTTTTGTTCGGGTTTGATTTTTTTACGATTTCCTTAATGTCTTTTTCGTCGATAAAATAAACCGGGCTTTTAGTCTTCACCATATTTACAGAAACCTTTTCCATGGATTTGTCATTGAACCTCCTCAAAGAGAAACTCAATAAAAATCCGAGGATTATTACCGTGACGGCGATTTTTAGTATTCTGTATTTGTTTTTCATAACGCTGGATGTTGGGTGCTGGATGACGGGTGTTTCTGCAACCAAATCAAATATTAATTTTTATTTATTCATCATTTGAAAGCCAACTTACAATTCCGTCATACAATGTGTCGATATTTCCGGCACCGACGGTGAGTAAGACATCAAACTCTTTTTCTTTTATTTTGTTGAAAGCGTCTCCCAAAGTGGAAACTTCCTTTTTTTCTAATTTAATTTTATCTAAAAGCCAATCGGAAGTTATTCCTTCAAAATTTTCCTGTAATTCACGGGCAGGATAAATATCGAGAAGAATCAGTTCGTCTGCTTTATCCAAACTTTCTGCGAAACCTTCTACAAAATCTCGGGTTCTGCTGAAAAGGTGCGGTTGAAAAGCCACCAACAATTTCTTATTCGGGTAGAAAGTTTTGATGGAGCCAATCACGGCATTTAATTCTGTTGGATGATGGGCGTAATCGTCGATATATACTTTTCCGCTGTCGAAGGTGTGAAGTGTATAACGTCTCTTGATTCCCTTAAAACTTTTTATTCCTTTCTGTAAAGTTTCGAAATCAACTCCGAAATTATTGAGCAGCGCAATCGCCGCCGTAGCATTTTCCACATTGTGAATTCCCGGAATTTGCCACGCAAATTCTACGGTTTCATTACCATTATGAAAATCAAACATCATCCAACCATCGATGACATGAAGGTTGTCGGAATAATAATCCGCTTCCTCATTCACTGCATAGGTTTTGCAAGGACGACCGATTTCAATTCCTTTTCGTACAAAAAGTTGGTCGTTTTCAGGAACTAAATCCGCAAAATCTTTGAACCCTTTTTCAATCGTTGCTTTATCGCCATAAATATCCAAATGGTCTGCATCAGTCGAAGTAATTACCGCCCAATCCGGAGAAAGGTTGAGGAAACTTCTGTCGTATTCATCGGCTTCTACAACCGAAACTTCACTTCCGTTAAACAAGAAATTTGATTTAAAATTTTCTGCAATTCCACCCAAGAAACAGGAGAATGGAAGATTCGCTTCTTGGCACAAATGTGCGACCAAAGAGGAAGTCGTGGTTTTTCCGTGCGTTCCTGCAATAGCGATGCAATCGGTGTTTTCGGTAATCATTCCGAGAACTTTTGCACGTTTCAAAACGGTGAATCCATTCTCATTAAAATAATTAAGTATATCGAGTTTTTTAATTGCAGGCGTGTAAATAACAAGCGTATTTGCGGAATTCAAATTCTCGATTTTATCAGTAATTCCGTCTTCAAAAACAATATCAATTCCTTCTGAAACGAGCGCAGAGGTCAATTTAGTTACGGTTTTGTCGTAACCCAAAACATTTTTCCCGATGGATTTGAAATATCTTGCAATAGCAGACATTCCTATTCCGCCGATGCCTACAAAGTAGAAGTTTTGATATGTTGCTAACGGTATCATTTTCTTATTGATTTCGCCCTTTCAGGGCTTCTTTACATATTTAATTCAAATTCAAAGGGCTTCACCCTTTGCTATTGATCTCGCCACTTGGTGTCTTTCTGCGATTCTCAATTAATTTCCAGACTCTTGAAAATTTCATTTACAATTTCCTCGGTTGCTTTTGGCTTTGCGAAGAATTGCAGGTTTTTGCTCATTTCTTTTCTTACGTGTTCGTTTTCGCAGATTTCCATTAAAGTCGTCCAAAATTTTTCCTTCATTTCGGTGTCTTTTACCATTCTTGCTGCATTTTTGTCAACCAAAGTCTGCGCATTTTTGGTTTGATGGTCCTCTGCAGCGAACGGAAACGGAACCAACAGTACCGGTTTTTGCGCAACCGCCAATTCCGAAATTGCAATGGCTCCTGCTCTTGAAACAATTACATCTGCTGCGGAATAGGATAAAGCCATGTCCGTAATGAACTCCTTCAATTGGATGGATGCCGGATGCTGGATGCTGGATGCTAACTCCTTGAATTCCAGTTTTCCGGTTTGCCAAATCAGTTGGAAGTCCTTTTCAATTAATTTTTCCAAATTTTCTTTCCATCCGTTGTTTAAAGTTCGTGATCCTAAAGAACCACCGACGGAAAGTATCGTCAATTTATTTTTATCTAAACCTAATTTTTCTTTCGCTAAATCCTTATCAATCAAATCGGTAATGATATTTTTACGAATCGGATTTCCAAGGAAAAAAGTTTTTGTGCCGTGGAAGAATTTTTCCATATTCGGATAAGCTGTGAAAACTGCTTTCGCTCTTTTTGAATGGAAAATGTTCGTTTTTCCGGGCAAAGAATTCTGTTCCTGAACAAAAATCGGAATACCTAATCTTGAAGCCGTAAACAAAGCTGGTCCGCTCGCAAATCCACCGGTTCCCACCGCAAAATCAGGTTTGAAATTTTTGATGGTTTTCTTCGCTTTTATCAGACTTGAAATCACTTTGAAGGGAAGTTTGAAATTGCTCAACAAATTTCCTCTGTCAAATCCCGCAATGTTTAATCCCACAATTTTATATCCTGCTTGTGGAACTTTTTCCATCTCCATTTTTCCGTTCGCTCCGATGAACAAAAACTCGGCGTTCGGAAATCTTTTCCTGATTTCGTCGGCAATGGCAACAGCAGGAAAAATGTGTCCACCTGTTCCGCCTCCGCTCATGAGAATTCGAGGTGCGGGATTCGGGTTACGAGTTTTTGTATGTTGCTCTTGGTTTAACATTTATTTTTTTGATGTCGCCACTTCGTGGCTTTTTATTCGGTTCTTGTTTATTGGTTCATTGGGCTTCACCCAATGCTATTGAGTTCGGTACTTCGTACCTTTTTTGCGATAAACCAATTTTAATTCATTCCCGAATTCTCGGGGCGCTTCGCGCATTCATAGTTACGCGATATCGTTTATTTCTTCAATACTTTGCTTTTTGCCCATACCTTCTTCGTCGTACACCTGGATTCTAGAACTTACGTTCAAAATAATTCCTAACTGTATGTAAGTCACCAACATTGAGGTTCCACCGTAACTTATTAGTGGCAATGGTTGTCCAGTAACTGGAATTAAGTTCACCGCAACTGCAATATTTACAGAGAGTTGCACAAAAATCATAATTCCCAAACTCAACACCAATAAACTGCCGAAAAATGCGGGCATTTTACTTGCAATCATCACGATTCTGATGATCATGATGAGGTAGAGTGCGATTAAAAACAAAGCTCCAAAAAATCCATATTCCTCAACAATAATGGCGAAGATGAAATCGGATGCAGATTGAGGAAGCATTTGTTTTAAGGCACTTTTTCCCGGTCCCATTCCGGTTATTCCGCCGTGAACGATGGCTGCTTTTGCCTGCATCACCTGATAATTTTTTGCCTTTAAACTCTCGTCTTCAACTTCGGTGGTTTTTTTTGAATTGGTGAATGTTTCGATACGACTCATCCAAGTGTGGACACGGTTACTTCCGATTAAATCGGTTTTTAAAGCCAAAAACATAAAAATTGCAATGGCAACTCCTGCAACTCCGATAAAACCGAAAATATACTTTTTGCTTAATTGTCCGATTAGCATTACCGCTAAGGAAACAATCAAAATCATTAAAGCAGTAGAACCGTTATCTTTCGCAACCAACCCGAAAACAAGAAGAACCGGACCGAAAATGTAGAAGATGTTTTCAATGGGGAGTCGGTCTCTTTTAATCCTTTTTGTTAAATATCTGCACAGGTAAATAATCAGCATTAAATAAGCAAATGAAGACGGCTGAAACGAAATCGGCGTTCCTGGAATCTTCAACCAACGAGAAGCGGAAGCTCCATCGATTTTTTGCCCTGTAAACATCGTCAAACCTAAAAGGACGACCATAATTCCCAACAGAATTGCGCTCAATTTTCCGATGTGTTCATATTTGAAAACACCGACTCCACGCATAATTGCCAAACCGAGAACTACGAAGAACAAATGCTTGATTAAATGCGAAGTCGTAGTTCCATTGTTCACAATATATTCCAAGTTGGAACTCGCCGAGTATACCGGGAACACGGAGAAGAACGAGATCAATAAAATCACGCTCCAAAGCACTTTGTCGCCTTTTAATAGTTCGAATTTGTTTTCTGTTTCCTGCATTCTTTTTAAACCGTTTCCGATTTTTTATTTTTTAAAACCTCTTCTTTAAACTGTCTTCCTCTGTCCTCATAATTTTTGAACAGGTCGAAACTTGCGCAACATGGCGAAAGTAAAACCGTGTCTCCATTTGTTGCCAAAGATTTTGAAACCTTTACTGCTTCTTCCATACTTGAAGTGCTGTAAATCAATTCTTTCTTGTTTTGAAAGAAATCGATAATTTTCTGGTTATCAATTCCTAAACAAACAATTGCCTTCACTTTTCTT
>Ga0209792_1001342_pt1 | contig 12151 bp, 8 predicted proteins | sample EBPBio142005_DNA_FD_185860 | JGI IMG/M metagenome (GOLD analysis project Ga0209792, IMG submission 185860) | Wastewater treatment Type I Accumulibacter community from EBPR Bioreactor in Madison, WI, USA - Reactor 1_6/14/2005_ DNA (SPAdes)... | ecosystem: Engineered > Bioreactor > EBPR >...
GCGTGCGCATTGTGAAATTGCCATCGACGATCGTATCGAGTGGCAAAGGTTCGTCCAGTGTCAGGAGCCAGCGCACATCGCGGCGATGCGCGTAGTAGCCCTCAGCCGAAGGTTCAAACCGATAGTCGCCAGTGACCTCGGCAATCGCGCGAAACGCAGTATTGCCGTAGGGAACTATGACAATGTCACCTATCTGCATCTCACAGCGAAACGGCCACGTCTGGGTCCAGTTACTTGGCGTCGTGTCCTCGGGGTTTTGCGCAAGCCATTCAGCCTTGATCGCTTCGAAGGTGGAGAACTGCTCATCGCTCCAATCGATGGAACCGCCCCAACCAAGCGTAACGTAATTGTTGGCCACAGCGGAGTCGTAAACGTCATCCTCGGTGCCAATGGCACCTTGTCCCATTTTCCAGAACCGTCTCCCGGAGAAGTCGTAGCCCGTTGCCGCAGCTGAAGGTGCCGTCCGATTGCGAGCCTGGTCGGCCAATGCGCATATTTCCCGAAAGATACCCGCACGGGCTTCGAGCCGAAATCCCGCAGAACCGCCCTCGTTGTCGCCAGTCTCTGGCCGCAGGCCTTCGACAAAAGTTTCATAGTCATAATTCTGGTGGAATGTGACGAAGGCAATCCGCTTCTCAGTTTCCAGCTCGCGATAACGCTTCATCAGCGCCTTCCGCCCCTCTGCCGTGGAAGGATACTCTGCATCGGGATCGCAGAGCCTCACCGCTTCGAGAGCCGTGCGATATGTTTTCCCCGTGCCCGGCGGTCCATAAAGGATCAGGTTCTGTGGATCAGGCTTAACGTCGGCCATCGGAATGGCTCCTTCCGATAATACGAATGTCAGCTTTCTGGTCGTGCTCTGCTTTGGTCCCTCGGCAATCGGGGGTGGCACTTTGGCCAGCTCCAGAAACTTTCGGCCTTCAAGCGCCTGGCAGATGTTTGGCCACGCCATATGCAGGCCCATCTCATTGTTCAGCGGGCCGACAACGATGGTGACACGATCATCGCCATGCTCGCGGGCAGGTTCGATATAGTGCTCCAGCACATATTGCCGGATGCGGTCTGCTTGCGAATCCGATTCATCGATGGCGGTTTCGTCGGGCCAATACCCTTGGCGCGCAGGCTGCGGCGGCAGCCAGCCGCGGATTGAATCCTCTGCTTCTTCGATCACAGCGGCCAGTTCGTCGGCAGATGTTTCGTCAAACTGAAATGTACCCGCAAGGTTCAGGCGCTCATGCTGGTGGCTGAATTCAAGAAATCCGCCACCCTTCCGCAACTGCACGCTGCCAAGTGTACCCGGCGCTTTTTCCTCACCGGGCGACCGGCGACCAAAGCGTATCTGCGGGATGTTGGTATGATACCAATCCAGCCCCACCTCATGAACGGCACGTGCCATATTGCAGAACGCAGATCGCTGCTCATCAGACCAGTTTTTGCGAGCCTCCCGAAAGCGGGCATCGCCATCGAAGCGTTTCAACAGCTCTTCGTCGCTGCTCGCATCATCCACTTCATCGTCTGCCGACGAAGCCTCCCCTGAAAGAAAGCGGCCATATTGCGCCAGCCAGCTATTCCAGTTGGATAGCCGGTTCAGCGGCTTTTCCGAATCCGGCATGAGGATGCGGTAATCATTGCCGCCCGCTTTGGCGTCCTGGCGCATGGTGCGGATACGTTCGCGCAACTGCGAGAATCCATCCGCATGATGGGCCGCTGCAAGATCGGAGTGGGTCGATCCGAGTGCGGCTAGGTTCTTTTCAATGGTCTTGACGGCGTGGACCCGCGAATTGCGCCCGGCTTGCGTTTTGGCCCCCCGAGCCTCCAGCCATTCGCGGAATTCAGATTCGCGCAACATTGCCCATTCCCTTCACTCGTGCTTGGCCGATGCACATATTCACAAGGTGCATTTCACCAATCTCATGACCAGCAGATATGCAGGCTTGTAAATTTGGTTATGGGTTTCGTTCGGCGTGATCGAACCATGAAAGAGCGCATTGCGAAGTCCATACAAAACATCAACCAGCGCTGAAAAATTCTTCTCAGCATCTTCCACGAATTTCACAGTCCCATATGTCAGAAACTTAGGTTCGCCGTGGGCAGCCAAGACATTCATAACATATCTTGGTGCGACTTCCTCAAAAAGTGCAATCAGAAGTGCCCGCTGTTGCTCTTTTAGCGCCTTGAACCCCGCGTCATCTTCAAGCGCTTTTCGTTCGTGAGTAGGAAGCGTCAAGGCAAAAGCCGCGACAGTTTTGGTCGCCGAGATTTCGAGGTGCACTTCCCCTTTGGCGGGATGGTCACGGCGGCAGCGGAAATTCCGCTTCCACTTTGTTGCCGGCGCATCCTTCTTCGCATTCGCGCCAATGTCTACGGTTTCAAAGCCCACCCGGCCCTTGCGCCCTTCAACGATGCATTCTTGCAGGCGGCGATGGAGTTCGCCAATCTGCAAGCGAAATTCCTGCGCGTCGGCGCTATCATCCTGCCATCCGCGCTCGGCATCCTGCGCCATTTGCAGGTTGCGCGACATCATCGGCACGGTCTTGTTCTTCACGACATTGGCATTGCCTTTGACCTTGTCGAGCAGTTCCCGGTCTGAAAGATCGCCATATGTATCCGTCATCCAGGCATTGAACGGTATCCATGCCTTGATGAACTGACTGAACCAATCCACTTCCGCAGCATCGCGCCAGCGTTTCAAATTGTCTCCCAGCCCCGCCATCAGTTTGCCCCTTCCACATCGGCGAGATAAGCTAGCGCGGCGGTCTCGCTGTCTTCGATGGCGATTTCCACGGCGCGCTTGGCTGCGTCGAGTAGAGACGCCGCGCGGGCTTTTGCCAAACGCGCATTCTGCAAATGATCGACGATTTGCGTTTCAACATGCGTTGTCAATTCAGGCATCGGCAGGTTGAAAATGTCGGCATCGGTAATCGACGGATACATGCTGGCACTGGCGTAAAGGTCGAGCAGCTCGCAAATGACTGGCAAGCGCAAGTAGGTGAGGAGCACCTCGGGCGCGATGTCTTGCGGGCGCACGACGACAAAGCCGGACGAGCAGACGAACCCATCCTGATCGGGCATGATCTGCGCAGACAGGCGGCGGATGGGCCGCACGCTGGATGTGATGATATCGCCGGGCCTCACATGCCATGTCGCGCGGCTGGGGGCTTCGGCCGCGACCAGCCGGGTTCTGCCCGTTGCGCCCGCACCGTCCATGTCGCTGATCTCGATATAATCAAACATCAGATGCTGGTCGGGCCGGAACTTCTCCCGGCGCGGCTTGGCGACATCCGAAATCGTCCGGCCACCAGCGGACAGAATGTCGAGCAATGCCTGTATCCGGGGCGCGAAAAAACGGGAATCCAGCCGACCGGCAGCGAGGGCGTCGCTGGCTTTGGCTGCATAGGTCAAAGGTTCCGGCGGCGTCCAATCGGCAAGGCCGAGGGCCTCCAATAGCGTCGTTCCGGCATCATCAAGAACTGTCGCCGCCTTTTCCTCAAGTGCGGAAGCTGAGTTTATGATCTGATCGATGCGGCCCTCGACTATCCCTAATCTCGGAATCAACATGTTGGCTAAATAAGGGGGAGCAATATGCGGCTGACCGGCACCATAGCCGCCACGTAGCATCAGTGGCTTGCCGATCCTGCTCTCAAGAAAGCTGCTCAAATATCCGCTAGGCACAGACGGCTCGCGCAAAATGAGAATGTCTGCACAAGCGTAGGCATCTACACCTCGTTTCCACGGCGCTGTTTGGCCGAAATTTGCTCCGGTGCGGGTGACCAAGATGTCGCCATTCGACAATCGGTTTCGTGCCACCGTGGGCAACAGCTCATCAGGCATGTAACGAGTGTCCGCCAAATCAACTCGATTTGATCTGACATTTTTCGCCATGATGGTTAACAGGCCATCATCTTCATATTCCCGTTTAACTTCAATTGGGTGCTGAATTCGGCGGCAAACATCGCCAAGCGGTTCATGACCTTTAGCTCGGATTCCAGCCAAAGCATCAAGTGCGGCACGCGAGAAAAACTCGGCATCAATTCTGAATCCTGGATTCAAATCACCGATGCGCGACACCGAGACGATCGATGCGTCAAGCCCCTCCAACAGACCGGCAAACCGGTCCTGATTGAAGGGGCCTACCGAAAAAAAGGCAGGCCCTCGCGCTTGGAAAATTGCTCGAATGCTTCGGCGATGCCGTCTTGCGTCAGCCCATCATGGTTGAACAGATCATGTTCGACGATCAGGTGGTTGTGCTTGTCACGCATGGCCGAACCATCGGGCTTTTTGCGGTAAACCTTGCGGCCCGAGTTATCGACGCTCTCTACCTGCTGCGTGGCGAAGAAGATGTTGTAATCGTCTTGCCGGGGGCACAGCGGTCCATCCGCTGGCTTGTCATTCCACTTTTGCACAAACAGCACGCTGGTCTTGGTGCCGGTATGCGGTTTGAACGTGTTGGGGTGCAGGCCGACCACCGCCAGAATCCGGCACCGCTCCATGATGAATTCGCGTAGGCGCTGATCGGATGAATTGTTGAACCGGCCCTGAGGCAGCACCACCGCCATGCGTCCGCCGGGGCGCAGAAAGTCAATGTTGCGTTCGATAAACAGCAGATCGCGGGCCACCGCCTTGTCCAGCTTGCCATCCTTCTTGTGCGCCACCTCATAGGGGCTGAGCATGTCGGATTGTTTGATGTCCCCGGCAAAGGGCGGATTGGCCATCAGCACATCGAAATTGAACTGGCGATATTCGCCGGGCTTTTTGACGGTGCGGAGCTTCTTCAGCCCGTTCCAGCCGGTGGCATAGGTTTCCTGCCAATCATCCTGCTTGGTGGTTTCGTCCCACTTCGTCCAGTCGAGTGTGTTGAGGTGCAGGACATTGGTTTCACCGTCGCCCGCGATCAGGTTGAGGCAGCGGGACACGCGGACGCTCTTTTCGTCAAAATCGACCGCAAACACATTGCGGCGGACATATTCAATCGCGCGCGGCTCCTTCGCCTCCATGGTGAACAGATCACCTTCAGATTTGCCCAGCTCCCCGTAAATCTGCTTCCAGACATGGAACATGGTGTGGACGGTAAATCCTGCCGATCCGCACGCCGTGTCGATCACCGTTTCATGTTCCTGCGGGTTCATCATTCGCACGCACATGTCGATCACCCAGCGCGGGGTGAAATACTGGCCCTTTTCGCCCTTCGACGATTTCGACACGAGGTATTCGAAGGCATCATCAACCACATCAAGGTTGGAATTGAACAGCTTCCATTCCTCCAGCGAACCGACGCAAACCTGCAGGTGATCGGGTGACAGGCGGATGCGTTCATCATCCGAGAACACACCCGGCCATTTCTGCTTGGCCTCGTCAAACAGCGCCTGGATGGCGGATTTGAGCTGGGCCGCCGTGTTGTTGTTACGGAAGCGCAGGTTGCGATGCATCTGGTAGGATGTCATCTCGTCAAACAGCTTCGTGAAGATCAGTTTGAAGACCTCCTCGAACACATCAACACCGGCGTTGGCCAGCACTTCGTCTTCCATGTCCTGAATGAGATCGCGCAGCGAGCGGGCGGATTTGCCTTCCTTCGCCCGTTCATCTTCCAGATCCATCAAGGTCTGGATGGTCCAGGGTTGGTCGACGACCTGCTCGATCGTTTGGTCAGCACGTGGCAGCTCGTGGATCGGCATGAAGTAGTTGGGGTTTTTGCGGTGCCAGACTTCGGCCTGCACCCCATCGCTCCACACGGCCAGCGGTGCACCGGTGGCATGGGCGTAAGAACGGAGCTGCTCCTTGCCGTCCTTGAACTTTTGCTGCTTCACCTCGACGATGATGTAGGGAACAGTTTTCCGGTCGGCATCAAACACGACGATATCCGCACGCTTTGACGTGTCGCGGCCGAATGTGATGGGGTATTCGACAGCAATGCGCGAAGGGGCATAGCCGAACTTGTCAATCAATCTGGCCAACCAAAGCTGACGGACGCGCTCTTCCGGCTTGAGCTGCACTTCCTTTCCGCGAACAAGGCAGGTCACATGGGCAGTCGTCTTGCCCCGAGCATCACGTTCTATGACCCGGTCTTCAAGGGCTTTTACTTCATCTTCCGAGAAGAGAACGAATTCGCCGATGTCTGCTGCATCAATTTTCATAATTTCGACCGCGCCTTTGGAATATTCGAATGCTTTCCGCCTGCTTACCCATCCCAAGCGGGCGGCGAAAGCGTAAATGCCAGATGGTCTGGGCGTCGTGTTGTGGCGTAGGAAAGCGGGGTAGGTGAGCGTACGAAATGGAGGGCAAGATAAAAGGAGTGCCAGCACCTGGCCCTTATGTGGTTGGTTCAGCTGGGGTATTTTGTATGGCACTGCGGGATGTCTGCCATACGATGTTGCGCAAAAGCGCGGAAATCTGCGGCGTAACCGGATGGCACTCCTGATTTTCGGGCGTTTTTGCTCGGTCTGCCTCGGTCAACGATAGGCCGAGTGCGATGGGTGCCAGGGTTGGGGCGGTGATGCGATGGTGGCTGCTCAGACTCCGGCGGCGCAATCTGTCGATTTTGGGCGGTGCCATACCGTTTCAGGGCTGAAATCCGGGGCTTTCAGAAGGTCCGTATGGCACCGGAAATTCGGTGCCATACGGAAAAGCTGTTATAACTCATCTGCTTAACAACCGAGTGCTGGCACCTCTTTTATCTCGCCCTCCAAAACAGCCCGAATCCTGCTGCCTTACCGATTCCGCCGATGGTGGTCCGCAGCCACCTAAAAGCCGCCCAGCAACGCCAAACTGCGATGGGAACGAAATGGTCTGTTTTGATGAAGTTTGGCCGGGAAGCGCAACACCTGCCGCAAGCCACACCATCTATCCCCCTCTTTCCGGCAGCTTGTTTGTCTGCGCCGGGCTGCGGGGCGTAGTCAGGCGTAGAGGCGGCGATAGAGGCAAGCCATCATTTCGGGCATGATGGCGCGCATGGAATCCATCTGACGAAAGCGAAGTTCATGCCCCGCGCCTTGTCCAAAACAGCTACCATGCCTGACACCCCGCAATTGCCGCTGGAGCCGTTGACGGTGCGTATCCCGGTCGCGGTGCAGCTGACGGGGATTGGTCGTTCAAAGCTCTATGAGCTGATCGCGGCGGGTGAGGTCGATGTCGTCAAGATCGGCGCATCGACACTGATCACCGTCGCCAGCCTGCGCCGCCTTATCCAGAAATCGCGGCGCTAGGCGGCTTGCGGAAGCTGCCCTGCAATATCTTCGCGCCGGACCGTAGCTGGTCAAGGTAGTCGGACCAGCTTCCCAACATCCTGATCCGCTCATCCCAATGCTCACCGCGTGCATAGGCCCTGCGGACATCGTCGGTCTCGGCATGGCCAAGCTGGCGCTCAATGGCATCAGGATTCCAATGACCTTGTTCGTTCAGCAGCGTGCTCGCCATGGCGCGGAAGCCGTGGGCGGTCATCGTCTTGCTGTCAAACCCCATGCGCCGCAGGGCGAGATTTATCGTGTTTTCGCACATCGGACGATCCCGCTTGCCTTGAGCCGGGAAGAGGTAGCGGCGGGCACCGCTGATCTCGCGCAGTTCCTCCAGAATGGCGAGCACCTGCCGGGTCAGCGGCACGCGGTGGGCGACGCGCATCTTGGTTTTCTCGGCGGGGATGGTCCAGACGTTCTTGGTCAGGTCAAATTCGGTCCATTCGGCGTGTCTGAGCTCGCCAGGGCGCACGAAGACGTGGGGAGCGAGCCGAAGGGCCGCATGGGTGACGGGATAGCCTGAATAGGCGTCTATCGCCCGCAGCAGGACGCCAGCCTCGACCGGATCGGTGATCGCCGCGCGGTGCGTGACTTTGGGAACAGTGATCGCGCCGCGCAGGTCTGCCGAAATGTCGCGGTCGGCGCGCCCGGTGGCGATGGCATAGCGGAACACCTGCCCGCAGGTGCTGCGCAGCCGCCGTGCAGTTTCATAATGCCCGCGCTTTTCGACGGCGCGGAGGACGGCCAGCAGCTCCGGCGCTTTGATGTCGCCAATCTTGCGTTCCCCGATGATGGGGTGGGCGAAGTCGAGCAGCCACTTCAGCTTGCCCAATGTCACCTCGGCGCGGCCTTCCCGGCCTGCCTTGTCGAGCCATTCCTCAGCAACCGCCCGGAAGCTGTTCACGTTGGCAAGGGGACCGGTGATTTTGTCGATCTTGCGCTTGGCAGAGGGGTTGATGCCCTCGGCAATCTGCTTCTTCAGTTCAAGCCGCTTGGCGCGCGCCTCGGCCAGAGAAATGGTGGGATAGACCCCGAGGGCTGCCGTCGCCCGCTTTTCCCCGAAACGATAATCGACCCGCCAACACCGCTGACCAGCTTTCGTTACGAGCAGGTATAGCCCGCCTCCATCTGCAAGCTTGTAGGGCTTTTCGCGTGCAACGGCTTTTCGGACGGCCAGATCGGTAAGCATGACGCCACCTTTTCGTCGGTTTCGATACCGTCAAAAATACCGTCGGATACCGTCAATTGCAACGAATTTGACCGGATGCGGGTGGACGAGCCAACCGTCAAAAACCTTTGATTTTGGGGACTTCTCCGGACATTTATGGACATGTCCGGAGGAAGCGATGGTGCCCAGAAGAGGACTCGAACCTCCACGCCCTTGCGAGCGCCAGCACCTGAAGCTGGTGCGTCTACCAATTCCGCCATCTGGGCACGGGGCAGAAGGCCGAAGCGCCGCTGCCGGGTAGGAGGGCGCCACTAGCGGGGGGGTGGCGGAGTGTCAACGTCTGTTTGAATGCTACCCCGCGATATTCGTGGCTGGCCGTGAATATCGCTTGCGGGACAGCGCCAGGTTTGGGATCAATTGCGAAACGGGACCGACCTGCGTTCTGGAGACCTGCAAGGCGAGAGGGCTGGCACGATGCACTACGACCTGATCATCCGGGGCGGCGTGGTTCACGACGGCACCGGAGCGCCGGGCTGCCTGGCGGACGTCGCGATCAAGGACGGCCGGATTGCAGCGGTTGGTTTGGCCGTTGGCAGCGCAACCGAGGAGATCGACGCCGCCGGTCAGATCGTGACACCCGGCTTCATCGATGTGCACACACATTTTGACGGACAGGTTACCTGGGAAAGCCGCCTCTCCCCCTCGTCAAGTCACGGCGTGACGACGGTGGTGATGGGCAATTGCGGAGTAGGGTTTGCGCCGTGCCGTCCCCAGCAGCGCGATACCCTGGTCAAGCTGATGGAAGGGATCGAGGATATCCCCGAAGTGGTGATGACCGAGGGCCTGCCATGGAACTGGGAGACCTTTCCTGAATACCTCGATGCCCTCGCCAAGCGGGCGCTCGATATCGATATCGCCGCGCAGATTCCGCATTCCGCCTTGCGGGTCTATGTGATGGGCGAGCGCGCCGCGCGCAAGGAAGCGCCGACGGCTGAGGATCTGGCGGCGATGCGGGCGCTGGTGGCCGAGGGCATCCAGGCCGGGGCTTTTGGCGTCACCTCGTCGCGCAACGTCATGCACCGGACCAAGGCTGGCGAACTGGCGCCAAGCCTGTACTCCGATGTCGATGAGTTATGCGCGCTGGCGGGCGGGCTCAGCGATGCCGGTGCCGGCGTGTTTCAGATCATCCCTGCCCCGGCCGAGCCCGCCGAGGTTGAGTTCCCCATTCTGCGGCGTGTGGCCGAAAAGTCTGGCCGACCAGTGTCGTTTACCCTGCTGGAGGTCCCGGGCCAGCCGGGTGAAGGCTGGAAATATCATCTTGCGGGACTGGCCCAGGCCGCTGCAGACGGCTTAACCATGCACGGTCAGGTGGCGCCCCGCCCGGTTGGCATGTTCTTTGGCCTTGATCTGTCGCTGCATCATTTCAGCAGTCACCCCAGCTACAGGACCATCGCTCATCTGACTTTGGCCGAGCGGGTGGAGGCGATGCGCGATCCGGCTTTCCGCTCAAGGCTACTGGCTGAAGCACCTGAGGACACCAACCCTACAACGCTTATGCTGATCGCCGCGTTTCGGGCCGCCTATCAGTGGGACGATCAACCCAATTACGAGCCGCAGCACGATGATCGCGTCGATGCCCGGGCCGCGGCGGCAGGCCAATCGCTTGACGAATATGCCTACGACGCGCTGCTGCGGGACGATGGCAGGGCGGTGTTCTATCTGCCAGCCGCCAACTATGCGCAAGGCACTCTCAAATCGGTCCGCGAAATGCTGGGTCGCCCCTACACGGTGATGGCATTGGCAGACGGCGGGGCGCACTACGGCCTGATCTGTGACGCCAGTTTTCCGACCTATTTCCTCCAGCGCTGGGTGCGCGATGCCGCCCAGGACGAGGCGATCGGCCTGCCCGATGCTATAGCCGAACTCACCAGTAAGGCTGCGGGGATGATCGGTCTGACCGATCGCGGGCGCATTGCCGTAGGACTGAAGGCAGACGTAAACCTGATCGACCTGCCCGCACTGAAACTGCATGTCCCCACGATCGAGTATGATTTGCCAGCCGGTGGCAAGCGTTTGCATCAGCGGGTGGAGGGGATAACGGCCACGATCGTTTCAGGCGTGGTGACCTATCGCAATGGGGTTCACACGGGAGCACTGCCGGGCCGGCTGGTGCGGCGTGCGGAACCTGCTGTCGCCGCCGCCGCTTGAAGCGGCCTACCGGCCAAGCGGATAACCACCCCACCGCTTGATCCGGCGAATGGCAAAGCTCGATTTCATCGCCGAGACCCCGGGCAAGCGTGACAAGCAATCGCGGTGAATCCGGTCATAATGTTCCAGATCAGCCGCCGCGACACGCAGCAAATAATCGGCGCCGCCTGACATCAGGTGGCAATCGATGATCTCGGGATAGTCCTGCACCGCCGCCTCGAACCGGTCCATCGCCTCGCGGCTCTGACTGGTCAGCGTGATCTCGACGAAGGCGATCGCCTTCAGCCCAAGCCGGGCGGGGTCAATCTGCGCGGCATAACCGGTGATGATCCCGGCGGTCTCCAGCGCGCGGACCCGGCGGTGGCAGGCCGACGCAGAAACGCCGACCTGCGCGGCCAGCTCAGCAAGCGAATATGAAGAGTTTCGCTGCAGCGCGGAAATCAAAGCAAGATCGGCACGGTCCACAAAAATATTTCCCGATAAATGCTCTTTCTTGCGAAAATATCACCATCTGCGTGACAGGCAAGGCCATAGATTGGTGAAACTTTCTTGCTAATCGCGCGTATGCTTGCTGCCAGGCAGCCGCGTCAGGAGAGCGATCATGCGTGTGGGTACGGTCAAAGAAATCAAAAACCACGAGTATCGGGTCGGTCTAACCCCCGAATCGGCGCGCGAATTGGTCGCGCATGGTCACGAAGTATGGGTCGAAACCGGTGCCGGCCTGGGTATCGGAGCAACCGATGCCGATTATCAGGCAGCCGGTGCAGCGATCAAGGAAACCGCGCGCGCAGTGTTCGACGGCTGTGAGATGATCGTGAAGGTGAAGGAACCGCAGGCGGCTGAACGCGCCATGCTGCGTGAAGGCCAGGTGCTTTACACCTATCTGCATCTGGCGCCGGATCCCGAACAGACCGCCGACCTGGTGAAGTCGGGTGTCACAGCGATCGCCTATGAAACGGTGACCGGGCCGGGCAACAGCCTGCCGCTGCTAAAACCGATGAGCCAGGTGGCCGGCCGGATGAGCATCCAGGCCGGGGCGACCGCCCTGGAAAAGGCCAATGGCGGGCGCGGCGTGCTGCTGGGCGGCGTGCCGGGCGTTCTGCCGGGACGGGTGCTGGTAATCGGCGGCGGTGTGGTTGGCTTTAACGCTGCCCAGATGGCGGTGGGACTGGGGGCTGACGTTACCATCCTGGATCGCGATCCTGAAGTACTCGAGCGGCTGGGAACCCATTTCGAAAGCCGCGCCAAGACCCGCTTTTCCAACCGCGCCAATATCGAGCAGATGATCTGCGAGGCTGAACTGGTGATCGGCGCCGTGCTGATTCCCGGCGCCGCGGCCCCCAAACTGGTTACCCGCGACATGCTGGCCTGCATGAAGCCAGGCGCGGTTCTGGTCGACGTGGCGATCGATCAGGGTGGGTGTTTTGAAACCAGCCATGCCACGACGCATGCCGACCCGACCTATGTGGTCGACGGGATCGTCCATTATTGCGTCGCCAATATGCCCGGCGCGGTGGCACGGACCAGTACTTACGCCCTTAACAACGTC
>Ga0209792_1001343_pt1 | contig 12150 bp, 16 predicted proteins | sample EBPBio142005_DNA_FD_185860 | JGI IMG/M metagenome (GOLD analysis project Ga0209792, IMG submission 185860) | Wastewater treatment Type I Accumulibacter community from EBPR Bioreactor in Madison, WI, USA - Reactor 1_6/14/2005_ DNA (SPAdes)... | ecosystem: Engineered > Bioreactor > EBPR >...
TCGGTCCGAAGCCCAGCGACGCCGCGGCCAGCACGGCCGGGAAGCTCTGGCGGCGGGTGTTATAGGTGTTGACCGAGTCGTTGTAGAACTGGCGCGCGAAGGCGATCTTGTTTTCCGTCGTGGTCAGCTCTTCCTGGAGCTGCATCACATTCTCGTTCGCCTTGAGCTGCGGATAGCTCTCGACCAGGCCGAGCAGGCCGCGCGTTGCCACCGTCAAGGCCGCCTCGGCGGGGCCGGCCTGGGCCGGGTTGCCGCTCGCGGCAACGGCGGCGTTGCGCGCCTGGATCACCTTGGTGAGCGTCTCCTGCTCGTAGCCCATGGCGTCCTTCACCACCTGGACGAGGTTGGGAATGAGATCGTGCCGGCGCTTGAGCTGGACGTCGATCTGGCTCCAGGCGGTCTGTCCCTGGTTCCGGGCACCGACCAGGCCGTTGTAGACGGCGACCAGCCAGAAGCCGATGGCGGCAATAATGCCAATGACGATCCAGAAGCTCATGCGGAAGTCTCCCCGGCGGCGGTCTTGGCCGCTGGCGGTACTTTAGTCATGATTGTGGCCCTACGGGAGGGTCATCATGGAAACGTCAGCGTTGCTTAAGGCGTTCTGCTCGGCTGTGGAGCGTCGCGACGGCAAGGGCTTCGCCAGCCTGTTCACAGAGGATGGCGTCTATCACGACGTGTTCTACGGGGCCTTCAAGGGGCGCGAGAAGATCGCCGAGCTGATCGACGACTGGTTCTATCGCACGGCCCACGAATTCCGCTGGGACATGCACCGGCCGGTCAGCGACGGCCGCATGCTCTATGCTTATTACACGTTCAGCTACGTCTCGAAGCTGCCCGAAGCCCAGGGCCGGCGGGTCGGCTTCGAGGGCGTGTCGATGATGAGCCTGCGCGACGGCAAGATCGCCGAGTATCGCGAGGTCGCCAATGTCGGCCCCGCCTTCGTCGACCTGGGCTTCCCGCCGGAGCGCACCTCCAAGATCCTCGCCAAGGAAGGTGCGCACCTGAAGAAGCAGCCGGAATGGAAACGCCACGCCGGCTGAGGCTGGCCTAGTCCCGCAGCAGTTCGTTGATCGATGTCTTCGAGCGGGTGCGCTCGTCGACGGTCTTCACGATCACTGCGCAATAGGTCGAGGGCCGGTCCGGGCCGCCGCCGATATTGCCCGGCACCACGACCGAATAGGGCGGCACCTTGCCGATGTGGATCTGGCCTGTGGCCCGATCCACCACCTTCGTGGTGGCGCTGATGAACACGCCCATCGACAGCACTGCGCCGGTGCCGACGATCACGCCTTCGACCACTTCCGAGCGGGCGCCGATGAAGCAGTTGTCCTCGATGATGACCGGGTTGGCCTGCAGCGGCTCGAGCACGCCGCCGATGCCGACGCCGCCCGAGAGATGGCAGTTCTTGCCGATCTGGGCGCACGAGCCGACGGTGGCCCAGGTGTCGACCATGGTGCCGGTGTCGACATAGGCGCCAAGGTTCACGAAGGACGGCATCAGCACGACCGACGGCGCAATATATGAGCCGCGGCGCACGACCGAGCCGGGCACGGCGCGGAAGTTGGCTTTGGCGAAGCGTGCGGCGTCCCAGCCCGTGGTCTTGAGCGGCACCTTGTCGAACCACGGGGCGGCGCCCATGCCCGGGAAGGACGCGCCGCCGTCCATCGGCACCGAATCGTAGAGGCGGAAGGACAGCAGCACGGCCTTCTTCAGCCACTGGTGCACGACCCATTCGTCGCCCAACTTCTCGGCGGTGCGGAAGGTGCCGTCGTCGAGGCCGGCGATCGCGGACTCGACCGCATCGCGGACCTCGCCCTTGGTGGCGCTGTTGATGCCGTCGCGCTTTTCCCACGCCGCGTCGATTGCGCTTTGAAGCTGCTTGCTCATCGATTTCCCTCGAAAAATGCCGCCGGACCATAGCGGCGGGGGGCGGGGTGTCAATGTTCCGGCTATGCTGGCCGGATGCTGCCGGAGAAGGCCTTCAAGATCCCCGAATCCGTGCTGGTGGTGATCCATACGCCCCGCCTCGACGTCCTGCTGCTGGAGCGGGCCGGGGCCCTCGGCCACAAGGGCGGGCTGTGGCAGTCCGTGACCGGCTCGCGCGAACCGGACGATCCCGACCTCGAAGCAACGGCCCGCCGCGAGCTTCTGGAGGAGACGGGCCTCTCCCAGGGCACGCTTGCCGACTGGCGGCTCGTCAACCGCTACGAGATCTGGGCGCAATGGCAGAGCCGCTATGCGCCCGGCGTCACGCACAATGTCGAACATGTCTACGGCTTCACGGTGCCGGAGCCTGTCCTGGCGACCCTCGATCCCAGCGAGCACACGAACCAGCTCTGGCTGCCCTGGCAGGAGGCGATGGAGAAGACCTTTTCGCCCACGAACCGTGATGCGATCTGGCAACTTCAACGACGGGTTCTGAGGCATACTGGCGGCACATGACCGTTGCTCACAAGGAAGCGTCGAAGCTCGGCCAGTTCAGTTGGGCCCTGTTCGACTGGGCCAACCAGCCCTTCTTCACCATCATCACCACCTTCATCTTCGCCCCCTATTTCGCCAACGTGCTGGTCGGCGATCCGGTGAAGGGCCAGTCCGCCTGGGCCTTTACACAGTCGACTTCGGGCATCCTGATCGCGCTGATGAGCCCCTTCCTCGGCGCCATGGCGGATGCCGGCGGCCGGCGAAAACCCTACATCTTCGCCTTCCAGCTCCTGCTGGCCGCGGGCTGCGCCGGCCTGTGGTGGGCCTATCCCAGCCGGCCCGATCTCATCATGCCGATCAGCTGGGCGGTGATTGCGGCGACGGTCGGCGCCGAGATGTCGATCGTGTTCAACAACGCGCAACTTCCCAACATCGTCCGGCCCCAGCGCATGGGCTGGCTGAGCGGTTTCGGCTGGGGGCTGGGCTACTGCGGCGGCCTCATCTCGCTGTTCATCGTGCTGGCGGTTTCGATGCCGTCGATGTTCGGCCTCGGCACGGGCGACCAGCCGCTGTTCGGGCTCGATACCGAGACGCACGAACTCGAACGGCTTGTGGGCCCGGCGTCGGCGCTGTGGCTCGCGATCTTCGTGCTGCCGATGTTCCTGTTCACGCCCGATTCGGCGGGAGCGCGGCGACAGTCGCTGTGGGTCGCAGCCAAGCAGGGCGGCGCATCGCTGCTGACGACGGTGAGCAAGCTACGTCACTTCCGCAACGCGCTCACCTATCTGATCGCTTTCATGCTCTACAATGACGGGCTCGCGGCCATCATCGCCTTCGGCGGTGTCTATGCCGCCGCGACCTTCGGCTGGAGCACGGTGACGCTCGGCATCTTCGGCATCATCCTGACGGTGTTCGCCATCCCCGGCGCATTTCTGGGCGGCCGCCTCGACGACATGATCGGCAGCAAGCGCACGGTCCAGCTGGCCATCGCCGGCGTCATCATCGCCACCCTGGGCATCGTGGGCGTCACGGCCGATCGGGTCTTCTACGTCATCCCCGCAGAACCCCTTGATCCGGCGCGTGGTCTGTTCGGCTCGCTGCAGGAGAAGACCCTGATGGGCTTCGCATTGATCCTGGGCTTCTGCATGGGGCCGATGCAGGCGGCCAGCCGGACCATGATCGGCCGGATCGCGCCCGAGGGCATGACCGGCGAATTCTATGGCCTCTTCGCCCTCTCCGGTCGCGCGACGGCCTGGATGGCGCCGCTCGCCATCGGCATCGTCACCGCGGCGAGCGGGTCGACGCGGATCGGCATGGCCTGCGTGCTGGCCTTTCTGGTGCTAGGCTTCCTGCTGCTCTGGAGCGTGCGCGAGGAACGCGCAAAACACTGAAGGAGGTCCGCCATGATCACCGCCATCGTGAACTTCAAGTTGCCGGCCGGAATCGATGCCAAGCAGGCGGCCGAGCTCTTCAAGATGTCGGCACCGAACTACCGCGGTGTGAAGGGCTTGGTCCGTAAATACTATCTGTTCGACGAGCAGACGGGGGTCGGTGGCGGCGTCTATCTCTGGGAGAGTCGCATCGACGCCGAGGCGGTCTACACGCCGCAATGGCAGGCCTATATCGCCGAGCGTTACGGCATGCTGCCGGAGATCCGCTATTTCGAGACGGCGGTTATCGTCGACAATGCGAGTGGCCAGATCGACGAGGCAGCCTGATCGAGCGAAGGACGGCATCATGCTTGCCCGATGCGCTTGCGGAAACGTCGAGGTCGAAGCCGTCGGCGCGCCGATCATCAGCGTCGCCTGCTACTGCGACGACTGCCAGGAAGGCTCGCGTCAGGTCGAAGCGCTGCCGGGCGCGCCCGCCGTTCTCGATCCCGATTCCGGGACCACCTACACCCTCTACCGCAAGGATCGCGTTCGGTATTCCAAGGGCGCCGAACTCCTGAAGAGTCTCAAGATCCGCGAGAAGACGGACACGAACCGGGTCGTCGCCACCTGCTGCAATTCGGCGATGCTGATGAAGTTCGACGACTCGAAGCACTGGGTTCCGGTGTACCGGGCGCGCTTCGGCAGCAATGCCCCGCCGCTCGAAATGCGCATCTGCACCAAATTCAAAACCGGCAGCGGCGCCCTGCCGGCCGACGTGCCCAGCTACCCGGGCTTCTCGCTCAAGTTCGTTGGCAAGCTTCTCGGTGCGCGAATCGCAATGATGTTCGGTCGCTAGGCCGCGACCGTCTTCCCCTTGAACGTGCAGAGGTCGTTCACGACGCAGGTCGGGCACATCGGCGTGCGCGCCTTGCAGGTGTAGCGGCCGTGCAGGATCAGCCAGTGATGCGCGTGCAGCCTGAATTCCTCGGGCACGCGCTTCAGGAGCTTCAGCTCGACCTGCAGCGGGTTCTTGCCGGGGGCGAGACCCGTACGGTTGCCGACGCGGAAGATGTGGGTGTCGACGGCGATGGTCGCCTCGCCATAGGCCACGTTCATCACCACGTTCGCCGTCTTGCGGCCGACGCCCGGCAGGTCCTGCAATTCGGCATGAGTGTGCGGCACCTCGCCGCCATGCCGTTCGATCAGCAGATGGCTGAGCGCGATCACGTTCTTGGCCTTGGTGCGGAACAGCCCGATGGTCTTGATGTAGTCGATCAGTTTCTTCTCGCCCAATGCCACCATCTGGGCGGGGGTTTTGATCTTTTCGAACAAGGGTTTTGTGGCGCGATTGACGCCGACGTCCGTCGCCTGGGCGGAGAGCACGACGGCGACCAGGAGCTGGTAGACGTTGTCGTATTCCAGCTCGGTTTCCGGTTCCGGGATTGCCTGCCGCAGGCGGGCAAAAAACTCGGGGATGACGGCGGGCTTCATCAGGGCCATATAGCCTCATACCATGGTTGAAACGCCCCTTCCGGCGGTTCATTTCGCCACTTCACTCACGCCGCATCGAAGCCTCTCGCCCGAGGCCTTCCGCTGGCTGATCGGTGGCGCCGTCGCGGCAAATCTCCTGGTCGGCCTGCCCATGATGGTGATCGGCGCCTGGCCGGTGTTCGGCTTCATGGGCCTCGACGTCCTGCTGTTCTGGTGGCTGTTCAAGCGCAGCTACCTCGACGCGCGGCGCAGCGAGACCCTGCTGCTGACCGACCTCGAATTGATCGTGTCGCGCGTCGCGCCCGACGGCGAGCGCGAGGAGCAGCGCCTCGATGCCTACTGGCTGAAGGTCGACCTGACCGAGGAACGGCTGGTCGTCAGCTCGCGCGGCAACCGGACCGTGATCGGCCGTTTCCTTGGCCCCGACGAGCGCCTGCACGTAGGCGAACAGCTCAAGGCGGCGCTGGCCGAGATGCGCGCACCGCGTTACCGCCACGCCTGGGACGAAGAGCCGGGCTGAGAGCTAAAGCCCCAGCACGTCCTTCATGCCGTAGAGGCCGGGCTTCTTGCCTTCCAGCCACTTGGCTGCGGTGACGGCGCCCGACGCATAGCCTTCGCGACTGAAGGAACGGTGATTGAGTTCCAGCCGTTCGCCGCCCGTCGCGAAATAGACCGTGTGCACGCCCACTTCCTCGCCGCCGCGCAGGGTGGCGAAGCCGATCTCGCCCACGGGGCGCGCGCCGGTGTGGCCGTCACGGGTCTTGCGCCAGACATCCTCGAGCTTGACCTTGCGGCCGGCCGCGGCGGCACGGCCCAGCGCCAGCGCCGTGCCGGACGGCGCGTCGATCTTGTGGCGGTGGTGCATTTCCAGCACTTCGATGTCGTAGCTGGGGTCGAGCAGCGAAGCGGTCTTCTCGACCAGCGCCAGCAGCACGTTGACGCCCAGCGCCATGTTGGCTGCCCACATGATCGGCACCTTCTTCGCCGCCTCGTGGATCAGCGCCGTCTGTTGCGGATCGAGGCCGGTGGTGCCGATCACCATCGCCACGCCCTTCTCCTGGGCGATCTTCGCATGCGCCACGGTGGCGGCCGGTACGGTGAAGTCGATGACGACCTGGGCCGCGGCAATGGCGGCGGCGCTGTCGCCGCCGATCTTGATGCCGTTGGCGTCGAGACCTGCGACCTCGCCCGCATCCTTGCCGATCGCCTTGCTGCCCGGCGCTTCGCTGGCGGCGGCCAGCGATACGCCCTCGGTGCGTGCAATCTGTCGGATCAGCATCTGGCCCATGCGCCCGGCGGCGCCGACGACGGCGATCTTCATCTCGTTCCTCTTTTCTTCGGTTGGCCTAGATTAGCCAACTCAAGGTGCGGAGGACACATGCTCTTCATGGTGGTCGAGAAGCTGAAGAACCAGGACGGCAAGGCCGTGTATCGCAAGCTGCGCGACAAGGGCCGCGCGCTGCCGGACGGTCTCACCTTCGTGGCAAGCTACGTGACGGCCGATCTCGGCCGCTGCTTCCAGCTCATGGAAACCGACGACATCACGACCTTCCAGCGCTGGATCGCCGACTGGCAGGAGGTCGTCGAGTTCGAGGTCGTGCCCGTCGTCGAAGGCAAGACGACACGCGAGGCCATTGAACCGCTGCTGTAGACCGACATCCCAACGAAGGAGAGCACACGATGATTACAGGTGGCTGCCATTGCGGCGCGATTCGCTATCAGGCCGAGGGCGACGCCCTCCACCACGCGCTGTGCCATTGCACGGACTGTCGGCGGCACTCCGGAGCTCCGATGGTGGGCTGGACGATGTACCCGCGCGATGCGGTCAAGGTGACCAAGGGCACGCCCAGGGTCTACGCCTCGTCGGAGCACGGAAGGCGGCATTTCTGCCCCGACTGCGGCACCGGGCTCTTCTACGACAATGCGAAGACGTTGCCGGGGCTCATCGATATCCAGAGCGCCACCTACGACGATCCGGACGCGATGCCGGCGCAGGTCCACATCCAGGTCGCCGATCGGATCGGATGGATGAAGAACGTCCATGAACTGCCGGCGTTCGACCGCTATCCGCCGCAGTCGTGAGCCGGGCGGCTATTTCCAGGGATCGGCGACCTTCGGCCAGAACGGCGTCTTGCGCTTGGTGTAGGGCCAGCGCGTGACGTCGGGATCGGCGGCACCGGGCGAGGCGACGTAGAGGATCTCCTTCGCGAGGCCGACGAAGCCGTTATAGAAGTGCTGCGCCGACTTCACGATCACCACGCGATAATCGGCGGGCTCGGCGCCGACCGCGCGGAAGGCATCGGCGTGGAAGGTCTGGTTGCGGCGCGTGCAGATCGCGATATCGACATGCTCCGACGACAGCAGCGCCATGTCGCCGAGCGGCGACATGACCGGCCCGTAGGGCTGGAAGACGTTGCGCGCGATCTTCTTCACCGTGACGTCGAGATCGACCGGATCGCCACTCACCAAACCCGACTTGCCGCCGAGCCGCATGCGGATGCGCGCGCCCTCGCCTGCCTCCTCGGCGATCTGGAAGGCCATCGGGTCCCACATCACGCCGAACAGCGCCGGGCCAATCTCGCGGGCGACCAGCTCTTTCAGCACGAAGGTCGAATCGCCGGGCGCGCCCGAACCGGGATTGTCGGCGCGGTCGGCCAGCACCAGCGGCCCCTGATTGTGCGAAGCGGCGCGATCCATCGCCTCGGCGATGGTGAGGTACTTGGTGGCATAGCGCTCGCGATTGGCCCACAGCTCCTCGCCGAGCTGCTTGGCGAGTTTCTCGGCCTTGGCCTTGTCGCCATCGGCCACGACCAGCGTACGGGTGCCGACATCCTCGACATCGGCGAAGGAAAAGCCGTGGCTGAGCGATACCGAGAGAATGCCGTCCTTGCCTTCGAGCGACTTCATGCGGACGACGAACTCGCTGATCGGCGGCACCGAGGTGCGGTACTGCGCGATCATGCGGCAGTCGTAACGTGCCATGACCGGCTTCACCTTGCCTTCGACCGTGTCGGCGATGATGGCGAACAGCTCCGCCGCGCGTTCCATCGTGTCGGTGTGCGGGTATTCCTTGTAGCCGACCAGCACGTCGGCGCTGTCGAGCATCAGCGCGCTCAGGTGACAGTGCAGGTCGAACTCCGCGCCGATGGCGACCTTGGGGCCGACGATGGCGCGGACCTTCGAGAGCAGGTCGCCTTCGCAATCGTCGTAGCCATCGGCCACCATGGCGCCGTGCACGTTGACCAGCACGGCATCGAGCGGCAGGGCGGCCTTGATGTTGGCCAGCATCTCGTCGCGGAAGTCCTCGTAGACCTTGCGCACAGTGGTACCTGACGGGGCGGCGAAGGTCGCGAGCCCTTCGATCACCGTCCAGCCGCGCTTCTCGGTCTCCTTGCGCCAGACATGCATCGGCGCGGTGAAGTTGGTCGGCTCGTGCCTGGTGGCGTCGCCGTGCCAGATGCCATGCTCTTCATAGCCGCGGCGGCCCGTCGGAAAGGGGACGAACTGATTGGTCTCGGTGCCGAGGGCACCGATGAACACACGCTTGCTCAAAACTCACTCCTTGCAGCAATGGCAACCCGCGACATGATCGTCGACCATGCCCGAGGCTTGCATGAACGCATAACAGATGGTGGAGCCGACGAACTTGAAGCCGGCCTTTGCCAGCTTCTTGGAAAGGGCGTCGCTCTCGGCTGTCTTGGCCGGGACGCCCTTCAGCGTTTTCGGCCGGTTCCTGCGTGGCTTGCCGTCGACCACGCTCCACAGGAACTTCGAGAACGAACCCTCGCTCTCTACGATCTTGAGATAGGCGCGGGCGTTGCCGACGCTGGCGTCGATCTTGCCGCGATGGCGGATGATGCCGGGATCGGCCAGCAGCTTGGCGAGCTTGGTCGGCGTGTAGCGGGCGATCTTCTGCGGATCGAATCCGTCATAGACCTTGCGATAATGCTCGCGCTTGCGCAGCACGGTGATCCAGGAGAGGCCCGCCTGGCAGCCTTCGAGCGTCAGCAGCTCGAACAGCTCGCGATCGTCGCGCAGCGGTCGACCCCATTCGGTGTCGTGATACTTCTCGTAGAGGGGATCGGCCGAGGCCCAACCGCATCGCGGCTTGCCGTCGGTGCCAATGACCGTGTCGTGCTTCCAGACCATGCGCGGACCCTACCCAAGCGCGTCGGGTGACGCCACACTCCGGCTAACGGAGGAGTGTTCATGGCCAAGGATCTGGCGGACCTGAAGGTCTGCATCTTCGATGTGTTCGGGACGGTGGTGGATTGGCGCGGCAGCCTGATCGAAGACCTGCCCAAGCTCGGCAAGAAGTACGGCCTCGACACCGACTGGACGAGCTTCGCCGACGACTGGCGTGGCCTCTACCAGCCGCAGATGGGCCGTGTCCGCAAGGGCGAGCTGCCCTGGACCCGCATCGACGAGCTGCACAAGGAAGCCTTCGAGATGTTGCTCCAGAAGCGTGGCCTGAAGCATCCCGGCGAAGAGGGGTCGTGGGAATTCACGCATCTCTGGCACAAGCTCCGGCCGTGGGCCGACTCGGTCGAAGGCATCGGTCTGCTGAAGAAGAAGTTTGTCGTCGCCACGCTCAGCAACGGCAACGTGGCGCTGCTGATCAACATGGCGAAGAACAGCGGCATTCCCTGGGATCACTGCTTCTCGGGCGAGACCTTCAGGCACTACAAGCCGGACCCGGAAGCCTATCTCGGCGTGGTCGACACCATGTACCTGAAGCCGCATCAGGTGATGCTGGTCGCCGCCCACAACAACGATCTGGCGGCGGCGCAGAAGTGCGGCCTGTCGACGGGCTTCGTGCACCGCCCGACCGAGCATGGCCCCAGGCAGACGCGCGACCTCAAGGTCGAGGGCGATTGGGACGTCGTCGGCAACTCGATCGTCGAGGTTGCGAAGAAGCTCGGCTGCTAGGAAATCCGTACCGGCTGTCGGCTCGGGGTGGCCGCAGCCTAGAGACTGCCCAAGGCGAAGTTGAGGCTGGCGGCAGGTTCGTCTTTCAGGATGATGTCGAAGGGCGCATCGAAGATCGTGACGATCACCAGACAGAAGGCGTAGGCGACGGTGAACAGACCGACCGCCGCCCGCATGGCGCGCTGATTGTCGACATGGACCAGAAGCAGAGCGATCTGCGTCAGTGCTCCCAGGACCACGATGGCGACCCACTTGATGGGCGCCGTCACGTCGTTGGCGAGGCTCAGTCGATTGTCGTGAGCCCGTAGCAGATCACGGGCCGTCGAGAGCATCGCCGAACGGGCGGGCCCGTCGAGGCCGTAAGCCTGCGAGACCGTCGTGAGGATGTCGAGGGCCGCCTTGTCGGTTTCGTTGCTGGCGGGACCGATCGTATGGGAATAGGGGTCTTCTGCACTTGCCGCCGCCACATAGGCCCTGAGGCGGGGGAAAATCAGTTCCACGAGATCGTTGGCGCGCGCGAAGTAGCCCAGCGTCTCGATGGCATGAGCTTCCGCCAGCACCGCCCGCTTCGCGTCGTTGGTCTTCTGCCACACGTCGCTCGCCAGCAGCGCGGCGAACAGGCCGAACAGCACGGCGACCGATGCGAAGTAGGGAGCGACGACGCCGCGGGTTTTCCGGATCGGACCGGAAAGCGGCCCCTTCGCCTCGGCGAGGAAGATCAGCGAGGCGGAAGCGACCGGCAGCAAGGCCGAGACGACGATATCCAAGATCGACGCGGCGAGACTCACTGTCAGCCGCCGAACATTTCCTTGACCTTGCTGAAGAAGCCCTCGGATTCAGGGCTGGTCTTGCCGGCCTTCTCGAACTCCTTGAGAAGCTCCTTCTGCCGGGACGTCAGGTTGGTCGGCGTCTCGACATTGATCTCGATATACATGTCGCCGTACTGGCTGGAGCGCACGATCGGCATGCCCTTCCCGCGCATGCGGAACTGGTGCCCGCCCTGGGCGCCGGCCGGAACGTTGATGCGCGCCATCTTGCCGTCGAGCGTCGGCACTTCGATGCTGCCGCCGAGCGTGGCCTGCACCATCGAGATCGGCACGCGGCAATGCACGTCGGCGCCTTCGCGCTCGAAGAGCTGGTGGCGGCGCACCGACAGGAACACGTAGAGATCGCCCGCGGGGCCACCGCGTGCGCCCGCTTCGCCCTCGCCCGAGAGGCGGATGCGGGTGCCGTCCTCGACGCCAGCCGGAATGTTGACCTTGAGCGTCTTCTCGCGCCGCACGCGGCCCTGGCCTGCACAGGTGCGGCAGGGCTTGTCGATCACCTGGCCCGCACCGTGACAGGTATGGCAGGTGCGCTCGACGGTGAAGAAGCCCTGCTGGGCCCTGAGGCGGCCGCGGCCATTGCATGTCGGGCATTGCTGCGGCTTGGAGCCCGGCTCGGCGCCGCTGCCGTGGCAGACTTCGCAGGAGACGGAGCTCGGCACGCGCACCGTGGCTTCGGTGCCGCTGTAAGCCTGCTCCAGCGTGATCTCGAGATTGAAGCGCAGGTCCTGGCCGCGCATGTCGCCCCGCCCGCCGGGGCGTCCACGACCGCCGCCGGCGCCGAACATCTCCTCGAAGATGTCGCCGAACACCGAACCGAAATCGAAGCCCTGGCCACCCTGGAACGGGCCGCCCGGCCCGGCACCGCCTTCGAAGGCGGCCGGTCCGTAACGGTCGTAGGCGGCGCGCTTCTCGGGGTCCTTCAGGATGTCGTAGGCGTGATTGATATCCTTGAATTTCTTCTCGGCATCCTTGTCACCCTGGTTACGATCCGGGTGATGCTTCATGGCGAGCTTGCGGAATGCCTTCTTGATGTCGTCGGCACTGGCCGCGCGGCCGACTCCCAGCAACTCGTAATAGTCCTGCGACATAGCGCTCTACGCGGCCCCCAA